>LNAP01000118.1_pt1 | contig 121820 bp, 100 predicted proteins | sample 602601 | NCBI WGS metagenome assembly LNAP01 (sample SAMN02440304, study PRJNA202911) | soil metagenome | biome: Subtropical and temperate rainforests or woodlands; isolation source: soil samples (1 kg each in a 20% v/v slurry with milli Q water) were... ... | reverse complement strand
TGGAAGCCGGGCGAAACCGTCCTGCTCAACGGCAAGATGCTCACCGGTCGCGACGCGGCGCACAAGCGCATGGTCGAGATGCTGAACAAGGGTGAAACCTTGCCGGTGGACCTCAAGGGCCGCTTCATCTACTACGTCGGCCCGGTCGACCCGGTAGGCGACGAAGTGGTAGGCCCAGCCGGCCCGACCACCGCCACGCGGATGGACAAGTTCACCCGCCAGATCCTCGAACAGACCGGCCTGCTGGGTATGATCGGCAAGTCCGAACGCGGCCCGACCGCTATCGAAGCGATCAGGGACAACAAGGCGGTCTACCTGATGGCCGTCGGCGGCGCCGCTTACCTGGTGGCTCAGGCGATCAAAAAGTCCAAGGTTCTGGCGTTCGCCGAACTGGGGATGGAAGCGATCTACGAGTTCGAGGTCAAGGACATGCCCGTGACCGTTGCGGTCGATAGCAAAGGCGAGTCGGTACACATCACCGGCCCGGCGATCTGGCAGAAGAAAATCAGCGACAGCCTGGCGGTAGAAGTGCAGTAACGCGCACGTTGACGCCGTAAAAAAGGCCGGTGGGCGACAAACCCACCGGCCTTTTTTATCAGCAAAAAAACTGTGGGAGCGAGCCTGCTCGCGATAGCGATGGGTCAGCCTGTATCCATGTTGGATGTGCCTCAGTCATCGCGAGCAAGCTTTGCTCCCACACTGGATCTTCAGTGGACCCCGACCTATGTTCAGCCAAGCCTCCCACACAATGCTCCCCGCCGGGCGTGAGTAGAGCCGTTCATCGGCAGGCCCGTCGACCTGTCAGATCTGACAGGTTACCCAATGACCATCTCTTGGCATCCTGAAGTCATGCCGGGTATTCGCCCTGGCGTCGGCTAACAGAGATGATCCCGATGGCAGAACAAGCGCCCCTCCAGATCGTGACCCCGACCATCGCCGGCAGTGCTTCTATCGCCACCCTCGGTAACAGCCTCGGCCCTGTCGGTACGCGAGGGGCAAGTTCTTTTGAACTGCCGTTACCCCTGTCCGCCGCCCGCCACCTGACGCCGGCGCTGACCTTGAATTACAGCAGCCAGGGCGGCAACGGCATCTTCGGCATCGGCATGCAGCTTTCCATCGCCAGCATCACGCGCAAAACCAGCAGAGGTGTGCCGCACTACGCTGATGAGGATGTCATGGTCGACGCCGATGGGGTTGACCGCTGGCCCGAATTCAACGCCGAACCGCTCATTCGCCCCCTGGCGGGCCCCGGCAGTGCAACGTGCTCGGTGGTGCGTTATTACCCCAGGACTGAAAGCAGCTTCGATATTTATGAGCTGTGGACACCCACCGACGGCCAGGCACCCTTCTGGCGTGTCCAGGGCAGCAACGGCCATGTGTATTGCTACGGTAAAACCGACGCGTCGCGCATTGCCGAACCTGAAGCCGAACCCGAGCCCGATCTCCCAAAACCGCCACGCATCGCCGAATGGTTGTTGCTCGAAGAAGTCAGCCCGGCAGGCGAGCACATCTATTATGAGTACCAAGCCGACCCCGGCGCGCTGGACGGCCCCCACGACTATCGCGCCCAGCGCTACCTGCGGCGGGTGTGCTATGGCAACGCCAGCGCCAGTGACACCCTGTACTGCTTCGAAGAGCCCGACCCGGCCCAGCGCAACTGGCACTTTCATCTGCTGTTCGATTATGGGCAACGCACCCTCGATCTTGCGCAACAACCTTCCTGGCAAGCCCCCGAAGAGGCGCCCTGGCTGCTACGCAGCGACCCGTTTCACACCTATCGATACGGTTTTGAGGTCGGCACGCGGCGTTTGTGTCATCAGGTGTTGATGTTCCACCACTTCCCTGCCGCGGCCGATACTGAACCTGCCCTGGTCCGGCGGCTGGTGCTGGAATACACCGCCACTGCGCTAGGTTACAGCCTGCTGACAGCCGCCCACTATCAGGACTGGGACGCTGAAGGCGGTGTCGATTACAGCCCTCCGGTGGAATTGCAGTACACCGATTTCGACCTCAACCTGACACCCGAAAAATTCTTCGATCTGGAGACAATGCCCGCCCTCGAAGGCAACCGGCATTACCAATGCGTGGACCTGTATGGCGAAGGTCTGCCGGGGTTTCTGTGCCGTTACACCGATGCCTGGTACTACCGCGAGCCTGAGCGCGCCGGGCCCGATGACGATGCCATCGGTTATGGCCCGTGGTCTCGCCTGGACAGTATCCCGGTCGCCAGCCAAAACCCGGCCGTGATGCAGGTGCTGACTGACCTGACCGGCAGCGGCCGCCTCAATTGGGTCATTGCCCAACCCGGCATGAGCGGCTTCCATACCCTCAACCCGGACCGTAGCTGGTCGACCTTCACCCCGTTTGATCGTTTTCCGACGGAGTTCCTGCACCCCGCCGCGCAACTGGGCGATTTGACCGGCGACGGTTTACGCTCACTGGCCATGGTCGGGCCCAAAAGCGTTCGGTTGTACCCCAATCTCCGCGAGCAGGGGTTCGCACCGGGGGTGAATGTGCCCCATGAACCGGACAGCCCCCTGCCATTGTTCAGCGACTCGCGCAGCGAACTGGTGTTGTTCGGCAATTTGCTGGGCAGCGACAGCACCGAGCTGTGCCGGATTCGCTTCGATGAAATCAAGTGCTGGCCGAACCTGGGTCACGGGCGTTTCGGCGAAGGTTTTGTCATGAGCGCCCTGCCCTTCAGCTACGGCCAATTCGACGCTGACCGGGTGCGGATCGCCGATCTGGACGGAGCTGGAGCGCCCGCGCTGATCTACCTTAACAGCGACTGTTTCGATATTTACCTCAACCACGGCGGCAACGGCCTTGAGCAAACACCCGTCAAGGTGCCATGGCCGGTGGGCGTGCGGTACGACAATCTGTGCCAGGTCAGCCTGGCCGATCTGCAGGGGCTGGGTTGCGCCAGTCTGATTCTGAGCGTGCCTCACATGTCCCCCGATATGAAGCCCAGGCATTGGCGTTATGACTTCGTCGCGGCGCGGCCCTATCTGCTCAACGCCACCCATAACAACATGGGCTGCAGCACCACCCTGACCTATCGCAGCAGTGCGCAATACTGGCTGGATGAAAAACAACAGCGCCGGGCGCAGGGCGAGCAATTGGACTGTTATCTGCCCATGGCCCTGCCGTTGTTGGCACGTCAGCAACAGCTGGATGAAATCACCGGCAATTGCCTGACCCAGCGCTTCACCTATTTCGAGGGCGACTACGACGGCTATCACCGTGAGTTCCGGGGCTTCGCTCGGTTGTACCAGGTGGACAGCGAGTTGCCCGACGCTGAAGTGCAAAGCGGCTTTACCGCGCCGGTACTGGTCAAGACCTGGTTCCACACCGGCCGAACCGTCAACCAGCCTCTGAAGGACTGTTTCGACGGCGACGATGACGCCGTGCCGCTTGGCCCGGCGCTGTTGAGCTGTTTTCATGAAGGCGACGAGGCCGACGAGATTATCGTGCCCGACCCTGAGACCGCCCGGGATATGGCTTATGCCTTGGGCGGCCAGGTGTTACGCACAGAAATCCATCCCGCCGAATCGGACGATACGGCCCGGCCCTACACCGTGACGCAACAACGCTATCTGCTGCGCCAGCACCATCCCCATCACAAAAGCCTGCTGGTACTGGAACTGGAGGCGCTCAGCCATCAATACGACGGTTTTACCAATGACCCGCAAAGCCAGCACGGCATCAATCTGAAATGGAATCTCTACGGCCAGCTTGTTCACGGCTTCATCGTCCATTACGCCCGACGCCTTACGCCGCTCGATCCGCCTCCCTTCGACGATGAAGACGAGAACACCTGGTGGCTCGATGCCCATGATGAGCAGCAGCAGGTGTTCCACCTTGTCGAGAGCCGGGCCGAGCACCTGCACCTGTTCGACGAAACCGGGTGGCGTCAGCGCCTGGGCCTGCCCTGGCGCAGTCGAGCCAACGCTTTGCATCGCCCCAAGGGCGAACTGCCGCAAGGCCTCAACCCTCGCCAGATCAGCTATGAAACCTTCCTCGCACATCACGACTCCCCGCAATGGCAAGCCGCACGGCAATTGGTTGCGCTTGAGGAACAGAACTACCTGCGTGACGACCAAGGCGATATTGCCTTCCAGGCGTTGCTCGGCCCGCTGGAGACGGCCGAGTTCGACAAGCAGGCACTGGACGCCTACGACGCCGTGCCACCGCCGTTCGACATCCGCGGGCAACTGGAAGAAATCGGCTTTGAGCCCATGCCGCTGTTTCTGCCTGAAGATCCGGACGAAGACACCGCCGAAAACCTCTGGTCGAAAAAGAGCGGTTTTGCCACCTACCACTCGCTTGATGGCTTCTTCCAGATCAACGCCCTGCAAGAAACCCAGAGTCATGGTGTTACGACCCTGACGTACGATGCCTATCACCTGATGACCACCGCCATTACCCTGCCGGACGGCTGTACGACCCAGATCGAATACGACTATCACTCGCTGTTGCCGCAGAGCATCATCGACGCCAACGACAACGTGCAGCAAGCGCTGTATGGCCCCGACGGCGTGCCTTTGGGCATTACGTTTTTCGGCAGCGAAAATGGCCTGCCGGCAGGCTTCGATGCCATCGACACCTACGAGCTGCCCGACGACCTGACACCGGCTTATGCCATCGAACACCCCGAAGCCACCCTGGGCAGAATCGCCAGTGCCGTGCGCACCGACGAGTTCAGCTGGATGGGCGCGCTTGACCTCGCCCAAGTCTCCCTTGCGCAGCGCAACGAGTGGATCAGCGCCCGCTACTTGATGCCCAGCGGCCATGTCCGCGCCAGGGCACGCATTCACCTGGCGCGGCTGGCCGAACGCAGCGCCGCCGAAGAACAGTTGTGGACGCTGATCCAGGCCACGGCCCGGGAGCCGGTTCACAGCGTCGTGCTGAGCGCCGATCGCTACCCGGACGATCCATTGCAACAGGTCCGCATCACCCTCAGCGCCATCGACGGATTCGGCCGCACCTTGCAAACCAAGCAGCGGGTCGAACCCGGGGAGGCCTATGCCGTGGCCGAGGACGGCTCGCTGGAGCTACAGAACGGGCAACCGTTGCAGCACCTGGCCGACCCGCGCTGGCGCGTCAGCGAACGGGTCGAGTACAACAACAAGGGTCTGGTCACGCGGGTCTATCGGCCGTATTTCGCCGACGCCTGGCGCTACATCAACGACGCCTCGCTGCGTCTGCACGGCTACCACGACCAGCAGTTCTACGATCCACCAGGACGCCTGGTCAAGGTCATCAATGCCAAGGGCTATGAAGCCTGGCATGTGCATCATCCCTGGTACTTGTGCGACCACGACTACAACGACACGGACCCGGGAAGCTGACGAGTGAGCAGGCTAACTCATGGCGGTACACCGGTCCTGTCGGTACTTGACGCACGAGCAGGCTCGGTCAGGCGAGTGGACTACTGGCGCCGATCGCCGAACGACGACACCCAAACTCTGGTCACGGCCCAGGCGTATGACGTCGCCGGGCGCCTTATCGCCCGATGGGACCCACGTTTCTACGGTACGGACACGGCCAACCTGCGCAACGACTACAACCTCACCGGTCAGCCGCTGCGTACCCGCAGCGTCGATGGCGGATGGCGCCTGGCATTACCGGGCCTGGCGGGTGAAACCTTGCAACGCTGGGATGAACGCGGCAGTCATTGGCGTATTGCCTATGACCCCCAACTGCGTCCGGTGGCCCTGGAGGAAAACAGTCAGGTCGCAGTCGATACCTTCATCTACGCCGACGCCACGGCCGATGCCGATCACAACCTGCGCGGTCGGTTGCTCGAGCAGGTCGACCCCTCGGGTACTGTGCTTCTGGACAGCTATGGCCTGGTCGGCCTGCCGTTATGTGAGACGCGTATTTTTCACGACAGCAAGGTGTTTACCAGCCGTCGTCTCTTCGGGCCTTCGGGGGCTGTCCTTGAGCAGACCGATGCCGGTGAACACCAGCAACAGTCGCGCTACGATCTGGCCGGGCAGCTCAAGCAGGTGCAGTTGCGACTCAAGGGGCAAACCGACTGGCAGACGGTGTTGCACGATGCCCAATACAATGCCGCCGGGCAAATCATCGAACAGCACGCAGGCAACAGCGTCATCAGCCACTGGAGCTATGACCCGGCCACCGCTCGCCTGCTCAGACAACGTTCACAAAAAGCCCCGGCCACCGCACTGGTGGACTTCGAATATGTCCACGACCCGATGGGCAACATTACCCGCATTCTGGACCATACCTATACGCCTACCCATTTCGCCAACCAACGAGTCGACGGCCATCGTGCCTTCAGCTACGACTCGCTCTATCGGTTGACCAGTGCCAGCGGTTACGACGATGGCCCGCCCTCGGATATACCTGGCCTGCCCCAGCCAACCGACCCCAACAACCGGCTCAACTACCTGCAAACCTATGAGTACGATGAGGGCGGCAATCTGACCAAGCTCACCCATGTGCGTGAGGGTGCCGGCTACACCCGGCAGATGTTCATCGACCCGGGCAGCAATCGAGGGGTGCGATACCAGCCTGGAGATCCTGCCCCGTCATTCGACACACTGTTCGATCGCCATGGCAATCTCCTGGCATTGCAGCCAGGGCAAAACCTGCAATGGAACGCTCGGGACCAACTGGCAGCGGTCACCCTGATCGACCGCGAAAACGCCGCCAATGACCAAGAACATTACCGCTATAGCCAAGGGACCCGGGTCTACAAACGTCACGAAACCCATACCGCCAAGCGCGACCATTTTCAGGACGTGCGCTATCTCCCGGGCCTGGAGATCCGCACCCGGGACAATGGCGAAGAACTGCACATCATCATCCTCGACACGGGCTTGATCAACGTCCGCTGCTTGCATTGGGTAACGGGCAAGCCGGCAGATATCGACACCGATCAGTTGCGCTACAGCCTGGAGGACCACTCAGGCTCAAACATGATGGAGCTCGATCAGCATGCGCAACTGATCAGTCACGAAGGCTATTACCCGTTCGGCGCCACGGCGTGGCTGATAGCCCGTCCCGGCGTAGAGGTCAGTTACAAGACCATGCGCTATTCGGGCAAGGAAATGGACATCAGCGGGCTGTATTACTACGGCGCACGTTACTACGCGCCGTGGCTGCAGCGTTGGGTCAGTGCCGACCCGGCAGGGGATGTGGACGGGCTGAACAGGTATGCGTTCGTGGCCAACAATCCACTGCGTTATGTGGATACGGACGGGCAGGCAAAAGCCGAGAGCGTGATCGTGCTTTATTCAGGCTTTCTCTCCGAACTCAGTGGAGAGTCCAGCCAACTGCTCGGGCAGCTTCACAACATCATCCAGCAAAAAGGCGTGTTTAGAAGCCTGATGGGGAATCTGGGGGGAGAGCTGGTCAAAGGCGTCTTCGGCTATGAGACAGGCGTGCTGGGGGGCGAGGTGGTCGACCTGGTGCTGCCTGATGCCCCTTTCACAACCCCCTACACCACCACGGGTGGACTGATCGGTGGCAACGTCGGCGGCGATGTGGCCGGCGAGATCGCCGATCCGTTCGTGCATAGCGCAGGGTTGGTGGGCGCGCTCATACCGCAGACCTCAAAAATATCCGTTGAGGCGATCGATCGCAGACTCGGTATCGAGGGTGCGGTTAAAGACATCAAGAACTGGCGGCAGATGAAAGATGAGGTGATCCACCCGGCGCTCAACTCAGTCCTCAACCCCAGCTTCGTGATGAACCGGGTGATGGGGTCGTGGATCCCGATCATCGGCGGCACACTCAATATGTTCGCCCGGGCCATCGAAGGCGAAGACATCAAAAACCGCCTCGACCCCGTCAAGATCGGCAAAATCGAAACGCTGCTCGCCGACTGGAAAACGGCTGTGGAGCAACGCGCTGCCTGGGCCGAAAATGCTTTCGATGCGTTAGGCACCGATGTCATCTCCCCCGCAGACCTGCTGCCCAACGTTAACTTCATGACGTCCAAGGAAGCCCTGGCACCGATCAGTCGCGCCGCCTTGCGCAAAAGAACCCAAGCCACCCTGGCCAACATCAAGGCCGCGCAGCAGGGAATCACCGCTTACAAGGAAATGGGCACGACGGACAATTTGTGGGCGAGTTGGCATGCGCATCCTGTCGGCCATGGCAAGGGCCGCCCGAAATGGATGACCACGTGATCCAGGCAGCTCGGCTCCTCGTGCATCAAGGTTCAGACTGACACCCCTCTGGAGGCCAGAGCCCCATGAGTACCGTGCATTTGCGCACTCCAGACGTCGTTGCCGTGGATGGCCGTGGCTTGCCTGTGCGGCAAACCACTTACTTGCGCAACCAGGCCTCGACCCCCGCCGTCGCGCTGATATCGCGCCAGCACCACAAGAGCATCGGCCATCTCGTCGAGCGGTGGGACCCTCGCCTCTTCGGTCACGCGCCCAAACCCAACCTGACAACGCTGCATAGCCTCACCGGTCAGCCGCTGCATACCGACAGCGTCGATGCCGGATGGCGCCTGACATTACCGGGACTGGCGGGTGAATCCCGCCAGCGCTGGGATCAACGCGCCCATCATTGGCGCGTGACTTATGACCATCAGTTGCGCCCGATAGCCCTGGAGGAAAACGGCCAGGGCGAAGTCGACACCTTCATCTACGCCGATGCCACGGCCGATGCCGATTACAACCTGCGCGGGCAGTTGCTTGAACAGAGCGATCCCTCCGGCACGGTGCAGCTGGACAGTTACGGGTTGACGGGCGAACCGCTACGCCAGGTCCGCCGTTTTGCCGATGCCATCCCCCACATCTGCGAGCAGACCCTCGACGCCCTTGGCACGCCCGTGAGCCAGACCGACGCCGCCGGCCACCGACATTACTTGCGGCTGGATATCGGCGGGCAACTCAAACAGGTGGACCTGCAACTCAGGGACCAGGACACGCCACAACCCATTCTGCTGGACGCCCGCTACAACGCCGCGGGCCAGATCGAGCGCCAGGATACGGCCAACGGCGTGACCAGCCGCTGGACCTATGACCCGGCCAACGATCAACTGAGCACCCTCAAGACCGAAAAACCCGGACAAGCCCTGCTCCAGAACCTGACGTACTTCCATGACCCCATGGGCAATGTGCTGCGTATCGAAGACCATACCGTCGCCCCCCTGTACTTTGCCAACCAGCGCGTAGACGGTCATCGCGACTTCACCTACGACTCGCTCTACCGTTTGATCAGCGCCAGCGGTTTCGAGGGCGAGACACCTCAGCTGCATCCCGGCTTACCCGAGCCGATCGTCCCCATCGACCCCGGCCACCGTTTCAACTACACCCAGCTGTATGACTACGACACCAGCCACAACCTGACCCGACTGCGCCATGTTCGCGACGGCAACAACCACACCCGGACACTGCGCATCGACCCTCACAGCAACCGAGGCGTGCAGTGGACCGAAGGCGATCCGGAGCCGGCTTTCGATGAGCTGTTCGATGCCCATGGCAACCAGCTGTACCTGCAACGCGGCGCGCAGTCGCTGGTGTGGGACGCCCGCGACCAGCTCACTAAAGTCACGCTGCTCAAACGCGAAAACGGGTTGCTGGACGATGACGAAACCTGCCTCTACAGCCAGGGCGAACGGGTCAGCAAGATCCACACCACCGCCAGCACTCGCCACGAAACGCGCTACTTGCCCGGCCTCGAAATCCGCACCAGCAGCCACGGCGAACAACTGCACGTGGTCACCTGTGCATTGGCCCATGGCAGTGTTCGTTGCCTGCATTGGGAAGCCGGCCAGCCAAGCGACATCGAAGCCGACCAATTGCGCTACAGCCTCGACGATCATTTGGGTTCCAGCACCTTGGAGCTGGACCGTCACGGCGCCTTGATCAGCCTCGAGCACTACTACCCCTTTGGCGGCACCGCCTGGCACGCCGCCCGTTCCAGAATTGAAGTCGACTACAAGACCCTTCGTTATTCAGGCAAGGAAATGGACAGCAGCGGGCTGTATTACTACGGCGCGCGTTACTACGCTCCGTGGTTGCAGCGCTGGGTCAGCGCGGACCCGGCGGGGGATGTGGATGGGTTGAACCTGTATGGATTTGTCGGCAATAACCCGATGACGTTGACCGACTACCAAGGGCTGATACTAGAGACCCCGGCGCAGAGAGACGCTAGAAAAGCGCAGAGCGCAGCCTATTGGCAACGCTGGAAAAACTATAACCGGCTGGACAGGGAGATCAAAAAGTTCACGGACATCATGAAGCTGACTTCACGCAGAGCCAGCGAAGCGCAAACTCAACTGGCCAGCCATCGCTCGGCAACAGCGCACGCCCAGGCCTCTGCGGTACGTGTGGGTAGTCACGTCGGTGCACAGGTTGTCAGCTACGGAACGGGACTCGCGGTAGGCTTCGGCGCCGCGGCGCTGGGCAGCGTGGCGGGACCACCCGGCATCGTCATGGGCGCCGCGCTGGGGTTCGTCACCAGCAAAGCGGTGAGCGTTGGCCTGGATTATGCGCTGGAACGATTGAGCCTGAGCGCAGCGGTCAACTTCAAGAGCCGGAAACTGGACCCGGAAAAAATCGTCAAGAAAGGCGAATACAAGAATCTTGACCTCTTTCACTATGCCAAGGCAAAAGCCCGGGATCTGGCCCACGCCGTCAGCGCGCCCACCCAGAAAAACGTCCTGAAAGCGGGAAAGGAAGTGACCAGCACTGGCACCAAGATCGCGCTGAAAGCGACAGGAACCGTGGCCTCCAGCGAAATAGGAGCCGTGACCAGCATTGTTTTGGGAACCATTGAGATCATTCATGAAATTGGCGCCGCAAGCCATGAACTGACCGAGGAGAAAATCGCTCGGGCAGATGCACACATCAACGGCATGGTGGAAATATTGAACGCACAAATGGCCCACATCGATACGCTGTTTGCCGAGGCGGAACTTGACGCGGTCAATACCTACCGGCCGCTCAGCAAAGTAATCGGCCAGTCCAGTGGCGACACGCCTCAAAGCCTGAGAAGGGAGATGGAAGCAACCATCGGCCGCTTGAGGAAGACACAAAGCATGCTCCGATAACGCCGGAGCGAGGCACATCACCGTAGGCAGACGGCATGCTATCGTGCCTGTCCCTGCCCAGTCCTTGAAACAGTCACATGCCGGCAATGCCTCGTCCCTTGCGTCTGTCGTTGTACACCCTGCTGATCCTCAGCGGCGCCATCATTGCCGCCACCCTCGCCGTGCGGCACGCCGAACGCCAGGCACTGGAAGAGGATGCCAGCCGTGCGAACCAGCAACTGGCGTTGTACGCCAACTCCCTGCATACCCTGATCGAACGCTACCGCGCCCTGCCCGCCGTGCTGGCGCTGGACCCCGAGTTGCGCTCGGCCCTCAAGGGGCCGGTCAGCACCGCGCAACAGGACGCGCTGAATCGCAAACTGGAACAGATCAACGGTGCCGCAAAGTCTTCCACACTGGAATTGCTCGACCACACCGGCCTGGCCGTCGCGGCCAGCAACTGGCGTCTGCCCAGCAGTTATGTCGGACACAATTATGGCTTTCGGCCGTATTTCCTCCAGACCCGCACCCAGGGCACCGGACGGTTTTATGCGGTGGGTGTGACCAGTGGCATTCCGGGCTACTTCCTGTCCAGCGCAGTGACCGACGATAACGGTGAGTTCCTGGGGGCGATGGTCGTGAAGCTGGAGTTTCCTGAGCTGGAACGCGAATGGCGGCAGGGCAGCGACACCCTGCTGGTCAGCGATGCCCGAGGCATCATTTTCATCGCCAACAGAGAGGGCTGGCGTTATCGCCACTTGCAGCCGTTGACCGACAGCGACCACGCCGAGCTCAAGGCCACTCGCCAATACGACAAGCAACCGCTGCAACCCTTGGCCGTCGAGCCGCTGCGACGCTTTGACGACAACAGTCATCTGGCCCGGGTCAAGGCCCCCGACGGTGCCGTGGATTACCTGTGGGAGTCCCTGCCATTGACCACCGAAGGCTGGACGCTGCACTTGCTGCGCCGCCCGCAGATCGCCTTCGAAGACCGTCGCAACGCAGGGCTCGCCGCCGCCGGGTTATGGCTGGCCCTGGTGTTTCTGCTGCTGTTTCTCAACCAGCGCTGGCGCCTCGCAAAGCTGCGCCAGCGCAGTCGTGAAGAACTCGAACGGCTGGTGGAAGAACGTACCCGGGATTTGCGCACCGCCCAGGACGGCCTGGTGCAATCGGCCAAACTCGCGGCCCTGGGACAAATGTCGGCGGCCCTGGCCCATGAGATCAACCAACCGTTGACGGCCCAGCGCATGCAACTGGCAACCCTGCGCCTGTTGCTGGACCATGGCCGGGTCGATGATGCCTACAAAGCCATCAAACCCCTGGACGACATGCTGACCCGCATGGCTGCCCTCACCGGCCACCTGAAAACCTTCGCCCGCAAAAGCCCCAGCGGCCTGCGCGAACGCCTCGACCTGGCGGTGGTGGTGGACCAGGCACTGCAACTGCTGGACACACGCCTGCGGGACGAACAGGTCAGTACGGTGCTGCACCTGACCCGCCCGGCGTGGGTGCGTGGCGATGCAATCCGTCTGGAACAGGTGCTGATCAACCTGCTGCGCAACGCGCTCGATGCCATGGCCGGCCAGCCGCTCAAACGCCTGGAAGTGCGCCTGGAAGCCGATGAGCAATTGTGGCGCCTGACGGTCAGTGACAGCGGCACCGGGATCGCTGAGGAACACCTGAGCCAGGTGTTCGATCCGTTCTTCACCACCAAGGCGGTAGGCGATGGCCTGGGCTTGGGCCTGGCGGTTTCCTTTGCAATCATTCATGAATCGGGTGGCCGACTGACGGCGGACAACCATGAAAACGGCGCACAGTTCTGCGTGACCTTGCCGATCGATCAGGAGGCGCAGTTGCATGCTTAACCCTTGCACATTGAAAAAGGTCATCGTCGTCGACGACGAGGCCAGCATCCGCAGCGCCGTGGAGCAATGGTTGAGCCTGTCGGGTTTTGAAGTGCAGTTGTTCAGTCGCGCCGAAGAATGCCTGGCGCAACTGCCAGGACATTTCCCGGGGGTGATTGTCAGCGATGTGCGCATGCCCGGGCTCAGCGGCCTGGAGCTGCTGGCCGAAGTGCGCCGACGCGACCCGGACCTGCCGGTGATCCTGTTGACCGGCCACGGCGACGTGCCGATGGCCGTGGAAGCCATGCGCGACGGCGCCTACGATTTCCTGGAGAAACCCTTCACGCCCGAAACCCTGCTCGGCAGCCTGCGCCGGGCGTTGGACAAGCGCACGCTGGTATTGGAGAACCGTCGTCTGCACGAGCAGGCCGACGTCAAGGACAAGCTCGATGGGACACTGCTTGGGGTTTCACGGGCGCTGCAAAACCTGCGTCGCCAGGTGCTGGACCTGGCGACACTGCCGGTCAACGTGTTGATCCGCGGCGAAACCGGCAGCGGCAAGGAGCTGGTCGCCCGTTGCCTGCACGACTTCGGTCCCAGGGCAGACAAACCCTTCGTGGCATTGAACTGTGCGGCCATCCCCGAACCGCTGTTCGAGGCTGAACTGTTCGGCCATGAAAGCGGCGCCTTCACTGGCGCCCAGGGCAAGCGCATCGGCAAGCTCGAATACGCCGACGGCGGCACGCTGTTTCTCGATGAAATCGAGAGCATGCCCCTGGCTCAACAGGTCAAGTTGCTGCGGGTGCTACAGGAACAGAAGCTCGAACGCCTGGGCTCGAACCAGAGCATCCATGTGGACCTGCGCATCATCGCCGCCACCAAGCCCGACCTGCTCGACGAAGCCCGCGCCGGACGCTTTCGCGAAGACCTGGCCTATCGTCTGAACATCGCCGAGCTGCGCCTGCCGCCGTTGCGTGAACGGCGCGAGGACATTCCTTTGTTGTTCGATCATTTCACCCACAACGCCGCCGAACGCCTGGGTCGCCCCGCCGTGCCCTTGAGCGGTGCGCAGTTGAGCCATTTGCTCGGCCACGACTGGCCGGGCAATGTGCGTGAACTGGCCAACGTCGCCGAGCGTCACCTGCTGGGACTGGATCAACCCCGCGTCCTCGACACGGAGCCAGGCCAATCCCTCGCCGCCCAGCAGGAAGCCTTCGAAGCTCAATGCCTGCGCGCCGCCTTGACGCGGCACAAGGGCGATGTGAAAGCCGTGCTCGAGGAATTGCAGCTGCCGCGTCGCACCTTTAATGAAAAGATGCAGCGGCATGGGTTGAGTCGGGAGATGTTTTTGTAGGGTTGGCGTTTTTTGTGGCGGCTGTACTGGCCTCATCGCGAGCAGGCTCGCTCCCACAGAAGTGATGTGTACACAGGTCGAAATGTGGGAGCGAGCCTGCTCGCGATGAGGCTGCCCGCTAGCCCGAAATCAAGCCGGCGAGCATTCGTTTCCGGTCGCCCACGTCCAGTGCCCGGTAGGCCTCCAATAGCATTTCCTCATCAGGCGTCAATGGCGGTTTGGCGATTTGGGCGCGCTCACCGACCAGGACGTACTGAGCGTCCACGCCGATAACCACCAGTTTGGCCACCAGATCGGCCGGACATTTCTGCCGCCCCGATACCACTTCTTTCAAACGCTGCGGACTGGATTCACCAGCGGCACGGGATGCCGCGGCCAATGACAACCCACAACGGTCAATCTCCTCGCGCAGACGAACGTGGATATATCCCACCAAATCTATTGACATGGTGTAACTATCCCACCAAAATAATTCGGACAAACAGCAATCATCTTCGCCTCACAGGAGTCACCACCATGGCCCGTACCGACGCTGTACACCCGGGAAGTCACCTCAAATCACGGGAGCAAGCGTGTCGGAGCGTCAGGGCTGGAATCTACTCTGGAAATTTCCTACATGGAACAGAGAAGCATCTGTAGCACAAAAGGAAGTGTCGTAAATATAGCTCGCCTCTAGTCGTGAGACTCTTCCCTCTCGTCACCGACCTTCATCGAAGGCAAGAGCGCTTCAGCAGACGCATTGAATAACGTTGAGTTTTTAGCTTTTTTACTTGAGGTCTGACATGGATTTGAATCAAACGTTTACCCACCGTTGGGCTGCCTTGGGCAAGCTGGCGCTTTTGATGCTGGCGTTCGGCTTATCGTCGCCGGCGACCGCCAATCTGGTGGTTTATCCGATGACCAGCACGATCGGCGCCGAGCAGGATGGTATTGGACAGATCCAGCTGCATTCCAAGTCGGACAAAGTGCAGTACATCAAGGTCAGTGTGGTCCAGATCCAGCGCCCGGGCACGCCGGATGAACACGAAAGCCCAGTGTCTGCGGCCGATACGAAGGGTATCGTCGTGTCGCCACAACGCACGGTACTCGCTCCCGGCGCCAGCCGCACGGTACGGATTATCGCGCAGGCGATGCCCAGCGAGGAAACCGTCTACCGGGTTTATTTCGAGCCAGTGGCCGCTCCACAGGATCTGGCGGCAGAAGACGACGACCCGCAAGGCACGCAACCCAGAATCGGCGTAAACCTGATCTGGGGCGCGCTCGTGCGCCTACTGCCCGATGACCGTCAAATGAGCGTCGGCTTGCAACAAAGCGGTGACGCGCTACGCAATGACGGCAACGTGCGCATCGGTGTATTGCAGGTCGGACGCTGCACCGACGTCAAGGGCGAAAAAGACTGCCTCTGGAACGATGTCAATCGCAGCCTGTATCCGGGCAGCACGCTCCCTGTCCAGACATCCGGCACAAGCGGCAATCTGCTCATGCGCTTTGTGACCAGCGACGACAAACGGCCACGCACTTTGGCCGTGCTGCCGTAACCCACTCCCCCCTCACATTTTTCAATCTGAGCCATGTGCCTGCACATGGCTGGGCTCCTGTTCACCCATAGAAAAGAGGAAACACCCCATGAAACTGCTCAAATTCGCCCCGTTGGCACTGGCCGCACTGGTCTCGATGCCCGCCCTGGCGGTTGAGAAAAGCATCCTGGTCTATGCCGATGTCGATCCGACGCTGGAGTTGCTCCAATCCGATGGCAGTGCCCTGCCGCCCTCCATGGAGATGAGCTACCTGCCAGGTGCGGGTCTGCAACCCACCCGTCTGGGCACGCGGGTCTTCAGCAATGACACCGATAAGGACATGACCATCAGGCTGATCACCAGCCCCGTCCTGGCCAACATGACCAACCCGGCTTCCACCGCGGTTCCCCTGTCCGTCACCTTTGGTGGCAGAACGTTGAGCACCACCGGCGTCGCCTTGTCGGCGGCCGACCTGTTCCCCGGTGGCGACCCGACCAGCGGCTCGATCGAGCAGATGCTGGAGATCAAGCAAACCACCGTTGGCGCTATCGCAAACGCTGGCCGCTATGAAGGCATCGTCAGCCTGGTGCTGACTCAGCAACCGTAAACACAACCGTTCCTCCCAAGGGGGTACGGCGTCGTCGTACCCCCTTTCCTGCATCAAGGCCACGTATGAAACGCCACTTCACAGCTATCTCCATCTCCCTTTCATGGGCGCTGGCCGAAGGCGCCTGGGCCGCGACCGACGCCTTGACTCAGGTGCCGGCCGGCTTCGAAGCCTTGGTCGAAGGGCAGGTGGAACAGCTCGAACTACAACTGTTCAACCGCAATCTCGGCGTGCACCCGGTGCTGGTCCAGCCCGGCCGGATCGAATTCAAGCAGCCTGAGCGCATCGCGGCCCTGCTGGTGGAAGCCGGCGTACTGGCCTCGCCTCAGGAACTGCTGCCATTACTGTCACAGCCCTTGCCCAGCAATAGCCAGTTGGCCTGCTCCTACGGCCTGGCCAGCGAGGCGAGTTGCGGCTATCTCGAAACCGAGGCAGTGGCCGTGATTCTCGATGAGGCCGGGGCCCGTCTCCAGGTCCTGCTGCGCAAGGACTGGCTGCCGACCAACGAGGCCTCGGCCCTGCGGCTGCATACACCGAGCGAGGCAGAGAATGCCCTCGTCCACCGGCAAAACATCAATATCGCCCAGTCCGACAGTTACCGCGCCCTGGGTGCCAGCGGCCTCGGCGCACTCGGCCTGGGAGAAAACAGTCACCTGGGGTTCACCTGGACCTATCAGGCCAACCAGAACAAGCGCGGCAGTGACAGCAACCTGGAATTCAACAACGCCTACTACCGGCGAGACTTCGACCGTGAACACTACGCACAGGCGGGACGCATGGACATGAGCAACCTGTCCAGCGCCGAAGGCGGCAACTTCAACTTCAGCCTGCTGCCCTTGGGCCGGATCGACGGCGCCCGTGTCGGCACCACCCTGGCCTACCTCAATCGCGACGTCGTCGGACAGGGCACGCCCATCTCCCTGATCCTGACCCAACGCGCCCGCGTCGATGCCTTTCGCGGCGAAGAACTGCTCTCCACTTCTTATCTGGATGCCGGTGTGCAGAACGTCGACACCCGAACCTTCCCCAACGGCAGTTATCCGGTGACCCTGCGGGTGATCGAAAACGGCCAGGTAACCCGTACCGAAACCGTGCCCTTCAGCCGCACCGACGGCAACGGCCTGGGGGATGACACCGTGCAATGGTTTTTACAGGGTGGGCGCACGGCCGAGCATTCCCTGTACGAACAAGATCCCGCCGCCGTGGCCCAGACCGGCCTGCGGGTACCGCTGCTCGATAACCTGGCGCTCACCAGCGCGATCACCTGGCTGGACACCGCGTTCTACAACGAAAGCCGCCTGGACTGGGCCGGCACGCTGGGCGCCAGCAGTTGGTCGCTGTCGGCCGCCCTCCTGGAGGGCAACGACGGGGCGAGCGGCAACAGCCAGCAGTTCACGTTCAACCATGGCCTGTCCTGGAATCTCTATCGCTACTCGCTGCGCAGCCCGTCCTGCGAGCACAACCGCCGCACCTACCAGCAGAGTGGCTGCAACGAATCGCTGACGGCCAGCGCATCGCTGCCGTTGGCCGGCGGCGCCCTCACCGCTGGCTATAGCTACAACCGTTATGCCCAGGTGAATCCGTCCTACTACTGGAACACGTTGCCCGGCGAGCCGGACCTGACCGACGAACTGACCACCGCCACCTGGGCCCGCACCCTGCAGGTGGGGTTCTCCCGCGGGCATCGCCTGGGCCAGTTCCACCTCACCCACCGCGTGGGCGCGTTTCGCAATCAGAGCGGCAATCGGCCGACCGACCACGGCCTGTACCTGAGCCTCAGTCTGTCCCATAACGAGCGCTCGACATCCGGTGGCTTCCGGCAGACCAGTGTCGGCCTGGATGCGCGCCGCGAGCAGGCCGCCAGCGACAGCGTCCGGACCAGCCTGGCCCATACCCGTGTCTGGGACAGCGAGCAAGGTCGCAACGAGATGAATACCGGGCTGGGTTACGACGACCTGGGCCGCTGGGACGCCGAACTGGCCGGGCGACTCGAACGTAGCTGGGGCGAAACGAGCCTGGCGATGTCACAGCGCGGCGGTGACCGGCATGATTCACGCCCTGGGCTCAGCGGCAACCACTCTTCCTCCCTGGCACTGGGGCGCGAAGGTTTCTTCTGGGGCCCCGGCCAGGGCGGCACAGGCCCTGGCGCCGCCGTCGGCATCGTCGCTGCGCCAATGGAAAACGCCACCGGCGCCGCGGCCAAGGTCAGTGGCGGCTACGGCGCCCAGACCAGCATCGGCTTCGGCGAGAAACGGCTGATTCCGATCAATGGCTTCGAGGTCTCCCAGACTCGCATCAGCGATGCCGATGCCTCGCGCCAGAACCTGAGCTCGGTGAATGTCGGCAACGGCAGCCGCGACTGGTTCCTGCCACCCGGCAAGCTGGCGGTACAGCGCATCGAGTCCAGCCTCAGCTACACCTACATCGGACGCCTGGTGGACGCCCGGGGACAACCGCTGGCACAGGCGGCCATCCTCAACGCAGCGATGATGGAAACCGCCGAGGACGGCAGCTTCGTCGTCGATCTCAACAAACCCCCGCAACCGTTGTTCGCCCTGGACCTGAACGGTGTGCATGCCTGCGCCGTGCAGTCGGCCACCGCTCGCAGCAGCTTGCGCCAGGTCGGCACGCTGACCTGCCAGAGCACCACCCTGGACGCTCTGCCCAGAGACCTGCGCGACCCCGACCGACTGGAACGCTGGACCGCGCGCCGCAGCGCCGCGTTATCGTCAGACAAGAGAAACCAGCCATGAATCTGATCTTTCACCGTTGGGCCCGTCGCCTTGGCGCACTGATTGGCGCGTTCGCTGCGCTACCGGCGCTCGGGGACATCCATCCCGGCAACCACTATCAATCCGAGATGCTGCAATTCGACCGCTCGACTCCGCCCGCCGATCATTACATCTGGACGCGGATGACCCATGGCTGGCACGAACAGCCCGTGGCAGGCGCAGGCTATAAGACAATGCATTTTGTCTGTCTGTCCAACACCGATCCAGCAACAGGCCAGTGCCTGACCACCACCGGAGGCAGATATGGCACCACCGAGATAAAGCTGCGTTTCACGGAGAAACGCAGCCGACTGTCCGTGGTTCTGACCGTCAAAGGCAACATTACACGCAGACTCCCGATCCACAGCCCCTGCGGGGTGTGGGGTTCCAGCACCTGGATGCTGACCTCGACATCACATGGCAATTGCGAGGGAGTGGATGCGACGGGTACGGCCTCCACCCTCTGGATTCCTCGGTCAGAACTCGCCAAATTGCCTGCCGGTGGCATCTGGACGGCGCAATTGGTCATGAAGCTCAGGAGGTTCTACTCGCAGCCAATCGGAGACGCCCATATCTACACCGTCGATTTCAAGCTGGACGTGACCGATCACAATAACGTGCAGATCTACCTGCCCGCCCACGGCATCAGCACCCCGCAGGTGGACCTGAACCTGCGCACCCGCCCGTTGATCAATGGCCCCGGCGGTATCGTCTCCGGCCAGGCTGTCGTCGATGCCTGCCTCTACGACGGCTACAACTCCAACAGCCAGCGTTTCGAAATGCGCGTCACCGACAAAAACCCCGTACCCGGCATGGCCGGGCGCTTCTTCGTGAAGCACACCTCCGGGGGGACGGACGAACGTAACCGTATCGAATACCGAGTTCGCACCCGCACCGCCAACCTGGGCGAGACACAGCATGTCTCAGGTCAACCGGTGACCTTTACCGGTATCAACAATGCCGATATCCGCGCCGTGCGCTTGCCCAACGTCCCCTTCCCGGTCGTGTGCACACCCTGGCCGATCACCCTGGAGACACCACAGTTCCGGCAGATCGACAAGAATACCGGGCAATATCGGGGAGAGCTGAACCTGGAGTTCACGCCTTCAACGTCGTCGCCCTGAGCCTTTGGGTGTCGGTACTGGCGCCATCGCGAGCAGCCAAGCATGATGACCTTCAGAATGAGCGGATTCCCGCTCATTCCACCGCCAAAATGAGCGCCTATCCGCTCACCCAGCATTCAAAACCCCTCTAGACCGGCCTTCTCCCACCTGGCACAGCTCCTGCTATAGCCCTGGCAGGCTGCGTTCCCACGCGCTCCACAAAAACAATTAAACGAAGGATCCTTCAATGGATAACTCCAACGCCCTTCCCCTCGGGTCGGCCGCCGCGCCCGCCCGTGAAAGAACCACTGCCAGCCGGATCAAATCGATTTTCAGCGGCTCGGTCGGCAACATGGTCGAGTGGTATGACTGGTACGTCTACGCCGCTTTCTCGCTGTACTTCGCCAAAGTATTTTTCCCGGCCGGGTCCTCCACCGCGCAACTGATGAAAACCGCCGCGATCTTCGCCGTGGGCTTCCTGATGCGCCCGATCGGTGGCTGGCTGATGGGCCTGTACGCAGATCGCGCCGGGCGCAAGGCGGCGCTGATGGCCTCGGTATACCTGATGTGCTTCGGCTCGCTGATCATCGCCCTGAGCCCCGGCTATGAAACCATCGGCGTCGGCGCGCCCATCCTGCTGGTAGTGGCCCGCTTGCTTCAGGGCCTGTCGGTGGGCGGTGAATACGGCACCTCGGCAACCTATTTGAGCGAGATGGCCACCAAGGAACGTCGCGGCTTCTTCTCCAGCTTCCAGTACGTGACCCTGATCTCCGGCCAACTCATCGCCCTCGGCGTGCTGATCGTGTTGCAGCGGTTCCTCACCACCGAAGAGCTGTATGCCTGGGGCTGGCGCATTCCATTCGCCATCGGCGCGTTGTGCGCGATAGTGGCGTTGTACCTGCGTCGCGGCATGGAAGAAACCGAGTCGTTCACCAAAAAGGAAAAAGCCAAGGAAAGCGCCATGCGCACCTTGATGCGCCATCCAAAAGAGTTGATGACTGTGGTCGGCCTGACCATGGGCGGCACCCTGGCGTTCTACACCTACACCACCTACATGCAGAAATACCTGGTGAACACGGTCGGCATGAGCATTTCCGACTCCACCACCATTTCCGCCGCCACCCTGTTCCTGTTCATGTGCCTGCAACCTTTGATCGGCGGTTTGTCGGACAAGGTCGGTCGGCGGCCGATCCTGATCGCCTTCGGCATCCTGGGGACGCTGTTCACCGTACCGATCCTGACCACCCTGCACACCATCCAGACCTGGTGGGGCGCGTTCTTCCTGATCATGGCCGCGCTGATCATCGTCAGCGGCTACACCTCGATCAACGCCGTGGTCAAAGCCGAGCTGTTCCCCACCGAGATCCGCGCCCTGGGCGTCGGTTTGCCGTACGCCTTGACCGTATCGATCTTCGGCGGCACCGCTGAATACATCGCCCTGTGGTTCAAGAGCATCGGCATGGAAACCGGCTACTACTGGTACGTGACGGCGTGCATCGCCGTGTCGCTGCTGGTCTACATCACCATGAAAGACACCCGCAAGCATTCGCGGATCTTGACCGACTGACCTGCGCACACACAAAAACGAAAGGGGCGAACCTGTACGGGTTCGCCCCTTTTTTTGTGCTTCGTGTCTGAAGATTTATCCGACATTAATCTCTGGTTAATGCCCGCCCTACATCCTCATCCTCACCAAAACGCTGTTCGGGTACGCCGGTGATGACATTTATCGCCGATCAGTAACAACGAGCAACCAATCGATAAATACGATTTGTTTGAGCATTTTTTTGCGCTTTTTAATCGATTTAACAAGCGTAATATGAATTCCACACCCAAGGCGATCAACGCCAACCACTTCGGAGAACGACCATGAAAACCAAACTGATCCTCGCCCTGACCTTGTCCGTACTGGCCGCCAACACCTTCGCCGCCGATGGCTTCGACCGCACTCAGTCGGCCATTGCCGCTGACGGTTACGACCGCACCGGCGCTGCCACCGTTGCCGCCGACGGCTTCGACCGCACCGGCTCCAACGCTATCGCCGAAGACGGCTTTGACCGCACTGGCTCGAACGCTATCGCTGAAGACGGCTTTGACCGCACCGGCTCGAACGCTATCGCTGAAGACGGCTTCGACCGCACTGGCTCGAACGCTATCGCCGAAGACGGCTTCGACCGCACTGGCTCGAACGCTATCGCTGAAGACGGCTTTGACCGCACTGGCTCGAACGCTATCGCTGAAGACGGCTTTGACCGCACTGGCTCGAACGCTATCGCTGAAGACGGCTTCGACCGCACTGGCTCGAACGCTATCGCTGAAGACGGCTTTGACCGCACCAACACCGCCTCTCTCAGCTAATCCCAACGAGGCTCTCTCACAGCCCGGCTTCGGCCGGGCTTAGTTGTTTTTGGGGTACAGGAAAACGGTCAGCCTCAAGCCCAACACAAAAGTGGTCTCACTGAAGAACAAATTGTGGGAGCGAGCCTGCTCGCGAAGAGGTCAGCACATTCAACCCCTACGTCCCCTGCTACACCGTCATCGCGAGCGGGCTCGCTCCCACAGGATTGTGTGGCAGACGAAAGTTCCGTGAACCCTGAAGAGCAAATGAGTGAGCAGGCTTGCCAGGTGCTGACAAAAACAGTCGCCCCCTGCACTATCCACAACATCCTCAAAATCCATCCCCAGGACCCTCGCCTCATGCCCGACGACATCCACTACTACGAACCCGCCCAGGGCCACGGCCTGCCCCACGACCCGTTCAATGCCATCGTCGGCCCGCGCCCCATCGGCTGGATTTCCTCCCAGGACGCCGAAGGGCACCTGAACCTGGCGCCCTACAGTTTTTTCAACGCCTTCAACTACATTCCGCCGATCATCGGCTTCTGCAGCGTCGGGCGCAAAGACAGCCTGAACAACATCGAACAGACCGGCGAATTCGCCTGGAACCTGGCGACACGCCCGTTGGCCGAGCAGATGAACCAGAGCTGCGCCATGGTCGCGCCAAAGGTCAATGAATTCGAACTGGCCGGTTTGACGCCAGCGCCATCACGGGTGATCCAGGTGCCACGCGTGGCGCAAAGCCCGGTGTCCTTCGAATGCAAGGTCACCCAGATCATCCAGTTGCAGCGCGCGGACAAGGCATTGGTGCCCAGTTGGCTGATTCTCGGCGAGGTGGTCGCCGTGCATATCGCCAAATGGTTGTTGAAAGATGGGGTATACGACACCGCCGCTGCCGAGCCGATTTTGCGCGGCGGCGGGCCGGCGGATTATTTCCAGCTGGGTCCCGAGGCGCTGTTCAAGATGCACCGTCCTCAATAGCAGTGCACGACACAGCGTTTATCTGTGGGAGCAAGGCTTGCCCGCGATGAAGACAACGCGGCCTGTCTTTTGAACCGAGGTGACTGCATCGCGGGCAAGCCCTGCTCCCACAACGTTAATCTCGCGGGTTCCAGATCAGCTCGCCCTCATCGCCCACACCCTTGAGATGGGTCAACTCAATGGCCGCCGCCGAGTCGGCATCAGTGGCCGTCTTGAACGTCTGATCTTCAAGCACCTTGTTAAAACGCGGCGCACCGGAACCACCAATGGCTTTGGTGGCAATCGCCGCGTAGTAGCCGCCGCCCTCTTTGGGAACGACCGCGGAAACAGCTTCGAAGGTTTCAAAGGCTTTACGTGCCATATTGCGCATCCTGGCGATGGAAAATGACGCTCATTAAACCTTCAACCCGCCAGTTTGTGTACCTTCGCCAGGCACCCTTCGGTCGCCTGGGCGGCGGACACTTCCCGGAAGGTGTGGAAATCCAGGCTGCTCACCACCAGGTCCTGTACCAGCTCGGCGAAGATCGCCATGGCCGGCGAGTTGAAATAAGCATCCATCGCCTGTTGATTGACCCAGAGCCCGGACACCAGCCACAGATCGGCGTCGCATTGCGATTGCTGCAACGCAAAATGCAGGCATCCGGGAGCCTGGCGCGAAGGCGCGATCAGCGTACTCAGGCGTGCACCCAATGGCTTGGAGCAACCGGAACGGGCCCGCACAAAGGCCATATGACTGACGGGGATCTGTGTAGACATGTTCAACCCTCCCAGGTAATCCGTTGTGCAGCCCGGGACAGGCTGCGACAGGATCAAAGGTTAAGCGTCACGACACCAGGCTCGTTAGTCGATTCCTGCCGACCCATTGCACGATCCTGCGCGAAAGCGGGACCCAATCGGTCCTTCATCCGCTAGGATCCGGGAAAGTTGAAACAAAAGGTTTCAAGCAAGTTTTTGTCACATTAAGCCATGGTGAATCGATGCACCGTGCAGGATCAGGCAAGCTTTCGACAGGATGTGGCTACCACTGCAACTTGCACAAACATAAGCTTTGCTCATCGCTCCCCCTTTCCCGAGGATTCCGGCATGTCGCCGCTTGACCACGCCCACGTCCCGCTGGACACGTATCTGGAACAACAGCGCGCCGAACTGGCGTCGATCATCGCCCGCAATACCAGTGAAGACGGCAACTACGCCACAGCCATCGACTCGCTGAATCTGTCGCGCCACAGTCAAGCCCATCAATTCGCACCGGTGCTGGCGCGACCGGCGCTGTGCATCATGGCCCAGGGCAGCAAGCAGGTGCGCCTGGCGGATGAGTTGTTCAACTATGACCCGCTCCATTACCTGGTGGTCTCGGTCTCGATGCCCCTGAGTGGTTGCATCGCCAGCGTCTCGCCCGATCAGCCGATCCTGGCCCTGCGCCTGGACATCGATCCGGCGGAAATCACCGCGCTGATTGCCGACGCGGGCCCCCTCGGCGTACCCACGCGCCCCACCGGTCGCGGCCTGTATGTAGAACGCTTGGACACGCCGATGCTCGACGCCGTGTTGCGCCTGACGCGCTTGCTGGACAGCCCGAAAGACATCGCCATGCTTGCGCCCCTGGTGCGCCGGGAGATTCTGTACCGCCTGCTGCGCAGCCCTCAGGGCTATCGGCTGTACGAAATCGCCATTACCAATAGTCAGAGCCATCGCATCAGCCAGGCGATCAAATGGCTCAATGGCCATTTCGAGCAACCGTTGCGCATCGATGACCTGGCCCGGGAAGTGAACCTCAGCGTCTCGACCCTGCATCACCGCTTCAAGGCCATGACGGCCATGAGCCCGCTGCAATACCAGAAACAACTGCGCCTTCAGGAAGCCCGGCGACTGATGCTGGCCGAAGGGCTGGAAGCTTCGGCGGCGGGGTATCGGGTGGGGTATGAAAGCCCTTCGCAGTTCAGCCGCGAGTACAGCCGCCTGTTCGGCGCGCCGCCGCTGCGGGATCTGGCGCGGTTGCGGATGACCGTCTGAGCTGATTTTTGGGTTGGCTGTGCCGGCCTCATCGCGAGCAAGCTCGCTCCCACATTTTGACCTGTGTATGCAGGACCCTGTGGGAGCGAGCTTGCTCGCGAAAGGACCAGAGCAGACAACGAACATCTAGCATTCAAACCGCCCGCACCACATGCTTGATCTCCTGAAACGCCGCCAGCCCCCAAGGCCCCAACTCGCGGCCCATGCTGCTCTGCTTGTAACCGCCCCACGCCGCCTGGGGAAAGATCACTTGGGGGGCGTTGATCCACACCAGTCCCGCCTGCAGTGCATTGGCCACCTGTTCGGCAACTTCGGTATCGCGACTGACGACGCTAGCCACCAGGCCGAAACGGCTGTCATTGGCCAAGGCAATCGCTTGCTCCAGGGAGGAGAAACGGCGCACACACAGCACCGGCCCGAAGATTTCTTCGCACCACAGCTCGCTGTCCACCGGCACGTCGGTGAAGACTGTCGGCTGTAGAAAATAGCCGCGCGGCAAATGCGCGGGGCGTTGTCCGCCGCACACCAGCGTCGCCCCGGCGCTCAAGCCCCGGTCGATATGCCCAAGCACCCGCTGGTATTGCGCCTGGTTGACCAGCGCGCCCATCTCCACGTCAGGGTCAAACGGATCAGCCACGCGAATCGCTTCGGCACGAGTCTTGAGCCGTTGCAGGAACTCATCGGCCAACTCTTCAGCGACCAGCACGCGACTGGTGGCCGAGCACATTTGTCCGGCGTTGAAGAAACCACCACCACAGGCCAGCTCCACCGCCAGCTCCAGATCAGCGTCGGCCAGCACCAGCAGCGACGACTTGCCACCTAATTCCAGGCTGACGCCCTTCACCGTTTCCGCCGCCCGTTGCATCACCTGCACCCCCACCGCATTGCTGCCGGTAAAGGAAATCTTCGCCACGCGCGGATCTGTCGCCAGCGGCGCGCCCACGGCCAGCCCCGTGCCGCAGATCAGGTTGAACACGCCGTGGGGTAAGCCGCACTCGGCGATGATCGACGCCAGTTCCAACTCCGGCAGCGGTGTCACCTCCGAAGGTTTGAGCACCACACAACAGCCGGCAGCCAAGGCCGGGGCGAGCTTCCAGGCGGTGGTGACCATCGGGAAATTCCACGGCACGATCAAGCCCACCACACCGCAGGGTTCGCGGCGCAGGCGTGCCCTGAAGTCATCGCTGGGCAATGCCAGTGGGCTGTCCTGCCGGGCGTCCAGCCCTTCGGCCAGTTCGGCGTAATACTCGAAGGTGGCGACCACGTCGTCGACATCGATGGCCGCTTCGAACAGGGGTTTGCCGTTATTGCTCGATTGCAGATGCATCAAGCGCTCACGAGCAGCCCGCACGCCGACGGCGATACGGCGCAGAAGCGCCCCGCGCTCGGCGCCGGTGGTGTTCGACCATTGCGCCAAAGCCTGGGTCGCCGCGTTCAAGGCCTGATCGACGGCGCGCTCATCGCCGCCATTGACCGTGGTCAGCAGCGCCTCGGTGACCGGGTTGATCACCCGCAAATGCTGATCGCCCGATGACCATTGGCCGTTGATGTACAGGCCGTCCTGGGTGGTGGGGAAATTCATTGGGCCACCCCCAGCATCCAGCGCGCCTGATCGATTTCGATCAGGGTCGGGCCCTGGCGGTCGTGGGCCTCCAGCAATGCGGCGCGCAATGGCGCCACGCCGTCGACTGCCTGTGCAAAGCAGCCCAGGGCCTTGGCCACGCCAATGAAATCCGGGGTGTAGATGTCCACGCCCACCGGTTCAATGGCGCGGTTGACCATGTATTTCTTGATCTCTTCGTAACCCTGGTTATTCCACAGCAGCACGATCACTGGCACGCCTGCTTCCACGGCGCTGGCCAGCTCCGGCAGGGTGAACTGCAAGCCGCCATCACCGATCAGGCACACCACGGGCGGACGCCCCTTACCCGAATCGATGCCGCCGAGCCAGGCGCCGATGGCCGCCGGCAAGGCATAGCCGAGGGTGCCGTAGCCGGTGGAAGCATTGAACCAGCGACGTGGATGTTCCGGGTTGAAGGTCAGGTTGCCGGTGTACACCGGTTGTGTGGAGTCACCGACGAATACCGCGTCGGGCAAGGCCTGCAAAACCGTGTCGATGAACAAGGTCTGCGCGCGGGTCGCGACGTCCCAGTCCCGGTCCAGATCCGCCCGTAACCGCGCGGCACGCACCTGGCCCCAATCGCTGTTGCGCTGGGTCAGGGATTGTTGCTTCAACCCATCGAGCAAGGCCTGGCTGGCGCTGCGGGCATCGGCCACCAGCGCCAGGTGCGGCGGGTAGTTGCGCACGGTCTGGTCCGGGTCGATGTCGATGCGCAGCAATGCACCGGGGATTTCGAAGCCGCCGGCGAAGGTGATGTCGTAGTCGGTCTCGGCCAGCTCCGTGCCGATGGCCAGCACCACGTCGGCCTCGGCCACCAGTGCGCGGGTGGCCACCAGGCTTTGCGTGGAACCGATCAGCAGAGGATGACGCGACGGCAACAAGCCTTTGGCGTTGATGGTCAATGCCACGGGGGCGCCGAGGCATTCAGCCAGTTCGGTCAGTTCGCGGGCGGCATCAATGGCGCCGCCACCGGCCAGGATCAGAGGCCGCTGGGCCTTCGCCAGCATCGCCGACATCTGCGCCACGGCACTCGGCGCGGCCCCGGCACGGCTGATGTTCACTGGCCTTGTGGCGAGCAAGGCATCGGCGTCTTCGACCAGAACGTCCAACGGAATTTCAATGTGCACCGGCCGCGGGCGACCGGCCTGGAACAAGGCGAAAGCCCGGGCCAGCACTCCCGGCAACTCAGCGGCGGACATCAGCGTGTGGGAAAACGCCGCCACGCCACTCACCAACGCGCTCTGGTTCGGCAGTTCATGGAGTTTGCCGCGCCCGCCGCCCAACTGGCTGCGGGACTGCACGCTGGAGATCACCAGCATCGGGATCGAATCGGCGTAGGCCTGGCCCATGGCGGTGGTGATGTTGGTCATGCCGGGGCCGGTGATGATGAAGCACACACCGGGCTTGCCGCTGACGCGGGCGTAGCCATCGGCCATGAAGCCGGCGCCCTGTTCGTGACGCGGCGTCACATGGCGGATGCTGGAACGGGCCAGCCCACGATACAACTCGACGGTGTGCACGCCGGGAATCCCGAACACCTGCTCCACGCCATAACCTTCGAGTAACTTGACCAATACTTCGCCGCACGTCGCCATTGCCACTGACCTTCTTGTTTTCGGGGAATGGCGTTATTGGAACGGCCAGGCCATAGCCGCAACAATGGATAAAAAGTCATACTAGCCATGTCCCTACATCATGGCTCGATTCCAAATGAAACGACTTCCTCCGCTCCCGGCGCTGCACACGTTTCTGATCACCGCCCAGTGCTGCAACTTCACCCGGGCGGCGGAACAGTTGCACATCACCCAGGGCGCGGTGAGCCGGCAGATCGCCGGGCTGGAGGAGCATTTGGGTTACGCGCTGTTCCTGCGTCAGGCACGGGGCCTGAGCCTGACGCCGCAGGGACAGGCGTGGTTGCCACGGGTGCAACAGGTGTTCGGCCTGATCGCGGAAGCGGTGGAGCAGATCGGCGAGAAACGCCAGAGCGTGCGACTCAAGGCGCCGACCTGCGTGCTGCGCTGGCTGATGCCGCGTTTGCTGCAATGGCAAAAGGTACGACCGGACATACCGGTGGAGTTGACCACCACCGTCCGCCACGGCGTGGATTTCCAGCGCGAAACCTTCGACGCCGCGGTGGTCTACGGGCCGCCGCCCGCGCCTTCATTGACGAGCCTGCACTTGTTCGACGAACAACTGACACCGGTGTGTTCGCGTCCAGTGCTTGAAGGTCCGGTGCCGCTGCGCTCACCCGCCGACCTGCAACACCATCTGCTGCTTCATCCCACCAGTGACGAGCGCGACTGGAACGCCTGGCTGGAGGCTGCGCAGGTGCAACTGAGCAACGTCAGCAAAGGCCAGCATTTCGAAACCCTGGACCTGGCGATGTCCATGGCCTCCCAAAGCACGGGCGTGGCGATTGGCGACTGGTCGCTGATCGGCGACGACCTGAACGCCGAGCGACTGGTGATGCCCTTCGAACTGAAGGTCAGGACCGGGTTGGCCTATCACCTGGTGTATCCGCGCAAGCCCGGAGCGTCGGAGCAGTTGCAGGCGCTGATGGAGTGGTTGGTGGAGCAGGCTCAGACACGGTAGGAGCCTTGTGCCAACCCCTGTGGCGAGGGAGCTTGCTCCCGCTGGATTGCGAAGCAATCCCATAATCTATCCAACCACCTGGGTCTCTCAGGCTGAACCCTAGGGGGCTGCTTCGCAGCCCAGCGGGAGCAAGCTCCCTCGCCACAAAAAACCAGAAAGACTGTTTATCAGAGCACGTTAGGCACCTGCACCGGCTCGATCTGCGCCCAATGCGAGGTGTCTTCGCGATGCTGCTGCAAGTAGGGCAACACCGCCCCCAGCAACGGTTCCTTGAACGCGTCTTGAAACCGATGGGCCAGGCCCGGTATCAGCTTCAGGCGGCTGCCGCGGATGTGCGCCGCCAGGTGCACGCCGTGCATCACCGGCAACAACGGGTCGGCGGTGCCGTGAACCACCAGGGTCGGCACGCGCAGTTGATTGAGCAGCGCCACCCGGCTCGGCTCGGCCATGACCGCCATGATCTGGCGTTGCACGCCTTCGGGGTTGAAGGCCCGGTCATAGGCCTGGGCGGCCTGACGCAGCAGCGCCTGACGATCATCCACCACCATCGGGCTGCCCAGGGCGGCCAGCAGATCGGCCTGTTGTTCCAGGGCCACTTCACGATTCGGCGCACTGCGCCGGGACAACAGCTGCACCAGGGTTTCGCTGGGTGCCGGCAGGCCTTCGGCGCCCGAACTGGTCATGATCAGGGTCAGGCTCTCAACCCGCTGCGGCGCCATGGCCGCCATGTGCTGGGCGATCATCCCGCCCATGCTCACCCCCAGTACGTGAAAGCTTTGCACCTGCAGTGCGTCCATCAACCCCAAGCCGTCGTCGGCCATGTCGGTCAAGGTGTAGGGCGCGGCCACGGGCAGGCCCAGCTTGTAGCGCAAGGCCTCAAAGGCCAGGTTGGCGCTGCCGGGCGCCTGACGCCAGGCGGACAAGCCCACGTCGCGGTTGTCGTAGCGAATCACCCGAAAGCCCTGCTCGCACAGGGCCGCCACCACCTCGTCCGGCCAATGTATCAACTGCCCGCCCAAGCCCATCACCAGCAACAACGCCGGGTCGGAGGCACGGCCGATGCTCTGGTACGCCAGGCTGACCTGATCCAGATCGACCCGTTGGGTCGCAACGTTGACATCACATCGAGAAGCCGCAATCGACGGCAGGCCGAACAACAACGCGGCCAGAAAGATAAATACACGCATGAAGAAACACCAAAACGCAGAACCCCAGTAGAGCGCGAGTCTGATGAAGTTTGTTCAAGCGCGCTGCCACAGTTGCGTGACAGTTTGATGAAGATTGCCGAGTGGTCGCTCCACCCGGTCAAATGAAGCAAAGCAGAGCACTCCCCCTGTGGCGAGGGGATTTATCCCCTCGCCACAGGTCAGGTGCATGCCTGTAAGAGTATTCGGGCTTCAGGCCAACTGACTGCGCAACTGCCGCGCCGCCGCCACCATGTTCACCAGCGCCGCTTCTGTCTCCGGCCACGCCCGGGTCTTCAGGCCGCAATCGGGGTTGACCCACAGCCGGTCCGCCGCAATCCGCTTCACCGCCTTGCTCATCAACGCCACCATCTCGGCCGTGTCCGGCACCCGTGGCGAGTGGATGTCGTAGACGCCCGGGCCGATATCGTTGGGATACTCGAACGCTTCGAAGGCCTCCAGCAACTCCATGTCCGAACGCGAGGTTTCAATGGTGATGACATCGGCGTCCATGTCGGCGATGGCCTTGATAACATCATTGAATTCGCTGTAGCACATGTGGGTGTGGATCTGGGTTTCGTCGCTTACACCCGATGCGCTCAAGCGGAAGGCCTCCACGGCCCAGTCCAGGTACGCCTGCCATTGCCCGCGTCGCAGAGGCAAGCCTTCGCGGAAGGCGGCCTCGTCGATCTGCACGATTTTGATCCCGGCCTTTTCCAGGTCCAGCACTTCGTCACGCAGGGCCAGGGCCAGTTGTTGCGCCTGGACCTGACGCGAGACGTCCTCGCGAGGGAACGACCACATCAGCATGGTCACGGGGCCGGTGAGCATGCCCTTCATCACCTTGTCGGTCAGGCTTTGGGCGTAGCGGATCCAGTCGACGGTCATCGCTTTCGGGCGGCTGATGTCGCCGTAGATGATTGCCGGCTTCACACAACGCGAACCGTAGCTCTGGACCCAGCCGAAACGGGTGAAGGCATAGCCGTCCAGTTGTTCGGCGAAATATTCCACCATGTCGTTGCGTTCGGCTTCACCATGTACCAACACATCCAGGCCCAAGCGCTCCTGGATCTGTACGGCATGGCGGATCTCAGTGTGCATGGCGTCCTGATAATCGTTGGCCGAGAGCTTGCCTTGCTTGTAGGCCTGGCGCGCCAGGCGAATCGCCGGAGTCTGCGGGAAGGAACCGATGGTGGTAGTGGGAAAGGCCGGCAGTTTCAGCCGGGCACGCTGCTGCTCCATGCGCTGGGCAAACGGCGAGCGCCGCTGGCTGTCCTGTGGTCCTATCGCGGCGAGGCGGGCCTGAACCTCGGCTTTGTGAATGCGTGTCGAGCCGGCACGACGAGCATGCACGTCGCGGCTGTCGGCCAAGGCGTGTTGCACAGCGGGTGCCTGGGGGTCGTTGAGCGCATCGCGCAGTACCGCCACTTCACCGCACTTCTGCACAGCAAAGGCCAGCCAGCTCTTGAGTTCGGGGTCCAGTCGGTCTTCACGCTCCAGGTCCACGGGGCTGTGCAACAGTGAGCAAGAGGTGCTGACCCAGAGGTTGTCGCCAAAACGCTCCTGGGCCGGCTGCAATTGCGCCAGGGCCTGTTCCAGTTCACAGCGCCAGACGTTGCGGCCATTGACCAGCCCCACCGACAGGATTTTGTAGGTCGGCAGGCGATCGAGCACCTGGCCCAGTTGTTCCGGCGCCCGTACCGCGTCGATGTGCAAACCGTCCACCGGCAGGCTCACCGCCAGGCCGAGGTTGTCTTCCAGACCACTGAAATAGGTCGCCACCAGCTTTTTCAGCGGCGAATACTGAAGGATGTGATAGGCCCGCTCGAACGCGCTTTTCCAGGCCAGGGGCAGGTCGAGGGTGAGGATCGGTTCGTCGATCTGCACCCATTCCACGCCCTGGGCCTTGAGGCGATTGAGGATTTCACCGTAGACCGGCAACAGACGTTCAAGCAGGTCGAGCTTGTCGAAGTCCTCGCCCTTGGCCTTGCCCAGCCACAGATACGTCAAAGGGCCGATGATCACCGGTTTGACCTGATGTCCCAGGGCATGGGCCTCGTCCACTTCTTCGAACAGTTGCTCCCAACTCAGGGCGAAGCGCTGGTCGGCGGAAAACTCCGGGACCAGATAGTGGTAGTTGGTGTCGAACCACTTGGTCAGTTCCTGAGCGTATTGGGCTTGCCCGTGATCAGCTCCGCAGCAGGCAGCGGTGGCGCCTCGGGCCATGGCGAACAGGGTGTCGAGGGTCGGCTTGGCCTGGGCGTCGAGGGTGTTGTGGAATCGCGACGGGACGGCACCCAGGGTCAAAGTGTGGCTGAGCACCTGGTCGTACCAGGCGAAATCACCGACCGGCAGCAGGTCGATGCCGGCCTCTTTCTGCAGTTGCCAGTGCCGGGCCCGCAATTCACGGCCCACCGCTTGCAGCGCGGCCGGTGCCAGGTCGCCCTTCCAGTAGGCTTCGAGGGCTTTTTTCAGTTCGCGGTCGGCGCCGATGCGGGGAAAACCTAAAGTGTGGGCCAGGGCCATGGTGTGTGTCCTCCTGTAAAAGATGGCGCCATTGTCGACAGCCAGCCCCACATGAGACAAACTCAACCTTTTCGTGTTGATCACGAGTTTTACTCATGGAGCCCACGGTGCTTGAAATCCGCCACCTCAAGACCCTGCATGCCCTGCGCGAAGCCGATAGCCTGGTCGAAGCCGCCGAACGCCTGCACCTGACCCAGTCCGCCCTTTCCCACCAGTTCAAGGAACTGGAAGAACGCCTGGGCATGCAGTTATTCGTGCGCAAGACCAAACCGGTGCGTTTCACCAGTGCCGGCCTGCGCCTGCTGCAACTGGCCGACGCCACCCTGCCGTTGCTGCGCAGCGCCGAGCGGGACATCGGTCGGTTGGCCGGAGGCACCGCCGGGCGCTTGCACATGGCCATCGAGTGCCACAGTTGCTTTCAGTGGCTGATGCCCACCATCGACCAGTTCCGCGACGCCTGGCCGGAAGTCGAGCTGGACCTGGCCTCGGGCTTCGCCTTCGCCCCACTGCCGGCCCTGGCCCGGGGCGACCTGGACCTAGTGGTGACCTCCGACCCGCTGGAACTGGCGGGCATCACCTACGTGCCGCTGTTCACCTACGAAGCGATGCTCGCCGTGGCCAACCAGCACCGACTGGCGAACAAACCCTACATCGTGCCCGAAGACCTGGTCAGCGAAACCCTGATCACCTATCCGGTGGAGCGCGATCGCCTGGACATCTTCACCCGTTTCCTGGAACCGGCCGACATCGAACCGGCCCAGGTGCGCACGTCTGAACTGACGGTGATGATGATGCAACTGGTGGCCAGCGGTCGTGGCGTCTGCGGCATGCCCCATTGGGCACTGCATGAATACAGCTCGCGGGGCTACGTGAAGGCCAAGCGACTGGGAGAGAAAGGTTTGTTCGCCACGCTGTATGCCGCCGTGCGCACCGACATGCTCGATGCGCCCTACATGCGCGACTTTCTGCTGACGGCCAAGGACACTTCGTTTTCGACCCTCGACGGCGTCAGTGCCGTGCGCTGAGTGCTTTTGTGGCGAGGGAGCTTGCTCCCTCGCCACAAAAACTCGACAACCCTCATTCATCAAAAACTCGAGAACTCATCTCTGAGCGACTCAGAGCTCTAGCCACATATGGATCTTGTCGAGGTAGTCCTCGTCCACCCGTATCGCCATCGGCTCCAGGCCGTACAGCACGAAACCGCAGCGCTGGTAGAGCCTGACGGCAGGATCGTTGCCGGCGGTGACGGTCAGTTGCACCAGCCGTAAAAACGAATGGCGTCGGGCTTCTTCGAGTGTCGCCTGCACCAGTTGGTAGCCGAGGCCAGCGTGGCGATGAGAGTCAGCGACGTACATGCCGAACAACGTGGCCTTGTGCCGGGCTTTTTCCCGCGGCTCCAGGGACAGCCCGACAATGCCCACCAGTTCATGCTCGACAAACGCCCCCACCAACACATCCAGCCGACTGCTCAGACGTGATTCCCACCACCTCATGGGCATCGCCGCTCGCTCGCTGACGCTGGAGGTGAAAGCTTGGGGATGAAGCGCGTAGGCCTGGAGCATCAGGTCGCGATACGCCTGGGCATCACCCGCTGCAAGCCGTCGAATGTTCACGCCGAACGCCGTTGTTCAAGCATCAGGCGCAACGCCAGCGCGCCGAGCACAAACCCCATGAAGTAGCGCTGCGCCGCCAACCAGGTGGGGTTATGGACGAACCAGGAGGCAATGCCGGCGGCGAACAGGGCAATCAGCAGGTTGACGCTGAAACTGACGCTGATCTGGGTCAGCCCGAGGATGATGCTCTGGGTGAACAAGGAGCCGTGTTCCGGGCTGATGAACTGCGGGAACACCGACAGGTAAAACACTGCAATCTTTGGATTCAGGGCACTGGTGAGGAACCCCATGGTGATCAGCTTGCGCGTCGAGTCCGCCGGCAGTTGCTGGGCCTGGAACGGCGAACGTGCGCCGGGCTTGACTGCCTGCCAGGCCAGCCACAACAGGTACAGCGCGCCGGCCCATTTCAACACCTCATAGGCCATGGGCACCGCCAGGAACACCGCCGTCAGCCCCGCCGCCGCGGCAAACATGTGCACGAAGAAGCCCGCCACCACCCCCAGCAGGGAGGTGACGCCGGCCTTGCGGCCCTGGCAGATCGAACGGGAAATCAGGTAGATCATGTTCGGGCCGGGCGTGAGCACCATCAGCAACGCGGCGGCGGCGAAAATCAGCAGGTCCGGCAATGGAATCATGGGCGTCAGTCCTTGAGTCTGGGGTCAGCACGTCTCGAGAAGGCTGGCTCGATAAAACGGCAGGATCACCTCGCCTGTCAACGGCGCCAGCAGCAGATCGCTGTCACTGGCCGGGTCGATCCAGCGCACTTCTTCAATCTCGGCGGCAGGAGAAACCGGTGCATCGATGCTCAGTAAAAAAACGTCAGCCTGCACGACAAAACCCGGCTCGTTGGCGGCCGGGGCACTGAACGCCCCCAGGTAACGGGCCTGTGCCGGATCAATCGTCAGCCCAAGCTCTTCGTCCAGCTCACGGGCCAGGGCCTGGACCGGTTGCTCATGGGCCTCGATCTTGCCGCCCGGCTGCATGAAGGCCTGGGTGCCGCGCTTGCGCACCAGTAAGGTCCGGCCGTCCGGTCCGATCAACAGAGCGGCGGCGATGCGGATGATGGGAGTGGTCATGATGAAATGCCCTGGGCAGAAAAATGCTCGCAAGGGTACAGAGCGCAGCGACGGGAGCAAAGCCCGGCGCCGCCTTCAGACGCCACACAAAACCACTGTGGGAGCAGTTTTTGTCGGAGCGAAGCTTGCTCGCGATGGAGGCGACGCGGTTTAACTGCAGGACCGCGTCATCGTTCATCGCGAGCAAGCTTGGCTCCCACAAAGCTCGCTCCCACAGGATGACTGTACTCTCAGTCAGATCTGCATCACCCCAACATCGGCTTCGGCACCGAAGGGTCTGCCTCTTCGGGGATTTTGACGAACACGCTGTAGCGCGCCCCTTCCATCGCTTCGAAAGCAATGAGCTTTTCCACCAGAGGCGCGCTCAGCACCTTGCCGGCGTTGAGCAACAGCATGCCGTTGTCGGCGTTGAGGTTGCGCGCCAGGATCATGCCGGCCGTCAGGTCGCGGGTTGTCATGACCTGCACCGTCGGATCCGACAAGGTCACGTCGTCCAGGTATTCACCACACGCCTTGATGAAGTCCTCCACCATGCCCGGGTCGTACAGTTTGCCGGCGTATTTGCGGATGTAGACCAGCGCCTCATCGCTGTTCATCTGCCGCTCCAGGATCAACCCGCGCTGCAGTTCGATGAAGTCCACCGCCAGTTTCAACAGCCGCGAACCGAACGGAATGGCCTCGCCTCGCAGATGGTCGGGAAAACCGCTGCCGTCCCAACGTTCCTGGTGATGGAGGATGATGCGCGCGGCGTCTTTCATCGGGTCCAGGGTCATCAGCAGCGACTCGCTCTGCTTCGGATAGGCCCGGTAGAGATCAAGCTCGGTGTGGTGCAGCATGTCGGCGGGCGTGACCATCATGTTGTCGGTCCAGCTCAATTTGCCGATGTTGTAGAGCGCCGCGGCCATGGTCAGGTCGCGGTCGGTGGACTCGTCCAGAAAGTGCAGCCTGCTGTAGACCCGGATCAGCTCGATGATCTGCCGGTTGGTCTGCTTGGCCTTGGGCAGGCGCAGGTTGGCGATCAGCGAAAACACTTCGGTGCCGGTCACATAGCTGCGCTTGAGCTCGTCATAGGCCAGGTCGAGCATGTCGGCGGTCTGCTGCAGCTCGGCGGTGCGCGACGCCACGCGTTTTTCCAGGGTGGTGTTGAGTATCCGCAGCTGTTCGTTCTGTTCACGGTTCAGCGCTTCGAGGCGCTGGCGCTCGCTTTCGGAGTGCTGGTGCGCCAGGGCCTGACGCAGGGCCTGCACCAGTTCCTCGTCGTTCCAGGGTTTGCTGAGGTAGCGATACAACTGCCCCTCGTTGATGGCCTTGGTCATCATGTCCACATCGGCATAACCGGTGAGCAGGATGCGCAAGGTCGATGGATAAAGCTTGCGAATCTGCGCCAACAAAGTGGCGCCGTCCATATTGGGCATGCGGGCATCGGTCATGACCAGGTCGACCGGCCGCTCCTTGAGGATTTCCAGGGCTTTGGCGCCACTGTCAGCCAGCAGGATTTCGTACGGCTGGCTGCGCAATAACCGACGCAGGCTATTGAGAATCGACTCTTCATCATCGACCAACAGTACCGTCGGCTTCCGGACCGGTACATCCTGCGATTGATCTTCCATTGGACCCCCCTCCTGTTAACGACACCTGTTCTACGCTACCCCCGAATTAGAGGCTAGTAGATTGCGTGAATTTAGACACGATTTTGCCTTGACCGGCCGAGCGCATCTCAATGAGACAGCTATGCTGTAGACCATGAAGGGCCAAGTACAGGCCAGAATACTCATGCCAACGGAAGGGATATCAGATGTATCCACGGTTCAACAGTCAGCATCGCGACGGTGCACGGCCATGAGCCTGCCGACGGAAAGGGCCAACCGGCGGATCCTGATCGTCGATGACACTCCGACGATCCACGAGGATTTTCGTAAGATCCTCAGCCCCCATGCTATCCCCGAGGACAGCCTGAGCAGCGCTGAAGCAGCCCTGTTCGGCGCGCCTGTGGCGGTTGCCAGCCAGAGTTTCGTGCTCGATTCGGCCTTCCAGGGCATGGAAGCCCTGAACAAGGTCGAATCTGCCTTGGCCGAGGGCAAACCCTACGCCATGGCGTTCATCGACATGCGTATGCCCCCTGGCTGGGACGGCCTTGAAACCATCGAACGGCTATGGCGCGTCGACCCCAAGCTGCAAGTGGCGCTGTGCACCGCCTATTCCGATTATTCCTGGGAAGACATCGCCGAGCGCCTCGAACTGGGCGACCGCCTGCTCATCCTGAAAAAACCCTTCGATGCCATCGAGATCCGCCAGATGGCCAGTACCCTGACCGTCAAATGGCAGATGACCGAAGACGCGGCGCTGAAAATGGACATGCTCGAACGCGCGGTGCAGGAGCGCACGCGGGAACTGGCTGACGCCAACATCATCGTGCAGAACAGCCCGACCATCCTGTACCGCTTGCGTGGCGAGCCGCCGTTCGCGCTGATGTACATTTCCCACAACATCACCAAGTTCGGCCACGCGGCGGCGCAACTGGTCAACTCGCCGGACTGGGCGCAAACCCTGATCCATCCCGACGACCAAAGCAAGATCGACGACGCCATGGTCCGCGTCTTGAACCGCGACACAGCGGGGGCGTCCATCGAGTTCCGCATGCGCACGGGCGACGGCGCGTTCCGCTGGGTGGAAAACCGCTACATTCCGGTGCGCAACGAACAGGGCCTGCTGCTGGAAGTGGAAGGCATCATTCTTGACATCACCGAACGCAAGCTGGCCGAGGAGAAAATCGCCCTGCTGGCCCGCACCGACGGCCTGACCGGGCTGGCCAACCGCGCCACCATGATCGAGCGCCTGCATCAAGCCTTTGCCGCGGCTCGCCGGGGGGCGGCACCGTTTGCGATGTTTTACCTGGACCTGGACCATTTCAAGCGGATCAACGACACCCTGGGTCACCCGATCGGCGACCTGCTGCTGCAGGAGGTCGCCGCACGCATCAAGGGCTGTACCCGGGAAAACGACGTGGTAGCGCGCCTGGGTGGCGACGAGTTCGCCATCCTGCAACTGGATGTCCACGAAGCGACCCATTGCGCCGCACTGGCCGCCAAGATCCGGGATGCCCTGGTGGCGCCCTATTCCCTGGACGGCAACGAAGTGCGGATCTCCGTGAGCATCGGCATCAGCCTGTATTCCTCCCAGAGCCAAAGCGCCGACAGCCTGATGGCACAGTCCGACATGGCCTTGTACCGGTCCAAGGAAAAGGGCCGCAACCAGTACCATTTCCATAGCGAGGAGATTAATCAGGAAGTCACCGACCGCGTCGCCCTGGCCAATGACCTGCGCCAGGCCATCGAAAACAACGAGCTGCATTTGCACTACCTGCCGGAGGTCGACCTGGGCACTGGCAAAATCCTGGGCATGGGCGTGCAAGTGCGCTGGAACCACCCTGAGCGCGGCTGGCTGGAGCCGGCATCGTTCATGCCGGCCGCCGAGAAGACCGGGATCATCGTTGGCCTGGGGCATTGGGTGCTGGACCAGGCCTGTCAACAGATGCGCCAGTGGCGTGACCAGGGCATGGCGCCCCCGGTGATCGCCATCGACCTGTCCCTGACGCAACTCAAGACCGGTCCGGAGCTGATCTATGACGTGCTGCGTACCACCGCCCGCTGGGAACTGGCCCCTTGGGACCTGCGCTTTGATGTCACCGAAGCCACCCTGGCGCAAACCAAGTGGACCCACAACGACGTGCTGCCACGTCTGTGCGAACTGGGCGTACAAATTGCCATCGATGATTTCGGCACCGAGTACTCCTCGTTCGATTACCTCAAGACCTACCGGGTCAACCATCTCAAGCTCGCCCAACGGTTTCTCGACAGCGCCAACGCCGACCCCGAGAACGCAATGACGCTGCGAGCGATCATCAATTTCGCCCGGGATGTGGGCATCGGGATCATTGCCGAGGGCGTCGAAACCCAGGAGCAACGCACCACGCTGATGTCCAGCGGCGGGTCGATGCAGGCCCAGGGGCATTACTTCAGCACTGCCGTAGACAGTGGGCAAGCCAGCGAACTGCTCAAGGCCGGCACCATCGTTCCCGTGACGGACCATTGGACCCGGCCTGCCAGCCAGTTATCGGAGAGCAACCCATGAACCCCATGTCGGTGCCGGCGAACAGGCGAATCCTGGTGGTGGACGACACGCCGGCGATCCACCAGGACTTCCGCAAGATCCTCAGCCCGGGCGCCGGTAGCGACGACTCGCTGGACGACACTGAAAGCCTGCTGTTTGGCACACCCCAGGTCAGCCGTCTGCAATTTCAGATCGATTCGGCCTATCAGGGCGAAGAGGCGTTGGAACTGGTCAAGCGCGCCCAGGCCGAAGGCCAGCCCTATGCGCTGGTGTTCGCCGACATGCGCATGCCGCCGGGCTGGGACGGCCTGCAAACCATCGAGCGTTTGTGGGAGGCCGACCCACGGCTGCAAATCGCGCTGTGCACGGCGTTTTCGGATTATTCCTGGGAAACCATGTCCGAACGCATCGAGTTCGACGATCAGTTGCTGATCCTGAAGAAACCCTTCGACACCCTGGAAATCCGCCAGATGGCCAGTGCCATGACCTGGAAATGGCAACTGGCCCAGGATGCGGCGAGAAAAATGCGCAGTCTGGAGCGCACCATCGAGGAACGGGTCCAGGAGTTGCTGAAAGTCTCCCACTTGCTGCAATACGACGTACTCACCGAGCTACCCAACAGCATGTTGCTCGGTGATCGCCTGACCCAGGCCATGGCCCAGTGCCGTCGCCACGACCGGCAACTGGCGGTGATGTTCATCGGCATGGACCGTTTCAAGCGTATCAATAACGCACTGGGGCACCCGGTGGGCGACGAAATGCTCAAGCGGGTGGCCCGGGCGCTGGCAACGGTGGTGCGTGAATCCGACTCGGTGTTTCGCTACGGCTCCGATGAGTTCGTGGTGATACTGGGAGACATCACCGACTCGCAACAGACCAAAGGCGTGGCCGACAAACTGCTGACGGCCATCAGCACGCCCCACCCCATCGACGGACACGACCTGACCGTTACCGCAAGCCTGGGCATCAGCATGTATCCGGCCGACGGTTTCGATGCCGTGGCGTTGATCAAAAAAGCCGAAACGGCGATGCGCAACGTCAAGGAAACCGGCCCCAACGACTACCGTTTTTTCACTGAAGACATGAACCGTCGGGCGCGACAGCAGCAAACCATCGAATCGGGCCTGCGCCTGGCCCTGCAACGCAAGGAGTTCGTGCTGCACTACCAGCCCAAGATCGATCTGAGGAGCGGCAAAGTGGTCGGCGCCGAAGCGCTGGTGCGCTGGAACCGGCCTGACATCGGCTTGATCTATCCATCGGACTTCATCCCCGTGGCCGAAGACAGCGGCCTGATCGTCCCGCTGAGCCAATGGGTGCTCCAGGAAGCCTGCCAGCAGGCCTGTCGCTGGCAAGCCGATGGCATGCGCCCGCTCTACCTGTCGGTCAACGTCTCCACCATCGATTTTCGCCAGCGCGGTTTCGTCGAAGGCATCGCCCGGACCCTCAAGGAAACCGGTCTCGACCCGACACAGTTAGAACTGGAGATCACCGAAAGCGTACTGATGCAGAACGTCGACACCACCGTCGCCATCCTCAAGGCCGTCAAGCGCCTGGGAATACGGCTGGCCATCGACGATTTCGGCACCGGCTACTCGAGCCTGAGCTACCTGCAGAAATTTCCGGTGGATGTGTTGAAGATCGATCAGTCGTTCGTCGGCGACCTGAGCATCGACAGTAATGACGCAAAGCTGGTGAGCACCATCATCAGCCTGGGCAAGAGCCTGAACCTGCACATCATTGCCGAAGGCGTGGAAACCCTTGAGCAACTGGAGTTCCTCAAGGCTCACCAGTGCGAGGAAGCCCAGGGGTACTACTTCAGCAAGGCCGTGGAGCCACAAGCCTTTGCCCTGTGGATGAGCGAGTGGGAACAACACCACAACCCGTTTGCGTGAACACACCTGAGTTCCATCAACCAAAAGTTTCAAGGAAAGCATCCCATGGCGTCACATGGACTGATTCTGGCTCTCGGCCTGCTGGTGGGATTGAGCGTGACCGTTCACGCCGAGCCGTTGGATGAACCGCTCAAACCACTGCCTCCCGTGCCGACTCTGGACCCCAAGCGCGTCCAGTTGGGACTGCGGCTTTTCAACGACCCGCGGCTGTCGGTCAACAACACCCTGTCCTGTGCCAGTTGCCATCGCCTGGACAAGGGTGGCGCCGACGACAAACAGTTTTCCCTGGGCTTCGACGGTAAACCGGTGGAGTTCAATACACCCACGGTGTTCAACGCCAGCCTGAACTTCCATCAGTTCTGGGACGGCCGCGTCGACACTCTGGAAGAACAGGTGCACATCGTCGTGACCAGCCCGGCGGAAATGGGCAGTACCTGGGAAACGGTGCTCAAGCGCATCGGCCAGGACCCGGACTACGCCCGGGATTTTAACGATGCCTACCCCGACGGCGTGACCCAGGCCAACATCCAGGGTGCCCTGGCCGACTATGAACGCACCCTGCTGACCCCAAATTCACGTTTCGACCAGTACCTGCTGGGCAACACCGACATCCTCACGCCCCGGGAAAAGTTCGGTTACCAGCGCTTCAAGGAATACGGCTGCATCGCCTGCCACCAGGGCGTGAACATCGGCGGCAACATGTTCCAGAAATTCGGCGTGATGGGCGACTACATCCAGGACCGGGGCAACCCTACCCGGGCCGACGAGGGCCGCTTCAACGTCACTGGCGACGAGGCTGACCGCCAGGTTTTCAAGGTGCCGAGTCTGCGTAACGTCGCCATCACCGCCCCGTACTTTCACGCCGGGTCAGCGCCTACCCTGGAGAACGCGGTGGAAGTGATGTTCAAGTACCAGTTGGGCCGTGAACCCTTGAAGAACGACACGGAACTGATCGTCGAATTCCTCAAGACCCTCACCGGCGAACGGGAGGGCAAGCCGCTATGACCGCCCTGCGTCGCCTCGGTCTGGCATTCGTCGGCCTCTTGCTGGTGTCGATCCTGCTGTTCATGTACATCCAGTCGAGTGCACAGCAGGCCGCCTCGTACATTGAATCTCGGGACCTGATCCGCCTGCTCAAACAGCAGGACGCCATCTGGGACAACGAAGTCCTTAAATCCCGGATGGCTTTGAGCCAAAACTATGACCCCCTAGTTTCGCCCCTCAATGAGATGGCACGTCTGTGGCAGCGCCTCAACGCCATCGAATCGGAACCGGCGCGCCACGCACCGTCAAGCTGGGAACAGGAGCGCGACGAATACCTCAAGGCGGTGAAGGAGAAAACCCGCCTGGTGGAAAGATTCAAATCCCACAATGCGGTACTGCGCAATTCCCTCGCCTTCCTGCCCACCGCCGAAGATGACATCCAGGCCCAGTTCGCCCAGCTTTCGGACGCCGACAAACTGCAGCTGCAAAACGTTGCCATCGATACCTACGACCTGTTGCTCAGTTCCATGGAGTTCGCCCATCTGGCCACCCGTGAGCAAGCCGCCGAAGTGCTGCTAGGCCTGAATCGGCTGGACGTCAACAAGGAGCGTCTGCCGGAAGGCCTGCAAAAATCCGTCGATATCCTGAGCAGGCACATCGCGCTGATCTTGCGCGAACAACCCAGGGTCAATGACCTCTTGCAGGGAATCGAAGCCGTTCCCGTGGCCGGCCGACTGGACACCATCACCAGCCTGCTGGACAAAGACCAGGAGAAAGCTGCCGCCAGGCATCAGCGCAACCATATTCTTCTGCTGGTTTTCGCCACGTTCCTGGTGTTGATCCTGATCGGGCTGGCCATCCGGCTGATGCGCAGCTTCGCCGAAACCAAACGCGCCAACAACGCCCTGCAAACCGCCAACGACGAGCTGGAGCTAAGGGTCGAAGAGCGCACCCGCCAACTCAAGGACACCCAGAGCGAACTGATGGACACCGCCCGTCAGGCCGGCATGGCGGAAATCGCCACCAACGTGCTGCACAACGTTGGCAACGTGCTCAACAGTGTGAACATCTCCGCCGACCTGATCAGCCGTAAACTGCGCAGCAGCAAGGCCCTGGGGCTGGGCAAGGCGATGCAACTGATCAATGAACACCCCCACGACCTGGGGCACTTCCTTACCGAAGATGAAAAAGGCAAGCTGTTGCCCGGCTATCTGAACCAGTTGGTGGAGGCCATCGCGGTCGAACAGCAAGGCCTTACCGACGAGTTGGCCCAGTTGAGCAAGAGCGTGGATCACATCAAGGATATTGTCTCCACCCAGCAATCCTATGCCGGCGCCAACAGCCTGGTGGAGCCTTTGGTGGTCAGCGAACTGCTCGAAGACGCCCTGCGCATGAACTCCGGCGCCCTGACCCGACACCACGTGACGGTGCTCAAGGAATACGGCGACGTGCCGCGGATCCTGGGCGACAAACACCGCTTGTTGCTGATTCTGATCAACCTGATCAGCAACGCCAAATACGCCATGGCGGGGGTTTCCAACCACGCACGGAACATGACCCTCAAGGCCACGGTGATCAATGACGACACCCTGCAGATCAGCGTCAAGGATGAAGGCGAAGGCATCCCGGCGGAAAACATGACGCGTATCTTCGCCCATGGTTTTACCACCCGTAAGGAAGGCCACGGGTTCGGTTTGCACAGTTGCGCGCTCGCGGCCATTGAGATGAACGGCCACCTCACCGCTCACAGTGAGGGACCAGGCACAGGAGCAACGTTCGTGTTGCAACTGCCCTTGAAACTCGCAGAAGGTGAGCATGAATAATCTGAGCAACCGCCGCATCCTGTTGATCGACGATACACCGGCCATCCATGACGATTTCCGCAAAATCCTCACGCCGGAGGATCAGGTCAATGTCGATCTACTGGACATGGAAAACGCCTTGTTCGGCGACGCACCAAAACCGGCCGGCACCGTATTCGAACTCGACTCGGCCTATGGCGGCCAGGAAGGTCTGAACAAACTGCTGCAAGCGCTGGAAACGGAGCACCCTTATGCATTGGCCTTTGTCGACATGCGCATGCCCGAGGGCTGGGATGGCGCCAAAACCATCGAGGAACTCTGGAAGCACGACCCACTGTTGCAAGTGGTGGTCTGCACCGCCTACTCGGACTATTCCTGGGACGAACTGCTGGACCGCCTCAATGGCCATGACCGGTTGCTGATTCTGAAGAAACCCTTCGACAACATCGAAGTCCAGCAAATGGCCAACACCCTGACCACCAAGTGGGAAATGACTTCCCGCGCGCAATTGCAGATGAGCAAACTCGAGGAGCTGGTGGAGCAGCGGACCCAGGCGTTCAAACAGGCAAGTTCTTTGCTGCAGATGGAAATCGACGAACGCAAGATGCTGGAAAGCCAGTTGGTCCAGTCGGAAAAACTCGCCTCGCTGGGCCAGTTGGCCGCCGGGGTCGCTCACGAAATCAACAACCCGATCGGTTTCATTTCTTCCAATCTGGGGGCCCTGGATGGCTACTTTGGCAAACTCCAGGAGATGCTCCAGGCCTATGACAGTGCCGAGCAAGCCATTGCTTCGCCGGAACTGGTGGTGAATCTGAGAAAGCTGCGCGAGCAGGTGGAGCTGGACTTCCTCGTCGAGGACATTCCACTGCTGATCAAAGAGTCCAAGGACGGCATCAGCCGGGTCGGGCAGATCGTCAAGGACCTCAAGGACTTCTCCCGCGTCGACTCCAACCAGGAATGGCAGATGGCCAACTTGCAACAAGGCCTGGATTCGACGCTGAACATCGTCGCCAATGAAATCAAGTACAAGGCCGACGTGATCAAGCAATACAGCCCGTTGCCGGAAGTCGAATGCCTGCCGTCGCAGATCAACCAGGTGATCATGAACCTGATCGTCAACGCCGCCCAGGCCATCGGCCCCGAGCGTGGCACCATCACCTTGCGCAACGGCATTGAAGAAGACACCGTGTGGATCGAAGTCGCCGACAATGGCTCGGGCATGCCGCCTGAGACACTGCAAAAAATCTTCGACCCGTTCTTCACCACCAAACCTGTCGGCCAGGGCACGGGACTGGGACTTTCACTGTCCTACGGCATCGTGAAAAAACACAACGGCGAGATCACAGTGCGCAGCGAGGTCGGGGTGGGAACCACCTTCCGCGTGGAGTTGCCGGTGCGGCAGATGAAACAGGCGAGCTGAGATCGCGCTGTGTGGGAGCAAGGCTTGCCCGCGATGGAGGCGATGCGGTCTTCAGAAACCGAGGCGCCTGTTTAGCGAGCAGGGGTTGCCCCACCCCAGCGAGCATAAATCCCCTCGCCACAGTTGCCCGCCCTTTCGCTGCCAGCGCAGAATGCCTGCACCGCCCCACCCCATCGCTCACCCGAAGGAAACCGCATGAGCCTGTCTTTACTGAGCCGTTACGCCTTCTTTGCCGGCTGCGTAGTTTTTACCCTCGCCAGCCTGCCGTTTCTGCAACACGACTGGCTCTGGCCGATCACGCTGGTCACGGGGCTGTTAAGTCTGCTGGGACTGTTCGACCTGCTGCAGAACCGCCATGCCGTGCGTCGCAACTACCCGATCCTGGGCAATATCCGCTATCTGGTCGAAGGCATCCGCCCGGAAATTCGTCAGTACCTGCTCGAATCCGACAGCGACGCCCTGCCCTTCTCGCGCGCGCAGCGTTCCCTGGTGTACTCCCGGGCCAAGAACGAAAGCGCCGACAAACCGTTCGGCACCCTGATCGATGTTTATCAGACCGGTTTCGAATTCATCGGCCATTCCATGCGTCCGGCTCCGTTGAGCGACCCCAGCGGTTTTCGCGTGACGGTTGGCGGACCGCAATGCACCCAACCGTATTCAGCGTCGGTGTTCAACATCTCCGCCATGAGCTTCGGTTCCCTGAGCGCCAACGCCATTCGGGCGTTGAACCAGGGCGCCAAGCTCGGCAATTTCGCCCACGACACGGGCGAAGGCAGCATCAGCCCTTATCACCGCGAACACGGCGGCGACCTGACCTGGGAACTGGGCAGCGGCTATTTCGGCTGTCGCACCCGTGAAGGTCGCTTCGACCCGGAGCGCTTCGCCGCCCAAGCGCAAAACCCGCAGGTGCGGATGATTGAAATCAAGATGAGCCAGGGCGCCAAGCCCGGCCATGGCGGAATTCTGCCCAAGCACAAGGTCACCCGGGAAATCGCCGAAACCCGTGGCATCCTTATGGGCGAGGACTGCGTTTCACCGTCACGCCACAGTGCTTTCTCCACACCGATCGAACTGATGCAGTTCGTCCAGCAATTGCGCGAACTGTCCGGTGGCAAACCAGTGGGCTTCAAGTTCTGCCTGGGCCACCCCTGGGAGTTCATGGGCATCGCCAAGGCCATGCTGGAAACCGGCATCCTGCCCGACTTCATCGTGGTGGACGGCAAGGAAGGTGGCACGGGTGCAGCGCCAGTGGAATTCACCGACCACATTGGCGTGCCGTTGCGCGAGGGCCTGCTGTTCGTCCACAACACCCTGGTGGGCCTGAACCTGCGGGACAAAATCAAGCTCGGCGCCAGCGGCAAGATCGTCAGCGCCTTCGACATCGCCAGCGTCCTGGCCATTGGCGCCGACTGGGCCAACGCCGCGCGGGGCTTCATGTTCGCCATCGGCTGCATCCAGTCCCAAAGCTGTCATACCAACAAATGCCCCACCGGCGTCGCCACCCAGGACACCCTGCGCCAGCGCGCCCTGGTTGTGCCGGACAAGGCCCAGCGGGTCTACAACTTCCACCGCAACACCCTCAAGGCCCTGGCCGAAATGCTCGCCGCCGCCGGACTCGACCATCCTTCACAACTGCAACCCAAGCATCTGGTACGGCGCATGTCCGCCACTGAAATCAAGCTGTTTTCCCAGTTGCATGTGTTCTTGAAACCGGGGGAATTGCTGACGGGTGAGGTCAATGGGGAGTTTTATTCGCGGATGTGGCAGATGGCGCGGGCTGACAGTTTTGAGCCGCAGGAAGTCGCCGCCGCTTGACGGCAGTGCCATCAGGCATGAGACAGGATCCTCCACGGTACGAGGGGTATCCCCTTGAGAAAAAGCCCCGATCATTCGACCGGGGCTTTTCGTTTTATTGCCGGCAATTTATGAAGCGGTATCCATCGAACCCTGCACATCACCCGTGGGCTGCAACTTGAAGGTATAAAACAGCACCGTCAGCAGCACCAGGAACGCCGGGCCCACGTAGAGGGCCACGCGGGTGTCGGGGAAGTAGGCCATCAGGCCCACCACCAGCACCAGGAACGCCAGCGCCAAATAGGAACTGACCGGGTACAGCCACATGCGGTATTTCAGGGCCGCACGTTCCGAAGCGCTCAGGCTTTTACGGAATTTGAGCTGGGCCAGCAGGATCATCACCCAGGTCCAGATCGCGCCGAAGGTGGCGATGGAGGTCACCCAGACGAAGACTTTTTCCGGCACCAGGTAGTTGAGCAGCACGCCCAGCAGCAGCGCGGCGATGGACAGCAGCAACGCGCGGCGCGGCACGCCGTTGGCCGAGGTGGTGGCGAAACCAGCCGGGGCCTGGCCGTTCTGCGCCAAGCTGTAGAGCATGCGCCCGGTGCTGAAGATACCGCCGTTGCAGGACGACAGCGCCGCAGTGATCACCACGAAGTTGATGATGCCGGCGGCGGTCTTGATACCCAGGCGCTCGAAGGTCATCACGAACGGGCTGCCCTGGGTGCCGATCTCGTTCCAGGGGTAGATCGACAGGATCACAAACAGAGCACCGACGTAGAACAGCAGGATCCGCCAGAACACCGAACCGATGGCGTTGGGGATGGTTTTCTGCGGGTTCTTCGCCTCACCGGCGGTCAGGCCGATCATTTCCACACCCAGGTAGGCGAACATCACCATTTGCAGGGACATCAACACACCCTGCACGCCGTTGGGCATGAAACCGCCGTGCGTCCAGAGATTGGAAATACCCAGGGCCACGCCGTCGTTGCCGAACCCGAAAGCGATGATGCCCACGCCGCCGATGACCATGGCGATGATGGTGACGATCTTGATCAAGGCGAACCAGAACTCGAATTCGCCGAAGGCCTTGACCGCGATCAGATTGATCGAGCCCATGCTGATCAGTGCCGCCAGGGCCCAGATCCAGCGGGGCACGTCGGGGAACCAGATGCCCATGTACACCGCCACCGCGGTGATTTCCGCCACGCAGGTAACCAGCCACAGGAACCAGTAGTTCCAGCCGGTCAGGAATCCCGCCAGCGGCCCGAGGTAGTCCTGGGCATAACGACTGAACGAGCCGGCCACCGGGTTGTGCACGGCCATCTCACCGAGCGCACGCATGATCACCAGGATCGCCAGGCCACCAATGATGTAGGACAGCATGATTGCCGGACCGGCCATTTCGATGGCCTTGGCCGAGCCGAGGAACAGCCCGACACCGATGCAAGCGCCGAGCGCCATCAGGCGGATATGCCGCTCGCCGAGTTCACGTTTGAGCGGACCACCCTGAGCGGTCTCGCCATGGGGCAGATGATTGCCGACAGGCATAGGGATACAACCTCGTTTTGTTATTGGATTGACCACCGAGTCTCCAAAGCCGCAAGCCGATAGGCCTGCCACCTTGCCGAAACCGGGTCTGTTTTGTGGACAGACCGTCCTGTAGAACAAAAGCCGCAGGATCAGCGGGTCGTGCAGTATAAAAAGCCAGAGGCAGAGAGTTTCACTGTAAAACCAGGGAAAATCAGGGATAAACCTCATCCATACACCCACCTATGCAGACGTATTGCCTGGGATTACAGCCAATTCGTAAAACGGCGCCGAGTATTGCACAGCAATGGTGCAGCGTCATGCCCGGGGGACATGCCGATGGCTCTAGCGCAGGGTTATTGGGCTGAATAGCCCCTGTGGCGAGGGGATTTATCCCCGCTGGGCTGCGCAGCAGCCCTTCTGAGAAGCTTCCTCAATCTCCCAGACAATGCTCATGCCCTTTGCGCCTGCTGCGCAGTCGAGCGGGGATAAATCCCCTCGCCACAGTAACTACGAAAGTTTCGGAATATTCGTTCAGCCGTTTCAGCGTCGAAACGACAGCGCCATGGCTAAGCTGCATTCACCCCCTCTATCAAAGGAAGCAAGGAATGCATCCACAACCCAATTCCCATCTCTTGCGCCGAGGACGTTATTCGGAGCATGGACGGGCCTATCTGGTGACTGCCGTTATTCATCGTCGGCGGCCGGTTTTTGCCGACTGGAAAGTTGGAAGACTGTTGGTCGCAGAACTAAAACGCGCTCATGATTCCGGCCAGGTGAAATCCTTGGCCTGGGTGGTCATGCCGGATCATTTCCATTGGCTGCTGCAACTCATCGATAACCAACTAAGCCGGGTCATCGGCGCTACGAAAGCTCGATGCGCCCATAGCGTGAACAGCAAAACCGAGGCTTGTGGCCCTCTCTGGCAAAGCGGCTTCCACGACCGTGCGATCCGTGACAACGAAGACCTGCTCCCCTTCACCCGCTACATCATTGCCAATCCACTTCGCGCAGGACTGGTGGAACGCATAGGCGATTACCCCCTATGGGACACTGAATGGCTTTGAAGCTCCCACCACCTGTGGCGAGGGGATTTATCCCCGCTCGACTGCGCAGCAGTCGCAATATCATGAGGATCGAGAATGCTTCAGAAGGGCTGCTGCGCAGCCCAACGGGGATAAATCCCCTCGCCACAGAGGATCGTCGGCGCGGCCTATGACATTGGCTTGTCCACAATTTCCCCGCCGCCCGCGCCGCCACCGTCTAAGCTTCAAACAAGTCCCGATCAATGCGTGAATGGATCAGTCGACTATGGGCGCGTTATGGCAAACCGATTCGAGTAAACCTGTGGGCCCGACTGAACGTATGGAAGAAGCACCTTTACCCCAAAAAAAACGCCGCGCAGGGCATGGCTGGCGAGCGTTCTGGTTGTTGCTGTTGATTATCGTGGTGGTGGTCGGCCTGGCGGTGGCCAAGGAAATGCGCACGTCCAGGTTTCAAGCCCAGGAGCTAAGCCGGTACGCCGCGTCTTTGACCTATTCGGTGCAACCGGGGCCCAGCGACGCCATCGTCTACCCTGGCGCAGGTCCGTTCGACCGGCGGTTGGGTTACAGCTCGCTGGATGAATTCCTGCCGCGGTTGCTCAAGCGCGATTATGTGATCCAGGCCCAGGCACGTTTCTCCCCGGCCTTGATGAACTACGTCGACAAGGGCCTGTTTGCCCCTTATGCGGAAAAGATCCAGGCCGGCCTGACGATCACCGATTGCCGCGTCGCGCCGCTGTACCAGTTCAAGTACCCGCAGCAACTGTACGCCAGCTTCGAGGCAATCCCCCCCGTGGTGGTGCAAAGCCTGTTGTTCATCGAGAACCGCTTTCTGCTCGACCCCAAGCACCCCCAGGCCAACCCGGCGGTGGACTGGCCGCGCTTCGGCATGGCGGCGTGGTCACAAGTCGCCAAGCTCCTGAGTCTGCCGGGGCAGTCCGCCGGGGGCAGTACACTGGCGACGCAGCTGGAAAAATATCGCCACTCCGCCGACGGCCTCACCGGGTCGGGGGCGGAGAAAATCCGCCAGATGATTTCCGCCAGTGTGCGGGCTTATCAGGCAGGCCCACAGACCCTTGAGGCCCGGCAGAAAATCATTCGCGATTACCTCAACAGCGTGCCGCTCTCCGCCGTACCGGGGCATGGCGAAGTCCACGGCATGGCCGAAGGTTTGCGGGTCTGGTACGGCGCCGATTTCAAGCGTGCCAACGAACGTTTGTCCAGCACCGCGACAGATCCCGCCAGCCTCGCGGAAAAAGGCCTGGCCCTGCGGGAAATGCTGTCGTTGATGATCGCCCAGCGCCGCCCCTCCTATTACCTGTCCAAAGGCCGGGACGAACTGGCGCGCCTGACCGACAGCCACGTCCGGCTGCTGGCCCAGAACGGCGTGATCGACGCCTCCTTGGCCGAAGCGACCCTGGCAAGCAAGGTCAGTTATCGCGACTGGGTGCAGCAACCCACCATTCAGCCCAACGAAATCAACAAGGGCATCAGCGCCGCCCGCAGTCGTCTGGCCACGCTGCTCAACCGCTCGTTCTACGACCTCGATCGCCTGGACCTCTCCGCCACCAGCACCTTGCAAAACGACTTGCAGACCCAGGCCACCGATTACCTCAAGCGCTTGGCGGACCCGGCGTTCGCTGCCGAAATCGGCCTGATGGGCGAACGTCTTCTGACGCCTACCAGCACCGCCCAGGTGCGCTACAGCTTCACCCTGCTGGAACTGACCCCGGACGGCTCGCGCGTGCGCGTGCAAACCGACAGCACCGACCAACCCTTTGATATCAACGAAGGCAGCAAACTGGAACTGGGCTCCACCGCCAAGTTGCGGGTGCTCACCACCTACCTGCAGATCATCGCCGAACTGCACGAACGTTATGCCCACGAAACCCCAGCAACATTGAAAAAAGCCGAGATCGCCGACCAGGACCGCCTCTCCCGCTGGGCCGTCGACTACCTGATCCAGCACAGCGATCGCAACCTGCCGACGATGCTGGAGGCGGCGCTGGATCGTACCTATTCAGCCAGCCCCGGCGAGGCGTTTTTCACCGGCGGCGGGCTGCACACCTTCAATAATTTCCGTAAGGAAGATAACGGCCGTAATCCTACCTTGCGCGACGCCCTGCGCGAGTCGATCAACCTGCCATTCATTCGCCTGATGCGTGACCTGGTGCGCTACGCCACGTACGCGGGTCCCGACAACAGTTCGGAGCTGCTCAAGGACGACAAGAATCCGCGCCGCCAGGAGTACCTGGCCCAGTTTGCCGACCGCGAAGGCACCACCTTCCTGCTCAAGTTCTGGAAGAAGTACCAGAAAAAGGACACCGGCCAGCGTCTCGAAACCTTCCTCGACGGCATGCGCCCCACGGCGATCCGCCTGGCCGCCGTGCACCGCTATTTCTTTCCCGGCGACAGCCAGGAAAGCTTCAACCACTTTGTGCGTTCGCACCTCAAGTCGGCCAAGAGCGCCGAAAAGCTCACCGACGAACGCCTGGAACGGCTCTACAGCAGCTACGGCCCGGGCAACTATGACCTGCCCGACCAGGGTTTTATCGCCAAAGTCCATCCGCTGGACCTGTGGCTGGTGGGTTATCTGCTGAACAATCCTGATGCCAAGTTCAGCCAGATCGTCAAAGCCAGCCGGTTCGAACGCCAGGAGGTCTACAGCTGGCTATTCAAAAGCCGGCACAAGAGCGCCCGCGACAGTCGTATCCGCACCATGCTGGAAGTCGAGGCCTTCCTTGATATCCACCAACGCTGGCAGAAAGTCGGCTACCCGTTCGACCATCTGGTGCCGTCGCTGGCCACCGCCATCGGCAGCTCCGGCGACCGCCCCGCCGCGCTGGCGGAGCTGGTGGGCACCATCCTCAACGACGGCATCCGGCTCCCGGCGCTGCGCGTGGACAGCCTCGACTTCGCCGTCAATACCCCTTATGAGACACGGCTGATCAGCGATCCGGATAACGGCAAACGGGTGATGCCGATGGAAGTGGCCCGGGCCTTGCGCGGTGCGTTGTCCCAGGTGGTCGATGCCGGCACCGCGAAACGGGTGGCCGGCAGTTTCACCCTGGCCGATGGCACGCCGTTATCGATGGGTGGCAAGACCGGCACCGGCGACAACCGCATCGAAGCCGTTGGCGCCGGCGGGCGGGTCATCAGTTCCAAGTCGATCAACCGCACCGCGACCTTTGTGTTCTACATCGGCGACAGCCATTTCGGCACCCTCACCGCCTATGTACCGGGGGCTTCGGCGCAGAATTTCAAGTTCACCTCGGCCTTGCCGGTACAAGTGCTCAAGGGCATGGCGCCGTTCCTCTCGCCGTACCTGCAACCGGGTAGCCATACCCAGTGCCAGCCTTTGGTGGCGCGCCATTGACTCAATCCAACCCCTTAGGAGCGATGGTGGACCGCTAGACCTCCGAATCCCAGATCACCGTCACATTGCCGATGTAGCTCTTGGCATCGCCGGCCAACATTTCCTCGACCTGGTTGCGGGCGACTTCGAAATGCATCGTTCCCGACCGACGCTCGATGTAATGCCCCGGCTGGAACAACTCGGTGCCGCTTCCATCGAGATAGAGCCGACGGCGGTTGACCGGTTGGCCACCAGCGTCGGTCAGGCCATTGGGCAGGGTCACACTGATATTCACCGGCACCATCTGGCCGGAGCTGGGTGCCCAGAGCAGGCAGGTGTTATCACTCGAACCGGCGAACTGGCATTGCAGGCCCATCTTGAAACGCGACGAGGCTGAGATGTGGAAGGTCTGGTCACGAAACAACCGCGTCGGTTTTTGCCCCTGGCTCAACCAGGCCTGCCAACCGCCCTGAGGTTCGAGCACGACCTTGTTGCCGCCAGGAGGCACTTCGACCTTGAGGGTGTGTTCGACATCCAGTTTGAAATTGAACGCGATTATTGAATCATTCGGGATCATCACATCGCCCATATCGAAGTCCTGCCCCGGACCAACGCTATAAGTCAGCGAGCCCGTGTATTGACCAGTCGACATGGTCAAGGGATTGGGGGTACGCAGTTCATAGGCAAAATCCAGATAACGGTAAGTCATGCTGGGGATCAAGTAACGAGCCCTTTTGGCGCACACACCTTCTACCGGGGTCGTCCAGAAAAAACCGTACCAATTGACGTTATAAGGTGCATTACCGCCGAATCGACATGGCGAGGGCGCACTGACCCAGCTAGAACCCCATAACAGGTTATGAGCTTTTAAAGCGTCAACACCTCCACCGACCAAGTCGGCTGCGTTAACAGGAAGTCGGTATTCCGAACCTATGCCGGACAAACGTATTTCAACGACTTCAGTTTCACCCGTACTTGCATGGGTTACTTGTAGCGAGCGCCAACCGGCAGGCACTTTGAACATCGCACCTTGCCGAGCGTCCCCATGATTCGCTTCGATCGGAAGGGTCGAACTGAAAGTGATAGGCAAGCGAATGCTGAACATCGTCTTGCATTGATTTGGAAATGACGCGCAGTAACCCGTGGTCGGAGTGGTATTGCGAAATTTATTCTCCTGAGGCTTAGCTGGGTCCGGCCTGAAGACTGCAGTGATCTCCCGGGTCAGCGCATTGGCCGTCGGAACGCCTGTCAACAACAAGGCAAAAACCGTGACTGCGCGGCACAACGAAACACCGCGCCCGAAGATGTTTGAACGACTCATTTTCACTCCAATAAAACTGCAACGAGCAAGGCCGCTCCCGCAAGGGATCACCTAAACCTCTGAATCCCAGATCACCGTCACATTGCCTATGTAACTCTTGGCCTCCCCAGCTAGCATTTCCTCAACCTGATTGCGGCCGACTTCAAAATGCAGGGTGCCCGGCTTGCGGTCGATGTAGTGCCCCGGCTGGAACAGTTCGGTGCCGCTGCCGTCGAGGTAGAGCCGACGGCGGTTGACCGGTTGGCCGGCGGCGTCAGTCAAGCCGTTGGGCAGGGTCACGCTGACATTCACCGGCACCAGAAGGCCGGAGCTGGGTGCCCAGAGCAGGCAGGTGTTATCGCTCGTATCGGCGAATTGGCATTGCATACGCATCTTGAACCGCGATGAAGCCCAGATATGGAAGGTCTGGTCACGGAACAACCGGGTCGGTTTTTGCCCTTGGTTCAACCAGGCCTGCCAGCCGCCTTGGGGTTCGAGCACGACCTTGTTGCCGCCAGGAGGTACTTCGACCTTGAGCGTGTGTTGGACTTCGAGATTGAAATTGAGCGTGATCACCGAATCGTTCGGGATCATCACGTCACCCATGTCGAAGTCCTGGCCGGGCCCGACGCTGTAGCTCAACGTCCCAGTGTAATGACCGGCCGACATCTTCAAGGGGTTGGGGGTGCGCAGTTCGTAGGCAAAATCCAGATAGGTGTAGCGCATATCGGGCACCAGGTATTTGGCCTGTTTGGCACAGACGCCCTCTTGCGGCGTTTTCCAAAAAAATGCGTACGTGAGCGTGTTGTAGGTCGCAACACCACTGTAGCGGCACGGCGAAGGCGCATACACCCAACTGCCGCCCCATAGCCTGTAATGGGCCGTCTTGAGATCCTCACCCCCTCCCACCAGCTCGACAGGACTCACGCTGAGGCGATATTGCGAACCGATACCGGATACGCGCACTTCAACCTCTTCACTTTCGCCGGTGCTTGAATTGAAGACGGTTGCCGGACGCCAGTTGGCGGGCACCTTGAACATGGCGCCTTGCCGATTACTGGGGTGGTTGGCCTGAATAGGCGCGGACGAATCAAAGGTAATGGGCATCCGGATACTGAACATGCCCGTGATTTCACATTCCCTGGGGTGCTGGGAACAATACCCACTCACCGGTGTGGTATTGGTGAACTTGTTCTCCATGGGCTTCGCCGGATCAGGCCGGAAACGCGCACTGATCTCCTGGGTCAATGCATTGGCCGTCGGCATGCCTATACACAACAAGACAAAAGCCGTGGCAACGCGGCACAGCGAAACACCGCGCCCGAAGATGTTTGAACAACTCATTTCGATCCACTCCAATAAACCGCAATTGCCCTACGGCGCAATGGCATCGAACACCATGTGCACGGTGCCGAAATAATCCCCAGGCGCATACTCCTCCTCGGTCTTGACGGCGATGATTTCCAGCCCCACACGCCGACCGGGCCGGGCCTCGGCGGCCGAGACCACCTGGGCCGAATCCAGGGTCAGTTGGACGTTGTTGAACGTCACCTGCAGGTCGATGCGCTCACGGCCATTGGACAGGTAAGCCTCTTGCCCCAGACGGGCGCCAATGGCCCCGTTGATGTTCTTCACTTCGTAATTGGCCCGCAGCGGCAGGAGCCCGGAGGTCAGGGTGCTGAACAGCATCGGTTGTTCACGCTCGACCAGTTGCGGGTCGACCGGCAGCACGTGGAAGTCGATCGTCGGGATGGTGACGAAGAGTTCGAACGTTTCCCGCTCCAGCGCTGCCCACGCGGGCAAACCCGGCAGCGTCAAGGCGGTGAACAGGAGAGTACGTAACAGCGTCTTGAACATGATGATTACCTGTGGCGCCAACGGCGGTTCAGTGACGGCATACCGTCAGCCTTTGATCTCAATGGCTTTTTCCTCGCGACCTTCGATCAGGCTGAAGCGGTACTCACGCCCAGGCTCCTTGTCGAACGAAAAGGTGCGACCGGCCATGACGTGGTGCTTGGTGGTCGGCCGGCAATCGTTGTCTTTTTGCGCAGCGCAATCCTTGAACTCATCGATCACCACCACGCTGTTGCCGTTGTTGCGCACCAGGTAGCGATCGGCGCTGTCATCGATGGCCGTCTCGAAACGGGTCTCCTTGGGCCTGACAAAAAACACCGTGCCGAAGCCCGCCAGCACCTTGACCCCGGCGGCGATCCGTTCCTTCTTGTATTGCTCGCGTTCCTCGGTGCTGACGGCGAACTCGTCCTCGGCCTCCGGCACCACCGGTACGAAGCGAACCCGGAAGTACCGCTCTTTGCTGCGATCGCCCATGAACAGCAAACGCGTGCCCTGCATGCCGTTGGCCGGCACGATCAGGCGCGCCGGGCTCGCCATCAGACCATTCCTGGCGAGCACGCCGTCCTGATCCTGCAGCGGCACCTCCAGGTAGCTGCCGTCGTCGCTGTAAAGAATCTCGAGGATGTCGACCTTGACGAATGCGGTGGACGTTCCGCCGTTGAAGATCCGTTTCATGTAGGTGCTCTTGTCGCCTTCGAGATAGTCGTAGACCACCCCAACATTAATCTGCGGCCCGGCCTGGGCCATCAGCGAAAACAGCGACAAACCACACAGAATCAATAAGCGTTTCATTACCAAAACCTCATGAATGGAAGGCGGCCGATGGCGACCGTTTCACGGAACACTGCTTGCAATGCTGAAGGGCGCACCACGCTGGCCGGCGCGCCAGGATCAAGTTCAACCCGCCGTCTCGATCGGGTTGTTGCTGTCGGCCAGGGTGTCTGGCGTGCAGCGCAAATCACCGATCATCAACACATCGCCCTCGCTGTTGGCGTTATCCGGGTCGAGGCGGAACTGGCAAAGCAAGTCATTGCCATAGCGCACTTCAAGCGTCGGGGAGCTGGCGTTCATCTCCATGGAGAAGAAACCGTCCACCTCGCTGACTCCACGGCTGGCGTGGTTGATCACGTGATGGCCCTTGAGCGGCTGGCCCTGCGCGTCCAGCAGACGACCGAGCACGGTCACGCTTCTCATCACGCTGACTTTGCGGTAGTCCACGCCCCCTTTGTTCAAGTGATAGCGGCTGCGTGAAGGCTCTATGTTGGCCGCCGGTGGATGCACGCCGTCGAAGTCGAAGGTCAACAGGCTGTTCTGATAGGCGGTGATGGGCACGAAGTTGCGGCCGGGACGCAAGGTGGTGGAGCCACCCGTCAGGTCGTCGGCGAGCAGGACGATGTCGTCCAGGTCGGTTTCCACATCCACGATCATGCCCGCGCCGCCACTCTGGGGCAGGCCGGTGAAGGCGACTTTCTGGCCACCCACGGCCACCGTGCTGCTCAGGTTCAAGCCACCGGTGAGGTTGTCGTTGTAGGAAGAGCGCTGGATGAAACCGTCGCCGTACACCGTATCGGTGTCGAAACTGGCGAGGCCGGACAGACCCACGCCATAGGTATCGGCCAGTACCGTGGCGGACACGCTTTGCAGCACGTGATCCTGCAGGTCCCGGCGATAGCTCAGCGACCCATTGTTGTCCCGCGTTCCGTCACGGGATGTGCGGGTGCCGATACTGCCTGACCAATACTCGCCCGGCCCGCCCAAGGCCACGCTGACGCTCAGGTCCACGCCGCGATTTCGTCGATCGGCGGTACTGGAGGTGCCCGGACGGTCGAACACCGACCACCGCCAGTTGGCATCGCTACCACCAAGCTTGCCACGCTGGGACCATCCCAGGTCCACACCGGCGCCCTCGACATTGCCTTCGCTGTAGAACAGCCGCCCGTTGATCGACGACTTGTTGCTCAGTCGATGGGAGACCGACAGCGACGAATTGCTGGTCTGGCCGACGAACACGTCGCGCTGGCGGATACGGGTGCCGTCAGGCAGGGTTTCGTAAGTGTTGCGCGTGTCCAGCCAACTGCGATTATGGCTGGCCACCACACTGCCCAGACCGTAGCTGTACAGCGCCTGCAGGTCCATGCCGGTGCCGTATTGCTCGGTCTGGTAAACGTTGGCAAAGAGGCTGGTGTTGTTGGGCAGCGTCCAGTCCACCGAGGTGCCGTACTGCAGCTTGTCCTGCACCTGGCGCGTGGAAAGCCCCAACACCACTCGCGGGTGCAGCAAGTAATTGAGACCGACCCCGGCAGTCGTGAAGCCCGAGGGTTGATCATCCCAATTGCTCAGCAGTTTGGTTTCGCGGCCGGCAAACAGGTTGTAGCGCCAGCGATCATCGGCACTGCGCCAGTTGTTGGGCTTGTAGACCAGCTCCTGGGACGTGGCGGTGGTCTGCCCGTCTTCGATCAGCCGCACTTCCACTTCATAGATGCCGCCGGGCAATGGCCGGGTATCCAGGCTCTGCAAGCCGGCGCTGACGGCCTGGGTATTGAGCAACAGGCCGTTGCGGTAGATCTCCACCGCCGCCTGACGACTGGCGGTGACATAAATGGGGTACACGCTGGGCTTGGGATTATTGATCACCAGGCTGTCGGAACTGCCGTACATGACCCCCAGCGCGGTATCCGGGTTGGCCCCGAACGAACGGATCTGACGGTTCAAACCATCGGAGCCCGGCATGAAATAACCCAGGCGCAAAAAACTGTCTTGCATCTCGCGCTGGGTGTGCAACTCATGAACGGCGTGGTAGAGCTTATCGTCCGGCCCGCCCAAGCGCGAAAGCTGCAGATCGAACGACTGGGTCCAGTTACCCACGCTGGAACTGGCATTGAGGCCATAACGCCCGCCCGTATCCTGCTCCTGACCACCGTTGAGATTGAGTTGGTTATTGACGATCAAGCCCAGACTGCCCCCCTGTGGCTGATCGTAATAACGTTTCTCCACGCTGCCGCGCTCCACTTTTTCAGTGAGGATCGACACCAGTGAATGTTCAAGGCTGTAATGCACCGCCAGCAGCCCCGCCGTGCATTTGGCTTCGCAGGCACCCAAGGCGCGCCCCTGTTTGAGCAGTTGCTCCCATTGCCCGCGCTCGACGGGCGGGATCGGGCTGTCCTGGGTGTCGGTGAATTCGAGCAAGGTAATACGATCATCGCGTGTCAACACCACCATGGCTTCGCCGAGGTACTGTTGATCGAGTTCCATACGAACCGCCAGAGGCACATCGAAAAAGTGGGCTTCAAACTCCTCCGGCAGCCCCTTGGCCTGGGACAACAAACTTCTGGGCGTCGTACCCGGGGCGGTCGGCGCAGCCAATGCACTGGCGCACAACAACAGCGCCAGCGCACCCACGATGGGTGTCATCGCAAACATCAATGGATTCTCATATCAGCAAACTATCGGGACGTTCCAGATACAGGCCGGCCGGGCGGCCGACCTGCGTTCATGCCCGCAGGACGAGAAAAGCCTCATCGGGCAGTGAAGGGTTTACGGGCGAGGCACCGCGTCGAAGATCACGGTGAAGTCGGCGGTGTATTGACCGACCTGGCTCTCCAGAGGCACGGTCGAGGCCATGATGAGCATGTCGGCCTGGGTACCTGGAGTGGATGCCGCGTCAGTCACCACTTCCTGAGGAAACTCGGTCAGGGTGACATTGTTGAACCGGGTCAGCAGCGGAATGGCGTCCGTACCATTGGTCAGCGAAGCCTGGCCGCCCAGGATATAGGCATGCACCGAACCGTCGGTGTTCTTCACGTCGAAGGTCTGACGCAAAGGGCTCAAGGAGTTGGTTACCGGATTGTAGTGCATGACTTCATCCTTACCGAAGTCAGGGTTGCGTGGCAGTACATGGAACTGCTTGGTGGGAATCGTCGCGGTGATATGAATAGAAGAGCGGGCATCGTCCAGAGCGAAGACCAGCGAGGAACTCAGGGCTGCGGCGATCAGAGCAGTACCGGATACGATTTGTTTGAGCATGTTTGACACCTGTTCATAGCATAAAGAGAAGGCTTGAAGTTGCAGACCCACTACAGCCTGGCCTGACCTCAACGCCGGAGCATGATCCACTCTCTTTAATTAAAAATAAGCAGGCCTATTCCCAAAGGCACGTAGCCAAACCGCCATGCGCAATAACGAAAAATACGCTGCTTTATATAAAACCGAAGTTTGGATGTAAGAAACAACCCACACCTGCAAGCCACACCCTGGATTTAACACTGCGAATGCAGACAGTGGCCTACTTTGCCGCCCGTACAGGCAAGGGATTCGGGTAAGGTCTTATCTTTTTCAAACAATTGGAACCCAACTTCGATATATCTTAGTTCCAAGATATATCGAGGGTCAAAGATATATCTACGGATAAAGATATATCTCAGTTCTATCTTATGCAGAACGGAGAGCAGGCATATGACAGTCCCCCCTTCCCATCCCAGCCGAAAACACGATGAACACGATGGTTTCGAACGTCGACCCGCAGGCCGTGAGCGTGGTAGCCGGGGCCCCCGGGTCTTCGCCTCCGGTGACCTGAAATTGTTGTTGCTGGCGCTGATTGGCGAACAGCCCTGCCACGGCTACGACTTGATCCGCCGGATCGAAAACATGTTCGACGGCGCCTATAGCCCCAGCCCCGGCGTGATTTATCCGACGCTGACCTTCCTGGAAATGGGCGCATTGATCGCCGGCAACGCCGAAGGTGGAAAAAAACGCTACAGCGTGACCGACGCCGGACGTCTATTCCTTGAAGACCAGGCCCCGGCGTTGAATGAGGTACGCATGCGCATTGAAGCGAGCAAGCGCTCCCTGCGCGGCCAAGACCGCCCCCCGGAAATCCACGAAGCGGTGTATAACCTGCGCAATGCGCTGCACAAACACCATGGCCGGTGGAGCCCGGAAGAAACCCTGCGGATTCGCGACCTGCTCAACAACACCGCCAAAGCCATTATCGACGGTCCCGACCGTCCACCTGTTTCGGAGTCCAGCCAATGACTGAAGTCGATCAAAACACCATTCACCGTGTCAGCCACGAGATCAAGCGCCGCCGCCTGCAGGTGTTGCGAGTGCAGGACCTGACCCCGCGCATGCGCCGCATCACCCTGGGCGGGCCGGAACTGGCCGGGTTCACCAGCCTCGGCAGCGACGATCACGTAAAACTGCTGTTCCCGCAGAATGCCGAGGAACACGCCGCCCTGGAAAACTTCGCCCCCGGCGCTGGCAAGGATCAGGGCCCGATGCCGCAAATGCGCGACTACACCCCGCGCCGTTATGACCTGCAGACGCTGGAGCTGGACATCGACTTTGTGCTGCATGGCGATGGGCCTGCCGCGACCTGGGCGACCCAGGCGACGCCCGGGCAATACCTCAACATCGCCGGGCCAAGGGGCTCGATGATTGTCCCGGACATCTTCGACCACTACCTGCTGATCGGCGACGAAACCGCCCTGCCCGCCATCGCCCGTCGCCTGGAAAACCTGGCGGCCAACCGGCGTGCGCTGGTGGTGGTGGAAGTGGAAAACGGCGCCGAGCAGCAAATCCTTCACAGCCCCGCGCAAGTACACGTGATTTGGGTGCTGCGCGAAGGCCGCCAGAACAATCTGCTGACCACCGTGCAGCACCTGGAAATGCCCGGCGGCAAGCTGTACGCCTGGGTCGCCACCGAGAGCAAGGTGTCGCGACAGATTCGCAAGGTGTTGTTGGAGGAGAAAGGGTTGGATCAGGATTTTGTGAAGGCGGTGGGGTATTGGAAGGCGGATGACAGCGAGGAAAATTGAGGGACTAGCGGTGGCTGAAGTACCCTCCACCATTGACTGAACACAACCCCTGTGGCGAGGGAGCTTGCTCCCGCTGGGCTGCGCAGCAGTCCCCCAAAGCAGTCACCTCGATATATCTGATCCATCGATTTGTCAGGTTTTGGGTCTGCTTCGCAGCCCAGCGGGAGCAAGCTCCCTCGCCACAGGGGCTATCGCACTTTATCCGTCACCACCAGGTACCCCGATCCATGCTTTTCCTGATCGCCTATATCAGCAGCGTCGTGCTGATCAACTTCGCGTTTTCCGCCGCGCCGCACCTGGACATCATCTGGTCGGCTTGGGGCGGGCTGGTGTTTGTCCTGCGCGACATGGTGCAAACTCGATTCGGCCACGGCGCCATCGTGGCGATGCTGGTGGCGCTGGTGTTGTCCTACGTCACCTCCGACCCGACCATTGCCCTGGCCAGCGCCACGGCGTTCGCGGTATCCGAATGCATTGACTGGCTGGTGTTCTCCATCACCAAGCGTCCGCTGCATGACCGGTTGTGGATCAGTTCGGCCCTGAGCATTCCCCTGGACACCTTCATTTTCTTCGGCATGATCGATGCCCTGACACCGGCCGTGGTGATCACCGCGCTGGTCTCGAAATTCGCCGGGGTCACGGCAGTGTGGCTGATCATGGCCTGGCGTTTGCGCAAACAGGCCGTCACCGGCTGAAGCCAAAACCTGCGGTTCATGTAAAATGCCGCGCTTTCTCCCCATGGGAAGCTCGCCCGGCGCGCGACCCTCGATGCTCCGCTCCTGTTTGAGGACCTTCAGATGACCCGTATCGGAACTCCATTGTCGCCTACCGCGACCCGCGTTTTGTTGTGTGGCAGCGGTGAACTGGGCAAGGAAGTGGTGATCGAACTGCAGCGCCTGGGCGTTGAAGTGATTGCCGTGGATCGCTACGCCAACGCGCCGGCCATGCAAGTGGCCCATCGCAGCCATGTGATCAACATGCTCGATGGCGCAGCCCTGCGCGCGGTGATCGAGGCCGAGAAGCCGCACTTCATCGTGCCGGAAATCGAAGCCATCGCCACCGCCACGCTGGTGGAACTGGAAGCTGAAGGCTTCACCGTGATCCCCACCGCCCGCGCCGCGCAACTGACCATGAACCGCGAAGGCATCCGGCGCCTGGCCGCCGAAGAGTTGGGTCTGCCGACCTCGCCGTATTTCTTCGCCGACACCGTGGAAGACTACCGCAAGGCCGTTGAAACCCTTGGCTTCCCGTGCGTGGTCAAGCCGGTGATGAGTTCCTCGGGCAAGGGCCAGAGCCTGCTGCGCAGTGCCGATGACGTGCAGAAAGCCTGGGACTACGCCCAGGAAGGCGGCCGTGCCGGCAAGGGCCGGGTGATCATCGAGGGCTTCATCGATTTCGACTATGAAATCACCCTGCTTACCGTACGCCATGTTGGCGGCACCACCTTCTGCGCACCGGTCGGTCACCGCCAGGAAAAAGGCGACTATCAGGAATCCTGGCAGCCTCAGGCCATGAGCCCGGTGGCCCTGGCTGAATCCGAGCGCGTGGCTAAAGCCGTGACCGAAGCCTTGGGTGGTCGCGGCCTGTTTGGCGTCGAGCTGTTCATCAAGGGTGACCAGGTGTGGTTCAGCGAAGTCTCGCCGCGCCCACACGACACCGGCCTGGTGACGCTGATTTCCCAGGACCTGTCGCAGTTCGTCCTGCACGCCCGCGCCATCCTCGGCCTGCCGATCCCGCTGATCCGCCAGTTCGGCCCATCGGCCTCGGCGGTGATCCTGGTGGAAGGCCAGTCGACCCAGACCGCTTTCGCCAACCTCGGCGCAGCCCTGGCCGAACCGGACACCGCCCTGCGCCTGTTCGGTAAACCGGAAGTCAACGGCCAGCGCCGCCTGGGCGTGGCCCTGGCGCGAGACGAGTCCATCGACGCCGCCCGCGCCAAGGCGACCCGGGCTTCCCAGGCCGTCAAGATCGAGTTGTAAGCAGTATCGCTTGCCTCATGGTGATCTGTGGGAGCAAGGCTTGCCCGCGATGAACGATAACGCGGTCCAACTGAAGACCAGGGCGCCAGCATCGCGAGCAAGCTTTGCTCCCACAGCTAACTTGGGATGACATTGGGCTAAAGAAAAAGGCGACACCCGCAAAGGTGTCGCCTTTTTCATGAGCGCCGGTTTACCCCAGATCGTTCCCATGCTCAGCGTGGGAACGCCGCCAGGGACGCTCCGCGTTCCGCTTCTGAAACGGTGACGCAGAGCGTCGGAGGATGCATTCCCACGCAGGAGCGTGGGAACGATCACTCCCGCTTAATCCGGCAGTTTATAGGCGATCACATAGTCACCCTGCTTGGTACCCAGGGAACCATGGCCACCCGCGACGACCAGCACGTATTGCTTTCCGTCCTTGCCGGTGTAGGTCATCGGCGTGGTCTGGGCACCCGCTGGCAGGCGGCCTTCCCACAGTTGCTTGCCGTTTTTCACGTCATAGGCACGCAGGTACTGGTCGAGGGTACCGCTCAGGAACGCCAGGCCACTGGCGGTGGTGAAGGCGCCGCCCAGGCTCGGTACGCCCATGCTCAGCGGGATCGGTACCGGCGAGCTGTCACGCACGGTGCCGTTCTTGTGCATCCACAGAGTTTTGTTGTTGGTCAGGTCAACGGCCGCCACATAACCCCAGGCCGGTGCCTGGCAAGGCAGGCCCATTGGCGAAAGCAGCGCTTCGAGGATCACGCCATACGGCGCGCCTTTGTTCGGCTGCACGCCTTCGGTCTCGCTCTTGCGCCCCGGACCGCCGGCCACTTCGGCCGCAGGAACCAGTTTCGACTTGAACGCCATGTAGCTCGGATTGACGAAAGCGATCTGGCGTACCGGATCAACCGAAATACCGCCCCAGTCAAACACGCCGAAGTTACCTGGGTAGACGATCGAGCCTTGCAGCGACGGCGGCGTGAACATGCCTTCGTAGCGCAGCGACTTGAAGTCGATCCGGCACAGCATCTGGTCGAACGGGGTCACGCCCCACATGTCGCGTTCCTGGAGGACCGGCGGCACGAAGTTCAGGTCGGACATCGGCTGGGTCGGCGAGGTGTAGTCACCCTCTACCGCGCCTTGCGGCACCGGGATCTCCTTGATCGGCACGATCGGCTGACCATTGCTGCGGTCCAGCACGTAGATGCTGCCCTGCTTGGTCGATGCCAGTACCGCCGGCTTCACGCCATCGGCGGTTTTCAAGTCCATCAGCGTCGGTTGCCCGCCCACGTCCATGTCCCACAGGTCGTGGTGGGTGAACTGGAAGTACCAGCGCACCTTGCCGGTGGCGATATCCAGCGCGGTCAGGCCGGCGGCGTATTTCTCCGATTCTGGTGTCCGGAAACCACCGAACTGGTCGGGCGTCTGGTTACCCATCGGCAGGTAGAGCATGCCGAGTTTTTCATCGACGCTGAACATGGACCACATGTTCGGCGAGTTACGGGTGTAGGTCTGGCCTTCGGCAATCGGCGTGGTGTCGTCCGGGTTGCCGCTGTCCCAGTTCCACACCAGCTCGCCGGTGTGCACGTCATAGGCGCGGATGACCCCGCTTGGCTCGTCGGTGGAGACGTTATCGGTGACGTGGCCACCGATCACCACCAGGTTCTGGGTCACGGCCGGTGGCGACGTGGAGTAGTAACCGCCGGCCGTGAAGCCGCCAATGTTGGCGGTCAGGTCGACCTGGCCCTTGTCACCGAAGTCTTCACACATCTTGCCGGTGTCGGCGTTCAGCGCGATCAGGCGCGTGTCGGCGGTCGGCAGGAAGATCCGGCGTGGGCACACGGTGCTGGCCGGCGTGGTGCTGGCCACGCCGGTCGGGCTCTGCTCGGCCGAGGCGTACACCGCGTCATCGTGATAGGTCACGCCGCGGCAGGTCATGTGGGCCCAGCCCTTGAAGTTTTCCGCTTTCTGCGTGGAAAGCTTCGGATCGAACCGCCAGATTTCCTTGCCGGTTTCAGGCTCCAGAGCAATCACCTGGCTGTGGGGCGTGCACACGTAGAGCATGCCGTTGACCTTCAGCGGTGTGTTTTCCGCCGTGGTCTCACCCGGGTCGTTCGGCCCTGGCAGGTCGCCAGTGCGATAGGTCCAGGCCGGTTCCAGCTTGCTGACGTTCTCGGGGGTGATCTGCGCCAGGGGCGAATAACGGTCACCATGGGCACTGCGGCCATAGGAGTTCCAATCCCCGTCCGGCATCGCCGGGGCGGTGTTGGTCATGCCAGGCACGCTGTCGCGGTCCAGTTGGCCCTCGATTTCACCCGGATTGGTGAACTGGCTGGCGAGCGCGGTGATGCCGGCAATGACCACGGCGGCGCCCAAAGCACGGGTGCCCATCGGCGAAGCGTCGGGGGTCAACAGTGGACGGCGGAACCACGGCAGCAACATGACGATGCCCAAGGCAAACAGCATTGCCAGACGCGGCACCAGTTGCCACCAGTCCAGGCCCACTTCCCACAGCGCCCACACCGTGCTGGCGAACAGCACCAGCGCGTACAGGCCCAGGGCCGCACGCCGGGCCATGATCAGCAGCACGCCGGTCAGCGCCAGGCCGATACCGGCCAGCAGGTAATACAGCGAGCCGCCAAGCGTGCTCAGCTTGATTCCCCCCGCCAACAGGGCCAGGCCCATCAATAGAAGCAGAATGCCGAGCAGGCTCGGTAGCAGACGGCTTCGACTCATAGCACCCTCAGTGCTCATAGTGTGATTCTCCGTGAGGTTTTAAGGAGTCCCGCGCAAGTAGTCACTGTAGATGACGATCTTGAGGGGGCATGGTTCAGTTGAAAGAGGTAATTGGGTTGAAGCGGTTGCTGTGGGAGCGGGTTTGCTCGCGATGGCGGCGTGACAGTCGACTTCAATGTTGGATGTGAAATCGCTACCGCGAGCAGGCTCGCTCCCACAAGGGTCTTGTGCACTGACTAGAACGACGACTGAATCTTGATCCCGCCAATCAGCGCGTCATCGACCTTGTCCACGCCGCCCGGATGGCGGATGTACTGCAGGTTCGGGCGCACGGTCAGCCAGTTCGTCACGTGTACGCCGTAATACAACTCGGCGCTGTACTCGGTGTCCTGGGGTGGCAAAAAGGCCGGGTTGTCGTAACCCTGGGCGGCGCGGGCCTGGTTGGTGGCCTCGGCGTTCTTGCGGTAAGCCGGGTTGACGTGAACCCGAGCCAGGGCAAAACCGATGTCATCCCTGGCGCGGGCGTCGAACAGCCCCTTGTAGACGAGACCGGCCTGGACATAGTGGTCGATGGCGTTGGTTTTCTTGTCGTGCATCGTGGCGTTGGCGAACACACTCAGGCCACGGGAATGATCACTGGCGACACTGGTCAGTTGCTGTTGCGCCCCCAACCACACGCCATGCTTGCTCGACGCGCTGCGATACGCCTCGCCGCTCAGGGCGGCCGGCTGGCCGTTGCGATCCTTGTAGGCGTCGGTGGCATTGGCACTGCTGTAGTAATAACCGGCGCGGTATTCGCCCGGCAGGCCCTTGAACTTGGGCGACCACACCAGCTCCACCGGCACTACGGCGCCCTGGGTGCCGCTGCCGCTGAGCTTGAAGCCGTTACCGGTTTCCAGGTTCGAGGGGTTTTGTTCATAAGCCCCGATCTGCGCGTACAGCTCAGGCGTGAGGTGATACTTGACCCGCAACGCCCACTGGCTGACCGGCCAGTTGTACCAGATGCCGCCCACCCAGTTGCCCACTTGCGAGCCGCAGAACGCCAGGTTCTGGAAGTCGCAGGGGAAGCTGTTGAAATCCTCGCCCTCACCGAAACGACCGGCCTTGATATCGAGCCGGTCATCGAAAAATGCCTGCTGATACCACATCTGCGTCAACCGCCAGGTCTGGCCACGGCCCCAGACTTCCTGGGCGGAAGTGAAACCGCCAACGCGCGGGTCGTTGATCCGGTCATTGCTGATGTTATTGCCGCTGCGCTCGGTGACCGTCAGTTGAAACTCGGCGGCGTGCCAACCGAGGATTTTCTGCAGGTCCAGGTGCGTGCCGAAGGCGAACTGCTCGCTGTAGCGAGCGGTGCGGTCATGGTCGTAGCCGCCGTGCAGGTTGCTGCCCATTTCGCCGGTGTAATCGAACTTGAAGTCGTAGCCTTTTTTCGCGAGTTCGCTTCGCGTGCCGTTCCAGTCACCCAGCATCCAGGGTGAGTCGCTGTCGAACGCGGGAGCGGCCTGAGCGCCGATGGCAATGCCCAAGATGCCGAGACCGGCCATCAGGTGAAGGGTGTTTCTGGCGGCAATACAGTGCCGGACAGCGCTGTCTTGCAGAGTCTGAACATCGAACATAAAGAAGGAATTCTTGATCTTTTTAGGGGAATCGCTGAACGCCGGAGGGCTTTGGCACGGCAGAAGAAGCGTTTCAGCAGGCGGTGCAAGGATAATGTCCTGTTACAAATAGAGAAAGGCCTTTTACTGACATGAATCATTTCGGATTCGGTAACAGTAGGCGTTGCGCAAAGCCGCGAAACAAACAGGCAGCGTTTCAGTGATACTTCCACCACGCGGGCACCTCGGCTAAGGTGCGCGGCTTTACACCTCTTTGCGCGAAGGCCTCCCATGACCGAATCCAACAACAACCCGCTGCACGGCGTGACGCTGGAGCAGATCCTCAACGCCCTGGTGCAGCACTACGAATGGTCGGGTCTGGCCGAGCGCATCGACATTCGTTGCTTCAAGAGCGACCCGAGCATCAAGTCCAGCCTGACCTTTTTGCGCAAGACGCCGTGGGCGCGGGAGAAAGTCGAGCGGCTGTACATCAAGCTGATGCGCACCAAACGACCGGTCTGAGCTGTGGACATTCAGATCCGTCGGCGCCCCGCGCTGCGACAATGTTTCGTGTCAGTGGCGGCCCTGTTGGGCTGGGCGGGGTTGAGCATCCAGTTGTACCTGATCCTGCTCGGTCGCTGGGAACTGGGCGCGAGCTTGCTCGGCGGCCTGGTGAACTTTCTCAGTTTCTTCACCGTGCTGACCAACACCCTGGTGGCCGTGGTGCTGACCTGGGAACTGATCCAGCGAGAATCGCCGGCCCGGCGCTGGTTCTTGCAGCCGGGGGTCAGCAGCGGCATTACCGTGAGCATTACCTTGGTCGGCCTGGCCTACAACCTGCTGCTGCGACATCTGTGGCAACCCGAAGGCTGGCAGTTCGTGGCCGACGAATTGCTGCACGACGTCATGCCGTTGCTGTTCATGACCTACTGGTGGTTCTGCGTGCCCAAGGGCACCTTGCGCATGAAGCACATCGGGCTGTGGATGATTTACCCGGTGGTGTACTTCGCGTGGCTCCTGCTACGGGGGGAATTACTGGCGGCGTACCCCTACCCTTTCATTGACGTGGCGAACCTGGGTTATCCACAGGTGCTCATCAATGCCGCAGGGATATTGGCGGGGTTTGTCGCGATTGCGCTGGGGGTGGTGGGATTGGATCGGTGGCGTCGCTGAAATAAAGATTTTGGGGAACAGCATCTGTGGAAGCCAAACCTGTGGGAGCAAGGCTTGCCCGCGATGAACGATCACGCGGTCCACCTGACGACCTGGGTGCCTGCATCGCGAGCAAGCTTTGCTCCCACGGGTATGTGCTCCTACAGAGTCTTGTGTGGGCGTCAGCGCCTCACCGGCAACATCCACACCAACCCACTGGCCTTGGCCCTTTCATGACACAACGCCAGAACACTGCGTCGCTCATCGTTGTCCATCCGGCTCCAACGGGTGATTTCCGCCACGGTGCGCTGGCAGCCGGTGCAGATGTCGTCATCGTCCAGGGCGCAGATGTTCACGCAGGGCGACGGAACCGGGCGTTCTGGCGGGTTCATTGCTCTTGCTCGGCCAAGTCGCGGGCGTAGCGCTGCGCGTTGTGAACATAGTGCGCCGCGCTGGCCTCGAGCATCTTCTTCTGCGCTTCGGTCAATTCCCGCACAACCTTGCCGGGTGAGCCCATCACCAGCGAACCGTCAGGAATCTCCTTGCCTTCGCCGATCAGCGAGTTGGCGCCGATGATGCAGTTCTTGCCGATCTTCGCGCCGTTGAGGATCACCGCATTGATGCCGATAAGGCTGTAGTCCCCCACCGTGCAACCGTGAAGCATGGCGTTATGGCCGATGGTCACGCCGGTGCCGATGGTCAGCGGGAAGCCCATGTCGGTGTGCATCACCGTGCCGTCCTGCACGTTGCTGTTTTTGCCGATCAGGATCAGTTCGTTATCGCCACGCAGCACCGCGTTGAACCAGACATTGGCGCCTTCTTCGAGGCGGACCTTGCCCACCAGTGTGGCGTTGGGGGCGACCCAGCTCTGTGGGTGGGTTTCGACACGGGCATCACCCAGGCGGTATTTCATGAGGTTCCTCGGGGCTTCAGGTATTGATGAAAGTCTTGGGCGGGGTGTGCAGGTCGATGCCGGCGTCGAACATCAGGTTGACCAGCTCGACCACCATGATCGCCGTCAGGCCCCAGATCTTGTACTCGCCATAACGATAGCTGGGCACGTACCAACTGCAGCCCTGGTAGTCGATGCGGTGAGTGTGCTCGCGCGGGTCCTTGCGAAAGAACTCCAGCGGTACGCTGAACACCGCGGCGATCTCGGCATCGTTGGCCTGGTATTCGACGTAATCGGGAATCACCCCCACGTAGGGCGTGACCTTGATGCCGTGCAGCGAGATCAAGGGACTGAGGGGGCCGATCACTTCCACCAGGCCGGGGGGCAGGCCAATTTCTTCTTCGGCTTCGCGCAAGGCGGTGAAAATCAGGTCCGGGTCTTCCGGGTCGCGACGCCCACCGGGAAATGCCACTTCGCCGCCATGGGTCGAAAGCCCGCTGGCGCGCAGGGTCAGGACCAGTTCCGGCTCGTCACTGCGGGTAATGGGCACCAGCACCGCCGCTTCAGGGAAACGTCGGTCAGTCTCCAGATCACGTGGGGTATGGTTGCTTACTCGATGCAGTAGCTCGTCCAGCATGAGACTTCTCGATTTATTCGCTACCTTGCATCATGCACCAATCAGGCAAGCCGCCCAACCCCCGCACTGCGACGTGTCGCGAAACGACAACTTGCCGACAGCCGCCCGCAGACGCCAAGATAGGCGCAGCATTCAGGAACCCAAGCATGAAATTCTGCAGCCAGTGCGGTAACCCGGTAACCCAGCGTATCCCCGAAGGCGACTCGCGCTTGCGCTTTGTCTGCGATACCTGCCACACCATCCACTACCAGAACCCCAATATCGTGGCCGGTTGCGTGCCGACCTGGGGCAGCAAAGTGCTGCTGTGCCGGCGTGCCATCGAGCCACGGCGCGGTTACTGGACATTGCCGGCAGGTTTCATGGAGAACGGCGAAACCGTCGAGCAGGCCGCCGTGCGCGAGACCGCCGAAGAAGCCTGCGCCCGCGTGCGCAATCTGAGCATTTATACGTTGATCGATGTTCCGCATATCAGCCAGGTGCATGTATTCTTCCGCGCCGAGCTGGTGGACGAAGATTTCGCCGCCGGGCCCGAGAGCCTGGAAGTGAAACTGTTCGACGAAGCGGACATTCCCTGGGACGAGCTGGCTTTCCGCACGGTGGGCCGTACCCTAGAATACTTCTATGCTGACCGGCGAACCGAGGACTACCCGGTGCGATCCGAATCGATCCCGCCGCTGGCCCAGCCTGCCAATACCTAAAAATCCATAATAGCCGCGACACCTCTAGGGATATCGTTTCAATGCGCTGGTTGCTTGTCCTGTTCTGCTTGTCGTTCGCTGCGGTGTCCCAGGCTTCTGCGGTGGGAACCTACAACGGCAAGACCATCGAAAAAGTGCTGGTGCTCAAGTCCGCCCATCAATTGCAATTGATCAACGACGGCAAACCACTGAAGACCTATCGCATTTCATTGGGCAAGGGCGCCAAAAAAGGCCCCAAGCTCATAGAGGGCGACAAGCGCACGCCTGAAGGTTTCTATTGGCTGGACTGGCGCAAGACCAGTGATCGCTTCTACCTGTCGATGCACATTTCCTACCCCAACATCAGCGACGCCGCCCGCGCCCGCCGCGAAGGCGTGGAGCCGGGGGGCATGATCATGATCCACGGCACCCCTGATTCCGAAGAAAACCCTGAGCAGTTGTTCCACACCCTGGACTGGACCGATGGCTGCATTGCTATGCGCAATGTGGACATGCGCGAGGTGTGGAACCTGGTGCCGGATGGCACCATGATCGAGATCCGTCCATAACTCCACGCCCTTACTGCAAGAAGCCTTTGTGGCGAGGGAGCTTGCTCCCGCTGGGCTGCTCAGCAGCCCCACAGCAGTCAACTCAATTTGCCTGACACACCGAATTGTCAGGTCTTGAGACTATGTCCCTCCCACTTCTTGTTACAAGTCCCCGGAAGCGCAACGCAACCGCCTCACCCACCTTGATCTACCCTCAGGACTGATGTGGTGGGTCGAGGCCCTGCCCAGCAGGTCGCCCCCCGCAGAATCCATAGTGAAACGTGTCACGTCGAAACATAGGCAGTCATGACGTATGTGATTCGACAGGGCTTCACCGTTCCAGATGAGACATCAAATCATGACAACTCATAACGGTTTTACCCGGGCGACAGCTGTCGTCGCGGTAGCGTGCGCGTGTGTGTGGCAGCCCAGCCACGATGCATGGGGCGCCGGAACACCGGCAGATGGAAAAGAGGAGCCGTGGTATACCGCCTGGCTTCAGGTCACGGCGGATCCGAGCGGTCCAGGGCGCGGATGCGCTTGCCAAGGGGTTACGGGCCTGGAACTCTTTGCCAGCGAATTTGAGAGCGGTGAGGTGGCCGGAGTCTCCCCGGGCCCAATCGGTCATTGTGGCATTTCGCGACTATAGCGAAGCCAAGCTCTGGGCAACCCAGGAAGCAGAAAACGGCGGTTGGGTGTATGAAGTCAGGCCTAATGTCACGGCGGTGGATTTGTCGGTACGTAGCGCTGGTTCCCGTGAAGGTGCCTTCGCATTCATCGGCGGTATCAAGGGAGGCCTGTTGATGAATGCACGCCGCTTCGAGAAAGGCGTGAGTGAACCGGTCGAGTGCATTGGCATCGAGAAAGAAGCTTGCCGGCTCGAAAACATCCACCAGTAGTTTTCAAACCCATGCCATCTACCCGACAGGGTGGCTGATGCTGTCACTTGAGGCTTGCTCGCTACAGGTTCAGTGCTCTGCCGGGATTGTTGTATTCATCTTTCGATTTATCGCGAGCAGGCTCGCTCCCACAGTGGATTTGTGGTGTTCACAACTTGTGGTCGACACCCGTCCCTTGTGGGAGCGAGCCTGCTCGCGATGAGGCCGGCACTTACTTGCATCAGGTCCGAAGCTCTACCCGATCCAAAGCCTTGTTCGCCAACAACGTCCCTAATTCAATTATCTGCGCCACTCCCAACAACATGTGCCGCCGCGAGCCTTCCAGATCGAAGGCAAGGTCGCTGAGAATGGCATTGGCTGAAGCAAGGGTTTCGCTGAGGTTGGCTAGCAGGGCTTCGGTATCGACGTTGTCCGAGACGGTGAACAACTGCGTCGAGGGTTGGGGTTCTGGTTCGCTGTCGTCGGGCTTGAGGTAGTGGTCCATCGCACGGTCGGCGGCTTCTTTCAGCTTGTCGGGGGCGTAGTCGCCGTAGGGGAAGGTGGATGCGGGTTTTGGAGGGTTGGGGGTTTCTTTGATCATGTGCAGCTCCTTGTGTTGATGGAGCCACCACCATTTCGCGGTCAAACAAAAAAGTGGCAGCTGTACGCGGGTTGACCGACCGATTCACAAGGAAACCGGCACGTCCGAAGACGTCCCACGCACAGCCGCCGCGACACGATACCTCAGACGAAAGAAAAACGCCTGAAATAGGTCCTGGTGCGCTGGTGCGTCTTGTGAGTTCGGACGGTCAAATCCGGTCGCTGAATTGGCAGCGACACCCAAAGGCTAGAGCCCTCGCTTCCGAGGGACAACCTTAAAAACATGTCGGAAACTTCGGCGCGTCTGACAGACCAGGATCCTTGTGGCGAGGGGATTTATCGTGGGCAATAAAAAACCCGCTGATCTAATCAGCGGGTTTTTCATTCGAGCGGGGGAAGGTCAAAAATCCTCCAACCGCCACACTTCATAAGCCGGTGTCTCATAGGGATGGCTCTGCTTCAACGCCGCCACCGCCGCACGAATCATCTCATCGGCCACGACAAGCTCCACTTTCCATTCCTCGACCTGCTCGACCTGCCCCGCTTCGCCAATGAACGGCTGGCTGCCGTCCAAGGGGCGGAACTGGCCCAGGCCCAGCACTTGCCAGGCGCAGTGGTCATAGGCGCCGATCCGTCCGCCACCGGCGGCGAATACGGCGCTTTTGACCACGTCCAGGTGGCTGGCCGGGACGAAGAAGCAGAGCTTGTACACCGTCTTAGTTCACCCAGACGCGGGCGTTGCGGAACATGCGCATCCATGGTGCGTCTTCGTTCCAGTCGTCCGAACGCCACGAGTTCTGCACCGCGCGGAACACACGTTCCGGGTGCGGCATCATGATCGTGACGCGGCCGTCGCGGCTGGTCAGGCCGGTGATCCCGCGCGGCGAGCCGTTCGGGTTGGCCGGGTAGGTTTCGGTGACCTTGCCGTGGTTGTCGACGAACCGCAGCGACACGCAACCGGACAGGTCAGCTTCGAGCAGGGCTTCTTCGCTTTCGAATTCCGCATGGCCTTCGCCGTGGGCGATGGCGATCGGCATGCGCGAACCGGCCATGCCCTGCAGGAAGATCGAATTCGACTCCTGGACCTGGACCATCGCCACGCGCGCTTCGAACTGCTCGGAACGATTACGCACGAAGTGCGGCCAGAACTCGCTGCCCGGGATCAACTCGTGCAGGTTGGACATCATCTGGCAACCGTTGCACACGCCGAGGGTGAAGCTGTCGGTGCGTTCGAAGAAGCCCTGGAACGCGTCGCGGGCGCGGCTGTTGAACAGTGCCGACTTGGCCCAGCCTTCACCGGCACCCAGCACGTCGCCGTAGGAGAAACCGCCACAGGCGACCATGCCCTTGAAGTCGTTCAGGTCGACACGGCCGGCCAGGATGTCGCTCATGTGCACGTCGATCGCGTTGAAACCGGCGCGGTCGAACGCAGCCGCCATTTCCACCTGACCGTTGACGCCCTGCTCACGCAGCACCGCCACTTGTGGGCGAATGCCTTTCTTGATGTAAGGCGCGGCCACATCGTGGTTGACGTCGTAGCTGAGCTTGGCACTCAAACCCGGGTTGTCTTCTTCCAGCAGCGCGTCGAATTCCTGCTCGGCGCAGTCGGCGTTGTCGCGCAGGCGCTGGATCTGGTAGCTGGTTTCCGCCCACTGGCGCTGCAACAGACGGCGCTGGCCTTCGAAGACGGTGTCGCCGTTGAAGGTGATGTTGATGTGGGCGTTGTTGATCGGCTGGCCGATCACCGAGACGCAGTCGGCCAGGCCAGCTGCGCTGAACTGGGCAAGGATGTCCGGGGTGGCGTCCTGGCGAACCTGGATCACCGCGCCCAGTTCCTCGTTGAACAGGATGGCCGGGATTTCAGCCGTAGACTCGGCAACGCTGTCGAGGGTCAGGCTCAGGCCGCAATGGCCGGCGAAAGCCATTTCCACCACGGTGGTCAGCAAACCACCGTCGGAACGGTCGTGGTAGGCCAGCAGATGACCGTCGGCGTTGAGGCCCTGGATGACCGCGAAGAACGCCTTCAGGTCTTCGGCATCGTCGACGTCCGGCGCTTGCGAGCCGAGCTTGCCGTGCACCTGGGCCAGGATCGAGGCGCCCATGCGGTTCTGGCCACGGCCCAGGTCGATCAAGATCAGGTCGGTGGTGCCCTTGTCCATGCGCAGTTGCGGGGTCAGGGTCTGGCGGATGTCGGTGACCGGGGCGAAACCGGTGACGATCAGCGACAGCGGCGAGGTGACGCTCTTGTCCACGCCTTCGTCGTTCCAGCGCGTGGCCATGGACATGGAGTCCTTGCCCACCGGAATGGTGATGCCCAGCTCCGGGCACAGCTCCATGCCGACAGCCTTGACGGTGTCGTACAGGCGGGCGTCTTCACCCGGGTGACCGGCGGCGGACATCCAGTTGGCCGACAGTTTGATGTCGGAGATCTTGCCGATGCGCGAGGCCGCGATGTTGGTCAGGGTCTCGCCAATCGCCATGCGGCCCGACGCCGGAGCGTCCAGCAACGCCAACGGCGTGCGCTCACCCATGGCCATGGCTTCGCCGGTGTAGACGTCGAAGCTGGTGGCGGTCACGGCAACGTCGGCCACCGGCACCTGCCACGGGCCGACCATTTGATCACGGGCCACAAGGCCGGTGATGGTGCGGTCGCCGATGGTGATCAGGAAACTTTTGCTCGCCACGGCCGGGTGGTGCAGGACGCGTTCGATGGAATCGGCAACGTCGAGCGTCGACGGGTCGAAATCATCGCCCAGCTCGGCTTCGCGAACGGCCGAACGGTGCATGCGCGGAGCCTTGCCCAGCAGCACTTCCAGCGGCATGTCCACCGGGCTGTTGCCGAAGTGGCTGTCGGTGACGGTCAGTTGCGGCTCGGCAGTGGCTTCGCCGACCACGGCGAACGGGCAGCGCTCGCGTTCGCAAATGGCCTGGAAACGCTCGAAGTCGGCCGGGCCGACCGCCAGGACGTAACGTTCCTGGGATTCGTTGCTCCAGATTTCGTGCGGGGCCATGCCCGGCTCGTCGTTCGGAATGTTGCGCAGTTCGAAGCGGCCACCACGGCCACCGTCGTTGACCAGTTCCGGGAAGGCGTTGGACAGGCCGCCCGCGCCGACGTCGTGGATAAAGCTGATGGGGTTGTGTTCACCCAACTGCCAGCAACGGTCGATGACTTCCTGGCAACGGCGTTCCATTTCCGGGTTTTCCCGCTGGACCGAGGCGAAGTCCAGGTCCGCCGAGCTGGTGCCGGTGGCCATGGAGGAAGCGGCGCCGCCGCCCAGGCCGATCAGCATGGCCGGCCCACCGAGGACGATCAGCTTGGAACCGACCAGGATCTCGCCTTTCTGCACGTGTTCGGCGCGGATGTTGCCCATGCCGCCGGCGAGCATGATCGGCTTGTGGTAGCCGCGCACTTCTTCACCGCGAGGGGTGGTGATGGATTGCTCGAAGGTACGGAAGTAACCGGTCAGGGCCGGACGGCCGAATTCGTTGTTGAACGCCGCGCCCCCAAGAGGACCTTCGATCATGATGTCCAGGGCGTTGACGATGCGCTCGGGCTTGCCGTACGGCTTTTCCCACGGCTGTTCAAAGCCCGGGATCTGCAGGTTCGATACGGTGAAGCCGGTCAGGCCAGCCTTGGGCTTGGCACCGCGACCGGTGGCGCCTTCGTCGCGGATCTCGCCACCGGAACCGGTGGACGCACCCGGGAACGGGGCGATGGCGGTCGGGTGGTTGTGAGTCTCGACCTTCATCAGGATGTGCACCGGCTCCTGGACCGCACCGTACTGGCGGGTCTCAGGGTTCGGGTAGAAACGCCCGGCGACGTTGCCGACGATCACCGCGGCGTTGTCCTTGTAGGCCGAGAGCACACCTTCGTTGTGCATCTGATAGGTGTTCTTGATCATGCCGAACAGGCTTTTTTCCTGGCTCTGGCCATCAATGTCCCAACTGGCGTTGAAGATCTTGTGCCGGCAGTGCTCGGAGTTGGCCTGGGCGAACATCATCAGTTCGATGTCGTGGGGGTTGCGCTTCAAGCCCTGGAAGGCGTTGACCAGGTAATCGATCTCGTCTTCGGCCAGGGCCAGGCCCAGTTCGGCGTTGGCTTTTTCCAGTGCGGCACGGCCACCGCCCAGCACATCGATGGCGGTCAGCGGTTTTGGCTCGGCATGGCTGAACAGGCCCGCGGCCTGCTCCAGGTTGCCCAGGACGATCTGGGTCATGCGGTCATGCAAGCCCTCGGCGATCAGTTGGGCCTCGGCCTCGCTGAACTCACCGGCAACATAAAAGGCAATGCCGCGCTCCAGGCGCTGGATTTTCGCCAGGCCGCAGTTACGGGCGATGTCGCTGGCCTTGCTCGACCATGGCGAAATGGTGCCGAAACGTGGCAGCACCAGGAACAGACGACCGGTCGGCTCCTGGACAGGAACACTGGGACCGTACTTCAGAAGGCGCGCGAGCACCTGCTGTTCGTCGCCGGTCAAACCGCCGGTGACTTCGGCGAAGTGAGCGAATTCAGCATACAAGCCACTGACAGCCGGAACCTTCTGGCTCAGTTGCTCAAGGAGTTTGCAAAGGCAGAAAGGGCAGGAGCGCCGCGCAGGATCAACATCTTCGGGACAGCCTCGGGAAGGGGGTGTGCTTTGAGGCCGTGCATTCTAGCCTAAACCGCTGGCGACGGCACCCGAAACGGCACGTACGATGCTGGCCGAATGTCGGTCTTTGCAGGAATGGCTCTTCCGGCCCCCGTTTGCACGGTCGTACCGAGATATTTTTCATCGGGGCAAAACACGGCGCCCCCCGGCCCGCCTGTGTTGCGGACACGTTTTGCAACCGCTAGCAGACTGGCCTTCTGCTGTCGAGATATGGCGGTCGGGGCCGTTTGCGTATACTGCGCAGATGTTTTCCCCAACGGCTTTGCGTCCGCGGTACGCCAAGTGGCTGATCGCAACCGGACTCTTCCTGGTGCTCAGTGGTTGTGTTGAGAAACCCAACACACTGGAGCGCGTGAAGGAGGATGGCGTGCTGCGGGTGGTTACCCGAAACAGCCCCGCCACCTACTTCCAGGATCGCAATGGTGAAACCGGCTTCGAATACGAGCTGGTGAAGCGTTTCGCCGACGATTTGGGGGTGGAGCTGAAAATCGAGACCGCCGACAACCTCGATGACCTTTTCACCCAGCTGGGCAAGCCCAACGGCCCGGTACTGGCTGCCGCCGGCCTGGTCAGCAGCGAAAAACGCAAGAGTCAGGTGCGATTTTCCCACTCCTACCTCGAAGTCACCCCACAAATCATCTACCGCAACGGCCAATCCCGCCCCACCGACCCGGCCGCCCTGGCGGGCAAGAAGATCATGGTGCTCAAGGGCAGCACCCACGCCGAACAATTGGCGCAGTTGAAACAGAAATATCCCGGCATCGAATACGAAGAGTCCGACGCGGTAGAAGTCGTCGACCTGTTGCGCATGGTGGATGAAGGCCAGATCGACCTGACGCTGGTGGATTCCAACGAAGTGGCAATGAACCAGGTGTACTTCCCCAACGTGCGGGTCGCTTTCGACCTGGGCGATGCCAGCAACCAGAGCTGGGCCGTGGCCCCCGGCGAAGACAACAGCCTGCTCAACGAAATCAACGCCTACCTGGACAAGGTGCAGAAGAATGGCACCCTGCAACGCCTGAAGGATCGCTACTACGGGCACGTTGATGTCCTGGGTTATGTCGGCGCCTACACCTTCGCCCAGCATTTGCAGCAGCGTCTGCCCAAGTACGAGAAGCATTTCAAGAACTACGCCAAGGCCGAAAAAGTCGACTGGCGCCTGCTGGCGGCCATCGGCTACCAGGAATCACTGTGGCAGCCGACAGTCACGTCCAAGACTGGTGTGCGCGGCCTGATGATGCTGACCCAGAACACCGCCCAGGCCATGGGCGTGTCCAATCGCCTGGATCCCAAGCAGAGCATCATGGGAGGCGCCAAGTACCTGGCTTATATAAAGGGCCTGCTGGACGACAGCATCGAGGAGCCGGACCGCACCTGGTTCGCCCTCGCCGCCTACAACGTGGGTGGCGGTCACCTGGATGACGCTCGCAAACTGGCGGCCAAGGAAGGGTTGAACCCGAACAAGTGGCTGGATGTGAAGAAGATCCTGCCGCGCCTTTCCCAGAAGAAGTGGTACAGCAAAACCCGCTACGGCTACGCCCGGGGCGGTGAACCGGTGCATTTCGTGGCAAACATCCGCCGCTACTACGACATCCTGACCTGGGTCACACAGCCGCAGCTCGAAGGCGACCAGGTGGCCGAGGGCAACCTGCACGTGCCGGGCGTCGACAAGAGCAAGCCAAATCCGGAAACCCCGCCGCTCTGAATCCCCAATACACTGAGGCCCCCTTGTGGGAGCGAGCCTGCTCGCGATAGCGGTGTGTCAGTCGACATCAATGCTGAATGTCAGACCGCTATCGCGAGCAGGCTCGCTCCCACATGGGCCCTGCGTATGCATCAAACTTTGGCGGCTGCCAGGATCAGCGCTTTCATTTCAGCCACCGCCGACTTGAACCCGACAAACAATGCATGGGCCACCAGCGCATGGCCAATGTTCAGTTCGTTGATGCCCTTGATGGCCGCGACGGCCTCGACGTTGTGGTAATGCAAGCCATGGCCGGCATTCACAATCAGGCCCTGGGCCAGGCCGAAGGCAACGCCATCGGCTACCCGCTGCAGCTCTTCAGCCACCTCGGTGGGCGTTTGCGCATCGGCATAACGGCCAGTGTGCAGTTCGATGGCCGGGGCAACGACGCGCCTGGAGGCTTCGATCTGCCGCTCGTCGGCGTCGATGAACAGCGACACCTCTGCGCCGATCTTCGACAAACGCTCCACCGCCGCCCTGATCCGTGCTTCCTGCCCCGCTACGTCCAGGCCGCCTTCGGTGGTCAGCTCCTGACGTGTCTCGGGCACCAGGCAAATGTGCGCGGGGCGGATGCGTTCGGCAAACACCATCATTTCTTCGGTCACGCCCATTTCGAAATTCATGCGCGTTTGCAGCACGTCCTTGAGCAGCAGTACGTCGCGCTCCTGGATGTGACGGCGGTCTTCACGCAGGTGCACGGTGATGCCGTCGGCGCCTGCCTCTTCAGCATCCAGCGCGGCCTTGACCGGGTCCGGGTAGCGGGTACCACGGGCTTGGCGCAGGGTGGCGACATGGTCGATGTTCACGCCGAGAAGAATGCGATTGCTGGTGCTCACGAAAAGCGCTCCTGAGATGGACAGAGATTCGGCCCACAGCATACGGGTTGATCAAGGCTTGCGAAACAGTTCGCGACTGACCAGCGGCCGACCGCCCAAATGAACCGCCAGGGCCTGGCGCATCAGACGCTTGGCCGCCGAGAGCGCGCCCGGCGCACTCCAGTCGGCCTCGGCCATGGCCAGAAGTTCGGTACCATTGAACAACCCGGGTTGCAGCAGGTAGACCTGTTCCAGGCCGGCATCCACCTGCAGCCGATACAGACCGTCCGCTGCGATGGGCTCGCCATGCAGGTCGGTGTTCAGGGCAAAACCGTAGCCCAGATCGTCCAGTAGCCGCCACTCGAAGGAACGCAACAGCGGTTCCAGAGGGCGACCTTCGGCCAGGGCCAACAGTGTGGCGGCATAGTGATCGAACACTGCGGGATGGGGGTCTTCGGCGGGCAGCAGGCGGATCAGCAGCTCGTTGAGATAAAGGCCGCTGAACAACGCCTCGCCGTTAAGCCAGGCCGCAACACCGTTGCTTTCCATGCGCCCGACGTTCTTCAACTCGCCCCGCCCCCGGAATTCCACTTCCAGCGGCACGAACGGCCGCGCCAGCGTCCCGGCCTTGCCACGAGCGCTCCGCAACACCGCCCGCAGTCGCCCCTGGGGCGTAAGAAAGTCCACCAAGGCGCTGCTTTCGCGGTAGGCGCGCGAGTGCAGGACGTAGGCGGGTTGGGCGGTGGGTTGGGTTGGCGGCATGGGATCGCAGCTCTCAATGAGTAAACGCAGTATTACTGACAACCACAAACCACTGTGGGAGCGAGCCTGCTCGCGATGAGGGACTGATATTCAACAGGAATGTTGACTGACAGACCGCTATCGCGAGCAGGCTCGCTCCCACAATGAAAATTCATGCACTCAGGAAGAGCTTTACAGGTCGCCGTAACCCAACGACCGCAGCGCCCGCTCATCGTCGGACCAACCGCCCTTCACCTTGACCCACAGGTTGAGCATGATCTTGGAGTCGAACAACAGCTCCATGTCCTTGCGCGCTTCGGTGCCGATGCGCTTGATACGCTCGCCCTTGTCGCCAATGATGATTTTTTTCTGGCCGTCGCGTTCGACGAGGATCAGCGCATGGATGTGCAGCGTCTTGCCCTGCTGCTTGAACTCTTCGATTTCCACGGTGATCTGGTACGGCAGCTCTGCGCCCAATTGGCGCATGATTTTCTCGCGCACCAGTTCGGCGGCCAGGAAGCGGCTGCTGCGGTCGGTGATCTGGTCTTCGGGAAAGAAGTGATCGTTTTCCGGCAGGTGCTCGGCGATCACCCGCTCCAGCGCATCGAGATTGTGGCCGTGCTGGGCCGAAATGGGCATGATCTGGGCGTTGGGCAATTGCTCCTGCAACCAGCTCAGGTGCGGCATCAATTCGGCCTTGTCTTCGATGCGGTCGGTCTTGTTCAGCGCCACGATCAAGGGACCTGTCACGTACTGGACGCGTTCGAGAACCATCTGGTCTTCTTCGGTCCACTTGGTGCGATCAACCACAAAGATCACCACATCGACGTCTTTCAGCGCCGCCGAAGCAGTCTTGTTCATGTAGCGGTTCAGCGCTTTTTCGCCACCTTTGTGCATGCCGGGGGTATCAACGTAGATCGCCTGTACGGCGCCTTCGGTCTTGATACCCAGCATGTTGTGGCGGGTGGTCTGGGGCTTGCGCGAAGTGATCGCCAGCTTCTGGCCCAGGATGTGATTGAGCAGCGTGGACTTGCCCACGTTCGGCCGGCCGACAATGGCGACATAGCCGCAGCGGGTGACGGTTGTATCAGTCATTGCCATTCTCCACGCCCAGGGCAATCAGTGCTGCGGCGGCCGCTACCTGTTCGGCAATACGACGACTCACACCCTGACCCCGGCTTTTTTCATTCAATAAGACCACTTCGCATTCGACGAAGAAGGTTCGGCAATGCGGCTCGCCCTGGATATCCACCACTTCGTAACGCGGCAACTCGCAACTGCGCGATTGCAGGAATTCCTGCAAACGGGTTTTCGGGTCCTTGTTGGTGTCCACCAGCGTCAGGCTGTCGATCTCGGAGGTCAGCCAGGCCAGCACGCGCTCGCGCGCCATTTCCATGCCGGCGTCCAGGTAGATCGCGCCAATCAGCGCTTCCAGGGCATCGGCCAGAATCGACTCACGACGGAAACCGCCGCTCTTCAATTCACCGGAGCCCAGGCGCAGGTACTCACCCAGGTCGAAACCGCGGGCCAGCACGGCCAGGGTCTCACCTTTGACCAGGCGCGCGCGCAAACGCGACAACTGGCCTTCCCGAGCCAGCGGGAAGCGTTCGAACAATGCCTCGCCAGCCACGAAGTTGAGGATGGCATCACCCAGAAATTCCAGGCGTTCGTTGTTGCGCCCGGCAAAACTGCGGTGAGTGAGAGCCAGAAGCATCAGCTCCTGATCCTTGAAAGTGTAGCCGAGCTGACGCTCGAGACGGCTTAGAGAAACGCTCACGGTTTACCCACGCTGAGTTCGTGGCTGGATTCCACCACCACGGCCGCGAAGCGCCGTTGGCTTGGGACAATTAACGCTGTGTTCAAAAATGACGTCCTGACTATCGTTGGCTTCATGCCTTCGGGCAACCTTGTGCAGGCTCCAGACGCTGTGTTCAACAGCGCCGTGTGTGATTACTTGATCAGGCCAACCCGCGAGAAATTCGGCAGGTGACTGAGTTTGGGTTCCGGCCAGCTCATCCAGACCGCAAAGGCCTTACCGACGATATTACGGTCGGGGACCATGCCCAGCATGTCCTTGGGAATGTTCGGATCATCCCAGTACCGGCTGTCGTTGGAGTTGTCGCGGTTGTCGCCCATCATGAAGTAGTGCCCGGCCGGTACGGTCCACGAATGGTCCGGTGCAGCGCGGTAGCGGCTCATTTCCTTGCGGATCAGGTGTTCGGCCTCGCCGAGTTTTTCCTGGTAGAGCTCAGCGCTGCCCAGTGTGCCCGGCTCGGAGCCGATCAACCGTTCGGCTACCAGTTCGCCGTTGACGAACAGGCGCTTGTCGGCGCTGTAGCGAATCTTGTCTCCCGGCAAGCCGACCACACGCTTGATGTAGTTGACGTTCGGATCGCTCGGAAAACGGAACACCATGACATCGCCGCGTTGCGGGTCACCGATTTCGATGACCTTCTTGTCGATCACCGGCAGGCGGATCCCGTAGGAGAACTTGTTCACCAGGATGAAATCGCCCACATCCAGGGTCGGCTTCATTGAGCCGGACGGGATCTGGAACGGTTCCACCAGGAACGAGCGCAGCACCAGTACGATGAACAACACCGGAAAGAACGACTTGCCGTATTCGACCAGCAGCGGTTCCTTGTTGAGTTTTTCGACCACCACCCCATCAGGCTGGCTGACGCTGCCCTGATAGGAGGCGATGGCAGCCCGGCGCCGCGGCGCCAGGAACAACAGATCAAGCAACGCCAACAGGCCGCAGACGAACACGGCGATAACCAGCAACAGCGGGAAATTTAGCGACATAGGACCTAACTATCCAACCTGAGCACCGCAAGGAAGGCTTCCTGTGGAATTTCCACGTTACCAACCTGCTTCATGCGTTTTTTACCGGCCTTCTGCTTTTCCAACAGCTTGCGCTTACGGCTGACGTCGCCGCCATAGCATTTGGCCAATACGTTCTTTCTGAGCGCCTTGACGGTTGTACGCGCCACAATCTGCCCACCAATGGCGGCCTGGATTGCCACATCGAACATCTGCCGCGGAATCAGTTCCTTCATCTTCTCGGTCAATGCACGACCTTTGTAGTGCGCGTTGTCACGGTGCACGATCAATGCCAGGGCATCGACTTTCTCACCGTTGATCAGCACATCCAGCTTCACCAGATTAGCCGATTGGTAACGATCGAAATGATAGTCCAGCGAAGCATAGCCGCGACTGGTGGATTTCAGGCGATCGAAGAAGTCCAGCACCACTTCGTTCATCGGCAGGTCGTAGGTCACCTGGACCTGGGTACCGAGGAACAGCATGTCGTGCTGCACGCCCCGCTTTTCGATGCACAGGGTAATGACGTTGCCCAGATGCTCCTGCGGCACAAGGATGTTGGCCCGCACGATCGGCTCGCGCATATCCTCGATGGCCGACAGGTCCGGCAACTTGGACGGGTTGTCGACGTAGATGGTTTCGCCGTTCTTGAGCAGCAGCTCGAAAATTACCGTCGGCGCCGTGGTGATCAGGTCCAGGTCGTACTCGCGCTCCAGGCGCTCCTGGATGATCTCCATGTGCAGCATGCCCAGGAATCCGCAACGGAAGCCAAAGCCCAGGGCGTCGGAGCTTTCCGGGGTGTATTGCAGGGACGAGTCGTTCAGGGTCAGCTTTTGCAGGGCTTCGCGGAAATCCTCGAAGTCGTCGGAGCTGACTGGGAACAGGCCGGCGTAGACCTGAGGCTGGATACGCTTGAAGCCGGGCAGCACATCGACGTCGGGGGTGGAGCTCAAGGTCAGGGTGTCACCGACCGGTGCACCGTGAATGTCCTTGATGCCGGCGATGATGAAACCCACTTCACCGGCCTTCAGATCAACGGTGGCGGTGTGTTTCGGGTTGAAGACACCGACGCTGTCCACCAGGTGGATCTTGCCGGTGGATTTGACCAGGATCTTGTCACCCTTCTTGACGCGGCCGTGGCGCACGCGAACCAGGGAGACGACGCCCAGGTAGTTGTCGAACCAGGAATCGATGATCAACGCTTGCAGCGGATCTTCGATATTGCCGGTCGGCGCAGGAATGGTGGTCACCAGGCGCTCGAGCACTTCGTCCACGCCCAGGCCGGTCTTGGCGCTGCAAGTGACCGCGTCGGTGGCATCGATGCCGATGATTTTCTCGATTTCTTCCTTCACGCGGTCCGGATCGGCCTGGGGCAGGTCGATCTTGTTCAGCACCGGCATGACTTCCAGGCCCTGCTCGATGGCCGTGTAGCAGTTGGCAACCGATTGCGCCTCGACGCCCTGGCCGGCATCGACCACCAGCAATGCACCTTCACAGGCCGCCAGCGACCGGCTGACTTCATAGGTGAAGTCGACGTGGCCCGGGGTATCGATGAAGTTCAGCTGATAGGTAATGCCGTCGCGGGCCTTGTAGTAGAGCGTAACGCTGTGGGCCTTGATGGTGATCCCGCGCTCACGCTCCAGATCCATGGAATCCAGGACCTGGGCCTCCATTTCACGCTCGGCCAGGCCGCCGCACATCTGGATGAAGCGATCAGCCAGCGTCGACTTACCATGGTCAATGTGGGCGATGATGGAGAAATTGCGGATATGACTCAAATCACTCACGGATCAACACTCAAAAAGGCTGCAGGCATGGCCCGCCGAAAAATAGCCGGGAATTGTACCTGATACACCGCGCAAGTGGGAGCAAGCTTTGCTCCCACACAGCCTTGCCCCCGCAGCCCCCTCGCCATCGGTGCGCTGATCAACCGGCCCGGCGCAACAGCCAGAGCCCGGCCAAGGCGCAGACGGCGGCCGGTACCAGCACCGCAAACAGCGGCGAGAAACCGAATACCAGGCTCGACGGCCCCAGCAAATCCTGGGCAATACGGAAGGTGAAACCCACCAGTACGCCGGTAAACACACGCTGACCGAGGGTCACCGAACGCAGCGGGCCGAAGATGAAGGAAATCGCCATCAGCACCAAGGCTGCGGTGACCAGCGGCTGCAACACCTTGACCCAAAAAGCCAGCCAGTAGCGACCGTTGTTCAAGCCCTGATCCGCCAGATAGTGGATATACCCCCACAAACCGGTAATCGACAGGGAGTCCGGCGCCATCACCACAGTGCTGAGCAACTGCGGGCTCAGCGCCACGTCCCAACGCTCTTGCGGCGCAGCGACCACTTCGGTGCGCTTGTCATGGAACAACGTGGTGGTGACATCATTGAGCTGCCAGTGATCTTCAACAAACTTGGCGCGCTTGGCGAAGCTCGACGACAGCATGTGCCGCTGGTCGTCGAAGCGGTAGCGGGTCACGCCGTACAGGACACCGTTGGGCTGGACCGAGTTGATGTGGATGAACTCGTCACCCTGGCGGTGCCACAGGCCGTGCTTGGCGCTTTGTGCGTCGCCACCACCCTGGGCCAGGGAACGGTTGGCCTGAGCGGTGTTTTCGGTGGCCGGGGCAACGTATTCGCCGACCAGCAAACCCACCAGCATCAGCACCAGCATCGGTTTCATCACGGCCCAGACGATCCGACCAACGGAAACACCGGCGGCGCGCATGATGGTCAGCTCGCTGTTACTTGCCAGGCTGCCCAGGCCGATCAGGCAACCGATCAGCGCCGCCATCGGCAACATGTCGTAGAGTCGCCGCGGGGCGGTCAGCAATACGTAACTCAACACGTCCATCAAGGTATAGGTGTCGCTGACATCACCCATTTCATCGATGAAGGCGAACAGGGTCGCCAGGCCAAGAATGATCCCCAACACCGCGAGAATCGCCATGAAGACACTGCTGCCGATGTACCGATCGAGTTTAACCACGGGCCACCTCCAGCGCGCTGCGACGACTGGCCAGCTTCAGGCGCAGTGGTTCCCAGTAGAGCAACCCGAGGCCAATCGCCAGGAAGATCGAATGCACCCACCAAAGGCCCAGCGCGGGCGGGATCTTGCCTTTCTCCAGCGCGCTACGGGCGGAAATCAGGATGGTCAGGTAAGCCATATACAGAAGAATCGCCGGTAGCAGCTTGAGGAAACGGCCCTGGCGCGGATTGACTCGCGCCAGTGGGACCGCCATGAGGGTCACGATGAATACCAGCAGCGGCAGCGAAAGGCGCCATTGCAATTCAGTGCGCGCCCGAATGTCGTTGTTGCCCAGCAAGCTGGAGGTGGGCATGGCATCGCGGTCGGTGACTTCGTCGCTGACCTCGGGCTTGGGCAGCAATACGCCATAGGTGTCGTACTTGATGGCCCGGTAATCGGCCTGCCCCGGCTTGCCGTCGTAGCGGTAGCCGTTTTCCAGGATCAGGTAGCGGTTGCCGTCGGGGTTGATTTCCTGACGCCCCTTCTCAGCCACCAGCACCGAAATGCCGCGGTCCTTCTTGGTGTCGGAAGACACGTTCTTTTGCGTAATGAAGACGCCGCCCAGGTCGACCCGGTCTTCCGAGAGTTCTTCGGTATAGGTGACGCGAGTCCCGTCGCGCAGGGCCTGGAAGCGCCCGGGCACCAAGGTGTCGAACTCGGTCAGGGCGTCCTGCTGGTTGATCAGCATCTGGAACTGGTTGGCTCCCTGGGGCGCCAGGCTAAGACTCAGCCAGGCCACAACCAGCGCCACCAGAGTGGCCGGGAAGAGGGTCATGCGAAACAGGCGTTGCTGGCTCATGCCGGTGGCCGACAGCACGGTCATTTCGCTGTCCAGGTACAACCGGCCGTAGGCCAGCAGAATGCCCAGGAACAACCCCAGCGGCAGGATCAGTTGCAAAAAGCCCGGCAGGCGAAAGCCCATGATCAGGAACAGCGAGCCTGGGTCCAGGGCACCGGAGGCCGCCTGGGCGAGGTATTTGATGAAGCGCCCGCTCATGATGATGACCAGCAGCACGGCGCTGACGGCGCTCAGGGTCAGCAGGACTTCGCGGGATAGATAACGGAAGACGATCACACCAGACACTCCAGGGCTGTCAGGCTAGGATTTGTACGAAAAGTGCCTGCGCGACGATCATGCTGCGTTGAAAACAGGCTCGGAATGCTCATTGACAACCAGTCAACTCCGCTTCCTCGCCTGTTTTCGCCTTGCCTGATCGCCGCTCGGCGACTTTTCATACAAACCCTAAGGCGGCCAAACAAGCAAACGTATCGAGCCGGCCCGCCACAGCGCGCCGCCGAAAAAAGAGCCGCATTATCCTGTGATTGGGGGCGCCTGTCACTTCGCACGCTTTAACCCGGTGCTTAAAGCCACAATTTAGCGCTGTCGGTGGGGTTGTCAGGCCCTGGCGCCGGGGTTCAAACTGCGGCCTTTGTCGCCGGCAAGCACCGGCGCTTCTCTTATATAGAAGAAGCTCGCTCAGCGCGCCATTGTGTCGGCGCCTGGCATCTTGACCATTCATTCAGGGATCCGGACATGGAACTGGTTGTAAAAAGCGTCAGCCCAGAAACGTTGAAAACCGCCACGCTGGTGGTTGCCGTCGGTGAAAACCGCCAGCTCGGCGTCGTCGCCACCCAACTCGACAGCCTGAGCGGCGGTGCCATCAGCGCTGTGCTCAAGCGCGGCGACCTGGCTGGCAAAGTCGGCCAGAGCCTGTTGCTGCACAACCTGCCCAACCTCAAGGCCGAGCGCGTGCTGCTGGTGGGCGTGGGCAAGGACGCCGAACTGGGCGACCGTCCGTTCCGTAAAATCATCGCCGGCGTGTTGGGCACCCTCAAGGGTCTGGGTGGCGCTGATGCCGTCCTGGCGCTGGACGAGTTGGTGGTCAAGGGTCGCGACAGCTACGGCAAAAACCGCCTGCTGGCTGAAACCCTGGTGGACGGCGAATACCAGTTCGACCAGTTCAAGAGCCAGAAAGCCGAACCCCGCGCCCTGAAAAAAATCACCCTGCTGACCATCAAGGCTGCCCAGGCTGAAGTTCAGCGTGCCGTGACCCACGCCACCGCGATCGCCAACGGCATGGCCTTCACCCGCGACCTGGGCAATCTGCCACCGAACATCTGCCACCCGACGTTCATGGGTGAACAGGCCAAGGCGTTGGGCAAGGAATTCAAGGGCCTGAAAGTCGAAGTCTTCGACGAAAAGAAAATCAAAGACCTGGGCATGGGCTCGTTCTACTCCGTCGGCCAGGGCAGCGCACAGCCGCCACGCCTGATCGTCATGCAATACAACGGTGGCAAGAAGTCCGAGAAGCCGTACGCACTGGTCGGCAAGGGCATCACCTTCGACACCGGCGGCATCAGCCTCAAGCCGGGCGCCGGCATGGATGAAATGAAGTACGACATGGGCGGCGCCGCGAGCGTGTTCGGCACCCTGCGCGCCGTGCTCGAACTGCAACTGCCGATCAACCTGGTGTGCATCCTGGCCTGCGCCGAGAACATGCCCAGCGGTAACGCCTCGCGTCCAGGCGACATCGTCACCACCATGAGCGGCCAGACCGTGGAAATCCTCAACACCGACGCCGAAGGCCGCCTGGTGCTGTGTGACGCCCTCACCTACTCCGAACGCTTCAAGCCGCAAGCGGTGATCGACATCGCCACCCTGACCGGCGCCTGCGTCGTCGCCCTCGGCGCCCACACCTCGGGCCTGCTGGGCAACAACGACGAGCTGATCGGCCAACTGCTCAGCGCCGGCCAGCAAGCCGACGACCGCGCCTGGCAATTGCCGCTGTTCGACGAATACCAGGAGCAGCTGGACAGCCCGTTCGCCGACATCGCCAACATCGGCGGCCCGAAAGCCGGGACGATCACCGCGGCGTGCTTCCTCTCGCGCTTCACCAAGAACCTGAACTGGGCGCACCTGGATATCGCCGGCACAGCCTGGACCAGCGGCGGCAAGGACAAGGGCGCCACCGGTCGGCCGGTTCCCCTGCTGACCCAATACCTGCTGGACCGCGCCAAGGCCTGACACCGATGACCGCCATTGGTGCCGCCTTCGGGTGGCGCCAATGGCGGCTCAGGAACTGCAATGACCAAAGTCGATTTCTACATCCTGCCCAGCGCCGATCCGTCGGCGCGGCTGGATTTCGCCTGCAAGCTCACCGAAAAGGCCTGGCGCATGGGCCACCGCATCTACCTGCATTGCAGCGATGCCGCCCAGCGCGATGACCTCGATGCACGCCTGTGGGCCTTCAAGGGCGAAAGTTTCGTACCCCATGGCCCGGCCGAAAACGAACCCGAAGGATTGATCGTGCTCGGGCTGGGAGATGACTGCGGTCAGCACCAGGACTTGCTGGTCAACCTTGACCTGAAAGTGCCGCCTTTTGCCCAGCGCTTCGCCCGTGTGGCGGAAGTGGTGGTGGAAGACCCGGGCATCCGGCAAGCCGCGCGGGAGAGTTTCCGTTTCTACCGCGAACAGGGCTATCCTCTGCAAGACCACCGTTTACAGCGACTCTGAGCCCACGATGGACACTCCAAAACCGCCACAAAAGCCCACGCACCTGCTGGACGACCTCGAGTCGATCCGCCAACTGCTCGGCGACGACAACCTGCAACCACCGCTGTTGACCGATACGGTGGAGCACGAGCCCGAGCATGACGAGCAGATTCCACTGCTGTTCGAGCCGATCAACGGCCAGCCCGAACCCAAGCCGGCGCCCAAGGCCGAGGCCAAAGGCCCCGATGCGCTGTTGCACCTGGAAAGCGAACTGCGCGCCGCCGCACAATTGATCATGCAAGACGTCATCGACGACTTCGCTCCGCACATCGAGACCGAGATCAAGCGCCGGCTGGATGCGCGGATGGAGCGATTGCTGAGTCAGTACGAATAACGCCCTCTGCCTCATTGTGAACATCCTGTTGGAGCGAGCCTGCTCGCGATAACGGACTGTCGGTCCCCATTGATGTTGAATCTGCTGGCCTCATCGCGAGCAGGCTCGCTCCCACAGGGTTCAACCGTGTCCGGCTTCTCGCTTGCTGCGTGTGGCTTGCATCTCCCCCGCCCCGGCTTTTCCTGAATAAATGCCAATAGGGTCCCGCCGCGCATGGATAAGACCTACCAGCCGCACGCCATTGAAACTTCCTGGTACAACACCTGGGAGTCCGAGAATTATTTCGCTCCGCAAGGCGCGGGCGATTCCTACACCATCATGATCCCGCCGCCGAACGTCACCGGCAGCCTGCACATGGGCCACGGTTTCAACAACGCGATCATGGATGCCCTGATCCGTTTCCGCCGTATGCAAGGCCGCAACACCCTTTGGCAGCCGGGCACCGACCACGCAGGCATCGCCACGCAGATGCTGGTGGAACGTCGCCTCGAAGCCCAGGGCCAGAACCGCCATGACCTGGGACGCGAGAAATTCCTCGAGAAAGTCTGGGAATGGAAAGACGAGTCCGGTGGCAACATCAGCCGCCAGATCCGTCGCCTGGGCTCGTCCGTGGACTGGAGCCGCGAACGCTTCACCATGGACGACGGTCTCTCGGAAGCGGTGAAAGAAGCCTTCGTGCGCCTGCATGAAGACGGCCTGATCTATCGCGGCAAGCGCCTGGTCAACTGGGACACCAAGTTGCATACGGCCATTTCCGACCTCGAAGTGGAGAACCACGACGAGAAAGGCTTCCTGTGGAACCTGAAGTACCCGCTGGCCGACGGCGCCAAGACCGCCGAAGGCAAGGATTACCTGATCGTCGCCACCACGCGCCCGGAAACCATGCTGGGTGACTCCGCCGTTGCGGTGAACCCGAACGATGAGCGCTACCAAGCCCTGATTGGCAAGTTCGTCGAGCTGCCCCTGGTTGGCCGGCGCATTCCGATCATCGGCGACGATTACTGCGACCCCGAATTCGGCACCGGCTGCGTGAAAATCACCCCGGCCCATGATTTCAACGACTACGAAGTCGGCAAGCGCCACAACCTGCCGCTGCTGAACATCTTCGACAAGAACGCCAACGTGTTGCCGGCCGCCCAGGTGTTCAACCTCGACGGCACGCTGAACGAAAGCGTCGACGGCCAGATCCCGGCCGAATACGCCGGCCTGGACCGCTTTGAAGCGCGCAAGCAGATCGTCGCGGCATTCGACGCAGCCGGCCTGCTGGTCAGCGTCGATGATCACGGCCTGAAAGTGCCGAAAGGCGACCGCTCCGGCACCATTATCGAGCCGTGGCTGACCGATCAGTGGTACGTGTCCACCAAACCGCTGGCCGAGCCTGCGATCGCTGCGGTAGAAGATGGCCGCATCCAGTTCGTGCCCAAGCAATACGAAAACATGTACTTCTCGTGGATGCGTGACATCCAGGACTGGTGCATCAGTCGCCAACTGTGGTGGGGCCACCGCATCCCGGCCTGGTACGACGAGTCAGGCAAAGTCTACGTCGGCCGCGATGAAGCCGAAGTCCGCGCCAAGCACAACCTCGGTCCGGACGTAGCTCTGCAACAGGACAACGACGTACTCGATACCTGGTTCAGCTCGGGCCTGTGGACCTTCTCCACCCTGGGCTGGCCGCAGCAGACCGAGTTCCTGAAGAAATTCCACTCCACCGACGTACTGGTCACCGGCTTCGACATCATTTTCTTCTGGGTCGCCCGGATGATCATGCTGACCATGCACTTGGTGAAAAACGAAGACGGCACGCCACAAGTCCCATTCAAGACCGTCTACGTGCACGGCCTGGTGCGCGATGGCCAGGGCCAGAAGATGTCCAAGTCCAAGGGCAACGTCCTGGACCCGCTGGACATCATCGACGGCATCGATCTGGAAACCCTGGTGCAGAAACGCACTTCGGGCCTGATGCAGCCAAAACTGGCGAAGAAAATCGAGAAGGCCACCCGCGAAGAATTCGCCGACGGCATCGCCAGCTACGGCACCGACGCCCTGCGCTTCACCTTCTGCTCGCTGGCGTCCACCGGTCGTGACATCAAGTTCGACATGGGCCGCGTCGAGGGTTATCGCAACTTCTGCAACAAGATCTGGAACGCCGCGCGCTACGTGCTGGACAAGGGCGAAGACTGCGGCCAGAACGGCGAAGCCTTTGAGCTGACCCTGGCTGATCGCTGGATTATTTCCCAGCTGCAACGCACCGAAGCCGAAGTGACCCGCCAGCTCGATCAGTTCCGTTTCGACCTGGCGGCACAAGCGTTGTACGAGTTCATCTGGAACCAGTATTGCGACTGGTACCTGGAACTGTCCAAACCAGTGCTGTGGGACGAAAACGCCCCGGTCGAACGCCAGCGCGGCACCCGCCGCACCCTGGTGCGCGTGCTGGAAGTCGCCCTGCGCCTGGCGCATCCGTTCATGCCGTTCATCACCGAGGAAATCTGGCAGCGTGTTGCTCCGCTGGCGGGCGCCCAAGGCAAGACGATCATGCTGCAGCCGTGGCCGGTGGCCAACGAAACCCGCATCGACCCGGCCGCCGAAGACGACATCGAATGGCTCAAGACCTTCATGCTGGGCCTGCGTAACATCCGCGCCGAAATGAACATCGGCCCGGGCAAACCGCTGAACCTGTTCCTGAACAATGCCAGCGCCGAAGACCTGCGCCGCCTCCACGAGAACGAAGCACTGCTCAAGAAACTGGCCAAGCTCGAATCGGTGACCGTCCTGGCCGCTGGCGAAGAAGCGCCGCTGTCCGCCACCGCCCTGGTCGGCGAGATGGAAGTGCTGGTGCCGATGGCCGGCCTGATCGACAAGGCTGCCGAACTGGCGCGCCTGGATAAGGAAATCCTGCGTTTGAAGGGCGAAGTCCAGCGTGTCGGCGGCAAACTGTCCAACGCCGGTTTCGTTGACAAGGCGCCGGCTGAAGTCATCGAGAAGGAACGCGCCAAACTGGCCGAGGCTGAACAGGCCTTGGGCAAGCTGGCCGAGCAACATGCGCGGATCTCCAGCCTGTAACGGGGATTTGCAATGAAGAAGGAGGTCCTGATGGACCTCCTTTTTTATGCCTGGTACTTTCTAGTGAACACGCTTGCCCCCTGTGGGAGCGAGCCTGCTCGCGATGACGGCGGTACATTCAACATTGGTGCAAGCTGACCCACCGCTATCGCGAGCAGGCTCGCTCCCACAGTAGATCGCGCCGATCGTTGCAGTTGGGTTCGCAGGGGCAGGATGTGGGACAATACCCGCCACTTTTTTGAACCCTCCCCGAATCGACCCGCACATGACCGCCCCTCGCACGCCCAAGCCAGCACGCTCCAAGCCCAAACCCGCCATCGAGGCCAAAGTGCCGCGGGAGAAAGCCAGCCTGCACCCACGCAATCGCCACCAGGGTCACTACGACTTCCCGGCATTGATCAAGTCCACGCCCGAATTGGCGAAGTTCGTGATCATCAACCCCTATGGCAAGGAAAGCATCGACTTCGCCAGCCCGGAAGCCGTAAGGGTGTTCAACCGGGCGCTGCTCAAGTCCTTCTACGGCATCGCCCATTGGGACATTCCGGCCGACTACCTGTGCCCTCCGGTGCCAGGACGTGCGGACTACGTGCATTTCCTCGCTGATTTACTGGCCAGTCACAACGAAGGAACGATTCCACGCGGGGCGGCGGTGAAGGTGCTGGACATCGGCACGGGGGCCAACTGCGTGTACCCGCTGATCGGCTACAGCGATTACCGCTGGCATTTCCTCGGTTCGGAAATCGATCCGACGGCCATTGCCTCGGCCAAAGCCATTGTCCAGTCCAACGGGCTGAACAAAGCCATCCAACTGCGCCAACAAGCCAACCGCAAGCAGATCCTGCTGGGTTTGCTGGAAGAGGCCGAGCGGTTCGACCTGACAATGTGCAACCCACCCTTCCACGCCTCCCTGGAGGAAGCCACCAAGGGCAGCCAGCGCAAATGGCGTGCGCTGGGCAAGGCCGACCCGAAGCGCAAGCTGCCGGTGCTGAATTTTGGCGGTCAGGCGGCGGAGTTGTGGTGCGAGGGCGGAGAGGCCCGGTTTGTGACGCAACTGATCGGCGAGAGCGCACAGGTGGCCAGCCAGGTGCTGTGGTTCAGCACGCTGGTGTCAAAGGCGTCGAATCTACCGGCGATTCAAACCGCCTTGAAAAAGGCCGGGGCGCTGCACAGCCAGGTGGTGGAAATGTCCCAGGGGCAGAAGCAGAGCCGCTTTGTGGCCTGGACCTTCCAGACCGAGGCACAGCAGCAGGCGTGGCGCCAGTCGCGTTGGGTTCGCAAGGGCTGAGTGGGAGCAAGGCCTTGCTGCCACAAATGCCCTGACCACAGATCACTTTTTCCAAGGCAATAAAAAACCGTGCCCGGATCACTCCGCAGCACGGTTTTCTTTTAAACGCGATCTTACTTGTTGATGCCGTCGGTCAGCGCTTTGGCTGGAACGAACTTAACAACTTTCTTGGCAGCGATTTCGATGGCTGCGCCAGTCGAAGGGTTGCGGCCGGTGCGGGCAGGACGCTCGGTGACTTTCAGCTTGCCGATGCCTGGCAAGGTGATTTCGCCGCCATTTTCCAGCTGATCGGCAACGATCTGACCCAGTTGGTCCAAAGCGTTACGCGCGGTGGTTTTAGGCGCGTCGATAGCTTCAGCGATGTCAGCGATCAGTTGGTCTTTAGTAAGAGCCATGTAGTGTTCCTTCCCTATCAAATTCATATGGATTGCAGAGTGCAGTGTCAGCCATCGAGCCCGATCTCAGAGGATCAGACACCCTCGGTAATCACCACGACGGATCGGGGTAATAGATGCCGAAAACCGGGTTTGGTTCGACCTGACAAATGCTGAATGCACGCTTAACGCAGTGACTTCGCGTAAGACCGGGCAAAACTAGCACAACGCCTGTGAAATATCCGCCTCTAGCTACCCATTTGGTCAGCTTTCTTGCGCGAAAACGGTAAAAAAAGGCATATGGCGTGTCGGACGGGTCTGAAAGGGGCTTTGCAGGGTTCCAAAACCAGTGATTGCGGTACACTGGGCCTTTTTGGGGGAGCGCGCCCTCCTCTCTTTCATCAGCCGAGAAATCCATGCCGATCCGTCATTGCATCGTCCACCTGATCGACAAAAAACCCGACGGCACGCCCGCCGTGCTCCATGCCCGTGACTCCGAGTTGAGCGAGTCCACGGCCATCGAGAACATGCTCGCCGACCTCAACGAGAGCTACAACGCCAAACAAGGCAAGGCCTGGGGCTTCTTCCATGCCGAGTCCGGGGCGCACCCGTTCAGCGGCTGGCTGAAGGAGTATCTCGACGGCGGCAAGGACTTCACCGCATTCAGTCGCGTAGCGGTGGAACACCTGCAAAAGCTGATGGAAGAGTCCAACCTCTCGGTGGGCGGCCACGTGCTGTTTGCCCATTATCAACAGGGCATGACCGATTACCTGGCGATCGCCCTGCTGCACCACAGCGAAGGCGTGGCGGTCACCGACGAGCTGGACGTGACCCCGTCCCGTCACCTTGATCTGGGCCAACTGCACCTGGCAGCGCGGATCAATGTGTCGGAATGGCAGAACAACAAACAGTCCAGGCAGTACATCTCGTTCATCAAGGGCAAGAACGGCAAGAAGGTCTCGGAATATTTCCGCGACTTCATCGGCTGCCAGGAAGGCGTCGACGGCCCCGGCGAAACCCGCACCCTGCTCAAGGCCTTCAGTGATTTCGTCGAAAGCGAAGACCTGCCCGAAGACGACGCCCGGGAGAAAACCAAGACCCTGGTGGATTACGCCAGCAGCCAGGCCAAGCTCGGCGAGCCGATGGGCCTGGAAGAGCTGTCCGAACTGATCGACGAAGATCGCCCGAAAGCCTTCTACGACCACATTCGCAACAAAGACTACGGGTTGTCGCCGGAGATTCCGGCGGATAAACGCACCCTCAACCAGTTCCGCCGCTTCACCGGCCGCGCCGAAGGCTTGTCCATCAGTTTTGAAGCCCACCTGCTGGGCTCCAAGATCGAATATGACGAAGAAGCCGGCACGCTGATCATCAAGGGCCTGCCCACGGCGCTGACCGATCAGCTCAAGCGCCGTAACTGATGCTCGCAAAGGTTCTGAAGAAGTTTCTGCTGATTTTGCTGGTGGTTGTGGCATACCAGAACTGGGGCAAGATCGAGCGGGTACTCACCCCCTCGCAGATGCTGCCTGAACAGATCCGGGCCAATGCCCGGGTCGTGCTGTATGCCACCGACTGGTGCGGTTACTGCAAGGCGACCCGACGGTTCCTGGATGAAAAAGGCGTGCCCTATCGCGAGTTCGATATCGAGAAAGACGCTCAGGCGCGCAAGGCCTATGAGGCGCTGGGCGGGCGCGGGATCCCGATTCTGGATGTAAATGGCACGCTGATTCGTGGTTTTGAGCCGCAGAACATCCTCGAGGCACTGTCCGCGAAATAGGTTTGTCCGCTAGCGATGATGCTGGATCTGATGGCCTCATCGCGAGCAGGCTCGCTCCCACAGGGATTCGCGGCGGACGCCAATCCTGTTACCACTGCAAACCCAGGGTGGGAGCGAGCTTGCTCGCGATGGCGGTGGTCCAGTCAGAGCGCCAGCCCTGGGTAGACGGTAAGCGCCCATTAGTCGGGACTGTCAACTCCTACAGTATCAATGCCTGAAATAGCGTTCATTTTTTATATGCCCCCTCAGCCGAAGCCGTCGCTGAGCCGAACCTCTTGCGAGAACGCCTGAACAGACGGAGCATATAAAATGAACGCGATACAGCACTACCCAGCCCGAAACCGCGTTATAAAAATCACCCACCGCGCCCTGGTGTTGTCTTTCATTGCGATCTACGCCGGTTCCGCCTCTGCCGCGCAATACACCTGCCAACTCTTCCTGCCACCGAACCAAACCGTCATACAGACCACCACCGTTTTCAACGGGAGCAGCACGAGCGATGCAATCCGCCGCGCCACAACGATCTTCGACCTGCAAGGCCTTATTCCTCCCAATGCGCCACACCTGGTTCAATGCGAGTTGTAATATCGGGTGATCGCTTCTGGAATAATCGCCCGGAATTGCCTGCTCCGGGCGACAGATCGACTTTAATCGAGCGCCTGACCTTCTTATCAGGTTGATAATTGAAAACCCAGCCGTGGAAAGTGCACATGCACCACCCCGCCAAGCGCGTCTTCGCGACGCAGGATCAGCTCTTCACGACCGGCAAACAACAACTCTCCGGCCACCGGGTCGACGCCATAATCGGTTGCGGCAATCGTCACCGGCTGCCCTTTCGTGAACCCGTTCGGTTCCTCGAATGACTCATCCGGCAGCGCTGCCGGCGCAGCGTTGCGAGCCACTTCCAAAGCCTCTTCGGAACTCATCGCGTTCGACGCGCCATGGCCAAAACCCAGCACTCGCGCCAACCATGCCGAGATCGCCGGGTAGGTGTCTACCAGCGGCGAAGTCACCGCAGTGCCTTTGAGAAACCACAGAGGGTGAGCCATGGCGAAGTCGGCAATCGATGGATCGCCCAACAGAAAGTCACCCTCCTCGCGCTGCAACTGTTGCTCAAGACGCGCCATGATCGTGGGCCATTGGTGCTTGGCCTGTTCGGCAGACAGATGCTTGGTCGTACCGCCACTGAACAGCCCGGCCCGATCGCTGATAAACGTCTTGATGACTTCAGGCGGCAACTTGGCGAAACGCACCGCCACCGACTCCGGCTGAAACACCAGGCTTACCGCATGTTGAAACACCACCGAATCGGCCCATGCGGCAAAAGACGCTGCAATCATCTCCCGGCCTTCGGGAAACAGCGCCGGCGAAGCTTTTTCCTGCTCTAACCGACGGGCGATCAGCGCCGTGTCGCAATAGATATCCGCGCCGATCTGCAATACCGGGGTCTTGCGGTAGCCGCCCGTCAGTGCCGTCAGGTCGGGCTTGGGCATCATTGGCGGGATATGCACCGAACGCCAGGACAGGCCCTTGAAACCCAGTAACAAGCGGGCTTTCTCGGCGAAGGGAGACGTCGGGTAATGATGAAGAATCAGCTCTGACATGAGGTTCGCCACTGCGGGGAGGAAGTCCCGCAGCTTAGCGTGCCAGGGCCCGACAGCCTACCCTTCTGATGAAGCCGTATCAGCGCGGTTGATGGAACATCGATGCGCTCGCCACCAGGCACTCCTTGGCGCTTTTCTTGAGTTTCTTGATCAATCGCTCCTGGCGCAGGGCTTCGCCCTTGTCGCGACAGGCTTCGGTGTACACCAACGCCACCGCCGGGCTGGAAAGGAAAAAACGCGCGCCCTTGCCGCTTTGATGCTTGGCGAAACGCCGAACCGGGTCATCACTGATGCCGCAGTACAGCGAACCGTTGGCGGCCCGCACCAGGTAGACGAACCAGGGTTTGCCCGGTTCGGCTGCAGCTTGCCCTGGCAGGTCGGAGGATGGGTTGGCGGTCGTCACAGGATGTTCAGCAGACGTGTAGAAAACAAGCCGCAATCTTATCAGCGACTGGCCTGAAACGCCCGTAGCCCCTTGAGGGCCTGGGCTCTGACGGCATTGCGCACCAGCGGCGTCCAACCCAGCAGCAGGCCCTTGGTGCCCAATGCCTGGCGGGACCAGCGCCACAGATCAAAACTGTCATGGTGCTCGCAAATCTTGCCGTCGCGAAACACGAACCGTGCCTGAATGTCATTGACCACCGTGTTGCCGGTCTGGCTGAACAGATAAGTCGCGACCCAGTGGGCGCCGCCGGTACGCTCATCGCTGCGCACGTTATCGAAGGTCAGGGAAAAATCCTTGGCCCGAGTGGTGAGCATGCGCCACATGTCGCCGGCATCGCGCCCGCGCAGTTCACCGAACGCCGGGTCGCTGAACACCACGTCGTCGGTGTAGCAGGCGCTCATGGCGTCGGCATCCAGACGCTGGAAGGCCTGGTAGAAGCGGGTGATCAAGGCGTTGTGGGCATCACTCATGGACAAGCTCCGAAAATCTTCAGTAGAGCTGCACGATAATCTGCTCTGGCGAGGAACACTATCGTCATTCGCCATGAAAATAACATCAGCGAAGATCACTGACTCTTTCGCTGCTGACCCCAACGTATAGCGCCCGGCCGGCCCCGATGCCCGCGATGATCGCGCCCAGGCCAATCACACCGAAGATCCAACCCAGAGCACTCCAGCCGCCGGTCCAGTCGTGGACCACCCCGACCGCGAACGGCCCCATGGACGCCAAGGTGTAGCCGAACCCCTGGGCCATGCTGGAAAGATTCGCGGCCACATGGGCGTCCCGCGAGCGCAGCACGATCAGCGTCAGCGCCAGGCTGAACGTTGCTCCCTGCCCAAGCCCCAGTAGGATCGCCCAACCCCACAAACCTTCAATGGGCGCATAGAGGCATCCAAACAGCCCGCCCAGAGTCATGACCATGACGATCACAATGGCCAGGCGTTGATCCTTGCCCCGAGTCGCCAGCCAGGGCGCCGCCAGGGAACTGATCAGTTGCACGATGACCGAGCCGGACAACACCAGCCCGGCCTGGGTCGGCGTCAGGCCACGGCCAATGAGGATCGACGGCAGCCAACCGAACACGATGTAGGCCAGGGACGACTGCAACCCCATGTACAACGTCACCTGCCAGGCCAACGGGTCACGCAGCAAACCGCGAACCCGATATGCCACCTGATGAGCACCGTGTTTCTGGCCCACTTGCGGCAGCCAGAACACGGCGGCCAGCAGCGCCGGCACCACCCAGAAACCCAGGCCCATCGCCCAGCTGTGATTCAGATGCTCGCTCAACGGCACGGTGGCCCCGGCCGCCATCGCCGCCCCCAGGCACAGCGCCATGGTGTAGACGCCGGTCATGGCGCCGGCGTGTTTGGCGAAGTCACGCTTGACGATGCCCGGCAACAGTACACCGATCACACCAATGCTCGCGCCGGCCAGGATGCTGCCAGCAAACAGGCCGATCTGGCCGAAAGAACTGCGCAAAATGATCCCACCGGCCAGGGCCAGCAAGATTCCCAACACCACCCGCTCAGCTCCAAAGCGCCGCGCCAGCACCGGCGCCAGCGGTGCGAACAGGCCCAGGCAAAGCACTGGCAGCGTCGTCAGCAAGCCGGCCTGGGCAGCCGACAAACCAAGGCTTTTTGAAACTTCACTAAGCAATGGGGCCATGCTTGACAGCGCCGGACGCAGGTTCAGCGCCACCAGGATCAACCCGAGCAGTAACAGCCAGGGTTTGCGCAGCAATGGAGGGGCCTGCTGGGTCTGCTCATCGTCGGTTTCGGCGTCGATCAGCAAATGCTCAAGCTCTGCGGCGCGTTTGGGCGTCGTCGGGGTCATGCGGTCAAGCGTATCGCGGGACATGGAAAGCTCTGGTTCAAGGTTCAAGGTTCATTGATCAACTGTCGACGGAGGGCCTTGGCCCATTGCCGAACCTGTTGTTCGACAGCGTCGAGGATTCGATGTGCAGATCGAACACCGGTTGAGGACGAGGATGAAGCTCTGGCGCCACTGCGCGCCGATGACGCTTGGGAAGTCACGATAGCGTTCGCTGAGCGCAGGGGTAGGCAGCATGGGTTGAATTTTCTGACAGATTAGTCAGCTTCTTGTAGGACGGCAACCGCCTAAGGTCAATGCGAGGGAAAAGGAGCGAAATTTTCGATTGGTCAAAATTACCCCTTAAGGGTAATTTTAAGGACAAGGCATACAGTTCTATGGAAAAGAGCACACCCCACTACGACCTGGCAGTCGTCAAGGCCGAAGTCCTCAGGCTGGGGAACAAGGCATTCACAATGAGCGCTCAGCAAGGCGCTCGAAGAATGTCGTTAAGCACTGCCCGGATGCTGCAAATCATGGCCTCGCTGGAGTACAGGATGTTGCACAAATCGATGACGACCTATGCCGATCATCGAATCTGGCAGGACGTTTATCACACCACATTTCAGGATCGGGAGATTTACATCAAGGTGACCTACCGCCCTGGCGGTGGGCATCCGGTAGTCTCCTTCAAGGAGAAAGACCAATGAAAACGCAGCAATGTGTCAACTGCGGTACTCAAGACGCCATGCAACACTTTGAGGGCCGCAGCTTTACCATCGACTACAAGCAGGTAGCACGGCAGGTGCACGACATCGCCGGATGGGAGTGCCGGGTCTGTGGTGAAATCGAATTTGATCACGACACCGACAGCGCGCAACGTTATTCCCAGGCGAGCGATCAGTTGCTCGAAGATTGTGCCCAGGCGATGGCGGCGGAGATGAAACGCATCCGCCGCAAACTGCACCTCACGCAAAAAGACGCGGTGAAACTGCTGTCTGGCGGCGGACACAACGCCTTTTCCCGTTACGAGCGTGGCGAAGTCGCCCCACCGCAACCACTGTTCATGCTGATGCGCCTGCTCGATCGTCATCCCCACCTGATGGCGGAAGTACTCGCACTGAGCGAGGGCACCGATTTGAAGCAGTTGTTGACTACCCGCCATCCGGAACAGGCAACCGTTCTGACACCCTGAATCCCAGGCAAAAATAAACCCGGACAAGTCCGGGTCTATTTCAATGCCTAAGGCCGGATCAATGCAGAATCTGGCTCAGGAACAGCTTGGTGCGGTCGTTCTGCGGGTTATCGAAGAAGTCGTTCGGCGCGGCCTGTTCGACGATTTCGCCCTTGTCCATGAAGATCACACGGTTGGCCACGGTGCGGGCAAAGCCCATTTCGTGGGTCACGCAGAGCATGGTCATGCCGTCTTCGGCCAGGCCGATCATGGTGTCCAGAACCTCTTTCACCATTTCCGGGTCGAGCGCTGAAGTCGGTTCATCGAACAGCATGATTTTCGGTTTCATGCACAGGGCACGGGCGATGGCCACACGCTGCTGCTGGCCGCCGGAGAGCTGGCCCGGGTATGGAATGCGTACGCGCTCCAGGTAATGCATGGCGATTTCCTCGGCCTTGCGCTTGGGCATCTTGCGCACCCACATCGGCGCCAGGGTGCAGTTCTGCAGGATGGTCAAGTGCGGGAACAGGTTGAAGTGCTGGAACACCATGCCGACTTCACGGCGGATCGCTTCGATCTGCTTGAGGTCGTTGGTCAGTTCCACGCCATCGACCACGATGCGACCCTGCTGGTGTTCTTCCAAGCGGTTGAGGCAACGGATGGTGGTGGACTTGCCGGAACCCGACGGGCCGCACAGCACGATACGCTCGCCCTGCTGGACGTTCAGGTTGATGTCTTTCAACACGTGGAACTGGCCGTACCACTTGTTCACGCCCTGCATCTGAATAATGCCTTCAGGGCTCACAGGCTGTTTGATCGCTTCACTCATAAACTACGCTCCTAACGCTTGTGGCCAGTGTCCAGCTTGCGTTCCAAATGCATGGAATAGCGGGACATACCAAAACAGAAAATCCAGAACACCAGGGCGGCGAACACATAGCCTTCGGTGGCCATGCCCAGCCATTTCGGGTCGGCGGCAGCTTGTTTCACGCTGTTGAGCAGGTCGAACAGGCCGATGATGATCACCAGGCTGGTGTCCTTGAACAACGCGATGAAGGTGTTGACGATACCCGGGATCACCATCTTCAGGGCTTGCGGCAGAATCACCAGGCCCATGCTGCGCCAGTAGCCCAGGCCCATCGCCGCGGCCGCTTCGTACTGACCTTTGGGAATGGCTTGCAAGCCGCCACGCACCACTTCAGCCACGTAGGCCGACTGGAACAGGATCACGCCGATCAGTGCCCGCAGCAGCTTGTCGAAGTTCATGCCTTCAGGCAGGAACAGCGGCAGCATCACCGAGGACATGAACAGCACCGTGATCAACGGCACGCCGCGCCAGAATTCGATGAAGGTCACGCAGACCACACGAATCGCCGGCATGTTCGAACGCCGCCCCAAAGCCAGCACGATGCCCAACGGCAAAGCCCCGGCGATACCGACGGTGGCGATCACCAGGGTCAGCATCAGGCCGCCCCATTGGCTGGTCGGCACGGTGGTCAAGCCGAATACACCACCGTGCAACAGGCACCAGGCGATGATCGGATACAGCACCAGGAAACTCAGGCCGTAGACCGCCTTGCGCGGGAAGCGCGAGATGAACAGCGGAGCCACACCAATGACAGCCAACCACACGGTCAGGTCCACGCGCCAGCGCAGGTCCGTCGGATAGTAGCCGTACATGAACTGGCCGAAGCGCTGCTGGATGAACACCCAGCAGGCGCCCTCCTTGGTGCAGTCAGCCTGTGTGGTGCCGACCCAGTTGGCGTCGAGGATCGCCCAACTGATGATCGGTGGAACGACCAGGTAAATCAGGTAGAACGCAAACAACGTCAGCAAGGTGTTGAGCCAGCTGGAGAACATGTTCGCGCGCATCCACGCCACCACGCCGATGCTACTGCTCGGTGGGGGCATGTCAGGTTTGAAAGTATGGGATGTCATGCGCGTTTTTCCTCACCGCTCGATCAGCGCAATGCGCTTGTTGTACCAGTTCATCAGCAGGGAAATGCTGATACTGATCGCCAGGTACACGCTCATGGTGATCGCAATAACTTCGATCGCCTGCCCGGTCTGGTTCAGCACCGTACCGGCAAACAGCGAAACCATTACCGGCCGCCAGCGAGGAGTTCTTCGCCAGGTTCAGGTATTGGCTGGTCAGCGGCGGGATGATCACGCGCAGGGCTTGCGGGATGATCACCTTGCGCAAGGTCGGACCGTTACGCAGGCCCAGGGAATGGGCGGCTTCGGTCTGGCCGTGGCTGACCGACTTGATGCCCGAACGCACGATCTCGGCGATGAACGCCGCGGTGTACACCGTCAGTGCCAACGTCAATGCCAGCAATTCGGGAATCAGCACCCAGCCACCGACGAAGTTGAAGCCCTTGAGTTCCGGCATTTCCCAGTGCACAGGGGCTCCGAAGACCAGGGCGCACAGCGCCGGGATTACCAGGAACAGCGCCAGGCCCACCCAGAATTTATGGAACGGCTCACCCGTGGCTTCGAAACGCTTGTTGGCCCAGCGGGTCATCAGCACGATGGCGACGATGGCCAGCACGACGCTGATCACGAATGGCCAAAACCCGTCCGCCACCAGCGCGGCCGGCATGTTCAGGCCCCGGCTGCTGACAAAGAAGGTGTCGCCGAAGTTATGGGCGGCGCGGGGCCCCGGCATGGTGAGGAATACCGCGAAGTACCAGAACAGGATCTGCAGCAGTGGCGGGATATTACGGAAAACCTCCACATACACCGTTGCCACTTTGGCGATGATCCAGTTTTTCGACAGTCGGGCCACGCCGACAATGAAACCGAGAATCGTCGCCAGGATCACGCCGATGAACGTCACCAGCAGAGTGTTGAGCAACCCGATGACAAAGACGCGGGCATAGCTGTCCGCTTCGGTGTAGTCGATCAGGGTTTGAGCGATGCCGAACCCGGCACTGCGCTCCAGAAAGCTGAAGCCGGAGGTGATGCCCCGGTGCTCTAGGTTGGTTTGCGTGTTGTCGAACAGAAACCAGCCCAGTGAAACCACCGCCACAATGGTGACGATCTGAAATACCCAGGCACGCACGCGTGGATCGCTGAGGCTAAGCCTCTGCTTAGGTGCGCCGATTGGTGCCCCGCAAAGAATGGAACAGAACATCACCCGGTGGTTGGCCCACCGGGTGATAGAACCATCAGCGCACTGGTGGTGCGTATTGAATGCCGCCGTTGGTCCACAGCGCGTTCAGGCCGCGATCGATTTCCAGCGGGGTGCCTTTGCCGAGGTTGCGCTCGAACACTTCACCGTAGTTACCGACTTGTTTGACGATCTGGACAACCCAGTCTTTGGGCAGCTTCAGGTCTTTACCATATTCACCGTCAGCGCCGAGCATACGGGCGACGTCCGGGTTCTTGGTGGATTTGGCTTCAGCTTCAACGTTCTTCGAAGTGATGCCGGCTTCTTCGGCGTTGAGCATGGCGTAGCCAGTCCAGCGCACAACGGCCAGCCACTCGTCATCGCCGTTACGCACGACCGGGCCCAGTGGTTCCTTGGAAATGGTTTCCGGCAGAACCACGTAGTCCTTCGGCGCGGCCAGCTTGCTGCGCTGGGCAAACAGCTGGGACTTGTCGGAGGTCAGCACGTCGCAACGACCGGATTCCAGCGACTTGGCGCTTTCATCGGAGGTGTCGAAGGTGATCGGGGTGTATTTGAGGCCGTTGCCACGGAAGTAGTCGGAGACGTTCAGCTCGGTAGTGGTACCGGCCTGGATGCAGATGGTTGCACCGTCCAGTTCCTTGGCGCTCTTGACGCCCAGCTTGTTGTTTACCAGGAAGCCGATGCCGTCGTAGTAGGTGATGAAGCCTGGAAATTTCAGGCCCATGCCCGCGTCACGGGAACTGGTCATGGTGGTGTTGCGCGAAAGGATGTCGATTTCGCCGGACTGCAGCGCGGTGAAGCGCTCCTTGGCGTTCAACTGGCTGAACTTCACCTTGGTCGCATCGCCAAACACAGCAGCCGCCACGGCACGGCAGAAGTCCGCGTCAATGCCGAGAATCTTGCCACTTGCATCGGGTACCGAGAAACCCGGCAAGCCATCACTCACGCCACATTGCACAAAGCCTTTCTTCTGTACGGCATCCAGGGTAGCACCCGCCTGAGCGAACCCGCTGACGCCGAGCACTGCTGCTGCAGTCACGACAGCCAGGGTGGATTTCAGTAACTTCATTCAAACCTCCAGTTTTGCTCTTGTTGTGTCGGAGCTCGAGCCCTGTCGCACCCTTATGGGGCATTGCCGACCCTTGTTGGCTTTTTTTAGGGTCAACCGACGTCTGGACCTTCGCTATGAGTCTAATAATGAGAATGCCCCTAAACAGGGCGCCTGCCTCATCTCTCACCAATCGGCCGAACGGGCTGTAGCCCTTCACGTTCGCGAAGCCCGTAGCGGCTATTGGCGAACATCCATCACCGGATTTCTGATATCCCATGCGGCGCGTCAAGCTGATAGTGTTACCGCGCAGCGTAAGAATCATCACTCAAGCTACCTCAAAGCAAACGCCGTACCACACCGCTGCGCTTGACCCTTATGAGACACGTCAAGACAAAAACTTTTAAGATTGCGACATCTAATTAACTGAGGCACCGGGCCCGCACTGTAATAACGCACTGAATGAGCGCGCCCGCACAGATTTGGAGCAGACCATGACCGACCCCTTGATTCTCGAGCCCAGCGGCACCGCCGACGCGTGCGTCATCTGGCTCCACGGCCTGGGCGCCGATCGTTACGACTTCCTGCCGGTGGCTGAAATGCTGCAGCAAAGCCTGCTCACGACACGTTTCGTTCTGCCTCAAGCGCCGACCCAGCCGGTGACCATCAACGGCGGCTACGCCATGCCGAGTTGGTACGATATCCGCGCCCTGAGCCCCGCGCGGGCCATCGACGAGCAACAGCTGGAAGTGTCGGCGCAGCGGGTCATCGACCTGATCGAAGCCCAGCGAGCCCTTGGAATAGACGCCTCGCGGATTTTCCTCGCAGGTTTTTCCCAAGGCGGCGCGGTGGTCTATCACACCGCGTTCGTGAAATGGCAGGGTCCATTGGGGGGCGTAGTCGCGCTGTCCACTTATGCACCGACTTTCAGCGAAGAACTGCAATTGTCGGCCAGCCAGCAGCGCATTCCGGTATTGGCGCTACACGGCCAGTACGACGAAGTGGTACTCAACCCCATGGGGCGGACCGCGAAAGAGTATTTGAAACAGCATGGTGTCACCGTGACATGGCAAGAATACCCAATGGGCCATGAAGTGTTACCCGAAGAGATTCGCGACATCGGCACCTGGCTGAGCGAGCGGTTGCGCTAAGCGGGCGTGAGGACATGTCAACCCCTTGACGATCACACTACGCCGCGCCCGTTTCTTGCATTACACTGGCCGGCGTACATTCCTTAACCAATCGATGAGATGACCGTGCTCAAAGCACTCAAGAAGATGTTCGGTAAAAGCGAGGCCGAGCAGCTCGTGCCTGGCCCCAGCGCACCTGCCCACAGCCCGAGTCGTGCCGAGGTGCAAAAAAAGCCGCGGCGGACAACGCCTGTTGCGAACACAGAAAAAGACGCGGCCACCGCGCCTGTCGCTCCCGCGCCGCAACAGCCACACAACGAAGCCCCCAAGCCACGCCGCGAGCGCGCCCCAAAACCGCCGGTCGTCGCCTGGAAGCTCGAGGATTTCGTCGTAGAACCCCAGGAAGGCAAGACCCGCTTCCATGATTTCAAACTCGCCCCTGAACTGATGCATGCCATCCAGGACCTGGGCTTCCCCTACTGCACGCCAATCCAGGCGCAGGTGCTGGGATTCACCCTCGCCGGTAAAGATGCCATCGGCCGCGCCCAGACCGGTACCGGCAAGACCGCCGCGTTCCTGATTTCCATCATTACCCAGTTGCTGCAGACCCCGCCGCCCAAAGAACGCTACATGGGCGAGCCACGGGCGCTGATCATCGCACCGACCCGCGAGCTGGTGGTGCAGATCGCCAAGGACGCCGCCGACCTGACCAAGTACACCGGACTGAACGTCATGACGTTCGTCGGCGGCATGGACTTCGACAAGCAGCTCAAGCACCTCGAAGCCCGTCACTGCGACATTCTGGTGGCAACACCGGGACGCCTGCTGGACTTCAACCAGCGCGGCGATGTGCACCTGGACATGGTCGAAGTGATGGTGCTGGACGAAGCCGACCGCATGCTCGACATGGGCTTCATCCCGCAAGTGCGCCAGATCATTCGCCAGACCCCACCGAAAAGCGAACGCCAGACCCTGCTGTTTTCCGCCACGTTCACCGAAGACGTGATGAACCTGGCCAAGCAATGGACCACCGACCCGTCCATCGTCGAGATCGAAGCGCTGAACGTCGCGAGCGAAAACGTCGAGCAGCACATCTACGCTGTGGCCGGCGCCGACAAGTACAAGCTGCTCTACAACCTGGTTAACGACAACGGTTGGGAGCGCGTGATGGTGTTCGCCAACCGCAAGGACGAAGTACGCCGTATCGAGGAGCGCCTGGTACGCGATGGCGTCAACGCAGCCCAGTTGTCGGGCGACGTGCCGCAACACAAGCGTATCAAGACGCTGGAAGGCTTTCGCGAAGGCAAGATCCGTGTGCTGGTGGCCACCGATGTGGCCGGGCGCGGGATTCATATCGACGGGATCAGCCACGTGATCAACTTCACCCTGCCGGAAGTGCCGGATGACTATGTGCACCGGATCGGGCGTACTGGGCGTGCAGGCGCCGCTGGCGTATCGATCAGCTTCGCCGGTGAGGATGACTCCTATCAGTTGCCGTCCATCGAAGCGTTGCTGGGGAAGAAGATCAATTGCGAAACCCCACCGACTCATCTGCTTCGGCCGGTTGAGCGCAAACGCCCTTAACCGTCGTCAGGAACCAGAAAGCGCAGCCGCAAACGCTGCGCTTTTTTTTCGTCCGGGATATTGCCCAACAGAACTATAAGTCCATAATGGACAAATTAGTTTACACAAAGCACCCCGGAGTTCCGATGTCCAGCACGCCCTACGTGATGACCCAAGCCCAGGCCCGAGAGCTGCTCGGCCAAGTCGACGTACCGCAGATTTTACGCAAGCTGTTCCACGACCTTGCCGCCGGACAGGCCGTCCAACCGCCCCAGCAACTTGTGGAGTTTCCCCAAGGTGCCGGGGATTTCATCAACTACCTGGGCGTGCTGGCTGAAGAGCAGGTCTACGGGGTCAAGACCTCACCGTATATCGTGCGCGAGCAAGGTCCATTGGTGACCGCCTGGACCCTGCTGATGTCGATGCAGACCGGCCAGCCACTGCTGCTGTGCGACGCCGCCGAACTGACCACCGCCCGCACCGCAGCCACCACTGCCGTCGCCGTGGATGCCCTGGCCCCATTCCAGGCCCGGCGCTTGGCAGTCATCGGCAGCGGCGCCGTGGCAAGGGCCCACGTGCAATACGTCAAGGGTCTGCGGGACTGGCAAAGCATCAGCCTCTATTCGCCCAGCCTGCAGAATAAATCGGCGCAAGAGCGTGCTTCGCTCACCGAGCTGGATCCGCGCCTGCAAATCGCTGCCAGCCTTGAAGCGGCGCTGCACGACGCCGATGTGGTGATGCTCTGCACCTCGTCCGCCAAGGCAGTGCTCGACCCACAAACACTGAGCAAGCCAGCCCTGATTACCTCCATCAGCACCAATGCTCCGCGCGCCCACGAAGTGCCCCCCCAGAGCCTCAACGACATGGACGTGTTCTGTGACTATCGTCAGACCACCCCCGGTTCGGCCGGTGAAATGTTGATTGCCGCTGAACAGCACGGCTGGGACGCGTCACGCCTGGTTGGGGATTTGCCTGAACTGCTCAGCGAACACGTAGCGCGTCCCGGCTATGAGCGCCATGTGTTTTTCCGCTCCATCGGCCTGGGGTTGGAAGACGTTGCGCTGGCGAATGCGCTTTATCAGTTGCACAACTGACACAGCCAATTTCCCCACAAGGTTTTACTAACTCCCGGCACCGCGCTCCACAGGAGAGCTTCATGACCTCAGCAGACTTCATCATCATCGGCGGTGGCATCGCCGGTGCTTCCACCGGTTACTGGCTGGCCCCCCACGGTCGGGTCATTGTGCTCGAGCGCGAATCCCATCCGGGCTACCACTCCACAGGGCGCTCGGCGGCGCTGTACAGCGCCGCCTATGGCACGCCTCAGGTGCGGGCGCTGACCCAGGCCAGCCGTGACTTTTTCGACGCCCCACCGGCCGGTTTCTGCGAGCACCCGCTGCTCACCCCACGGGGCGAAATGACCGTGGATTTCACCGGCGACCCGGCCGAGCTGAACAACCAGTACCTCAGCGCCAAGGCCACGGTGCCGCAGATGCAGCTACTCAGCGCCGAAGAAGCCTGTGTGCGACTGCCGATCCTGCGACGGGACAAGGTGCATGGTGCAATCTACGACCCCACCGCCTGTGACATCGACACCGATGCGCTGCACCAAGGCTACCTGCGCGGTATCCGCCGCAACGGCGGTCAGGTGCACACCGACACCGAAGTGCTGGGCCTGAGCCGCGACGATCAGGGGATGTGGCAGGTAGAAACCGCTGGCCAGACCTTCAGCGCTCCGGTGCTGATCAACGCGGCCGGCGCCTGGGCCGATCACATTGCCGAAATGGCCGGCGCGCGAAAGCTGGGCCTGCAACCCAAGCGGCGGGCGGCATTCATTTTTGCCGGCCCCGAGGGCGTGGACATTCATGACTGGCCGATGCTGGTGAGCCTCGACGAGTCGTTCTATATGAAGCCCGACGCCGGCATGTTCCTCGGCTCGCCGGCAAATGCCGACCCGGTGGAACCTCACGACGTGCAGCCTGAAGAACTGGACATTGCCATGGGCATCTACCAGATCGAAGAAGCCACCACCCTGACCATCCGCCGTCCGACCCGCACCTGGGCCGGGTTGCGCAGTTTCGTCCCCGACGGCGACCTCTTGTCCGGTTTCGATCCCCAGGTACCGGGGTTGTTCTGGGTCGCGGCCCAGGGCGGCTACGGCATCCAGACGTCCCCGGCCATGGGTCAGGCCAGCGCGGCCCTGGTGCGCGGTGAGCCATTGCCCGAGACCTTGACCCGTTTCGGCCTGAGCACCACCCAGCTGTCGCCGGCACGCCTGGCTTGAACCCACCCAGGTGACGCATCGCCACGATTGCGGCACACTCCTGCGCGCCCCTGCTTCACGGGGCGCTGACGCTGCCCGGAGCCCTGTCATGAATGCCCCGCAACCTGATCCGACACTGGATAATTTCCGCACCATCGCCGACGCCATCGCCACGCTGTTCTACCCTCACGCCGAAGTGGTGCTGCACGACCTGCGTACGCAGAAAGTCGACTACATCGCCAACAACCTGTCCAAGCGCGTGATAGGGGATGACTCGTCCCTGGAGGACATGCTCAGCGAAGAGATCAGCGAACGGAACATCGGCCCATACGAAAAACTCAATTGGGACGGGCAGAAAATCCGCAGCCTCAGCAGCGTCCTACGCGATGCAGGAGGGCGCCCGCTGGCGGTGCTGTGCATCAATCTGAATATTTCGCTGTTCGAGAATGCCAAGGCCGCGCTGGACCTGTTCCTGTCGCCGGGCAAGTTGATCCCGCAACCGGACTCACTGTTTCGCGATGACTGGCAGGAACGGATCAACACCTTCCTCCACGCCTGGATGCGCGAGCGTCAGTTGAGCCTGAACCTGCTGACCCGCGACCATAAACGCGAACTGGTGCTGGCGCTGCATGCCGAAGGCGCGTTCAAGGGCAAGAGCGCGTCCAACTATGTGGCGAATGTGCTGAACATGGGACGAGCGACGGTTTACAAGCATTTGAAGGAGTTGAAGGGCTGAGGTTTTTGTTGCCTGGCCTCATCGCGAGCAGGCTCGCTCCCACAGGGGGTCTGTGTCGAACACGCTATTTGTGTTCAATGAGATCCAATGTGGGAGCGAGCCTGCTCGCGATAACGATCAATCAGTCGCCATAGATATCCGACTTGAAATACTTGGCCTGGATCTTCTGATACTCCCCACTGGCCCGAATCCCGTCGATGGCCTTGTTCAAGTCCGACACCAATTGGGTATTGCCCTTGCGCACCGCGATACCCGCGCCTTCACCGACGTATTTCGGGTCCTTGAGCTCCGGCCCGACAAACGCATAACCCTTGCCCCGGGGCATCGACAGAAAATCCTCAAGCGGGATGGTGTCAGCGAATATCGCGTCCAGTCGACCGGACGCCAGGTCCATGTAGATTTCTTCGTTGTTGCTGTAGCGCTTGACTGTCACGCCCTTGGGTTCGAAGACCTCCGTAGCGAAGCGGTCGGTGGTGGTCGCCCGTTGCACACCCACGGTCTTGCCTTTGAGACTGGCGTACTGGTCATCGACCACCGCGCCCTCCTTCATGACCAGCCGCGACGAGGTGAAGTAGTACTTGTGAGTAAAATCCACCGACTTCTTGCGCTCTTCGGTGATGGTCATGGACGACAGCGCCATGTCGATTTTCTTCACCTTGAGCGACGGAATCAGTCCGTCAAATTCACTCTCGATCCACTGGCACTTGACCTTCATCTGCGCGCACAGCGCGTTGCCAATGTCATAGTCAAAGCCCTCGATCTTTCCTTCGGAGGTCTTGGAAGCAAACGGCGGATACGCCGCCTCGATGCCGATACGCAAGGTCTTCTCGGCGGCGAACAGGCTGCTGGAGGCCAGCAGGCTCAAGGCCAGGCCGGTGATGAGGGGGAGCTTTTTCATGATCGATCTCTCGCGGGTTTGTTGTTGGTTTTGGCAGAGAAAGGTGAAGCGACGGATTTTATGTACTTATAAATCCATACTGGACTTTAATGTACATATCGTCAATTGGGGAAACCGCGAAAAGTGATGGGAGGCTGATGGCCTCATCGCGAGCAGGCTCGCTCCCACAGGAGGCCTGCGTCGAACACGAATACTGTGTACAACCTGGATCCCTTGTGGGGGCGAGCCTGCTCGCGATAGCGGTTGGCAGGCAATGAATCAGCAACAGGCTATCTACCGCTTCCAGCGATCCGCCGCCGCATGATCACTGTCACGCCCTTCGACCCAGCGCGGGCCATCGGCGGTGTTTTCCTTTTTCCAGAACGGCGCACGGGTCTTGAGGTAGTCCATGACAAAGGCGCAGGCGTCGAATGCCGCCTGGCGATGGGCACTGGCGGCCGCCACGAAGACGATCGGTTCGCCCGGCTCCAGGGCACCGATGCGATGCAGGACCTCCAGCTTGAGCAACGGCCAGCGCTGCTCGGCCTCGGCAGCGATCTTGCCCAAGGCTTTTTCAGTCATGCCCGGGTAGTGCTCCAGGAACATCCCGGACACATCAAGGCCGTCATTGAAGTCACGCACGTAGCCGACAAAACTCACCACCGCCCCCACGCCGACATTGGCCGCGTGCATCGCGTTGACTTCGGCGCCCGGGTCGAACGGATCGGCTTGCACCCGAATCGCCATGGCTCAGCCTCCGGTCACGGTGGGAAAGAATGCCACTTCGTCACCATCGACCAGCGGCTCGTCGAGCTGGCACAGGTCTTCGTTGCGGGCGCACATCAGGTTTTGTTCTTTCAAGACATCGAAACCATCACGCGCAGCCAACACTTTCCGCACGTCGTCCACCGTGGAAAAATCGCCCTCGACCCTCTGCGAATCAATGCCCAACGCTTCGCGATAACGCGCAAAGAACTTCACGGTAATTTTCATGGTGCATCCGCCTGGAAGTGGCCGCTCTTGCCGCCGAGTTTCTCCAGCACCCGCACGCCTTCGATGGTCATGCCCCGATCCACGGCCTTGCACATGTCGTAGATGGTCAGCGCGGCAACACTGGCGGCGGTGAGGGCTTCCATCTCCACGCCGGTCTGCCCCGACAGTTTGCAACGGGCAACAATGCGCACCCGGTCCTCGCCTTCGGCATTGAGCTCGACCTTGACGCTGGTGAGCATCAGCGGATGGCAGAGCGGAATCAGGTCACTGGTTTTTTTCGCCGCCTGAATGCCGGCAATGCGCCCGACGGCGAACACATCGCCTTTGGGATGACCACCGCTGACGATCATCTGCAGTGTTTCGGGCAGCATGCGCACAAAGGCTTCGGCCGTGGCTTCACGGAACGTCACGGCCTTGTCGGTCACATCGACCATGTTGGCGCGACCTTGGGAATCGAGATGAGTCAGCACAGGGTTACTCCTGATCGGGAGCATCGATTGTAAACCTGTGAGTCAGATTCCGGCAGGCCTGATTGTCGCACCTGTGGCGAGCGCAATTGCCCAATCACCGCAAATCCCCCTTGGGAGCGGGCTTGCTCGCGAAGGCGGTGTATCAGATAAAAATAGGTGGCTGATGCACCGCTATCGCGAGCAGGCTCACTCCCACAGGGATTTTCGTACAGTCATAAAAAACCGGGCGACCTTGAGGTCGCCCGGTTCTGATGGTCAGTTACAGGTGAGATTCGGCGTATTCGGCCAGGATCGAGCGCGGTACACCCTGCAGGGTGATGTGGACCCCGTTGGGGAAGTCTTTAAAGCGTTCGGTCAGGTAGGTCAGCCCGGAACTGGTCGCGGACAGGTAAGGGGTGTCGATCTGTGCCAGGTTGCCCAGGCACACCACTTTGGAACCGGCGCCGGCACGGGTGATGATGGTTTTCATCTGGTGCGGCGTAAGGTTCTGGCATTCATCGATCAGGATCAGACTCTGCTGGAAGCTGCGGCCTCGGATGTAGTTGAGGGATTTGAACTGCAACGGCACTTTGCTGAGGATGTAGTCGACGCTGCCATGGGTGTTTTCGTCGTCCATGTGCAGCGCTTCGAGGTTGTCGGTGATGGCGCCGAGCCAAGGCTCCATTTTTTCCGCTTCGGTGCCAGGCAGGAAGCCGATTTCCTGGTCCAGCCCCTGCACGCTGCGGGTGGCGATGATGCGCCGGTAGCGTTTGCTGACCATGGTCTGCTCGATGGCCGCCGCCAGGGCCAGGATGGTTTTACCGGAACCGGCCGCGCCGGACAGGTTGACCAGGTGAATGTCCGGATCAAGCAAGGCGTACAGCGCCAGGCTCTGATAGATGTCACGCGGTTTCAGGCCCCAGGCTTCCTGGTGCAACAGAGGCTCCTGATGCAGATCGAGGATCAGCAACTTGTCGACCTGGATTTCCTTGATCCAGCCGACAAAGCCCTGTTCGTCGATGATGAACTCGTTGACGTGTACCGCAGGCAGGTTGTCGATCAGCTGCACCTGGTGCCAGGTGCGACCATGATCCTGCCGGGTTTCTACTTTGCTCACCCGATCCCAGAACGAACCGGTCATGTTGTGATAACCGTTGGGCAGCAACGAAACGTCGTCGACCAACTGGTCGGTACTGTAGTCCTCGGCCGCAATCCCGCAAGCCCGGGCCTTGAGGCGCATGTTGATGTCTTTTGTGACCAGCACCACAGGCAGTTTTGCATCGCGCGCGCGCAGGTCGATCAACTGGTTGATGATGATGTTGTCGTTCAGATGCTCGGGCAGAATGATGTTCGGCTCAGTGCGCTTGCTCATCAGAATTGACAGCAAACCCTTGGGCCCACTCTTGCCGCGCTGGATCGGTACGCCGAGTTCAACGTCTTCGGGGCTGGCATCGCCCAACGTCTTGTCGATCAGGCGAATCGCCTGGCGGCATTCCGCGGCAACGCTGTGATGCCCGCTCTTGAGCTTATCCAGCTCTTCAAGCACGGTCATCGGGATGGCGACGTGGTGTTCTTCGAAATTAAGCAGGGCGTTTGGATCGTGAATCAATACGTTGGTATCGAGTACATAAAGGATTGGCTGGTTGGAAGAAGGGCTACGTCCGTGATCATCCATACTCGGTCACCTTTGTGGGAGCCAGTCGACGCAATACCATGACGGTGCTGCGCCTCGAAGTGGCCGCCGAATTCACCTGCGAGGAGTCAAGTGAACTGCACACAAACTGGGGTCTTGGGAGACGCCACCTGTGTTGCAGGTTTCGGCGGTCTGTCTTCGTAATACCCCAAAACCTGTGACAGAAAAAAGCACTTTGACGTTTTTTTGAAGTTTATTTTTCAGAGTGACGAATAGCCCTTGGCGTGCAGGCAATGTGCCGTTAAAGTCGGAAGTCCGCCTGCACCTATTTCCCTCAAAAAATCGCTCTTGGCTCAATGTTTACGGCCTTTTGCCGGTTTCAGCGAAACGCGTCCTGACAGTCTGCCCAACCGATCCCGCTTGGCGCCGTTTGCGTAACAAGCCAAGGCATCGCCGTTTTCAGCGCATCCTGCTTCACATTGAAATTGATCACCCCATGCCGCCATAGCAGCATCAAGGTCAATACCCGTTGTGCGCTCTGGCTACCCTTGAGCTTGCCGGCGCCGTCCTGGGCATCGATGTCCCACAATGCCACCCGCAAGCCCTGAGACGTGAAGAAGCCCTCGGCATCGGATCGACGCTGCCCCTCGGGCGGGCGAAACAGCGGCACGTAATTCTCCGGCAGCTTGCCTTTGACCAACTCGACGCTGCGTCGCACCGAGTCCTGCCAGTCTTGCCAGTGGCTGTGGGAGCGAAACTCCCAGCCTTGCACACCAACGCATTGCTGCGAATAAGTCCCTTGCAGGCTGGCCACCGAACGATCGGCCAGGCGGGCCTGGATGTCCTTGCCGAGGACGAAGAACGTAGCGCTCATGTTGGATTTGCGCAGGTACTCCGTGACCCAGGCTGTGTTATCGGGCGTGGCATTGGCGGCGCTGTCGAAGGTCAGCAGGAACAGGCGATCATTCATGGCCTCGCCATTGCGCTCATAGTCGCCAAAACGATCGACTTCGCTGCTGGTCTGCGGGAACAGCGCAGCCTTGCGCAGTTGCTCGTCCAGGTATTGGGCGTGGAACAACCGGCTCGGCTCGGCCCATTTGATGTAATAGCTGTCGTCGCTCACCTGAAACTTCGCCGCTTGCTCACGCAAGGTGGCCATGTCCTCGACCAGGAAACAGAAGGAGGCATCCTGATCGCAACTCTGCTGGGCGAAGTTGTAATTGGTCAGCAAACGCTGCCACAGGCGTTGGCGCAGCTGGTTGACCGACTCCAGATTGAGGGTGCGCAGGCCCAGGCGTTGAGCCAGGCTCGCTTCATCCAGCGACTCACTGGCCAGCAGAACGCGGGCAAACATGAGGATTTCGGCCCGCGAGGCGACGTCAAACAGCGTCGGGCTGCTGAGCTGCTCAGGCCAGGTGCTGCGATCCAGCGTCGCCACATCGCCCGGCGCAGCGATGGCACCAAAACTCAAGAGCCAGGCCGAGAATAGCAAAACGATACGCAATGGGATGTCTCCATAACAAAACCCGCGCGGCACTATAGCTGATCGCGTTCACATTCCCGCAGCAGCACTGATCTCCTGTGGGAGCGAGGCTTGCCCGCGAAGGCGGTGTGCCAGTTACCGATGATGCCGACTGATACATCGCCTTCGCGGGCAAGCCTCGCTCCTACAGGTTTTGTACATAGCTACCGATCACCTATGGACTTGATAGCTGGAGTCAACAAGGACAACCCCCTAGAATCGCCCCCACGATTAAAGGAGACGACTTCATGCTGATGGTGATTTCCCCCGCCAAGACCCTCGATTACGAAACACCGCCGGCGACCCAGCGCTTCACTCAGCCGCAATACCTCGACCATTCCCAGGAACTGATCCTGCAACTGCGCGACCTGACACCGGCGCAGATCAGCGAGCTGATGCACGTCTCCGACAAGATCGGCGGTCTCAATGCCGCGCGTTTCGGCAGTTGGACCCCGGCCTTCACCCCAGCCAACGCCAAGCAGGCCTTGCTGGCCTTCAAGGGCGATGTGTACACCGGCCTGAATGCACAAACTTTCAGCGAAGCCGATTTCGATTACGCCCAGCAGCACTTGCGCATGCTCTCCGGCCTGTATGGCCTGTTGCGCCCCTTGGATCTGATGCAGCCCTATCGGCTGGAGATGGGCACCAAACTGGCCAATGCCCGGGGCAAGGACTTGTACGCCTTCTGGGGTACGCGGATCAGCGAATGGCTGAACGAAGCCTTGGCCGATCAAGGCGATGACGTGCTGCTGAACCTGGCCTCCAACGAGTACTTCTCGGCGGTCAAACGCAGTGCTTTGAACGCGCGCATCATCAATACCGAGTTCAAGGATCTGAAGAACGGCCAGTACAAAATCATCAGCTTCTACGCGAAAAAGGCCCGCGGGATGATGAGTCGCTTCGTCATTGAAGAACGCATCAATGACCCGGTCGCCCTCAAGCAGTTCGACGTTCAGGGTTATCGCTACAGCGCCGAACAGTCTAAACCGGACAATCTGGTGTTCCTGCGAGATCACGCTCCGGAGTAATAGAGCCTGCACTAAGTCAGCGCACGACACCCATTACTTCGTCGTGCGCGCCCCCTTTGATCGTCGAACAATCCTTTCCTTTTCGCCGTTTTATTGGCGCCAATATTCAAGCACCCCATTTTCTAACTTTAGTTTCACTCGACATTGATCATTTTTTTCAGTAGTGGCACTGAAATTTTTTACTCGTAGTGGCAAAAACATATCCAGCGCGACAATCGCCCCATATATAAAGGGCCAAAGGGCAAGTGCTATCAATATGAAAGCAGTGCCATCTTTTTCAATATTTCAAGAAATTTCAGAATTCGCGATGGGCGGACAGGAACTATGTCCAAATGCGCCGCTCATACCACCGGTAACGATTCTCTCGGTGATTGTGCGAGATAACTTACACAGACAAGAGATCGATGTAGCGAAGTTGTCACACTTACTTTGGCTTACTGATCACTTATTTGGGCAACACATGAAGGACAGGAGATAACGCACCATTACTATCCCCTACAAGGCCACGGCTGCGCCCCTATAAACGTGCTCACCTGAGCACCCAACCGCTTGATTTACGGGCTTTCGGGCCTGGCATTGAGCGCGCAAGGCCTTTGCACGGAAGTCTTCAGAAAAGAGGATCGGCTGCATAACAGGGCACGTCATAACAATAAGACCTGGCTGCGCACATCTTGAGTGCACTTATTTAGACACTCGGAACTTAGTATGCCTGCACACGGCATTGTGGCGCCTTTAAGTCGCACTTGCGAGTGCACTATGACCGCTGAACACCATTAACTCCGGCCATGTAATGGCTTGATAAACACAGAGGTAATTGCGATGCGCATCAGCATTACGTCGGCGCAGTATGTGCCGGTTGCCTGTCTGCACGGGGCCATGACGTCGTTGGCGTCGATGTTGCCAAAGACAAAATCGATATGATCAACGCCGGCAAATCGCCGATCGTTGAACCGGGTTTGGGCGAACTTCTGCAGAAGGGCATCGAGACGGGCAAATTGCGCGGCACGACCAACTTCGCCGAGGCGATTCGCGACACCGACCTGTCGATGATCTGCGTCGGCACGCCGAGCAAGAAGAACGGCGATCTGGAACTGAACTACATCGAAGCCGTGTGCCGCGAGATCGGCTTTGTCCTGCGTGACAAGACCACCCGCCACACCATCGTGGTTCGCAGCACCGTCCTGCCGGGCACCGTGGCAAACGTGGTGATCCCGATCCTCGAAGACTGCTCCGGCAAAAAAGCCGGCGTCGATTTCGGCGTAGCGGTCAACCCTGAGTTCCTGCGTGAAAGCACCGCGATCGCCGATTACGATCTGCCGCCAATGACCGTTATCGGCGAGTTCGACAAGGCTTCGGGTGACGTTCTGCAATCGCTGTACGAAGAACTCGACGCACCGATCATCCGCAAGGACATCGCCGTTGCCGAGATGATCAAGTACACCTGCAACGTGTGGCACGCCACCAAGGTGACCTTCGCCAACGAGATCGGCAAC
>LNAP01000036.1_pt1 | contig 122230 bp, 119 predicted proteins | sample 602601 | NCBI WGS metagenome assembly LNAP01 (sample SAMN02440304, study PRJNA202911) | soil metagenome | biome: Subtropical and temperate rainforests or woodlands; isolation source: soil samples (1 kg each in a 20% v/v slurry with milli Q water) were... ... | reverse complement strand
GCCGGCGACCAGGATGGCGGCAGCGACTGCCGGTCCGCCGCAAAGCGCGCGCCTGGCCCAGGCCAGCGCGAAGGTTGAAGAACCGGCAGCCGAGACGCCGGTCAAGGCTTCCGAGGCAACCGGCGCGTTGCCGACGTTCCGGTGGCCGGTGCGCGGCAAGGTCATCACGAGCTACGGCGCCAAGACCAACGGCAAGGCCAATGATGGTATCAACCTGGCGGTGCCCGAGGGGACGCCGGTGAAGGCGGCCGAGGATGGCGTCGTCGCCTATTCCGGCAATGAGCTCAAAGGTTACGGCAATCTCGTTCTGGTTCGGCACTCCAATGGTTACGTCACCGCATATGCCCATGCGAGTGAACTGCTGGTGAAGCGCGGCGACACGATCAAGCGCGGCCAGGTCATTGCCAAATCGGGTCAGTCGGGCGAGGTGGGGTCGCCGCAGCTCCACTTCGAGATCCGCAAGGGATCGTCACCGGTTGACCCGCTGCAATTCCTCAATGGGGCGTGAGGCGTTCCCTTCGCCGGGCACACGCGATCTTCATACCCGCAACTGCCATCGTCCGGCCCGACCGGACGATTCGGTATCTCAGAGACCTGTGATTGAGCCGCTAGGCCGCAGCGTACTGGATTCTCGCCTTCGCGAGAATGACGACCGAGGGTTGGGGCATGCGTTGCATTTTCCGTAGCCACTTCATTCGATCACCTCGTCGGCGGTGGCCAGCAGCATCGTCGACAATTTGATGTCGCGCGCCTTGGCTGTCTTGAGGTTGATCGCCAGTTCGAACTTGGTTGGCTGCTGAACCGGCAGGTCGCGCGGGTTGGCGCCCTTCAGGATAAGATCAATATAGCTGGCCGAGCGAAGGAACAGGTCGGCATAGTCGATGCCATAGGACATCAGGCCACCGGCTGCAGTGAACGAGCGCGTGAAATAGACCGTTGGGAGACGATGCTTCGCGGCGGCGGCGAGGATGGTATCGCGATGCACGATGGCGAAGATATCCGTCAGAACCAGTAGTCCGCCGCGTTGTCCGCGCGCAAGCTCCGCGATGACGGACTCGATCCCGGCGTCGTCATGGCACGGTGCGGCGTGTACCGTGATGGCAAAGGACGGTGCGGCGCCCTCGATGGTGCGCATCATCAGGCCGGCATAGGGTGCGGTAGCGGGATTATACAGCACCGCCACGCGTGCGACGGGCGGTGCCACCAGCGTCAGCATCTCCAGCCATTTGCCTGCCATCAGGACGTTGAAATCGCTGAAGCCGGTGATGTTGCCGCCTGGATGGGCCAGGCTTTCGACAAAGCCCTGGCCGACCGGATCGCTGACCATCGTGAACACGAGGGGGATCGTGGTTGTTTTCTGCCGCAGCGCTACAACCGACGGACTGGACTGCGCCAGAAGCACATCGGGGCCGAGCCCCACCAATTCTGCCGCGTAGCGATCGAAAAGCCCAGTGTCGCCGCCGCTCCAGCGCCAGTCGACATGCAGATTGCTGTCCTCCTGCCAACCGAGTTCGCGCAGGCCTTGCGTCAGCGAGGCGCTGTAGGTCGCTGCCACCGGATCGTCGGCGTGATTTCCCATCAGCACGCCGAGGCGGCGCGGTCTGTCGTGCGAAGGTGCCTGCGCCATCAGGGGCCGCGCAACGATGGCGGCAATTCCCGCAAGGACGGCGCGGCGCTTCATTTCACGGACCTCACTGACGGCGGCTATTTCCCGTCGAGCCTGACCCCCAGCCGTCCCGCCAGTTCCTGCGTGAACTGCCAGGCGACCCGGCCGGAGCGCGAGCCGCGCGTGGTCGACCACTCGAGCGCTTCGCGCTCGAGTTCGTCTTCCGCGATCTTGATGCCGAAATGGCTGCAATAGCCTTTCACCATCGCCAGATATTCATCCTGGCTGCAGCGGTGAAAGCCGAGCCACAATCCGAAGCGGTCTGACAGCGAGACCTTTTCCTCCACCGCTTCGCCGGGGTTGATCGCGGTCGAGCGCTCGTTCTCGATCATCTCGCGCGCCAGCAGGTGACGGCGGTTCGAGGTGGCGTACAGGATCACATTGTCGGGGCGGCCCTCGATGCCGCCTTCCAGCACCGCCTTCAGTGATTTGTAGGAGGCGTCGTTGCCGTCAAACGACAGGTCGTCGCAAAACACGATGAAACGGAAGTCCGAACTGCGCAGCAGATCCATCAGCGCAGGCAGGCTTTCGATGTCCTCGCGGTGGATCTCGATCAGCTTCAAGCGCTCCGCTGGCTTGCGGTCGACATTGATGCTGGCTTGCGCCGCCTTCACCAGCGACGATTTTCCCATGCCGCGTGCGCCCCACAGCAGCACGTTGTTGGCGGGCAGGCCGCTGGCGAAGCGTTCGGTGTTCTCGATCAGGATATCGCGCACCCGCTCGATGCCCTTGAGCAGGCCGATCTCGACACGGCTGACGCGCGGCACCGGCGCGAGCCGTCCGTCCGGGTGCCAGACGAAGGCGTCCGCACCTGCAAAGGACTCGGCACTGAGGGCTGCCGGCGATGAGGCGGCGAGGTGCGACGCGATAATCTCCAGCGCGTTCGCAATTCGCTCGGCGGTGTGTTGTGTCGTGGGGGCTGCCGGACGTTTTGTCGCGGCTTTCGGCGGTTTCCGCACGGCGGCCCTGGTGGCGGCGCGCGGCGAGGTTTTTTGAGGCTTTTTCGACATTCTCGGGGTTCCTGACCGCGCAGCCATATCGGGCCTTACAAGGGGCCGCAAGCGCCCTAAATGAGGGGCTTGGCAGCGTTGCAATTGGGACCGCGGCCGCTATAGTCCGCGCGAATTTGCCCGGACCGGCCAAACGCCTTAAGCGTTGCCGGTTTATTCCCGCTTCACGAGGATCGTTCGAATGCTGATTACCCCTGCGTATGCCCAGGCCGCGGCCGGTGGCGATACCAACAGCATGCTGATGTCGCTGCTGCCGTTCGCGCTGATCTTCGTCATCATGTATTTCCTGATTCTGCGGCCGCAGCAGAAGAAGGTGAAGGATCACGCCGAACTCGTGAAGAATATCCGCCGCGGCGACACCGTGGTGACGTCTGGCGGCCTGGTCGGCAAGGTGACCAAAGTGGTCGATGACGACCAGATCGAATTCGAAATCTCCGACGGCGTCCGCGTGCGGCAAATGCGGCAGATGATTTCGGGCGTGCGCGCCAAAGGCGAACCGGCCAAGGAAAAGAGTGAGCCCGCCAAGGACGACACGTCCGCGAGCTAGCTTTCTGCGCGCCGCATTCCCCTGGATCTGACAGGTCAACTCGATGTTGTATTTCACGCGGTGGAAGGTGCTGGCGATCATCCTCACGGCGCTGGTGGTGTGCCTTTGCGCCGTCCCGAATTTCTTCCCCGAAGCTACCGTCAAGGGCTGGCCGGCATGGGCGCAGCGCCGCCTCGTGCTTGGCCTCGATCTGCAGGGCGGCTCCTATCTGCTGCTCGAGGTCGATTCCAACTACGTCAAGAAAGAGAAGCTCGACCAGATCCGCGATGATGTGCGCCGGACGCTACGTGATGCCAAGATCGGGTATACCGGCCTGGCCTCGCGCCCCGATGCCGTGGAAGTCCGCGTCAAGGACGGCGATCTATCAAATGCGCTGACCAAGCTGCGCGAGCTGTCCCAGCCGCTCGGAGGACTGCTCGGCTCGAGCGGGCAACGCAGCCTTGAAGTCAGCGACGCCGGCGGCGGCCTGATCCGCCTGACGGTCCCTCAGGCGGCCATCACCGAGCGCATCCGTCAGACCATCGAGCAATCGATTCAGATTGTCGAGCGCCGCGTCAACCAGCTCGGCACGGTCGAACCGGTGATCCAGCGGCAGGGCACCGATCGCATCCTGGTGCAAGTGCCAGGCTTGCAGGACCCGAGCCGGCTGAAAGAGCTGCTGGGCAAGACGGCCAAAATGGAATTCCGCATGGTCGATACGACCGTGCCGCCGGATCAGGCGACGCAGGGCAGGGTGCCGCCCGATTCGGAAATCCTGATGAGCTCGACGTCGCCGAAAATTCCCTATGTGATCAAGAAGCAGGTGCTGGTTTCCGGCGGCGACCTGACCGACGCGCAGCCTGGCTTCGACCAGCGTTCGGGCGAGCCGATCGTCAGCTTCCGTTTCAATACGTCCGGCTCGCGCAAATTCGCGCAGGCCACGTCGGAGAATGTCGGGCAGCCCTTTGCCATCGTACTCGACAATGAGGTGATTTCGGCACCAGTGATCCGCGAACCGATCACCGGCGGTTCCGGGCAGATCTCCGGCAACTTCACCGTGCAGGCGGCGAATGATCTGGCGATCCTGCTGCGCGCCGGCGCATTGCCGGCGCCGCTGACGGTCATCGAAGAGCGCACCGTAGGTCCCGGGCTCGGCCAGGATTCGATCGAAAAGGGCGAACTGGCGGCCTATGTCGGCTCGATCCTGGTCGTCGTGTTCATGCTCCTGACCTACCGGCTGTTCGGCGTGTTCGCCAACATTGCGGTCGCCATCAATGTTGCGATGATCTTCGGCCTGCTGTCGCTGTTGAACGCCACGCTGACGCTGCCGGGCATTGCCGGTATCGTGCTCACGGTGGGCATCGCCGTGGACTCCAACGTGCTGATCTATGAGCGTATCCGGGAAGAATTGCGCGGCGGGCGCAACGCGATCTCCGCGATCGATGCCGGCTTCAAGCGGGCGCTGTCGACGATTCTCGATTCCAACATCACCACTTTCATCGCAGCAGCGGTGCTGTTCTATATCGGCACCGGCCCGGTGCGCGGCTTCGCCGTGACGCTCGGCATCGGTATCATCACCACGGTCTTCACCGCGTTCACGCTTACCCGTCTGATCGTGGCGACCTGGGTGCGATGGAAGCGGCCGCAAAGCGTGCCGATTTGAGGCGGAGTCGGCTGTGACACATTTGGTTCTCATCGGGCTGGGCATCCTTATTGCGGTGCTGACTGTGGTCAGTTGCTTCGGTTGGCTGCCGTCGCTGCGGATTGTGCCTGACAATACGCACTTCGATTTCACGCGCTTCCGCCGCATCAGTTTTCCGATTTCGGCGTTGCTCTCGATTGTCGCGATCACGCTGTTCTTTACCCACGGGCTGAATTTCGGCATCGATTTCAAGGGCGGCACGCTCATGGAAATACGCGCCAAATCCGGTACGGCCGACATCGCCACGATGCGAGCGACGCTGAGCACGCTTGGACTCGGCGACATCCAGTTGCAGCAGTTCGGCGGCCCTGCCGACGTGCTGATCCGGGTAGCCGAACAGCCCGGCGGCGATGCCGCGCAGCAAGAGGCCGTGCAGAAGGTCCGCACTGCGCTTGGCGACGCCGTCGAATATCGCCGCGTCGAAGTGGTCGGTCCGAGAGTGTCCGGCGAGCTGCTCGCCTATGGCATGTTGGGGCTGATGCTCGCGATCTTCGCGATCCTGATCTATCTCTGGTTCCGCTTCGAATGGCAGTTCGCGCTCGGCGCCATGATCGCCAACGTCCACGATATCGTGCTGACGATCGGCTTCATGTCGATCTCGCAGGTCGATTTCGATCTCACCAGCATCGCGGCGCTGTTGACGATCCTCGGTTACTCCCTGAACGACACCGTCGTGATCTATGACCGGATCCGCGAAATGCTGCGGCGTTACAAGAAAATGCCGATGCCGGAATTGCTCAACGAGTCAATCAATTCGACGCTGTCGCGATCGATCATCACCCACGTCACGGTGACGCTGGCCTTGCTGGCGCTGTTGTTGTTCGGCGGCCATGCTATCCACAGCTTCACCGCGGTAATGATGTTCGGCGTGGTGCTGGTCGGCACCTACACTTCGATCTTCATCGCGGCGCCGATCCTGATCTATCTCGGCGTCGGCGAGCACCGTGATGCGCCGGATACGCCGAAGAAGAAGTAACGATGCCGGTTCCCTCGGACGCTCCGCATCTTCCGAGGTCGGCGCCGATCGAGGCCTACGGCAAGGGCGGCTTCGCCTTCGCCGACATGTCGCATCGGGGCTCTCTGCTGTGCCTGCCGGACGCGATCTGGGCCTGGCCGGTGACCAGGCCGGAGCAGATCGACAAGTACTCGCTGGAACGGGTGCTCGCCGCCGCCAATGGCATCGACACGCTGATCATCGGCACTGGGACCGATGTCTGGCTGCCTTCGCGCGAGCTTCGCGACGCCTTGCGCGCGGTCAAGGTCGTGATCGACGCGATGCAGACCGGCCCCGCGATCCGTACCTACAACGTCATGATGGGAGAGCGACGGCGCGTCGCGGCGGCGCTGATCGCGGTACCATGAGCAGTGCGCGGGTTGACGGGGAGGGCAACGGGGAATCCGCCGCCTTTTGCGCCGACCTGGTGCGGACCCACGATTTTGCCCGCTACGCCTCCACGCTGTTCGTGCCAGCGTCCCAGCGCCGCGCGCTGCTGGCGCTCTATGCTTTCAACGTCGAAATCTCCCGCGTGCGCGAGCAGGTCAGTCAGCCGCTGCCCGGCGAAATGCGCCTGCAGTGGTGGACCGACATGCTGGCGGGCGCAGGCCATGGCGGGGTCGAAGGCAATCCGGCGGCGGCTGAACTCAACCTTGCTATCCGTGACTTCCGCCTGCCGGTCGAGCGGCTGTCGCGGCTGATCGATGAGCATCAGTTCGATCTCTACAACGATCCGATGCCGTCGATGCCGGCGCTGGAGGGCTACATCGACGGTACGTCGGCGGCATTGTTTTCACTTGCCGCTGGGATCGCCGGACGCCGGTCGGACGAGATCGAGCATCTGGCGCACCATGCGGGCTTGGCGCAAGGCATCGCGCACGTGATCGGAGGATTGCCGCTCGACGCCGCGCGGCGGCAATTATTCGTGCCGCTGCCACTGCTGCAGCAACACGGCAGCAGCATGGAAGAGGTGTTTGCCGGCAAGCTGACGCCCGGCATACGCGCGGCGCTGGACCAGTTGATCGGCGAGGCGAAAGAACATCTAAAGACGGCGTTCGTGCTGCTGGCGGATACGCCGCCGGAGGTGAAGCCGGTGTTCCTGCCGCTGGCGCTAGTGAGGCGCACACTGGAACGGATGTCGCGCGCGGCCAGCGATCCGTTTACGCCGCATGCCACGTCGAGATTCCGGACGCTGTGGACGTTGTGGCGGGCGGCAAGGTCGCGGGAGTTTTCGTAGACGACGATAGTGGCGGCATACGCCCCAACACAGGTCGTCATCCCCGCGAAGGCGGGGAACCAATACGCCGCCGGCCTCTCGATTCCATTGCTAGCGTCTCTGGAATACTGGATCACCCGCCTTCGCGGGTGACGACGTTCGTTGGGTGTGATGACGGCTGCGCCAGATCCGCCGCCTCGAAATTGAACCGGTCCCTCAAATTCTTGCGCTGCTCCAGTATGTCCTTGAGGAACGCACGGTCGGTCTCGTTCGTCATCATCGGCTCGATCAGGTCGAGCTGGTTCATGGCGACGAGTTGAAGGATCTCGGTGCGCGGTTTGCCGGCGCTGTCGCGTGGCAAGGCCTGCACCACCTGGATGTGCTCCGGCGGTTTTGGGCCCTTGGCGGCCGTAAGCTCGTTGCGCAGTTGCGCTTCAAGCGCGGTTCGGTCGGCTTCGACGAAGGCATAAAGCCCGACGCCGGTGCGGCGGTCGGCGAACGCGACGATGGCGGTGTCGCGGACATCAGGATTCCGCCTGATCAGATCGACCAAGACCGGCGCGTCATTGACCAGCCGCCGGCCGCCACCCTCGCGGTCGGTGAAATTGAACAGGCCGCGGGTGATGGCGCGGTAGACCTTCTTGCCGGTCGCCAGCCAGATGGTGGCGACCAAAGATTTACGCGCGAGGATCTTGCGCTCCTTCGGCGTCAGCGCTTCCGGCGCGTAGCTGCGCTTGTGCTTCAGCAGATGCCGGATATCTTCGTAGGCCGCAATGCGGAACAGCCGGCTTCGGACCTTGAAACAGGCGGCAAGCTGAAAGTCCGTGACATAGGCGCGGCCGTCGCTGCCGCGCAGCCAATTCTGCTCCTTGGCGAGATCGTTGTGGCAGATGCCCGCGCGGTGCAGCCTGCGCAGCGCTGCTTTTGCGGAATGGAAATAGGCGACATCGCCATGAGGCTTCGCCAGATGCAGCGCCACCCCATCGATGAAACCGCGCATCAGCGCTTTCCGGCCGGCCCACAGCAATTCCGGCCCTGCGTTCAATCCGCGAGCCAGCACCAGGGCCCGGCGTTCGCGCGCAAACAGATGGCGTGCCAGTCCATAGGACCACCACGGCACCTGATCGAGCCGGCGCAACACCGCGTCGACTTCGCCATTGTCGCTGCGAAAACGGCCGCGCTCGACGGTGGAGAACACGTCGCGCTTGAGCAGCACGCCTTCGGTCCATCGCGCCGAAAGCACTGCGGCGTCGTCTTTGGGCAAACTCATGAAAGGCTCACGCTGCCGCTGCAACGTGCAGATTGTCGGCAATCCAGCGATCGAGATCGGCCAGTGCCCGGGCGCTGATCGCCTGCTTCTTCGCGACCGTCTTTTCATTGCCGCGCAGCCGCGTGCCGTCGGGTTTCTTTGTCGGCGGGCTCGCCAGCGGCGGAAACAGCCCGAAATTGATGTTCATGGGCTGGAACGAACGCGGGCCGGCCTCGATGGTCTCGATATGGCCGCCGGTGATATGGCCGAGCAGCGATCCGAGCGCCGTGGTCGCCGGCGGCGGCGCCAGCGCCCGCGCGCGGGCGTCGGCTGCGGCGTAAAGGCCGGCGATCAACCCGATGCTGGCGGATTCCACATAGCCTTCGCAGCCGGTCATCTGGCCTGCGAAGCGCAGCCGCGGCTGCGCCCGCAACCGTAACTGGCCATCGAGCAGTTTTGGTGAATTCAGGAAGGTGTTGCGATGCAGCCCGCCGAGCCGGGCGAATTCGGCGTTCTCCAGCCCGGGAATGGTGCGAAATACACGCTGCTGCGCGCCGTGCTTCAGCTTGGTCTGAAAGCCGACCATGTTGTAGAGCGTGCCGAGCTTGTTGTCCTGGCGCAGTTGAACGATGGCGTAGGCCTTCACGGCAGGATCGCGCGGGTTGGTGAGCCCGACCGGCTTCATGGGCCCATGACGCAGCGTCTCGCGGCCACGCTCAGCCATCACCTCGATCGGCAGGCAGCCGTCGAAATAGGGCGTGTTGGTTTCCCACTCCTTGAAATCGGTCTTCTCGCCCGCCACGAGCGCATCGACGAAGGCGTCGTATTGTTCTTTCGTCATCGGGCAGTTGATGTAATCGGCGCCGGTGCCGCCGGGCCCAACCTTGTCGTAGCGCGACTGAAACCAGGCCACCGACATGTCGATGGAATCCTTGTGCACGATCGGGGCGATCGCATCGAAGAACGCCAGCGCGTTCTCGTCGGTGAATTCACCGATTGCGTCTGCTAGCGGTGCGGAGGTGAGGGGACCGGTCGCGACGATGACATTCCGCCAATCCGCCGGCGGCAGGCCCTTGAGTTCGGCCCGCTCGATTTCGATCAGCGGGTGGTCGTGCAGCGCCTTGGTGACCGCCGAGGAAAAGCCGTCGCGGTCGACCGCGAGCGCGCCGCCAGCGGGCACCTGATTGGTGTCGGCTGCCTGCATGATCAGCGATCCTAGTCGGCGCATCTCGGCGTGCAGCAGCCCGACGGCGTTGTTGGCGGCGTCATCGGAGCGGAATGAATTCGAGCAGACCAGTTCGGCAAGGCCATCGGTGCGGTGCGCCTCGGTCATCCGGTTTGGACGCATCTCATGCAGCACGACGCGGATGCCCGCGGTGGCGACTTGCCAGGCGGCTTCCGAACCGGCGAGGCCGGCACCAATGACGTGAACGGTTTCTGGAGACAATTTTGTGCCTGTCATAGGCGAGACAGGTAGCGCTTTTCTGCGCGCAGTGGAATGCAGGAAGCGCGGGAATGCAGGAAGCGCCAAACGACAACGCCCGCAGATAAGCGGGCGTTATCCGTTCGTCAGTCAGCTAAAACGGATCAGCCGTTGTAATTACCGGCCGCAACGCGCGGAATGTCCGAGCGGTCGAGGCCGATATCAGCCAGCTCACGATCGCTAAGCTGGGACAATTCGCTGACATTGCGCTGATAATCCCGGAACGCCTGGATCATGCGGATGAGCGAGAGCAACATGATAGTCTCCTTGAAATTACGATTCAGCTCTTGGAAGCCTCATCGTTGGAATGAACATAAGATAAGATTCTGCTCTGCAGAAGTTCAAATGCTGCGGTGCAGCTAAGTGTAGAACGCATAGCAACGGTAAGAAGCGATTAACCGTTCGGCATAGCTCGCGCGGCGCCTTGCCGTGGAATATGGTCAGCCTCCAGATTTGCCCAGAAAGGCTCGTCTAATCACGGGCTTGCTACAACAGCGGCTTGACGGGTCGATGAAACTAAAATGGCCATCCGAAAGCTTAAATCAAAGGCAATCAAGCGAAAGCTTCTTCATTTTGCAGCCAGCAATATTATTTTGTCATGCGTGATTCGCATGCATTCTCGCTCATAAAATGAATTTGAGATCATTATTGGTGCGATGCGGTACAGATGGATGTCGGGCTCCCAATGGCCCATCTGGCTCAGGCTTCGTCGTGCGTCCACGAGGTTGATACCTTTCGCAAGCCTGGTCGGCGCGGCAATCGGCGCCTCGGAGACTTGGGACCGCCGGCGCGAGATTGACCGACTGCGGTTTGATCGATGACCGCGTGCGCCGCGATGCCATGGACCGGCATCGGCTAGTCTAGGCTCTGCGTGGATTTGCCTCGGGCGAGGCGACGTCGTTCGTCGATTCAGTCGATCGGATGCGACGCGACAATCCGATCCACTCGACCTCATTACCAAGCCGTAATCAAAACGGCACGTTGCGCATAAGAGTTCTGCAATGAGCGTCGATCACATCAAAATCGCGCGAAATTCATTCCTCAACTTTCCGTCAATCGGTGAAAGATCGTTTCACGGATTCCGGCAATGACGTCGGGTCTGTTCTCACGGGAAAGAAAGTAACATGGTCAATAAGTTACTCGGAGCAGCGGCAATCGCTGCCATTGCATTCTCAACTGTCCCCGCTTCGGCCGCCAAGATGGCAGGCTGCAGTGGCGAAAACTTGTCGAAGACGGAATCCGCGATCGAAGGTATGGCCGACGGCGCGGGCAAGATGACGGCGCAAAAGGAAGTTGCTCAGGCGCAGGACGCAATGCTGAACGGCAAGATGGGCATGTGTGCGGTGCATCTCACCAAGGCGATGCAGGTGACCAAATAAGCCTTGTCGAAGCAAGCTTGGTGCAAGGGCCGGTTGCGCCGCGATCGGCCCTTGGCATGCAGGATTTTTAGGGAGCGCGCGCGAGCTGGGTCGCGAAATAGGCAATGGTCTTTGAATAAACTTCGCTCTTGTTCCATTGCTGGAGCACCGCAAAGTTGGCGCCGCCGGGCTCCCAATCCTTGCCGCGCTGCCAGCCATAACTCGCAAGGTAGTTCGCGGTCGATGCCAGCACGTCGGGCGCGCTGCGCAAAAGATCGCGGCGGCCGTTGCCGTCGAAATCGACGGCAAACTTAATATAAGACGACGGCATGAATTGGGTCTGGCCAATTTCGCCGGCCCACGCGCCGCGCATATCCTGCGGCGAGAGATCGCCGCGCTCGACGATGCGCAACGCGTCGATCAACTCGGCCTGGAACATCTCCGAGCGGCGGCAATCGTAGGCCAGCGTCGCCAGCGACCGCAGCGTCGGAAACTTTCCGATGTTGACGCCGAAGTCCGTTTCCAATCCCCAGATCGCCACCAGCACCTCGCCGGGCACGCCGTAGCTTTGCTCGATGCGCGAAAGCACCGAGCCATATTGTTTCATCATGTTGGAGCCGCGCGTCAGGCGGGGAGGGACCATGCGGCCCGAAAACTCCTCAAAGCTCTGGCTGAAAACGCGTTGCGAGTGATCCCGCGACAGCACCGCGCGATCGAGCGTCACGCCGTTCAAGCCGGATGCAATCGCGGATTGGGAGATGCCCTTGGCGGCGGCCTGGGTCTTGAAATCGTCGAGCCATGTCTCGAAGCTGCCGGTACCACAGGACGCGGCAAATGCCGACGCTGCCGGCGTTGCCAGGACGGCACTCAGGGCGATTGCTTTGAAACAAAATCGAAAGCTCATCGGATAAAATCTCAGCGGCAACCGCGGCCAAAACAAGGCTTTTGGCCGAACTGAATGTTTCGTGATTGTGCGCGACCGGCGGTTAACAAATCGACCGGCGGTTTGATCACAATGCTATGCTTAACGCCTAGGCACTGTTCTTGCGCCGCCACGGGAACAGGTTGGCCGGGAAATCCGCCGCCGGACGCCGCTCGCGCGGTGGGCGGGAACGGTTCGGCCGCGGATTGGGGTCGGGCGCAATAACGGCGCGATAGAGATGCCAGGTGGCGTGGCCGAGCAACGGGATGACGATCGCCAAGCCAAGGAAGAACGGCAACGATCCCGCTACCAGCAGCACCGCCACGATCAACCCCCAGGCTGCCATCGGCACCGGGTTTTGTGCGACCGCACGGAGCGATGCCACCATGGCGTCGCCGGCGCCGGCGTGACGGTCGAGCATCAGCGGGAATGAAACCACGCTGATGCAAAGCGCCACCACCGCGAACAGGAAGCCGACGCCGCAGCCGACGACGATCAGCCACCATCCCTGCGGTGTCATCAGCACGCGCCGCGCAAAGTCCGGAATTTCGGCCGCCGCTTCGTAACCGAAGGCCGCGACATAGATCGCCTGCGCGGTCGTGACCCAGGTCACGAACAATGCCAGCAGCAGCGCGCCGAGCCCGAGCATGGCCCCGAACGATGGCGAGCGCAGCACTTCGACGGCATCCCATGCGGAGGCCTGCTCACCGTTCTCGCGGCGGCGGCTTAGTTCATAGAGACCGAGCGCCGCGAAAGGGCCGAGCAATGCAAAACCCGCCGCCAACGGGAACAACAGCGGCAGCACCGAATAGCCGAGCACGGTGCGCGCGAGCACCAGGCCGAGTATGGGATAGATCACGCAGAGAATGATGGCGTGGCTTGGCACCGCCTTGAAATCCTCCCAACCGAGCCGCAGCGCCCGTTCGAGGTTGGCAAGGCCGATGGTCCGGATGACGACAGGTGCGTCCGCGGCATCTTCTGCGGTCTCATCCAGTTGTGTGACATTGCTGTGATAGGTGGCCATGGTCGTCCATCTCCCTTCGCGTGACGGCCGCGTTTCGCATCGAAGCACGACGCAAGAGGCCGTTTGGCGGAAACGATCACGATCAGGCCAGACGCGAAAACAAGCAAACCGAAGCAGGCCATGTCGCGAACTGAGCCGTCATCGTATCTCAATCAGTCGTTGTCATGCAATCGATGTCACGCAATCGACGTCACGGCTCACGGTTCAGTGAATGCCGCATTGGCAAGCGTCGGCGAGGGGGATAAGCTTTGCTGCGATGCGCCCCCTCACGCTGTGTTCACAGGGAGAAAACAATGAGCATTTTCGGAAAAATCATGAGCGCCATCTTCGGCAGCAAGGCTGATGCGTCTCCAGCAGGTGGCGGTGCGGCCGCGGGCACTGGCGCGGCGGCCGAATCGTCATCCGGGCCGGCAGCTACCGTGCAAACCGTCGATGTCGCGCCGATTCTGGACAAGGCGGTCGCTGCCAAGAAAGAAAAGCTGGAATGGCGCACCTCGATCGTCGACCTGATGAAGGCGCTCGATATCGATTCCAGCTTCAGCGCGCGCAAGGAGCTTGCCAAGGAACTAGGCTACACCGGCGACAGCAGCGATTCCGCCAGCATGAATATCTGGCTGCACAAGCAGGTGATGACGAAACTCGCTGCCAATGGCGGCAAGCTGCCACCGGAAATCAAGCACTGATGTTCCGCTTGACGACAAAAGGCCCGCGTTGTCGCGGGCCTTTTCTTGTGGTGTTGCCTGCCGGCGAAGCGGCTGCATAAAACGCCGTCGTCGCCAGCGGAATCACGCCGTCAGATCCGCGAACTCCGGATGCTTGCGCAGGTAGTCGACCACGAATCCACAGCCGGCGATCACCTTCAACCCGTCGGCGCGGATCAGTTCGAGCGCGCCCTGCACTAGTTCGGAGGCGATGCCGCGGCCACGCAGCGCACGCGGCGTCTCGGTGTGCGTGATGACGACGGCGTCCGGACCCCGCCGATAATTCGCGAACGCGACCGTGCCCTCAACATCGAGCTCGAAACGACCAAGGGCCTTGTTGTCTCGGACTTTAGTCATCGCACCAGCTTTCCAGAGATTGTCCAGTCAGTCATTTAGGGGCGTGAGCCCGTCGATGCAATCACGGCATGATCGGGCTCTACAGGGCCGTGCAATACGCCCGGGGCGGGCCTGCCGTAACGCGGCACCGAGCCGTGGCTCGCCATCGTCCCAGGCAATTCAGGCCTTCAGCAGGTCGACATAATCCGGATGCTTGTCGATCCAGCCTTTGACGAACGGGCACTGCGCGATCACCTTCAGACTGTCCGCCCGCACCTGATCCAGCGCGCCTTTGACCAGCTTCGAGCCGATGCCCTTGCCTCCGAGCTCCGGCGGCACTTCGGTATGGACGAAGGTGATCACGCCGCCGGATTTCTCGTAATAGGCAGCGGCGATGTGGCCGTCGACGTCGAGTTCGAAGCGGTGTTTTGCGGGATTGTCGGAAACCGCGTTGGTCATGCCATTCGATCCGTCGGTGCCTCGCTCAGAGGGCATTTCCCGGCCTGTCGCAGACTACAAATTACCGGGGCATGGCTCTTGCCAAGTTCCAAGGCTTTCCCCACGTGTTTGATAGACATACGCCCCCGATGCGGCCGGACCGGTCGTCGACAGTCGGAGTGTCATGATCGGCCTGCCGCTGACGTATGCCTCTTTTCAAGGGAGGTTTACAATGTCGGAATTTGGTTTTTTCAAAACTCATCGGACATGGGAAGACTGGTGCGGCATGCTGCTTGGCCTGCTCATCGTAGTGTCTCCCTGGTTTCCCATCGAGACGCACCGTGATCTCCTCGATGCCGAACGCAGCCACGTGATCCTGAATACGTTTACGATCGGCATCCTGATATTCGGCCTAGCTCAGCTTCAGTATGTGGCACTGCAGCGTTGGGAGGAGGTGGCCGAAATCCTGGCCGGGCTGTGGCTGATCGCCTCGCCCTACATTTTCGGCTATTCCGACGACGGCATGCTGCGGTTCTGGCATTCAAGTCTCGGCGGACTGGTCGTGCTGCTGGCTGCCCTGCAGCTTTGGCAGGATTGGGAACTGAGCGATCAGGATCTGGCAAAGCACGGGCAGGAGTAGTTAATCACGAGGCTTGGGCCGCCGGTCTGGCGACAGGCCGGCGGGGTTTTGGGCTGCCCGGTTGTTCCTCCACAAGTCACGACGTTCGCTTGCCCGGCTGCGCGCGGCTGGATAAACAACGACGAAAGACGTTGTCGACGAGGCAGACGCGCGGAGCGGAGGAAAGCCAGTGCAGAGGGAACAGCAGACATGAGCGGCGTGACGCGCATGTCCCGCCGGGTCATGAATCTCGCGCATCTCCTGACCCAGAACGCGCGCCGGCATCGCGACCGGGTCGGCTTCGTCTGGGGGGAGCGTTCCTGGACCTGGCGCGAGATTGACGCGCTGGTTTCGGCGCTGGCGGCCGCGCTTGCCGCACGCGGTGTCGGCAAGGGCGATCGCATCCTCGTTCATTCCAAAAATTGCGACGAGATGTTCTGGTCGATGTTCGCAGCCTTCAGGCTGGGCGCCGTCTGGGTGCCGACCAATTTTCGCCTGATGCCGGACGAGGTCGCCTATCTCGCTACCGCCTCCGGCGCCAAGGCGTTCCTGTGTCACGGCGATTTTCCTGATCATGCCGCCGCCGTCGAAGCGGCCAGCCCCGCGCTCGCTTTCACCTGGCGAATCGGCGAGGGCGCTTTTGGTGAGACGTCGTTGAGCGATGCGATCGCCGCGCATGCCGGCGCCAAGATCGAAAATATAGCGGTCGAATACGACGATCCCTGCTGGTTCTTCTTCACGTCCGGCACCACCGGCCGCTCCAAGGCGGCGGTGCTGACGCATGGCCAGATGGCGTTTGTCGTCACCAACCACCTCGCCGATCTCATGCCGGGCACCACGGAGCAGGATGCGTCGCTGGTGGTCGCTCCGCTGTCGCACGGCGCGGGGATTCATCAATTGGTGCAGGCGGCGCGCGGCGTTCCGACCATTCTGCTGCCTTCGGAAAAATTCGATATCGCCGAAGCGTTCCGGCTGATCGAAGTCCACCGTGTCAGCAACATGTTCACGGTGCCGACGATCCTGAAAATGATGGTCGAACATCCCGCAGCCGACCGCCACGATCATTCCTCGCTGCGCTTCATCATCTACGCCGGTGCGCCGATGTATCGCGAGGACCAGAAGGCGGCACTGAAAAAACTCGGCGCGGTGCTGGTGCAGTATTTCGGCCTCGGCGAGGTCACCGGCAATATCACCGTACTGCCGCCCGCGCTGCACGATCCCGAGGACGGACCGCATGCGCGGATCGGCACCTGTGGCTTCGAGCGCACCGGCATGCAGGTCTCGATCCAGGGCGACGACGGGCAGGAGTTGAAACCGTTCGAAACCGGCGAGATCTGCGTCATCGGCCCCGCCGTGTTCGCCGGCTACTATGATAACCTCGAAGCCAACGCCAAGGCTTTTCGCGACGGCTGGTTTCGCACCGGCGATCTCGGCCATATGGATGAAGAGGGTTTTGTCTATATCACCGGCCGCGCCTCCGACATGTACATATCGGGCGGATCGAACATCTATCCGCGCGAAGTGGAGGAGAAGATTCTTACGCATCCCGCGATCGGAGAGGTCGCGGTGTTGGGGGTGCCTGACTCGTTCTGGGGCGAGGTGGGGGTCGCCGTCTGCGTGCCGCGGGAGGGCGCAAGCGCGGTGAGCGAGGCGGATATGGCCGGGTTCCTGGCCGCAAAAGTGCCGCGCTACAAAATGCCGAAGCGTTTCTTCTTCTGGGAAGCGCTGCCGAAATCCGGCTACGGCAAGGTGCCGAAGCGGCTGGTCCGCGATGAACTCGAAGCGCGCGGCCTGCTCGACGTCGTGACAAAGCAAACGAGCTGATGCGAAGCATCGTCCAGCCGGGGCCGCCGGCGCGTCAGCGCATCCAGTGGGTGGAGGCGCGCGGCCGCGGGTTCACTTTCACGCTGCAAGCCGGCGTGCCGCTGTTGGAGGCTGCGCGCCGCGGCTTTGCGGAGGCCGGATTTGCCAGCGGCGTGTTGAACCTCAGGGGAGGGGCGCTCGGGCCTTTCGCCTATGTCATGCCGGCGCTGTCGAAGACCGGCGCGAATGCGGCATTTTACAGCGACACGTTCCGGCCCGCAGGTATGACGCGGCTCACGCTGGCGGCCATGACTTTCGGACAGCGCGATGGCGCACCTTTTTTCCATTGCCATGGGCTGTGGACGGAAGCCGACGGACGCGTGGGTGGCGGCCACATCCTGCCCGAGGAGACCATGATCGCCGAACCTTCGACCGTGGAAGCCTTCGGCATCGACGGTGCGATGTTTGCCGCGGAGCCCGACGTCGAGACTAATTTCAAACTGTTCGGGCCGGTCGTCAGCGCGCCAGCCGGTGTCGAGACTACCAGCCGCGCGTTTGCGCTACGGCTGCGTCCCAACCAGGATTTTGCGGGTGCGCTCGAAGCCTTCTGCCGTGAGCGAGGCGTATCACGCGCCAATCTCCACGGCGGCGTCGGCAGCACCATCGGCGCGCGCTTTGCGGATGGCCGCATTGTCGAACCGTTTGCGACGGAGCTGGCGGTTACCTCGGGCGTCGTCGTTTCCGGTGCAAACGGTACACTGGAGGCGGAGCTTGATGTCGCGCTCGTCGACTATCTCGGCGGGATCGCCGAGGGCCGGCTGGTGCGCGGCGACAATTCGGTGTTGATGACGATGGAACTGGTGCTGGAGGTGCTCGAGGCCAGGTCCTAGCGTCTGCAACGATTCACTTTTCAAACAGCCAATTCAAATGAGGTGGAGATACGCTTTCGCATTCCCGCGGCGCGATGCGTCCGGGTCTTGCAATAGACCACCCTCAAACGAGGGTGCAGGGAATGCCGGGTGCGCGCTGCACCCGCGGTCTCGTGTGCAAATTTGTGCGAAAAAGGCGCACACGAGCATACAGGTTCAGCGGAGGCAATCCGGCATTCCCTGCGCAATGGCTTTACAGCTTATGCTGTGCTCTCCCCGGCGACGAATTCGTCTTGTCACCGTCGTCGGCGGATTGACGGTCCTGCGAAACCCGGTAGGGCTCGCAAAACCTCCGCCGACTTGGCGCCAGCAACGGGCGTCAGGACCACACGGTTTTGCCGTACGCAAGATGCGCCGTTCGTCTCGCGCCGTGCACCGCTCACGAGTTTGACCTCGCCCTGCGATTGCCTTTGCGCGCCGACGCGCTCGCGTCCACCACATCCCATCCCACGTTTCGTGACGACTCGCGATCCGCCCTCATTGGGGGATGAGATGGGCCGAACTGGTAGAACTGATTTGCCCGACGGCGAAAGCGGAATATTTTCGCGCGAGGGACTGGACGACCCAAATCATCTTGAAATGTCTGCGCAATTTGACGTTTACGCGAAATGGATTGTTCGGCTCGCAGCTCTCATGAGCGAGGCCGGTGAGCGAGGCCGGATGCTCCGATTTGTTCGACCAGGCACATCGATGCCCTCTGGCGTTCATCGGCGCGGCCCTCATCGCATTTTCCGCACGTCGACATTGATGTCGAGGTCGATCTCGCTGACGCATTTCTGCGTCGCCTTGTGCGAGCCGCCCTCGTGCCAGCGGCCTTTGCGCGCATGGGCATCCCTTACGCTGACAAGCCGCAGGCAACGCCATTGCGGCAGCGGGCCCGAGCTTTCACCGGCGAACTGCCACGCCAGCACAACCTCTTCGCCGCTTCGGTTGGTGCCGATGATATGCGGGCACAATTCTCTGATGCGTTCGCCATAGATGCAGACCACCTGCTGCTCGCTCAGGATGGCATTGCGGAAGAGGATGTAGGTGCGGCTTGGCATTGACTTCCCAAAAAAATGTTCTTGTTATGTTCCGGTCGGTGTGTCACAGAGTATGCTGGGAATAGAGCGCATGGACTGCGTCGATTATTTGGATACGAACGCATGACCTCACGACGAAACCGCACGATCGATATGCCGGCGCCGTACCTCAGGCGGGTCTGGCTCGACCCATCGCGCATCGCCGACCGTACACCCTATCCGTTCTGTCTTCCGTTCCTGCACGATGATTTCGAACTGAGGTTCGATCGCCCGATCACGATCATCGTCGGCGAAAACGGCGCCGGCAAATCGACGTTGCTCGAAGGCATCGCGGTGCTCGCCGGATATGATGAGGCCGGCGGCGGCAAGGGTTACAGGCCGGTCGATCATTCCAACGCGATCGAAACGATGGGTGGACAGCTTTCAGAGGCCCTTCGGGCGGGCTGGCTGCCGAAGATCTCCAATGGATGGTTCTTCCGCGCCGAGAGTTTCTTTTCTGTCGCGAGATATCTCGACTCGGTCGGGAGCGCCTCGGATTTCCTTTCGTATTCGCACGGCGAGGGGTTCATGCGCTTCTTCGAGGAGCGCTGCCAACGGCAGGGCCTCTTCATCTTCGACGAACCGGAAGCCGCGCTGTCGCCGGCGCGGCAGATGGAATTTTTGAAGCTTTTGCGGCGGATGGAGGAATCGACGATTTGCCAGGTGGTCATGGCCACGCATTCGCCGATGTTGATGGCCTATCCCGGCGCGCGTCTGCTGTGGCTGTCGAAATATGGGCTGGATCCGGTGTCCGTCGAACAAACCGATCACTACAAGGTCATGCGTGAATTCTGCAGCGATCCGACGGGGTTTGTTGAGGCGGTGCTCGCAGAGTGAACGCATGGCCTCAAGACGGAATCGACCGATCACTACGAGACCATGCGGGAGTTTTGGGTTTGTGGAAGCGGTGATAGAGGAATAGTGCCGCGGCCGTTCCGGCTGCGGCACGGCGAAGCCACCTTGAGCGCGGGTGAAATCAGTCGCGCATATTGCTCGCTGAATCTGGTAACGTTGACCGGAGCCGTGATGCCGTTGCATCGCCGCTCCTGACCGTCCCGCCATTGCGGAAAACCCGACGCAAGGCGACGCTCCAAATCCAGACAGCGAGACAGGCCATGGTGAAACCGTTTCCGTCAAAAACCCACATCGGCAACCACATGCTGCATCCGGAAACGCTGATGCTGAACTACGGCTACGATCCGCAACTGTCGGAAGGCGCCGTCAAGCCACCGGTGTTCCTGACCTCGACTTTCGTCTTCAGGACCGCCGAAGACGGCCAGGATTTTTTCGATTTCGTCTCGGGCCGGCGCGAGCCTCCGGAGGGAATGGGCGCGGGCCTGGTCTATTCGCGGTTCAATCATCCCAACAGCGAGATCGTCGAGGACAGGCTCGCGGTCTACGAGCGCACCGAGAAATGCGCGCTGTTCTCCTCCGGCATGGCCGCGATCGCGACCACGATCCTTGCGTTCGTCCGGCCGGGCGACGTCATTCTGCACTCTCAACCGCTCTATGGCGGGACGGAAACGCTGCTTGCGAAGACGCTTGCCGGTCTCTCCATCGGCGCCGTGGGTTTTGCCGACGGCATCGACGAAACCGCCGTCCGGCTGGCGGCCGAGGAGGCCATGCGCAAGGGCCGGGTTTCGATGATCTTCATCGAAACCCCGGCCAATCCCACCAACGGCCTGGTCGATATCGCGATGGTCCGCGACGTCGCCGAAATGATCGGCAAAGCCCAGGGGCACAGGCCGATCGTCGCCTGTGACAACACACTGCTCGGGCCGGTGTTTCAGCGGCCGATCGAACACGGCGCGGATCTTTCGCTGTACTCGCTGACCAAATATGTCGGCGGTCATTCCGACCTGATCGCGGGCGCGGCGCTCGGTTCGAAAGCCATCATGAAGGACATCAGGGCGCTGCGAGGCGCCATCGGGACCCAACTGGATCCCCATTCCTGCTGGATGATCAGCCGGTCGCTGGAAACGCTTGGTATCCGCATGGAAAAAGCCGACCAGAATGCGCGGCTCGTGGCAGACTACCTGCGCGACTACGCCAAGGTGGCAAAAGTCCATTACCTTCCTTTCCACCCAGCGGACTCGGCCGCCGGCCGCCTGTTCGCGCGGCAGTGCACCGCGGCGGGCTCGACCTTCTCGTTCGACATCGTCGGCGGCCAAGCCGCCGCCTTCAGATTCCTGAACGCGCTGCAAATCTTCAAGCTGGCGGTCAGTCTCGGCGGCACAGAGTCGCTTGCCAGCCTGCCGGCGAGCATGACCCACTCCGGCGTGCCCGCCGACATCCGCGAGAAAATAGGCATTTTGGATTCCACGATCCGGCTGTCGATCGGTATTGAACACCCGACGGATTTGATCGTGGATATTGAGCAGGCGCTGAATGGGGCGTAGGGGCATGCCGTACGCGCTGGTGCAGGCGCGATAGACGGTTGCCGTTCACCGTTTCCCGTAGTATATTTATGCCATGATCAGCTCGTGGCGGAATTCCGCAACCCGCAAGGTCTGGGACGGCGAGCGGCCGAACCAGTTTCGCGGACTGAATTTCGAAGCCGCCATCGATCTTTTGTTGGCTTTGAACGTCGCCAAATCGCTGGCCGACCTCAGTCCATTGAAAAGCGTGGGCCTGCACAAGCTAAAAGGTGATCGAAGAGGGCAGTGGGCGATGACCGTCAACGACCGTTGGCGGATCTGCTTCGAATTTCGCAAAGGCGACGCCTACGGGGTCGAAATTGTAGATTACCACAGAGGTTGATGCCTATGGCTCCCATCATTCATCCCGGTCGCTTGCTGAAGCGAGAATTGACAGCCCGCAAGCTGAGTGCAAATCGCCTGTCACTCGATATCGGCGTCCCTTCCGGCCGCATCACGGATATCCTCAATGGCCGCCGCGCCATCACGGCTGACACCGCGGTGCGGCTGGGCCGCTATTTCGGCAACAACGCGCAGTTCTGGCTGGACCTGCAGGGCCAGTATGACATCGGCCTTGTGGAGAGGGAGAAGGGCGCGGAGATCAGCAGGCGCGTGCGACCTGCCGACGCGGCCTGATCTGGTCCGGTGCGTAGGGCGCAATAGCGCAGCGTATTGCGCCGGATGTTTAGGCGACGGACGAGGCGGAATGCGCTTTGCCATTCTGCCTATGACCTGTGATTTATTGGAAGGGCGTTTTACCCTGCACGCCGTTCCGGACAATTTCATCCACGGCGGACGCTTTCCAAACAATCCCTAGCTGGGCACCTAAACCGTCATCACCGACCCGTCCAGAGTAGACTCCTAAAAAGGACTCGACCGTTCCAAAGATGTTTTCAGCGGGACTTTTCGCACCACGCGGTTGTATGAGGCCTCGCTGCACTGCGATTACCGGCGCACCGGACATGCCTTCGCGCGTTGCGGTATCGATCAGGATCTTGGGCAAATGCTCCAGATCGTAGTGCGGCTCTGTCGCAATCGAGGCTCTTTTCCAGATCGGCAGTTTGGGACCGCCGTCTAATCCCAACGGATAACCCAGAACAAAAGCATCATCACCAACTGCGACAGAGTATTCAACAAAGTCCGGGTAAGTGTTGAGCGGTCGATTGTTTAGCTTGGCGTCACCGAGTTTACCAAACTTCAAAGCAACGACGTCTACGCGATTTCCAAAAATTGGATGTTCGAGCCATTGGGCGTGCCATCGGCATCAAATAGATCGATGACAGCATCGCGAAAGTCGCGTCTTATGCGACCATCGCCCACGTCTTGACCCAATTCAACGGTCAGTTCGATACAATTAGGCGTAAAGGCGGATTCACTAAGCGCTATATTTTGAATTGGATTCCAGGCGCATACATTATGCCAGTTGGTTATTAGATAAATATCGCCATTAAGCTCCCAAAGAAAACCCGAAGCATGACCCCCTCTCAAAATCTGGCCGTCAGAATTCTTTCGTGAAAGAAAAATTTTTACCGCAACAAGAGAAAGCAAGTTGGAAATCCACACAGCGTCCCGCTTGGTGGGACTGGGTGGGGTTTCAACGCTCACTCCGCCGCCTCACTAGCCCCGCGCTTCCGCTTAGACGCCCCATCCGCCTTCGCCAACACCGGCGCCAGGAACTTCCCCGTATAGCTCCGCGGTGCTTTCACAATATCCTCCGGCGGGCCCCAGGCGACGATTTCGCCGCCGCCGTCGCCGCCTTCGGGGCCGAGGTCGATCACCCAGTCAGCGGTTTTTATGACTTCGAGATTGTGCTCGATCACGACCACTGTGTTGCCCTGTGACACCAACTCATGCAGCACTTCCAGGAGCTTTGCGACGTCGTGGAAATGCAGGCCGGTGGTCGGTTCGTCCAGGATATAGAGCGTGCGGCCGGTCGCGCGCTTGCTCAATTCCTTCGCGAGCTTGACGCGCTGGGCTTCGCCGCCGGACAAGGTCGTCGCCTGCTGGCCGACATGGATGTAATCCAAGCCAACGCGGTGCAGTGTCTTAAATGTCTCGCGCACGCGCGGCACCGCCTTGAAGAATTCGGCGGCTTCCTCGACCGTCATGTCCAGCACGTCGGCGATCGACTTGCCCTTGAACAGCACCTCCAGCGTCTCGCGGTTGTAGCGCTTGCCTTTGCAGACATCGCAGGTGACGTAGACATCCGGCAAAAAGTGCATCTCGATCTTGATGACGCCGTCGCCCTGGCAGGCCTCGCAGCGGCCGCCCTTGACGTTGAACGAGAACCGCCCCGGCTCGTAGCCGCGCGCCTTGGCTTCGGGCAGGCCGGCGAACCATTCGCGGATCGGCGTGAACGCGCCGGTATAGGTCGCGGGATTCGAACGTGGGGTGCGGCCGATCGGTGACTGGTCGATGTCGATGATCTTGTCGATATGCTCCAGCCCTTCGATGCGGTCGTGCGGGGCGGCGCCTTCGCTGGCGTTGTTGAGTTTGCGGGCGATGGCCTTGTAGAGCGTGTCGATCAGCAGCGTCGACTTGCCGCCGCCGGAAACGCCGGTGACGCAGGTGAACAGCCCCAGCGGAATCTCCGCCGAGACGTTTTTCAGGTTGTTGCCGCGCGCATTGATCACCTTGATGGTGCGGCGATGGTTCGGTGGCTTGCGCTCGGGGATCGCCACCGACAACTCGCCGGTGAGGTATTTTCCGGTCAACGATTTCGGATTGTTCATGATGTCGGCGGGCGTGCCCTGTGCCACGATGTGGCCGCCATGCATGCCGGCGCCGGGGCCGACATCGACCACGTAATCGGCCAGCCGGATCGCATCCTCGTCATGCTCGACCACGATCACGGTATTGCCGAGGTCCCGCAGCCGCTTCAACGTCTCCAACAGCCGCGCATTGTCGCGCTGGTGCAGGCCGATCGAGGGTTCGTCCAGCACGTAGAGCACGCCGGTCAGTCCCGAACCGATCTGCGACGCCAGCCGGATGCGCTGGCTTTCGCCGCCGGAGAGGGTGCCCGAGGCGCGCGCCAGCGTCAGGTAATTCAGGCCGACATCGAGCAGGAACGACAGCCGCTCGCGGATCTCCTTGAGGATACGTGCGGCGATCTCGTTCTGCTGCGCGTTGAGCGCCCTCGGCACGGTCTCGAACCATTCGCCGGCGCGGCGCACCGACAATTCCGAGATCTCGCCGATATGCTTGCCGCCGATCTTGACGCACAGCGCTTCCGGCTTCAGCCGGTAGCCGTGGCAGGCTTCGCAGGGAATATCGGAAAAATACTTGCCGAGTTCCTCGCGTGCCCATTCGCTCTCGGTCTCGCGGTAGCGGCGGTCGATATTGGTGACGACGCCCTCGAACGGCTTCTTGGTATCGTAGGAGCGCACGCCGTCTTCATAGGAGAACTTGATCTCGTCGTCGCCCGAACCATGCAGGATGGCGTTCTGCGTCTTCTTCGGCAGGTCCTTCCATTTGGTGTCGAGCGTGAACTTGTAGAACTTGCCGAGCGCCGTCAGCGTCTGGATGTAATAGGGCGAGGATGATTTCGCCCACGGCGCGATCGCGCCCTTGCGCAGGGTCAATTCCTTGTCGGGAATGACCAGGTCCTCGTCGATATGCTGCTCGACGCCGAGGCCCCCGCAGGCCGGGCAGGCGCCATAGGGGTTATTGAAGGAAAAGAGCCGGGGCTCGATCTCGGGAATGGTGAAGCCGGAGACCGGGCAGGCGAATTTTTCGGAAGACAGGATCCGCTCCGGGCCGCTCTTGTCGTGGATCTTTGCGGTCTTCTTGTCGGATTTCTTCTCCTCGGTGGCAGCCGCCGGCGCGTCCGCATATTCGATCACCGCCAGCCCGTCGGCCAGTTTCAGCGCCGTCTCGAAGCTCTCCGCCAGCCGCTGGCCGATGTCGGGGCGGACCACGATGCGGTCGACCACGACGTCGATGTCATGTGGGAATTTCTTGTCGAGTGTGGGGGCTTCGGCCAGCTCGTGAAACGTGCCGTCGATCTTGACCCGCTGGAATCCCTTCTTGAGATACTCGGCGAGCTCCTTCTTGTACTCGCCCTTGCGGCCGCGCACGACCGGCGCCAGCAGATAAAGCCGCGTGCCCTCGGGCAGCGCCAGCACCCGGTCGACCATCTGCGAGACGATCTGGCTCTCGATCGGCAAGCCGGTCGCGGGCGAATAGGGCACGCCGACCCGCGCCCACAGCAGGCGCATGTAATCGTAGATCTCGGTCACCGTGCCGACGGTCGAGCGCGGATTCTTGGAGGTGGTCTTCTGCTCGATGGAAATCGCCGGCGACAGTCCGTCGATCTGGTCGACATCCGGCTTCTGCATCATCTCCAGGAACTGGCGCGCATAGGCCGACAGCGATTCGACGTAGCGGCGCTGGCCCTCGGCATAGATGGTGTCGAAGGCGAGCGACGATTTACCCGAGCCCGAGAGCCCGGTGAAGACCACGAGCTTGTCGCGCGGGATCTCCAGATCGACGTTCTTGAGATTGTGCTCCCGCGCGCCGCGAATCGTTATCGCGCGCAGGCTCGAGCCGGTCTGTTGGCGCTTCGCCCTGATCACTTCATCCATATCGGCATTTCCAGGCACGTTGATCGCGCCGCGTTCAGGCGCGCATCGCCGGGAAGCCGGGATCAAACGCCAATGGGTGAGTTCGGAACATAGGAAGAACGTGAAAGGATTTCCAGTGCTCCGTGCAAGCCATCAACGGTTTGTTGCGGGAACTGGTCGCGCAGAAAATCCGTCAGGAGAAAACGGGTGCAGCGGCACGCTCCGGCGGGCGCGCACAAACGAAAAGGCCGGCGTGATGCCGGCCTTTTTTAACTTGTAATCCCTGGACGAGGCGAAGATCAGTACTTCGCGACGACCGGGCCACCCCAGCGATAGTTGACGCGCACGGTGACGAGATCGACGTCCTGACGGATGCGGTCGGAGGCGAAGAACGTGCCGGGCGCTCCGATCAGGCCGTTGTTGGTGAAGGCGTAGGTCTTGTCCTGCATGAACAAGTGGTCGTATTCGATGCCAGCCGACCAGTTCGGGGCGAAGCCGAATTCGAGGCCAACACCGACCACGCCGCCCCAGACGGTATCGTCGATGTTGTTCGAGGCCTGGCCGAAGCCGATCAGGGTGGAGTGATAACGATTGGAGGTTACCGCGCCGCCGCCCTTCACGTAGAGCAAGGCGTTGTTCCAGGCATAACCGATCTGACCGGTGAACAGGCCGAACGCATCGATATGCGAGTGGTTCTGGAACGCCGGGAAGAGGGTGCTCTGGTTGCTGCCCTTGAAATCAGCCCAGTTGCCCTGGCCTTCCAGACCGAACACCCAGGTGCCAGCCTGCCAACGATAGCCGATCTGACCACCGGCGGTGCCCCCGGTTGCATCATGGCTACCTTCCGGCCCAATCGTGCCGGTCGGCGGAACGGCATCCCAGCTGTTCCGGCTGGAACCCCAGCCGCCGTTGGCGCCGATGTAGAACCCGCTCCAGTCATAGATCGCGGCGATCATCGGGGGCGCCTTGGTGTAAGGACGCGCAGCGAGATCGGCGGCCGAAGCGGGAGCGGCGACGCCCAATGCAATCAAACCAACCGTACCCAGCAGAAACTTTTTCATTTGTATCTCTCCAACTTTTATCCGCTTCCTAGGGTCCCGAAGCGGGTATCCTTCCCCAAGCGCGACCGCAACGCGATCCAATCGATGGCGCGAATATACGCGATTCAATCGGAAATACCGTCTCCGAAATGCAACAGTCGCGAGTGAAGTGTGGCCATTGCAAGTTAATGATTTGTTTAGCCTATTTTTGGAACTCGTGGAACTCGAACGGTTCCAAATAAAAGATCGAATTAAACCGCCGGGATGTCGTCACCTTGCTGCCGCACGACGGTCACATTTCGAGGGAGTCTGCTGGAACAAAGCTGGAACGTTCGAATTCGCGGTGCTATATGTGGATAACCGAGGGATCGCCCGGCCGCGGCGTCGGCGAGCGTATAGGGTCGGCTCGAAGGTGATCGGCTTCAAGTGATCTGCCTCAATTGATCCCGAGAGTGGTTCACGGTGGCGCCCTATGTTCGGGCCTGCGAACCGGTTCAGTATTCCAGGTTTTAGTATTCCAGGTGTGGAGAGCGGCGATGGCGGGAAGTGTAAACAAGGTGATTCTGGTCGGAAATCTCGGCAAGGATCCGGAAATCCGGCGTACCCAGGACGGGCGGCCGATCGCCAATCTGAGCGTGGCGACGTCGGAGACCTGGCGCGACAAGGCGACCGGCGAGCGCAAGGAAAAGACCGAGTGGCATCGTGTCGTGATCTTTTCCGAACCGCTCTGCAAGATCGTGGAGCAGTATCTGAAGAAGGGCGCCAAGGTTTACATCGAGGGCGCGCTGCAGACCCGCAAATGGACCGACCAGAGTGGCGTCGAGAAATACTCGACCGAGGTGGTGCTGCAGGGCTTCAATTCGACGCTGACCATGCTGGACGGCCGCAGCGGCGGTGGCGGCGGCAGTTTTGGTCCGGATGAGTCCGGCGGGGATTTCGGCTCCGGCGGACCGTCCCAGGCCGCGCCGCGCCGCGCCGTAGCGGCAGGGGCGGGGTCCCGCAACAGCGACATGGACGACGACATCCCGTTCTGATCGCGGCACACGCGCAACGGCGGACGCGCATCCGAGCCGACGTTCCGTAATCTGCCTGGGCAACGGGCGCCTTGTCGAGACTTAAGGTTTTACTGAAAGAGTAGATGCATCGCTCACAGTCTTGATCTGACTTGATAATATTTTCGCCTGGAGTGCTTTGCGACCTTCGGTGATCGCCCGCCTGGACGGTCACGCGGGGGCGTGAGGCGATAGCTACGGAAATGCACCGTCTTGTAGGGGAGAATCTGGGCGCCGGCGCGTCGGCGGCCCCGGTTTCAAGGCTGATTGCGCAGTCGCGGCGGATGGTGCTGCTGACCGCCTAAGTCCATGAAAAAACAAAGGGAAAATCCGAAAATCGAAACCGGTTAGGGGTGGTTTTAAGCGCCCCGACGCGCTATATGATTCGCAACCTAGAACTGACCGGATTTCCCCTTTGTCTGACCCTGAAGATACCCCGCCCGGCGAGCCGCCGGGGCCGTCGGATGTTCGTCCCGTATCCATCCTCGACGAGATGAAACGCTCTTACCTTGATTACGCCATGAGCGTGATCGTGGCGCGGGCGCTGCCGGACGCGCGCGATGGCCTCAAGCCGGTGCATCGGCGCATCCTGTATTCGATGTACGAGCAGGGGCACACGCCGGACAAGAAATACGTCAAATCCGCGCGCGTCGTCGGCGACGTGATCGGTAAATATCACCCGCACGGCGACCAGTCGATCTACGACGCGATGGTGCGGATGGCGCAGGATTTCTCCATGCGCGTGCCGCTGGTCGACGGGCAGGGCAATTTCGGCTCGGTCGACGGCGATCCACCAGCGGCTTACCGATATACCGAAGCACGCCTGACCCGATCGGCGCTGGCGGTTCTCGGCGACATCGACAAGGACACCGTCGATTTCCTGCCCAACTATGACGGCGGCGAGCAAGAGCCGTCGGTGCTGCCGGCGAAATTTCCCAACCTTCTCGTCAACGGCGCCGGCGGCATCGCGGTCGGCATGGCGACCAATATCCCGCCGCATAATCTCGGCGAGGTGATCGATGCCTGCCTGGCGCTGATCGATAATCCCGCGCTCAGTATCGACGAACTCATGAATATCATTCCGGGACCGGATTTTCCGACCGGCGGCGTCATCCTCGGGCGCCAGGGCATCCGCGCGGCCTACCATCTCGGCCGCGGTTCGATCGTGATGCGGGGCAAGGTCACGATCGACACCCGCCGCAAGGATCGTGAGGTGATCATCATCACGGAGATCCCCTATCAGGTGAACAAGGCCAGCATGGTCGAGCGTATCTCCGACCTGAATCGCGAAAAGAAGATCGAGGGCATTTCCGAGATCCGCGATGAGTCCAGTCGCGAGGGCAATCGTGTCGTTATCGAACTGAAGCGTGATGCGATGGCCGACGTCGTGCTCAATCAGCTCTACCGGTTCACACCGCTGCAGACGAATTTTGCCGCCAACATGCTGGCGCTGGATTCGGGCCGGCCGCAGACGATGAACCTGAAGGACCTGCTGGCGCTGTTCATTGCGTTCCGCGAGCAGGTGATTACCCGCCGCACCAAATTCCTGCTCAACAAGGCCCGCGACCGCGCCCATATCCTGGTCGGCCTTGCCATTGCGGTGGCGAATATCGACGAGATCATCCGCGTGATCCGGACCTCACCCGATCCCAACACCGCGCGCGAAACCCTGATGTCGCGCGATTGGCCGGCGAGGGATGTGGCGGCCATGATCACGCTGATCGACGATCCGCGCCACCGGCTCGCCGAGGACGGCACCGCACGGCTGTCGCTGGAGCAGGCCAGGGCCATTCTCGATCTGCGGCTGCAGCGCCTCACCGCGCTCGGGCGCGAGGAGATATCCGAAGAACTCGACAAGCTGGCGGTGGAAATCAACGACTATCTCGACATCCTGCGTTCGCGCGCCCGCGTCCAGGCGATCGTCAAGACCGAACTCGCCGAGGTGAAGGCCGAATTCGCCACCCCGCGGAAAACCGTGATCATCGATCAGGAAGACGAGGTCGAGGACGAGGACCTGATCCAGCGCGAAGACATGGTCGTGACCGTCTCGCATGCCGGCTACGTCAAGCGCGTACCGCTCTCGACCTATCGCGCGCAGCGGCGCGGCGGCAAGGGCCGTGCGGGCATGCAGACCCGCGACGAGGATTTCGTCTCTCGGCTGTTCGTGGCCTCGACCCATACGCCGGTGCTGTTCTTCTCGTCGCGCGGCCAGGTCTACAAGGAAAAGGTCTGGCGGCTGCCGATGGCGGCGCCGAACGCCCGCGGCAAGGCGCTGATCAACATCCTGCCGTTGGAGCAGGGCGAGCGCATCACCACCATCATGCCGCTGCCGGAGGATGAATCCTCATGGGCCAATCTCGACGTGATGTTTGCGACCACCGGCGGCAATGTCCGGCGCAACAAGCTGTCGGATTTCGTCGACGTCCGCCGTTCCGGCATCATCGCCATGAAGCTCGACGACAACGAGGCGATCGTCGACGTGCAGATCTGCACCGAGCACGACGACGTGCTGCTGACGGCTGCCGGCGGGCAGTGCATCCGTTTCCCCGTCACCGACGTGCGGGTATTTTCGGGCCGTACCTCGATGGGCGTGCGCGGCATCGCGTTGCCCGAAGGCGACACGCTCATTTCGCTCTCGATCCTGCGCCATGTCGAAGCGACATCGGACGAGCGATCCGCCTACCTGAAAATGCGCCGCGCCGTGGCCGGCGAAGCCGCGGCGGAGGAACCCGCGGAAGCCGAAGCCGAGGAAACCTCCGGCGCGATTCAGCTCAGTTCCGAGCGTTACGTCGAGATGTCGGCGCAGGAGCAGGTCGTGCTGACGGTTTCCGTCAACGGCTATGGCAAGCGCACGTCATCCTATGAATACCGCACCACCGGGCGCGGCGGCAAAGGCATCGTCGCGATGTCGGTGAACGGCCGCAACGGCAAGCTGGTGGCCTCATTCCCGGTCGAGGATTCCGACCAGATCATGCTGGTGACGGACAAGGGCCAGTTGATCCGCTGTCCGGTCGAGGGCATCCGGATCGCCGGCCGCTCGACCCAGGGCGTCATCGTGTTCGACACCGCCGAGGACGAGCATGTGGTGTCGGTCGAGCATATCGGCGAGGACACTGAAAACGGCAATGGAGGCTAGGGCAACGGCCCGAGCCTCCATTCAATCAGCCCCTGAACTGCCGGTCCGATCCGCCGAATGGCTTATGGCGTGCGGTCGGCGGTAACCAGCCGGGCTTCCCGAATCACGTTCTTGGTGCCGGCGACGCGCAGGCAGGAAGCTTCGAAATTCGGCCAGGCCTGCTTGGAGCAGTCGCGCCCGACCGGGCGGATGTCGAGCCGGTCGCCCTTGGCGAGGGCTTGCGGAACGCTGGCTTCAACCTGCGGGGCAAAGCCGGGAAGAATGGTGAGGGCGGCAGCAATAAACCCAGCGATAGCAACTGCCGAAATAGCCTTGATCATGACGGTCCCCTGTCATGGGCCGTTGCGGCCCGTCGTTTCGTTAACGGATTGATACCCAGCGCCCGTTTCCGGATATCTTCGCCAAGGCCGGAAGTGGTTTCGTCCCGTACGAGTTTTGTTTCGTCGCCATCGGCGGATGAAACAGTCTTGCTGGGGAGGAGACGCGGGAAGCCAAAAGTCGTTCATTGGCCGATGCGAAATAAAACTGCCCCAGGCCAGGGAACCTATCCGGCTTGCCCGGCCGCCCGGGGCGGGTTAAGGGGACTCATGCCCCGTATCGCGCTCTATCCCGGCTCATTCGACCCCGTCACCAACGGCCATCTGGACGTGGTCCGGAACGCCGTCGGGCTGTGCGACCGGCTGATCGTCGCTATCGGTGTCCATCCGGGCAAAAAGCCGCTGTTTTCGACCGAAGAGCGGCTGGAAATGGTTGAGGAGGTCTTTGCCCCGGTCGCTGCCGCGGCCGGCTGCGCCTTCGACTGCACCACCTATGACAATCTTACCGTCACCGCGGCGCAGAAGAACGGCGCGACCATCATGATTCGCGGCCTGCGCGACGGCACCGACCTCGATTACGAGATGCAGATATCGGGCATGAACGAGACCATGGCGCCGGAGGTGCATACGGTGTTCGTTCCGGCCTCGGTAGCGGTCCGCCCGATCACTGCCACACTGGTACGCCAAATCGCGGCCATGGGCGGCGACGTCTCGGCGTTCGTGCCGCCGGCGGTCGCAGCCCACCTCAAGAAAAAATTCGCCGACTAGCCCGCTTTCTCTGATCCGGAGTTTTCATGATCCGAATTCTCGCCATTGTCGCTGCGCTCATCTGCGCAGTGCCCGCGATCGCGCAGCCGCTACCAGCCAATCTCGACAAGGCGAACGCGATCGTCATTGACACCACCAAGGGCCGCATCGTCATCAAGCTGCGGACCGATCTCGCGCCGCAACATGCCGAGCGCATCAAGCAGCTCGCACGCGAGGGCTTTTACAACAACGTGCCGTTCCACCGCGTGATGGATGGCTTCATGGCACAGACCGGCGACGGCCAGAATTTCAACGGCACCGGCGGCTCGAAATACCCGAACCTGAAACAGGAGTTTTCCAACGTTCCGTTCAAGCGCGGTATCGTCGGCATGGCGCGGCGCGGCGACAGTGTCGATACCGCGAATTCGCAATTCTTCATCATGTTTGCGGACGGCCCGAGCCTCAACGGCCAATACACCGTGATCGGCGAAGTGGTGTCGGGCATGGACGTGGTCGACAAGCTGAAGAAGGCGCCGCCGGGCTCCGGTAGCGGCGCAGTCACCGACCCCGACAAGATGGTGAAGGTGCAAGTCGCATCCGACATCAAGTGAGCGGCGGTGGAGCGGCGTCGCAAACCGCTTCGCTGGCTCGCGGCGGCGGTGCTGCTGTTGGTGTCATGGACCGGCCCGGCGCAGGCCGAGCCGGACCGGCTCGACACCCTCAAGGACGTATTCGCCAAGCTGTCCTCCTGCTGGAAACCGCCGCCATTGGCACGCGCCAATCCGATCGACATCACCGTGATCGTGAGTTTCACCCGGGATGGTGCCATCCTGGGACACCCGAAAATCACCTATGAATCGGAACAGGCCACCGACAATGACCGTTTGATGTACCGCATCGCGGTCATGGAGACATTGCAACGCTGCGCGCCGTTGCCATTTACCGAAGGACTGGGCGGCGCCATTGCCGGCCGGCCTTTGGCGATCCGGTTCGGAGCTCGCAGAAAACCCCCACCCAAACCCACAGAGCAGAGAGCATGGCTGACACCGAAAATACTTTGATCCTTGAAACCACCCAGGGCCCCGTCACCATCGAAATGCGGCCGGATCTTGCACCCGGCCATGTCGCGCGGATCAAGGAACTGGTGCGCGAGGGATTTTACGACGGCATCGTCTTTCACCGCGTGATCGATGGCTTCATGGCGCAGACGGGCTGCCCGCAGGGCACCGGAACCGGCGGCTCCGGCAAGAAGCTCAAGGCCGAGTTCAACAAGGAGCCGCATGTCCGCGGCACCACCTCGATGGCACGCGCCGCCAGTCCGGATTCCGGCGACAGCCAGTTCTTCATCTGCTTCGACGATGCATCGTTCCTCAACAACCAGTACACGGTCTGGGGCAAGGTGACGTCGGGCATGGAGAACGTCGACAAGATCAAGCGCGGCGAGCCGGTGCAGAATCCGGACAAGATCGTCAAGGCCCGCATGGCGCTCGACGCGGCTTGATTGCTTCACCTCTCCCCGACGGGGAGAGGTCGCTCGCGAAGCGAGCGGGTGAGGGGGGCCTTTGCTCCCACGCTTGACCGTACGCCCTCACCCGGAGCCTTCGCTGCGCTCAGTCTCCGACCTCTCCCCACGGGAGAGGTGAAGAGCCGTGCTCAACAACGGCTCATGAGTCCAAAACCTTATGCGCACCGATCTCTTCGACTTCGAACTTCCCGCAGGCCAGATCGCGCTGCGCCCGGTGAGCCCGCGCGATTCCGCGCGGATGCTGGTGGTGCAGCCCGATGCGGTCTTGCGTGACGGCGTCGTTGCCGATCTTCCGCAATGGCTCGAGCCCGGCGACCAGCTGGTGGTGAACGACACCAGGGTGATTTCAGCCCAATTGAAGGGCCGCCGTATCGGCAGGGAAACCGAACCCAGGATCGAGGCGACGTTGATAAAACGCCTCGACGGCTCGCGCTGGCAGGCACTGGCCAAGCCCGCCAAAAAGCTGTCGCAGGGCGATGTGGTTCGGTTCGGCAGTGAGGGCAAGGTCTGCCTGCTCGGCCATCTCGATGCGGAGGTCGAACGCAAGGGCGAGGATGGCGAAATCACGCTGTCGTTTTCATTTCACGGGCCGGCGCTCGACCAGGCCATCGCCGATCTCGGTGCGCCGCCGCTGCCGCCCTACATCGCCTCGAAGCGCACGCCCGACGAGCGCGACGCGGCTGACTACCAGACCATGTTCGCCGCCAACGAGGGCGCCGTGGCGGCCCCGACTGCGGGACTGCATTTTACGCCGGCGCTGGAGACCGCGTTGCGCCAGCATGGCGTCGGGATTCACCGGATAACATTGCATGTCGGGGCAGGGACGTTCCTTCCGGTCAAGGCCGACGACACAGCCGCACATCAGATGCACGCGGAGTGGGGCACGATTTCCGCCGAGACCGCCGCCGCGCTGAATGCGGCACGGGCCAGCGGCGGCCGCATCATCGCGGTCGGCACCACCTCGCTGCGGCTGTTGGAAAGTGCCACCGCGGAAGATGGCACGATCCAGCCGTTTACGGGCGAAACCGCGATCTTCATCACGCCGGGCTATCGGTTTCGCGCGGTCGATATTCTCCTGACCAATTTTCACCTGCCGCGTTCGACGCTGTTCATGCTGGTATCGGCGTTCAGCGGTCTCGACACCATGAAACTCGCCTACGCCCACGCGATCAAAAGCGGCTATCGCTTTTATTCGTATGGGGACGCCTGTCTGCTGTTTCGTGATAAGTCCACTTGATGACATCAGCCAATCATTTCGAGGTTCTCGGCCGTGACGGCGGGGCCCGCACGGGCAGCCTGACGACGCCGCATGGCGTGGTGCGGACGCCCGCCTTCATGCCGGTCGGCACCGCCGGCGCGATGAAGGGGGTGCATTGGCGCGAGGTGCGTGAGGCCGGCGCCGATATCGTGCTCGGCAACACCTACCATTTGATGCTGCGGCCGGGCGCCGAACGCATTGCCGCACTGGGCGGCCTGCAAAAGTTCACGGGGTGGCAAGGCCCGATGCTGACCGATTCCGGCGGCTTCCAGGTGATGTCGCTTTCGGAACTGCGCAAGGTGAGCGAAACCTCGGTCACCTTTCGCTCGCATATCGACGGCGCCAAGGTCGAACTGTCGCCGGAGCGTTCGATCGAGGTGCAGCGGCTGCTCGGCTCCGATATCGCGATGCAGATGGATGAATGCGTGCGGCTGCCGGCCGAACGCGCCGACATCGAGCGCGCCATGCAGCTCTCGCTGCGCTGGGGCGAACGCAGCAAGCGCGCCTTCGAAACCGCGCCTGACGGCTACATGCTGTTCGGCATCGTGCAGGGCGGTGACGTCGCGGGACTCCGTCAGGAGAGCGCGCGGGGGCTGGTCGATACCGGTTTTCATGGTTACGCGATCGGCGGCCTCGCGGTCGGCGAACCGCAATCGGTGATGCTTGCCATGATCGAGGAGGTCGCGCCGATCCTGCCCGAGGAGCGCCCGAGATATCTGATGGGCGTCGGCACGCCCGAAGATATATTGGAGGCGGTCGCGCGTGGCATCGACATGTTCGACTGCGTGATGCCGACCCGCAATGGCCGACACGGAATGGCGTTCACGCGTTTCGGACAAATCAATCTGCGCAACGCCCGCCACGCCGACGATCCGCGGCCGCTTGATGATGAAAGTCCGTGGCCATCGACGCGCGGCTATGCGCGCGCCTACCTGCATCATCTCGTCAAGTCAGGCGAGACGCTGGGGGCGATGCTGCTATCGGAAATCAATATCGCCTATTACCAGCGACTGATGCACGACATCCGCGACGCGATCTCAAAGGGAACGTTCGCAAGCTTTCGCGAGCGCACCCGCGCTGAATGGGCGCAAGGCGACATTCCGCCGCGCTGAAAGGCGCCGAAAACTCCGGTTGGAGAATCTCAGTTGCAGGCAAATCGCTTGAGCGAATGCTTGGTCACGAAACCGTAACCGCAGGTGTCGCAGGTCCAGAGATAACTGATGACGTTATCGGACAGGTAAGCCGATGCCTCCGCGGCCACCATTGAATCTGCGCAGACCGGGCAGGTCGGCAAATCACATCCACGCGGATCGGGGTTAGACGCGATAGTCGGAATGACTTCAGCAATGGCTGGCATCGTCACCTCCTTGCGATCTGAACCTGGGCTCAACATACTTTAGTTTATACACCCACTTCTTTGACGGTGTCGCAACACAAATGCGTTGGTTTTACGTTATTTAGCTACGTTCCAGTTTTGCGATGCAGCGAATTTTGCTTGTTCGGTCTCCGGCCTTGCGCACCGCCACAACCTGTCTCTAATGAGTGAAGAGCTTCAAATTCACGCGCATTGCTGCCGCAGGAGTTTATCATGGATGTGTCGCCAGCTACGGGTGCAGTGCACCGTCCCGGCCGGGGCCGGGTTTTCGACAGCATCGTCGACGCGATCGGCGATACGCCGATCGTCCGTTTGCGCAATCTGCCGAAAGCGCATGGGTCGCACGCGACCATTCTCGCCAAACTGGAATATTTCAATCCGGCAGCGAGCGTGAAGGACCGCATTGGCGCTGCAATGGTCATCGCGATGGAGAAGGCGGGCGTGATCAATGCCGATACCGTGCTGATCGAGCCGACATCGGGAAACACCGGCATCGCACTCGCTTTCGTCGCTGCGTCGCGCGGCTACCGGCTGAAACTGGTGATGCCGGAATCGATGTCGATCGAGCGGCGCAAGATGCTGGCCTTCCTCGGCGCTGAAATCGTGCTGACACCTGCCGCGCAGGGCATGAAGGGTTCGATCGCCGCCGCCGAAGAACTGGTGCGCACGACGCCCAACGCCGTGATGCCGCAGCAATTCAAGAACCTCGCCAATCCCGAGATCCATCGCCGCACCACGGCGGAGGAGATATGGAACGACACCGGCGGTAACATCGATTTCTTCGTTGCCGGCGTCGGCACCGGCGGCACCATCACCGGCGTGGGACAGGTGCTGAAGCCGCGCAAGCCGTCGCTGCGGATCGTTGCGGTGGAGCCGGAGGAAAGCCCGGTTTTGTCGGGCGGGCAGCATTCGCCGCACAAGATCCAGGGCATCGGCGCCGGCTTCATTCCCGATATCCTCGATCGCGCCGTGATCGACGAGATCGTCAAGATCAACAGCGCGACCGCGATCGAGACCTCGCGCGCGTTGGCGCGCAACGAAGGCATTCCCGGCGGCATTTCGTCGGGCGCTGCGATCGCGGCCGCGCTGCAAATCGGCAAACGTCCGGAAAGTGCGGGCAAGACCATTCTGGCGATCGTGCCCTCGTTCGCCGAGCGCTATCTGTCGACGGCGCTGTTCGAGGGAATTTGACCAGAGGAAACCGACCATGGCGGATCAGCCGCGACGACCGAGAACCCTGAACGACGCCCGCACCGAAGCGGAAGCTGCGTTCAAGAAGACCACGACCAAGGTGGCGGAAGCGCCGCCAAAGACGGCAGCGCTCCCGGGCGTGAAGGAACTGGTGTCGCTGCGGATCGACCAGGATGTGCTCGAGCATTTCCAGGAGGGCGGCCCGGGCTGGCAGGAGCGGATCAACGAGGCCTTGAGGAAAGCGGCGGGCAAATAGCAGCCGCTTGCGCGAGGGAACACCAACTGAAAAGCCCGGCCAAAGGCCGGGCTTTTTGATTCAACCTTTAATAGCAGCGGATCAGCGGCGGAACGCACCGCCGAGCATTCCGCCCATGACGCCGCCGATGAAGGCGGCTCCGTCCGGATTGCTGCGATGGCCGCCACCACCACCACCGCCACCACCGCCACCGCCGCTGCGTTGCGCACGGCGGGCGGGCTTGCTTTCGGACTCATCGCTGGAACTCGCTTGTGCGACGATCTCCGTTAACAACGCTTTGTGCTGCAGCCTGTTGAGATATCCGCTCTTGGGATAGCCGCGTGCCGCCTGCCAGCGGGTAATGACCGAGCGGGTCGGCTCGTCGAACTTGCCGGTCACCTTGGTGTCGAAGCCGAGACCGTTGAGGCGGCGCTGCACGTCGCGGCGCTGCCCCTTGTCGAGGCCGATCTGGTCTTCGGTGGTCTGGTTGGATTCTTCGGTGAAGGTGGCCGGATCGATGCCGGTGGTCAGGTTGCGGGTCTGGGTGCTCGGGCCGTCCTGCAGAGAGGCGATCCTGGCCAGCGCCAGCGACTTGAACTGGCCGTTTGGATAGTTGGTCAGATAGGCGTTGAGTTCTTCCGGCTTGTTCGATTCCTTGACCGAACGCCAGAACTCGAGCTCGACGTCCGACCCTCCGGAACTCGAAGCAACTGCGGCAGGGCTTGCACCTGCAGGCGCGGCCGCCGTGGCGGCGGGCGCTGGAGCCTGATTCAAATAGACCGACCCGATCAGGTTGGTGTGGCCCCAGGGCAATTGCCCCTTGTTGGTCTCTTCGTTGACCTGGGCGCGGACCTTGGTCATCGCCTGCTGGATCTCGACGCCGGGGGCCGCGATGTTCGCCAGCAGCGCTCGGGTGAACGGGCTGTTGGTGCCTTCCTGGCCGTCAAGCGCGGTCTGTCCCGGGCCGGTGGCGAACGCAATCAGCGTGCCTTCGCCGGATTTCATCTCGGCCAATCCGGCCTGCACGTTGACGCTGCGGGTCGCGGAATTCGATTTGATCTTTGCCGCGAACGGATTGTCGCGGCAGGCATCGAGGAACACCAGCTTGACCTTGGCGTCGCCCATGGTCTGGTCGAGGGTGAGATCGATGTTGATCGCCGCGCCGAGCTTGACGTCCATTTCGGATTTGATGTCGGCGTCGATCGGCAGCAGATAATTGGTGCCGCTGATGGCGATGCCGTGGCCGGCATAGAAGAACAGCGCGACGTCGGCGCCCTGCGCCTTCTTGCCGAATTCGAGCAACCGTTCCGTCATCTTGTCGCGCGTGAGATTGGTGCCTTCGACAACTTCGAAGCCGATATTGCGAAGGACGCCCGCCATCGACTTGGCGTCGATCGGCGGATTCGGAAGCGGAGCAACGTTCTTGTAGGTGCCGTTGCCGACCACAAAGGCGACGCGGCGGTCGGCCTTGGCGGCGTTGGCGGTAAACACCATGCAGATCAGGGAAAGGATTATGGTGAGGTAGCGCATCGGAAATCCCCTGGTAGAATCGAAAAAAATCCTGGGCGGTAAAATGCTTCGGCAGATTACACGAAAAAACCGCGTATCGCGCTATAAAACACTGGCCGGCTGCCCAAATCCGGACGGCGGCCATTGGTCCTAGGCCTATTTGAAACCGGCGCACCGTCTAGCGTGATTTAGATCACAATCAGCCTCGACGAAGCCGGCCAAGCAATCAGGTTCCGGCGCGCGCGGGGACCGGATCGGCTTGTTTCAGGTTCAGGAGATTGCCGGTCAGGATCAGCGCCGCGCCGAGGATGGTGAGTGCGTCGAGCCGCTCCGAATAGATCAGCCAGCCCGCGATCGCAGTCAGCGGAACCCGCAGGAAATCCATCGGTATCACCACGGTGGCGTCCGCATACAGCATCGCGCGCGCCATGCAGAAGTGCGAGAACGTGCCGCAGAAGGCGAGCACCACGATCCAGCCCCAGGCATAGGCGGACGGCCACTGCCAAGTGTAGAGCGCGGGGAAAAACCCGGCTGCGGTCTGGATCACCAGCATCCAGAAAATAATCGCTGTCGTTTGTTCGGTGCGGGTCAGCGACTTCATCATCGCGATCGAAATGCCGAAGCCGACGGCGGCGCCGAGCGCGATCAACTGGCCTGGGTTGATCTCGCCGGTCGCAGGCCGGACGATGACGACGACACCGACCACTCCCAGTACGATTGCGGCGATCTTCCACACCGTCATGCGCTCGCCGAGAAAGCTCGCGGCCAGGATCGCGGTCCAGATCGGCATGGTGAATTCGATCGCGACCACCTGGCCCAGCGGGATCAGCGTCAGCGCGAAGAACCAGCCGAGTTGGGCGACATAGTGGGTGAGATTGCGCCCGATATGCAGCGGCAGCCGCGATGTCCGCATGGTCCTGAAGCCGCCGTTCATGCGGATCAGGGGATACAGCATGAAGAAGCCGATGATTGAGCGGATCTCCATGATCTGGAAGACGTTCAACTCGCGCGTCGTCTCGCGCCCGGCGATCGCCACCGTCAGCATCAGCGCAAGCCAGCCTGCCATCCACAGCGCGGCCATTGGTTTGGAGGGGGTTCGATCCATCGGCGCAGCGGGGGAGCAACGGGGTTGAGAAGGGGGAAGCCGGTATCGGCGACGTGAGGACGATTTGCAACGGGCAATTATGCCGATGCAGTGCTGCGTCCGTCTTAATTTCGAGGTGGGAGGTCCGGTCCGTTTGATGCTAAGGATCGACGAAATTCACTTGTCATTCCGGGATGGTCCGAGGACCAGACCGCCGATGTACAAGTGCACATCAGCAATCTCGCGATTCCGGGTCGGCTCGTTTCATTCGCGCCCGGATTACGGCGATAACAAATCTGGAGGGACCCGCTCATGCACATTCTGCAACCGGCCGAATGGTCGAAACCTCGCGGCTTTTCGCATGGCATCGCGGTCGATGGTCCGGGCAAATGGATCGTGCTGGCGGGCCAGACCGGCGGTGATGAGAAGGGCGAGTATGAGCCCGAGTTGGCCGCGCAGGTCACTGTTGCCTTGCGGCGGATCATCAAGCTGCTCGGCGAGGCCGGCGCCGGTCCCCAGCACATCGTGCGCCTGACCTGGTATCTGACCAGCCGCAGCGAATACCAGGCCGCAGGCGCCGGCATCGGCGCCGCATGGCGCGAGACGCTGGGGAAGAATTTTCCGCCCTCGACGCTGCTCTATATTGGCGGCCTGGTCGACGAGCGCGCCAAGGTCGAAATCGAAGTTACCGCGTTCGTACCGGCGGCATAAGGACATCTCCCAATGACAAAGCGATCCACATCCGCAGATTTTGTGACGGCGTTCGCCACCGGCTGGCCCGAGAACCAGCCCGACATCATGGTGCTATCGCTGACCACGCAAAAGGGCGTGCAGGATTTTGCGTTCAACAAGGAACAAGCCCTGTTGATCGCAAAAACCATGAAGGAAACCGCAGCGCGGCTGGCCAAGCCAAAGACCAGCTAGCGCAAGCCGAGGCCGCGCGCCTCAGGAGCGCGACAGCGAAATCGTGGCGCCTCGGAACTGGCTGTCGGCCCGGATCACGACGGACTGCTTGTTGCCGCGCGTCGTCAGCGAAAGGTTTGCGGTGAATCCGGGCGCGCTGGCGATCACCTGGAAATTGTTTCCGGCGACGCGTCCCTCAAGATTTCCGCTGACGTTGCGGCTGCTTTCGCTCCATGTCCCCGAGAGCACGCCGCGCTCGGCGATGACGTTGCTCCGGAGCTCGAACTTGTAGGAGTCGCTGGCACAGGTGAGGCTTTGGTTGAGGCCGTGACCGCCTTCGCCCACTGCGTAGGACGCGCGGCATCTGATGCGTTCGGTCGAGCCGTCGTCGAGAGTGACGGTGCCGCTGCCGGACCAACGGCCCGCCAAGCCGGTGAACGGCCCGGATTGCGCCAAGCTGGCGGAAGCCGAGGCGACAAAAAACGCGACGGCCGCAAAGAGCAGCCGGCGCGTGCGAACGAAGATATCCTGGGTTCGGCTTGCCCTATTGACGGGACGCTTCCCATCGACCGCTGCAAGGTACGCCCGCAGATGCGCCATTCCACTTCCCCGATCCGGTTTTGCCGTTAAGCTGGCCGTTCGCATATGCACCATTGATCGAGACTCGCACAAGTCCTTCGCGTCCGACGCTTCCGGAAACCGCTGCGCCCGGGGCCGAAACCCTACCCTCGGTGACGGTCAGCGTCGAACTCGTGGACGGCTCGCAGCTGCCGGCCTTGGTCACGACAGTGACGGTCCATAGTCCGTCATAGTCGTTTCCGGCAGAGGCAGGGGCGGCAATGAGGGCTGACGCGGCGGTGAGGGCGGAAACAAGAAACGCGTTGCGAATGCGATGAGGGCGCATGAATTAAATCCCCGATGTATGTGATGCCGCGGCTTTTCAGGGCACAATGTGTTCAAAGTTTGCTGCGTCGCGACAACACGGAAGGTTCCCACAGCTCAAACATTTGATGCAAGGATTGTTCCTGGCCAGGAACGGAAAATTGTTCCGAAATGGGATTTGCTCGGCTCCAACGCCCTGAAAGCCCTGGCAAAACGGTAAAATGTTACGCCGAAAGGCTCGGTGCCTGAGTCGCGAATTGCTCGTCCTGCGGCTTCGCGGGCAGGGCATTGTTGGCCTTGGCATAGTCGATCACATCGCCCAGAAGCTTCTGGCCGAGCGGCGCCAGCGCCCGCTCCCACAACTCCCTCGCCGTTTCGCCCTTCTTCACGAAAACCCACTCCTGGGCTGCGATGGCGCCGGCGTCCATGCGATCGGCAAGGTGATAGATGCTGCCGCCGGCGATCGGGTCGCCTTCCTTGATCGTCCATTCCACCGCTGCGATGCCGCGATGCCGCGGCAGCAGCGAGGGGTGATAGCCGATACCCCCGAGTTTCGACGCCGCGAGCGCGTCCTTGCCGATACGGGCGTGGCTGTGTGCGGTTACGATCAGGTCGGTACCGGCGGCGATTTCCGAGGCAACGACGAGCTTGGGATCCGCTTGCACGGTGACCTCGATCCCGGCGGCGCGGGCCGCGGTTGCGAGCCGGTCTTCGGCGTCGGCGACCACGACCCTGACGACGTCGACGCCGTGCTGGCGCAGCATGTTCAGCGTGGTCACGCCGAAATGGCGGGAGCCGACGAGAGTGATCCGCATGATGTTTCTATCTGTCCGTCACGAGTGAGGGGGGGCTGCTCCGCCTTGTCGATAACACGCCGGAAGCCTCCGTCATGCTGCCCGGCCAAGGCAGCCGCCGTGTTATCAACAGGACGCGGTTCGATCCAGTCCCGGACGGGCAAATCGGCTGCAGCTGTCAAAGCGTCGCATTGCGGGACAGGGCACCGATCCAGCGCGGGAAGGTCGAGCTATGCGAGAAGCCTCAATTTTGGTTTTTCGGGGCCGGGGCCCTGTCGTTCCAGCAATTGTTTCCGGGAATCGATGCGCTTCGCCTCGATCGCCAGCAGATGGCGTCGCAATTCAGCACTGTGGATATGGATATGGTTGAGGATTTCGCGGCGCTCGAACGGCGTCAGCGCCGGGTTTGCAAGGCTCTTCCAGGCAATCCGCAACAGTTCCTTTAGTCCGCTTACGGCCGCATCGAGATCGTCTTGCTTTGCCATCCCCGTTCGCCTTCGAAATAGACAAGGCAACTACGGGTAGATTAACTCTGATTCTGCGGTACCCGGCAACAATCGCGGAAATAGCCGGGCGCCGGAGGGGCGCCGGCATAGGCCACCGCCGCACCGGCCGCTATGAAGCCCAGAGCCGCGCCGGCCGCGATGGCGCCGCCGGGACCCCACCGGTACCAGTTCGGACGTGCCCAGCCGCCCGGGCGAACCACCGTCCTGCGTCCCACCACGACGTTGCCGCGCGGACCTCGGCCGACATAGGTACGGCGGGCAACATAGACCTGTTCGACGTCGGAGGTGGCGTTCTGATGGTTCGAGCCCTGCACCGGACCGCTCAGTGCGTTGGCCGGAGCGCTCGTGACGGTGGCCGTCAAAACCAAAGCAAATGACAGATCGCAAACAAAAACCGCCCGAAGGCGGTTTCCGTGATCGCGATTTGAGTTGCGATCAGGCCGCAGCAAGCGGGGCGGGGCGCCGAAGCGAACGCCGATAGGTCATGAAGCCGATGCCGGCAAATCCCAGAATAAGCATCGCCCATGTCGATGGCTCGGGGATGGCGGCAACCGTCGGCACATATGGCGTTTGCCCGGTCAGGGCGGCGTTGCCGATGTTGAAGTAGCCGTTCACTAGCGGGCCGCCCGTAGGATTGCCTCCCGGAGCGAGATAAATCGACCAGGTGCCGCCGGAGATCAGAAGGTCGTACTGATTTCCAGCAAAGGTGAACAGCTCATTGGCCGCGAAGCCATTGAAGTTTCCGTTGTTGTACTGAATGGCCGCCAGAGGGTCATTGCTCAGATCGAACGACAGAGAACCGATCGAAAAATGGAAAGCGGTCGCGGCAGGGATCGCTGCAATATCCGGAAAACTTGCGAAGCCGACGTTGACGAAGCCCGAGCCGGACGGCGGAACGAGCGTGTTGTCGTAGACAAGGCTGCCCGAGAATGTGGAACTGGGCGTGATCGTTCCGATAAAAGGTGCCTGGACGTTTGGCCCGCCGAAAACTCCACCTGAGAAGTTCGCGCTGGTATAGACATCTGCAAGAGCAACGTTCGCCGTTGCCAGCACTGCAGCAATACCCAAAACAATACTACGAAGTTTCATTTTTAGTTCCCCAAATTTATTTTAAATTGATTTTATGGCACCAGCTAATCAACAATTCCGGTGCGACACAAGCGAATTAAGAATGTCTGAACTCAAATACACCAGATTTGTGACAGTTGTTGCCTGCCAGCCCGCGAACCGTTTCGCTTTTGGCGGGCTTCTTTTCGCGGTCTATGACAGGCTTCGAGACGCGCCGCGGGTCGCCGGCGCCGGATCGAAACGATGATTGTTCTGGTAAGCTAATGCCATCCAAAGCAAGGCGCCGATGATCCCAACATTGCGCGCGATAAGCATGAATCTTCGCATCTCGCTCTCCCGCATTTGATGCAGGAATACCCCGGCGGGCCCATGATTGATGTGACGCCGATCACCCGGCAGGAGTGCGGTGCGGGATGGCTGCCGATGCGAAAAAACGCGCGGCTCATTGAACCGGTTGCCGGTTTGCGCAGACAGACGTTGGCTGGGGATTTGAGGGCCCAGCGTTAAACAGCCGGCGCCGCCAAGCGATCATACTCCGCTCGGTGGCGCTGTGCGTTTCAGCAGTCTGATGGGCGGATCGGCGATACGAACGAGGGTTGCTTCGAAAGTCATACCGGGCTCTTGCAGCGACCGTCCGCGACAGGATGCGACGGTGCCTGCGGATTTGCCGATCAGGGTCAGTTCGACATTGTCGATGCCGAACACCGACAATTGGCCCGGCGTATGCCTTCTGGTCGAGATGGCGGCGGTAAACTCATCCCCTCTCTGACGATACGAGCCTGCGTATTCGAGGACGGTGTCGCCGCCGCTGACCTTGTCATCCCTCAGCATGACAATGCCCGTCCCTTCGCCGAGAGGCGTCCTGAACCATGCAGAATATTCGCCGTCCTTGAGCATATTGGTCGCCTTGAGGGAATACGGCCAATCATGTCCAAGGTCAGGTTCAGGTTCCGATAACAAAAAGGTTCATGATTTCGGAAGTTTCAGCCGATCGGCGCAAACGGAAGTGGCAGCCCGGCCTTTGATTTCAGTGATCGTGATGCCGCAACAACCGCTTCACGGTGCGGGCAACGCGGTTTCGTGGTCGCGCTGGATGATTTCGTGACGTCCGCCGTGATGAGGCCTCTTCACGGCGCCGATCGGCAGGCGGTTCAAAACATCACAGGCTCCAATGAAAAGGCCGCCGGACGTATGCCAGCGGCCTCCGGGCTCAAAATTTATTGGAGATCAGAAATACTGTTCAGCCCCGGTGTCGCGGAGATTATTCCAGGCAGCCCGGCGCCGTGAAGCCTTTTGATTGTTCCCCTGCAAAGAACAGAAGAACTGTTGCGACGGCGACACGAAAGCGTCGGGCAGCGGACGCATGAACTCCAAGACACAAGCACGGCGCGAAAGCGGGCTGGCGCTACTTGCTATTGGATGCGGCAGTCATCGAGTGAGACACCGGATGCGAGCAGTTCGATCACCCAGCGCGGTTGCTTGCCGCGTCCGGACCATGTTTCCGAGGGGAGTTCGGGATTTCTAAATTTGGGCATTACCTTCGGATAGGGCCTGGGCTGGGGAATGTCTTTGGGCGAGCCTCCAAACCGGACGCCGAGTTCTTCCAGTCGCCTTTCCAGTTTCGCCTTCTGAGCCTCGACCCTTTCGGTCAACGTCGAAATGACCGTCTCGTGAAGTTTCCAAAGTTCATCGAGCGGCATCGTCTCTAGCGTGCGATGTTTCACGTCTGCATCTCCGTGTGAGTCACTACGCCCGTGAGGGGACGGTTTGTGACTCACAACAGATAAAGGTCGCGTTAAGCGGCCCGGTCCTTCTTGATCTAAATTCGCCGCGCTGGTCAGGCGAGGCGAACGGAAGCGCGCGCCTTGTGCCGACAGGCCAGGAAGCCAGCGCCGGCCAAACCGAGAAAGTGATCACACCGACGGTTGGATAGAATGTGAGCGTGAACAATCCCGACCGACGTCATCGGAAGCGGAGCGCGCAGATGATGTCGACGAAATTGTTCAGCGTGAAATTGTAAGTCTCGGTAAGCTTGGCCGCTGGGGCGCTCGCAATTGCTGCGCAGGTCAAAAGATCTGTAAGAAGCGGTAGACCTCGGCCACATGATGAGATCCCCGTATTTTTTGGCAGGTTGAAATAAATGAGCCGCCCCTCTGGGATACTTTAATTGTGCTTTAATCGAAAATTCAAATGAGCATAGGTCGTAGGACCTTGGTTGCGCCGGTAAATCCGACCCGGTGGTCGGGCACTTCGAGTGGATGCCGCGTGCGACCCTGTTTGGTTGCATCTGCAAGAGGAAGCGCGAGCCGCGGGGGCCTCACAGTAAAGATCGCCTCAAAGCGACCATTCGATTTTGATCGCGCCGATGCACGGCGATAGAAGGAATTGCAGCTAGGTAGCAGATCTCCGCATTCAAAGCCGGTGCGGAGCGACAGAAAAGCCGTCATCGCATCGCGGTGGCGGCTTTTTTCTGGTCAGCGTTGGAAAGCATTCGGCGGCGAACGCCGCCAGGCGGCGACCTTCGGCGGTTCATCCTTTGATGGCTCGCCGATTTGTGCCGGCGAATTTCAAGAAAAGCCGGACGCGCGAACGTCTCTTATGCTGCGAACTCGTGCACGAGTGCCGCGGTCAACAGTTGTTCGGCTGCGGGCGTCAATCGCGAGCCCTTGATGAGGCCAATGCGTCTCAAGGTCAGGAGTGCGACCGGATCGCACAGTGCAACGGAAACGCCGTCCCCCAGCATTGCGAGCGCACGCTGCTCATCCGAATCGAGATCCGTCCATGAAATATCGTCCATCGCCTGCCTCGACCGGTTGCCAATCCCCCGTTCGCTATGGTCGGGATGGGAAGTTAAAGATCGATTAAAATTGCGTGCATTGTCGCTCGTCGCCGTAAATGACGCCAATTCGGCTTGTCGTGTGGTGCACCAACGTCTCTCCAACCGCTGATTTTCAGGCGCCAAGCGTGTGGCGAAGGCATCGGCGGCGCCAGAGTCCTTCCCAAGGTGCGAGTCACAATCGGCGAACAAAAAAAAGGCCGCCCCAAGGGCGGCCTTTTTGCACCGATTGATACCGAATTCAGGCGACCCGGAAGGCGGGGCCGTTGCTGCGGCGGCGATAAGCCAGGAAGCCAACACCGGCGAAGCCGAGGATCATCATAGCCCAGGTAGAGGGCTCAGGTACCGCGGAGATGTTTGCCGTGATCGAAAGGACGGAAGTACCGCCCTCCGGGTTGCGCCATGTGGATCCATCATAGGTTCCCGCACCCGTCTCGACGAAATGGATGTTGGAAAGCATGATGCCGTTCGAAATGAAGGCAAGGCTTGAGAGCAGCGAGTCGTCGATGTGGAACACGTTGTCGCCGGGCGGGTTGGTCGGCTGTGTGATCTGAAGGTTGAACTGCTGGGAGTCCGGCGGAAGGTTCGGGTCGCCGAAGTTCAGCGTGAACGTGTAGCGGACGGTGAAGTCCTGGTCTCCGCCGGTGCTTGCCCTGTTGACCCAGGTGAGCGAACCGAGGGTGTAGCCGACCTGGTTCAACGGCACGTCGTTGGCGGTGACGTTGTTGATGGTGATCGTGCTGTTGGTGCCGCCCGACATGTCGAGCGTCCTGTTGCCGGAGCCGCCAATACTGCAGCCGCTGCAATTCAGGTTGGACCAAGCGCCGGTGCCGGTGAAGTCAACGGTTGCCGCATTCGCTTGCGAATGCACCAAACCGACGAGCAAAGCTGCTGCCGCAATTTTTACTACACTTCTCATATTCATAAACCCCTCTACATCAAATATGAATTAAACACGTATAACCTTTCATACATCATATAAAGAGTCAACAATCCAGCATTATCGCAGTATTCCTTAAATCAAGTGTTTGGTTTAATTGAATTTTATTCCGAGGGGAGGAGGGGCTCGGCTTCGCCGGGCAGTGAAATCAGGCGCGGCTTTGGTACTACAAACACTGTTGATTGCGAGTGTGGCGCGCGGATTAAATACTCAAATCGACGTCAATATTAAATAGATCGACGGTTTCAGGTGGCGGAACGACTGCTAATGGCAGGTGAGTGGGCAGGAAAACCCGCAGCCGTCACATTCCGTTCAAAGGGGCCGTGTTAGCTTTCCGATCGAAGCCGTCAGCCGGATGTACGCTGGCGTCTTCGCAGGCCCCGGCTTTAATGCCGGGGTTTTTTCGTTCGGAGCGGGGCCCCATGGCGATGAAATGGTGAGGGCAAACACGTCTCCGAACGAAAGACCGTCGAAAAGCGAGCCACTTTGCGGGCCCGCGCCATGCCTTCTCGGTCAACTGGAGCCGATATCTTATGCGACCTCGGAAGGGTCCCGGCGCACCGCGGTTGCAGCACGGCCCCTTCGAGCCGTCTCGGCGATTCGAAGTTCATCAATGCTCTTGCCAGCCGCAAGCAGTTCGCTCATCCAACGCGGTTTTCTGCCTCTGCCGGCCCACGTCTCGGCGGGTTTGGCCGGATTCTGGAATTTCGGATAGACCTTGGGGTAGGGACGGCGCTGCCTTGCGACCGGCGAAGGCGCAGCTTCGCGGCCCAGCTTCTCAATCAAAGCCTCGAGCTCACGTTTTTCCGTTTGCAGTTTTGTTGCCAGTGTCTTGCCGATCGCCTCGCGAAGCGCCCAAAGCTCATCGATCGACATTGACTGGAAGTCGTCCGGTCCCACTACGCGCCCCCGCGAATCAACACGACATTATAAAGCGTTAATACAGCTATTAAATGTCACGTGCATTAAAAAGGCCGCCCGGAGGCGGCCTTTTCGCATCAAATGAAAATTCGGCTCAAGCGAGGCGAACGGCCGGGCCGTGGCTTCGGCGGCGATATGCCATGAAGCCGACGCCGGCAAAGCCCAAGATCATCATGGCCCAGGTGGAGGCCTCCGGGACCGATGCAACGATCAGGCCGGTCACCGGCACCGTCGGGCTGCTACCAAGCAGCACGTCGATGTCGTTCACCTGGAGCGTGAACGTGCCGCCGGCAAACGTGAAGGTCTGCGGCGCATTGTCGAAGTCGATGTGAACGAAGCCGTCATTGCCCTGCACAGTGCCCAGCAGGCTGGCGGTGTAGACGCCGGGGTTCGGATCCGTGCCCGCCGGTGCGCTGAAGGTGATGACGAGGTTGAAAACATCACCCGTGTAGGTGCTGGTGCCGTTCGCCAGAGTGAACGATCCGAAGTTGTTGACGTTGGGCGTTCCAGGAGCCGATCCTACGGCCAGGAAGCCGCCGATCGTGGTGCCCGAAAAGGTCGAGTTGTTATAGGTCAGATGAGCGTCCGTATCGGTGGCACCTGCAACGCAACCCGCGCCGAAGCAGCCTGCGGTCGATCCCGAGAAGAAAACCTCGGCCTTGGCCGGGACTGCCGAAAGCATGGCGGCCATAGCGGCCGCGCCAAAAAGATGAATCAGTTTCACAAGCACCTCCAAATAAATCATTCCGACGTCACTTCAATACGCTTCTTAATTGACTGTCAACCATACCAGGCGCGCTTCCGTGGATATTTTTTTGCAATTTAATTTTTGGATTGAATTTTTTCGCCGGCCCCAGGCAAAAGGGCGCCCGCGAATGCAACGAGCAGCAATCGCTGCGTCCACCACTGCAACTAATCACTGCAACTATCGGTGCGAGCCCTGGACCGCGCTGCAGGCTATGAATGCGACGACGGCAATAATTCCAAAGGTGACCATCATGAGTCTGGCTCCGATCAACCTGCCTCTATCGATAATAAACCGATAGACCGTTGTCGCCACGCTCAAAGATTTTCCATCTGAATTAAAAAAAGGGCGCCACACCGCAAGCCGGTTGGGCAGCGAAAAAAATCGTCCTTCGCCCAGAGTGGGGTTTGTTCTGACCGGGGATTATTAAATCCGTTTATTTTCGCCTGTTGGGCCGGCGACGATCGTCAAACCCGAAGCCGGAAAATATGACCCAGAAGAAAAACAGGATCCAAACGGCCGCAAAAATGGTTCCGAACAGTTGCATCCAGCGAAAGCGCTCCACCGCAAATCTGCGGCTATCATAGCACACGGCCGCCGCCTCGCGGACTTTTGCTTTGCTGATGCCGGACAGAATGATGTCCACAGCCATACATGAGCAAGGGGCATTGCCGCGTTTGTGCGTGTGATGCACACTCCGAAGGTGGACCCGGGCGGAAGCCCGAGCCCACCTCACGGGGAGCCATCCCGGTGAGCCTGGAGGGCCGGTGTCGTAAGCGCCGGCCTTCTGCTTTTTCACCGAGCGATTCGAAGCCTACACGCGAAGTGATTGCCGGAAATTCTGAAACCCGCTTATGCCCGATTCACACAGTGTGGTGCGTGAATCTGACCCGGCACCACGTTGCGCCTTGATCGAATTCCCTTGACCGGGTTCTTATGAAACCCGCTGTCGCCGCAACTGATTTGCCCACACAGTGCCGAGACAAGCCATTTTTGGAGAACGGCTAAATCTCACTAAATGGTTGATATCATTGGTGAGCGCGGAGGGACTCGAACCCTCGACCCCATGATTAAAAGTCACGTGCTCTACCGCCTGAGCTACGCGCTCACTTAGACCGGCTGTGTAGGGGCCCGCTTGGTGCGGGTCAATAGCGCGACATACCGCAGAGATGAAGCTGGGGAAGGGTGGATTTGCAAGCTAATGCCGGTTGTTAGCTGGAACTCTTCAAGTGAGCGCCACCGTCAAAATGCGCCACCCATCAACTGGCTTCCCGATGAATTTCCGAAGCCACCGGTTGGGACGAGCCGGCGGCCGTCGGCATCGCCACCGGACGCAGCCCGATCAGCTCGGCGGTGCGGACGGCGCTGTTGCGCCAGAACGAGAACGCGTTGATCCGGGAGTTTTCCAGGATGGCAATCGCGACTGCGGACAAGAACGGCAGGCTCTCCAGCACCAGCACGGCTGCAAACACGTAGATCTCGCGGACTTCCTTCTGGCTGTTCGTGACCACCAGAACGGCGGCGCCGACCAATAGCAGCACCCCGATCACCGCTTCCCAGAACGCCTGGAACTCGATCGACATCCGCGACAGCCCGCCCTTGGAGGTGCGGGCAAACGGCAGATGATCCTTGATCAGGCCGTTGGCGACCGCACGCGAGACGGTCCACTGCACCGACATCGCGGCGACCATGGCGCCCAGCATCTGGCCCATCTTGATCGGTACGCGCAGGCGGTACAGCGCCACGAAATGCACCAGCGAGACCACGAATGCGGCGATGATCGGCAGCGTCAGGATCTTGTCGGGAATGGCGATGTCGGCAAAGGCGACGATCGGTACCCAGATCAGGTTCAGGATCGCCACCAGCACCCCCAGGCTTTCGGCGCCGAGCCAGTTCAGCCAGCCCAGCGCGAACTCACGCCGCTGATTCGGGCTAAGCCTGCTGGCGCCGGGCAGGAACCGCCGCCAGTGCTTCTTGACGATCTGGAAGCCGCCATAGGCCCAGCGGTGGCGCTGCTTCTTGAAGGCCTCGTAGGTGTCCGGCAGCAGGCCGTGGCCGTAGCGTTCGTTGGTGTAATGGGTCTGCCAGCCGTGCTCGATGATCGCGAGGCCGAGATCGGTATCCTCGCAGATGGTGTCGCCGGCCCAGCCGCCGGCCATGTCCATCGCCGCGCGCCTGATCAGGCACATGGTACCGTGGACGATGATGGCGTTGGCCTCGTTGCGCTGGACCATGCCGATGTCGAAAAACCCGGCATACTCACCGTTCATGATGTAGTGCATCAGCGAACGGTCGCCGTCGCGATGGTCCTGCGGCGCCTGCACCAGGCCGACGCTGGGATCGGCGAATACCGGCACCAGATCCTTCAGCCAGTCCGGACGCACGACATAGTCGGCATCGATGATGCCGATGATCTCGGCGTCCGCCGCTGTGCGATCCATTGCGATGCGCAGGGCGCCGGCCTTGAAGCCTTCGACCTTCTCGGCGTTGATGAACTTGAACCGTTCGCCGAGTGCGCGGCAGTGGTCCTGGATCGGCTGCCAGAATTCCGGATCCGGCGTGTTGTTGATGATGACCACGCATTCGAAATTCGGATAATCCAGCCGGGACACCGCATCCAGCGTCTGTTTGAGCATGTCGACCGGCTCGAAATAGGCCGGTACGTGGATCGAAACCTTGGGGAAGGTTTTCGCCCCGGCGCCGGCTGCCGGCGCGACCGATTCACCCTTGACGATCAGGCGGCGCGGGCTTCGGCCAAACGCAATGGCGGCGATTTCCTCGATCCGCGCCATCGCGATCAACACCAGTGGAACCAGCAGGATCAGGCCCAGCGTCAGCGCAAAGGCCGAGCCGAACACGAAGTAATGTCCGGTCCAATAGGCGAACACGGTTGCCGTCCAGGCCCCCACGCCGTTCGCGGCCGCCGACAGCACCAATGCCTGCATCACCGTAGGTTCGGCGATCCGCAGGATCGGCAGCGACATCAGCACCCCGACCAACAGCGCGATGATGGCGAGCTTCCAGTAGTTCTCGTTGACGATCGGGCCGGTCCAGGCGAATTTCGGCTCGCGCGCGGCGTTCAGGATGCCCCAATAGGGGCCGACGCCGCCTTCAAAGAACTTCCAGGGCTGATCGATCGCTTCGACGATGTTGTAGTCCATGCCGATCGCATCGGCGCGGGTGACGAAGTTGCGCAAGACCGATGCCTGCTCGAACGGCCCGGGGTTGGCATTCTTGAGATTGTAGCCGGCGCTGGGCCAGCCGAATTCCGCGATCACGATGCGCTTGCCGGGAAACTGGTCGCGCAAAAGCTGGAACATCGCGACCGCCTGGTCCACCGCCTGCTTGTCTGTAAAGTTTTCCCAATAGGGCAAGACGTGGGCGGCGATGAAATCGACGGAGTAACCCAGCTTCGGATTGTCACGCCAGATGTTCCAGATCTCGCCTGTCGTGACCGGGACATTGACGGATTTCTTCACCCGCTTGATGAGCTCGATCAGGTCGTCGACCTTCTGCTCGCCGCGGTAGATGGTCTCGTTGCCGACGACGATGCCGACGACATTGCTATTGCGCCTGGCCAGGTTGATGGCTGCATCGATCTCGCGCTCGTTGCGCTCGGGATTCTTGTCGATCCAGGCGCCCACGGTCACCTTGAGGCCGAACTCCGCGGCGATCGGCGGAACAAGTTCGACGCCGCCGGTCGAGGAGTAGAGCCGGATCGCCCGCGTCAGCGTCGACAGCTTCTTCAGGTCGGCCCGGATTTTTTCGGCGTTCGGGATATTGTCGACGTCGGGATGCGCCGTGCCTTCGAACGGAGCATAGGAGACGCTCGGCAGCATGCCGTTGAAATCGGGGGCCTGCTGCTTGTCCTGGAACAGACCCCAGAGCGCGGCGTGGGTAGCGGTAACGAACAACAAAACGGCGACGACGGCGCGCATCGCGACTAAACCATACGGGGCCTGCATTGGAGAAAGCGAACCCGTCCCCTAGGTTCGACCGACACGGCGGCGTCAGGATATCCCTGACACGCCATCCCACAACTGGTATGGCGCCATGGCGTTTTAAGGGCGCGAGCGATTCCAACCAAGAAAATTTCGGATCGTTCCGCCATCCGCGGCGATTTATTTCGCCGGTGCGGCGGGTGGTGTGGCCGGCGGCGGGGTGGCCGGAGCCGCGGGGGCAGTACCGGCGGTCGCTGCTGGTGCCGGCGCCGGAGTCGCAGCCACGGCCGCCTGCGGTTGCGCCGTGGGATTGATCCAGCAGGCATGAATGCGGTCGGTCAGGCTCCGCGGCACCTTGTCGTCGATTTGCGAGCCGAATCGGGTCAGGCAGCGAAACGTCGCCTGGACGTGGCCGCCCGGGCAGCCGAATCGGTCGTAGAGATCGAGATGCCGGAAGGCGGTGTCGAGATCGTCCCGCCACATCAGGCCCACGACACGGCGGCCGAGCCAGACGCATTCCGGATTCCCGGCTGGGCCGTTGATGGCCTGCGCGGCCTCGACGAATTCGTCGGTCTTGCGCTGGCTGTCCTTGGCGGCCTCGGCCGAACTGGCGGCAGCCGGCTTGCCCGACTGGTCCTGGGCGGCTGGAGCGCCGCTCTGGGCGAGCGCGCTTCCCATCCCAATCAGGAGGGCTAGGCCGGGGACGGCGAGGTGGCGCAAAACCGCATGTTTGAGATCAGGCACCCGTCGACGCATACATTCCCCGATTTGTTTCCTGCCCATGGACAATCTATCGATCTGCAATCTGGCGCTTCGCAATTCCAGCGGCCCGGTTTGTGCCGTCCAAATAGGTCTCCAATGCGGCGGAGACTTCGAAGGATTCCATGACGGGTATTTCGGATTTTGTCCAGCAAAGTCACAACTTTATCGCGCCGTGGCAAAACTGTCGCAGGAGAAGGCCGGAAATCCGTGTATCGCGCTCTTGGCAGATCGCCGATGACCCGCTAATCGACGGTCCCCGCCCGGAGGATGGAACAGATTTCTCTTCGCACGCCGCTGGCGCTTCTCCTCTTATCCCTGAGCATGATCGCCGCGACGTGGTGGTGGCTGGCCACGCCGATCAGGCTGGCGCGCGCGCCGATCGATCCCAACGCCAAGCTGTTGTGCGTGTCCTATGCGCCGTTCCGCGACGCCCAGACGCCGCTGGTACCGACCACGCACATCGCGGCGGAACAGATCGCCCAGGATCTGGCGCAACTCGCCAAGATCACCGATTGCGTGCGCACCTATTCGATCGAGAACGGCCTCGATCAGGTTCCCGGACTCGCCGCCAAGGTGGGACTGAAAGTGATCCAGGGTATCTGGCTGGGCAGCAACCGGCTGAAGAACCTGGCGCAGATTTCGACCGCAGTCGGCCTCGCCAAGCAATATCCTGATGTGATCACGTCGCTGGTGGTCGGCAACGAGGTGCTGCTGCGGGGCGAGATGACCACGTCCGATCTCGCCGCCATCATCCGCTCGGTCAAATCTCAAGTCACGGTTCCCGTCACCTATGCCGATGTGTGGGAATATTGGCTGCGCAACCGGGAAATTTATGACGCCGTCGATTTCGTGACGATCCACATTCTCCCGTATTGGGAAGACATCCCGGTTCGCGCGAAATTTGCAGCCAGCCACGTCGAGGCTATCCGCAAACGGATGGCGGTGGCGTTTCCGGGCAAGGAAATCCTGATCGGCGAGACCGGCTGGCCGAGCGAGGGACGGATGCGCGAGGGGGCGCTGCCGTCACGTACCAACCAGGCGCGGGTGGTCTCGGAAATCCTTCTGCTGGCGAAGCAGGAAGGTTTTCGCGTCAATCTGATCGAGGCCTACGACCAGCCCTGGAAGCGCGAGCTCGAGGGCACGGTCGGCGGCTATTGGGGCCTGATCGATTCGGTGCAGCGTGCGGTGAAGTATCCGCCGGGCGAACCCATCAGCAACTTTCCGTTCTGGAAGCTGCAAATGGGCTGCGGCATGGCCTTGAGTTTCCTGGTGTTCGGCGCGGCGTGGCTGACGCTGCGCCGGCGGCCCTGGAAGCCACGGCTCGCAACCTGGATCGCGGTCGGGACGTCCGCAACGACGGCCGGCATTCTGTTCGGCATCGCCTCCGACAAGATGTTCTATGAGAGCTATGGTTTTGGCGGCTGGCTGGCGTGGGGTGCATTGCTCGCCGCCGGATTGGCTTCGCCACTGCTGTGCGCCAATGCGCTGATGTCCGGGCGAGCGCTGCCGACGTTCCTGGAATTGCTCGGCCCCCGCGATTTCCGAGCCGGATCGATCCTGGCCATGGTCCTGGGTGTCGCGCTGGTCGTGACCACGTTGATCGGCGCCGAGACCGCGCTCGGTTTTGTGTTCGATCCGCGCTACCGCGACTTTCCGTTCGCCTCGCTGACCATGGCGGTGGTGCCGTTCTCGACCCTGATGCTGCTCAACCGCCCGCAGGAGGGCGTGCGCCCGATCGCCGAGACGGTATTTGCCGGTCTGTTTGTAGCGTCGGCGCTCTACACGCTGTTCAATGAAGGCACGAATAACTGGCAGGCACTGTGGACCTGCGCGATGTATTTCCTGCTTGCCGCTACGCTGTGGCAGGCGCGGGCCGTGCAAATCCCAAAATAAGCAGGCCGATGGCGATCCCCGACAGGCCGATATTATAAAGTACGATGCCAAAGCCGGCGGCAATCAGTCCGCCGGTCAGCAGGACGATCGACGGCCGGATGACGTGCAGCACGGCGATGATCAGCGCGACCACGCCGAACACCGAATGGCGGAACAGGTACGTCGCGAGCACCCGCATCTTGCACACCATGGTCTGCAGCCCGGCGTCGCATGCCAGCGCCACCGTCGAGAACTCGATCGCGAGGTAACGCAGATAGAGGGCGTAGCCGATGGTCAGGAAGCCGACGATCAGAAGCCACTGCACCTGGTAGGGCGTCAGCCGAAACGGAGTTTTTTTCACGGCAGCATTTTTCCGGCTATGAACGGTTGGCACATACTCTGTGGCAAAACGGGTACCCGGTTTTGCCGAACGCGCAAGCGAAAACGGAGCGGGACATCCGGAGCCGTCGCAAACATCGCAGATCCCGCGAAAGCGCTTGAAAATCGCTTCGCAAGACATTGCGATTATTTCGCTTTATTGGCTCGATCCCCGCCTGCTGAAGAGCGAGGAAATGGCCGAGGTTACCGGCTTCTTCGGCGGTTCCTCGCTCACCACCGGGCGCCTGGCCGGGCTGCGCCGGCGCGGCGCCGGCTTGACCGCAGCGGGCCTGTCTTCTTCGGCCTTGATGGCAAGGCGCTGACCGTCAAACACGGTGGTCTCGCAGGTCCGGTCATTTTCGATCAAGGTCGCACAGATCTTCGCCGCGGCGGCGGCATCGCTGAGCGGCCCGGCAACCAGGCGCAACTGCATGCCTAGCCCGTTGCTGTTTTCCTTCACCACGATGATGGGGCGGAGCGCCGCCAGCGGTGCGTTCGACCGCGACTTGAGAAGCCCGCGCCACAGTGCACGCAAGCCGCTGAGCGAATTGGCGCTGCCGACATCGACGCCGAACTCGGTTCGCTGAACGGCGGCCTTTGACACCGTCGCCGGGGTTTTATCCGGCTCTGCATGGTCAGAGGGCGAAACCGCCGCAACCATTTCGGGTATCGGCGCAGCCGTGACGACGCGCGGCGGCGCCTCGGCTTCGCTCGGTTTTGCGGTTGCGGTTTCCGGCGAAGCCGGCATCGATTTCGACGCCATCGTCGGCGTCGACGGTGTCGGGGTCGGTGTCGTCGACGCTGTTTCTGCGGGGGCGGCCGTTGCCGGAGCCGGCTCTGCCGTAGCGGCGCGCGGCTTTTCCTTTTCCGGTGCGACGGCAGCCATCGTTGTCGCCGGCGCCACGACCGGCATAGGCGACGGACTTTGCGACGCCTGCGTCGACTCGGTCGCGGCCGGAGCAGTCGTGGCGGCCGACGGCGCAGCTACCGCGGCGGTTTGCTGCGCAATCGCGCCGGTCACCGAATCCAGGCCTTGTTCCAGCACGGTGACGCGTGCGTATAGCCGGTCGCGATCGCCGTTGAGCGTCTCGATGGCGGATGCCAGCCGCCGAGCCTCGTTCTGGCCTTCCTTGGCGACGGTGCGGATTTGCTGGGTCTGGCGCGCGAGATCGTCCGCCATGGCCTGTTCACGGCGCGGTCCGATCGATGACTGGCTGGCAAGCAGGGCGACGGTGACCGCGCCGACCGCCGCGAACCCCCATGACCCGAGCCGCCACCACAGCGAGCGCCGGTCGTACTCATCCTCCTCGGCCAGAAGACCAGCCAGCACGCCACCGGTATTCTCAGTCTCCAGAACGCCAGCCGATTGGTCGGAATCCTTTGCCATGCGCCGTCTTTGGCCCCCTGCGGCCTACCGAATCACCCGGCAAACACTAACAGGAAATGCATCGTGTTCTTGAGTCAGAGGCGCTTTGATGGGTCGAATCGGGTTTCCACTCCGGCCTAAAACGCTTTATGACGGCGGCAATAAAACCTGGCGCCAATTCAAGGATTAGAATGACCGCTCGATCCAGCCTGACCATCGTGCTCGCCGCCGGTGAGGGCACCCGCATGCGGTCTTCGATGCCGAAGGTCCTGCATGCCGTGGCCGGCCAATCGCTGCTGGCCCACGTGCTGGCGGCCGCTCCAAAGGAAGCCGGCGCGTCGCTCGCGGTGGTGATCGGGCCCGACCACGGTGCGGTCGCGGAAGAGGTCAAGCGCATCCGCCCCGATGCGACGACGTTCATTCAACGCGAACGTCTCGGCACCGCGCATGCGGTGCTTGCCGCCCGCGGCGCCATCGATCGCGGCGCGGACGACCTGCTCGTCGCATTCGGCGATACGCCTTTGATTTCGGCCGCGACGCTGGCGCGTTTACGGGCGCCCCTGAAAAATGGCGCGGCGCTCGCGGTGCTCGGTTTCCGCGCCGCCGATCCCACCGGTTACGGCCGGCTGCTGGTCGAGGGCGACCGCCTGGTGGCGATCCGCGAGCAGGCGGACGCGACACCCGAGGAACGCGCCATAAAACTCTGCAACGCCGGCGTGATGGCATTCGATGGCCGCGCCGCCCTACAGATCATCGACAAGATCGATAACGGCAACAGCAAGGGTGAGTATTATCTCACCGACGCCGTTGCCATCGTTCGTCAACTTGGACTGGAGGCCGTCGTGATCGAAACCGGCGAGGATGAAGTGCGCGGCATCAACACCAAAGCCCAGCTCGCCGAAGCCGAGCAGGTCATGCAGGCACGGCTGCGCAAGGCGGCGCTCGACGCCGGTGTCACGATGGTCGCTCCGGATACGGTCTACCTCGCCGCCGACACCACGTTCGGCAGCGACGTCACGATCGAACCGTTCGTGGTGATCGGTCCCGGCGTGTCGATCGCCGACGGCGCGGTGATCCATTCGTTTTCCCACATCGTGCAGGCATCGATCGGCAAGAAGGCTTCGGTCGGCCCCTATGCGCGCTTGAGGCCCGGCACCTCGCTCGGCGAGGGCGCGCGGATCGGCAATTTCGTCGAGACCAAGGCCGCCACGCTGGAGGCGGGCGTCAAGGTCAATCATCTTTCCTACATCGGCGATGCGCATGTCGGCGCCAACGCCAACATCGGTGCCGGCACCATCACCTGCAACTACGATGGCTTTGGCAAGCACAGGACCACGATCGGGGCGGGCGCGTTCGTCGGCACCAATTCGTCGCTGGTGGCGCCGGTGAAAATCGGCGAGGGCGCCTATATCGGTTCGGGCTCGGTGATCACGAAAGACGTGCCCGACGATGCGCTGGCGGTGGAGCGCAGTCCGCAGACCAACCGCGAAGGCGGCGCGGCGCGCTATCGCGACATGAAAACGCGCAAGAGAGCGCCGAAGGCCTGACGAGTGCGTTTTTGTCCTATCGGTTTCCGTTCGAGGCGCGCGAAACGATCTAAACGCGGTCGGCCACGGCCACCATGGGCTTCTCGGGAGCCGTGCGCGGGCTTTCAGCCCATCTCACGGTGGGGTCGTCATAACTGATGCATTGGAAGTCAGCGCGGCCGGAGACGGTGACAACCGGGGCCATTCGCTTTCCGCATTTCGGGTAGCGCGTTGCATCCATGAGATCCTCCCGATTTTTTCCCGCTAACTTGGAATGAGAATCTTTGTTCCATTCGAGAGTTGCGGCTGAAAAGTCAGGGGCCGGGCGTCCAGGAATTGATACGACTCCATCGCGGCCCGCTATCCGCGACGGTCGCCACCGAAGGCCCATGACCTCATGAGTCGTACCAGCGGCTGAAGGTCGTATCGGCGGTTATCCTTACAACGAATAGCCAATTGCCGAGCTTGATCGGTCGACCCTAGGTTCGCATTCCGGGGCGGACCAATTCTTTCGGTCGGAGCGCCGTCGAATTTTCTTAGATCGACTAACAACGAAGCCGGCCGAGACCGGCAAGAAAATAAACAGGGAATGGGCGAGGAAACGCGATGGCAAACATCATTTGCCGTCGGGATTACTGGTTTCGTCACAGCACGCCGCCAACACTGCTGCTACAATATGAAGAACCAAGTTGGGAATACAGGGAGTTTGAATACGCCCCGGCGGGATCCTTCGATCATGTCGAGACGAGATTGCATATCGTCTCCCATATCGATCCCATTCGCCAACGCGTCGGCTCGCCGCGAAAGCCTTTCCAGCTCGTATTGCCCAGCGCTGCGGTCAGCGCTCCAGGCGATCATGTAGCGGCTGCTTGGGAAGGAATAGGGCGAGGCAGGCACATCCTGGTCTCACCCGGATTCGTCGCGGCGACGATCGGCAGGGACGTAAGCCCGGGAGCAATCGCAAGGCGTCACTTTGCGCGGCTGCGGGAGCCCGATCACAGCGATACGATCATCGAAAACCTGATGGGTGCGATGGCGGTCGAGATTCAAAACGGCAACCAGAGCGGGTCGATATTCCTGCAGACACTGGTCACGTCGCTGGTTCACTACACGCTGCAGATCACCGCAGGGGTGCCTGCCACAGTCCGCGGAGAGCGCGGGGGCCTGTCGCGGGAGCAATTGCGTCTGGCACTCGATCTGATCGATGCCCGCCTGACCGGACGGCCAAGCCTGTTTGAGCTGGCGGCACTGCTTGACGTCAGTACGCGGTATTTCTGCCGGGCTTTTCGCATATCGACCGGTGTTTCGCCGCATCAATACATCCTTCGACGGCGGGTCGAACTCGCCCGTGGCCTGATCGAAGCGGGACACATGTCGCTGACCGAGGTCGCGATCGCCGCCGGATTTGCGGATCACGCCCAGATGACGACGACCTTCAGAAAGGTGTTGAACGTAACACCGTCGCATTTTCGCCAAGGCACGTAGCCCGCGCGTTAAGTCTAAACCAACGTCGAGTTCCGGTTTCTACAAGCGGTTCCTGTTTCCAAAAGCAGCCAATCTGCGCTCGACCTACAGTCCCTCTGATACAAAACTCAGTAAAAAAACAGGGGTACCAGGGATGAAACGAAAAATGAAAATTGGCCCGGCGTCCGTTGGGGTCATAAGCGCGGCAGTGGAAGCGACTGGGCGGCAATTTATAACTCGTTTTGGCTTGCGTGCGATTGCGGCCGCCGCCGCCGTCCTCGGGACACTGAGCGTTTCTGCACCGGCGTCGGCCGTCGTGATCGACGATCTCTTTGTGTTCGGCGACAGCTATTCCGATACCGGCTCGGGTGTTAAATTGACGAACCCGAATGGTACGACAGCAGTCGGGTATTTAGCGCAGAACTTCGGCATTACGCTGACAACCCGGCAAAATGCGAATCCCGGCACGAGCGGCGTCAATTTTGCAGAGAGTGGAGCCCGCATTAATACCGGCTCCGCACCGAGAAACCTCACCCTGCAGGTCGCCGAATTCCAGAACTACGTCAACACCAACGCGGTGACGTTCAATCCCAACTCCACTTTGTTCTTTCTATCGGGAGGGCTGAACGACCACACCAGAATCACCTCGGCGCAAGCCAACGTCGCAACGGCTGCCCAAGTGGCTACTCTTTATTCGCTCGGGGCGCGTATCTTTGAAATCGCCTTGCTGCCGTCGCTCATTCCCGCGTTCACCGACAGCGCCAACAATTTCAATTCAGGCTACGCAACCCTCGTAACGCAGCTTCAGACGCTCTATCCAGACGCCGTGTTCGGTCTAAGCAATTGGGGCCCTTACTACGACGCCATCCTCGCTGACCCAACGGAGTATGGCTTTACCAACACGACGAACGCGTGTGCCGGTCCCCCCGTCTGTTCGACGCCTGACCAATACTTTTACTACGTTGCTTCCCATCCATCCGATGCGGCCCACCATATTGTCGGCAACGAGCTTTACCAGGAAGTGCTGGCGCTTCCGTCCGTGACCGCCGTCCCGGAACCAGCGACCTGGGCGATGCTGTTGTTCGGCTTTGCTGGCGTGGGCTTCATGGCTTACCGCCGTCGCAATCATGAGCTGGCGGTTCGGCTGGCCTAAGCGAGGCTCAGGCCGATACGGAAAGGCCGCCTGGGGGCGGCTTTTCCTCATTGCTCAAAGCCGGGATTTTTCGCCGGCGCAGTGGAGCGTTTTCGAGTGAAATGGATGCCGGTCGTCTGAAGAAAACGCGTCGAAACAAGAGGCCAGAGCTTCGGTTCTGATTCAATCTGAACCCTCATTCTGTAGCCGACGAGTTGAATTCCTACCAACGTCGAGTTCCGATTTCTACAAACGGTTCTCATTTCAAAAAGCGCTGGTCCCGCATTCTTCCTAAAATTTCCTTGATACAAAACGTAGTACAAAAACGGGAGGACCAAGGATGAAACGAAAGGCAGCAATGAGTCTGTCGTCTGCCGGCGTTGGCCTGCGTACGATCGTAGCCGCCGTCACCGTTCTGGGGACACTAAGCGTTTCTGCGCCGGCGTCAGCCGTCGTGATCGACGATCTCTTTGTGTTCGGCGACAGCTATTCTGACACCGGCGCGTATGTGCCGCTAACGGAGGGAAGCACGGCAGCCGGCTATCTGGCGCAGAACTTCGGCATCACGCTGACGACGTCGAAGAATCCGAATCCGGGCACCAACGGGGTCAACTTTGCGGAGAGCGGCGCGCGCATTTCCGTAGGCCCCAATCCGCCGGCCACGCAACCGAGAAGCCTCACCCAGCAGGTCGCTGAATTCCAGGATTACGTCAACACCAGCACGATATCGTTCAATCCGAACTCCACGTTGTTCTTTCTCTCCGGCGGATTGAACGACCACACCCTCATCACGCCGGCGCAAGCCAGCGCGGCAACGGCTGCGCAGGTTGCCACGCTCTATTCGCTTGGCGCCCGCATCTTCGAGATTGCCTTGCTACCGTCGCTCATTCCGGCTTTCAGCGACAGCGCCAACAATCTCAATCCGGGCTTTGCGGCCCTCGTGCCGGAACTTCAGGAGCTCTATCCGGACGCCGTGTTCGGCTTAAGCGGGTGGGGTACTTACTACGACAACATCCTCAGGGATCCGTCGTTCTATGGCTTCACAGACACGACGAATCCGTGTTCCAACTTCGTCACGGCCTGTTCCGATCCCGACAAACACTTCTACTACTACGTCGTTCATCCCGGTGATACCGCCCACCACATCGTCGGCAACGAGCTTTACCGGGAAGTGCTGGCGCTCCCGTCCGTCACCGCCGTTCCCGAACCGACCACCTGGGCGATGATGATCCTGGGCTTCTTCGGCATCGGCTTCATGGCCTACCGCCGCAGCAACCATGGGCCGGCGCTTCGGCTGGCCTGAGCGACAATAGAGGTCGACACGAAAAGCCGCCTTCGGGCGGCTTTTTTATTCGTCCCGCGCAGCTACCAGCGGGCCTTGTCAAGCCTCAAGCTTAACACTGTCTCAATCCGCAATAATTATTGAGTATATGGACATCGGCGATTCTCGTTAAGGAGATGCGGGCGCCGTTTTGGCAATCTTTCGACGATTTGGGGATATTGATCCGCATGTGCGGCATTGTCGGCATTCTCGGACGGGCTCCGGTCGCGGAGCAGTTGGTGGATTCGCTCAAGCGGCTTGAATATCGCGGGTACGATTCCGCCGGCGTCGCCACGCTGGAGGGCGGTCGTCTCGATCGCCGCCGGGCCGAAGGCAAACTCAGGAATCTCGAAGCGCGGCTCAAAGCCGAGCCGCTCGGAGGTCATACCGGCATCGGCCATACCCGCTGGGCCACCCACGGCAAGCCGACCGAGAACAACGCACATCCGCATGCGACGGATCGCGTCGCCGTGGTTCATAACGGCATCATTGAGAATTTCCGTGAGTTGCGCGAAGACTTGCAGAAAAAGGGCACGGTTTTCCAAACGGAGACCGACACCGAGATCGTCCTGCATCTGGTCGACGACTATCTCAGCCAGGGCTTCAAGCCGGTGGAAGCGGTCAAGGCGACGCTGTCGCAGCTTCGCGGCGCGTTTGCGCTCGGCTTTATCTTTGCCGGCGAGGCCGATCTGATGATCGGCGCGCGCAACGGGCCGCCGCTGGCGATCGGCTACGGCGAAGGCGAAATGTATCTGGGTTCGGATGCCATCGCGCTCGGTCCGTTCACCGACATGATCAGCTATCTCGAGGATGGCGACTGGGTTGTCCTGACGCACAAGGGCGCAACCATCTACGACAAGAACAACGCGATCGTTCAGCGTGACGCGCACAAGCACAGCGCCGCGACGTCCCTGGTCGACAAGGCGAACTTTCGCCACTTCATGGCCAAGGAGATTCACGAACAGCCGGAAGTGGTCGGCCACACGCTGGCGCGCTATGTCGATATGGCTACCGAACGGGTTGCAATGCCGGTAAAGCTGCCCTTTGATTTCAAGGACATTGCGCGCATATCGATCGTCGCTTGCGGCACCGCGAGCTATGCGGGCTTCATCGCCAAATACTGGTTCGAACGCTTCGGCCGTCTGCCGGTCGAACTCGATGTCGCCTCGGAATTCCGCTACCGCGAAGCGCCCTTGCGCAAGGGCGATCTCGCGATCTTTATCTCGCAATCAGGTGAAACCGCCGATACGCTGGCGGCGTTGCGCTACGCGAAAGAGCAGGGCGTGCACACGCTCTCCGTCGTCAACGTACCGAGTTCGACGATCGCGCGGGAAAGCGAGACCATGCTGCCGACGCTGGCCGGTCCGGAAATCGGCGTCGCCTCGACCAAGGCCTTTACGTGTCAGTTGATGGTGCTGGCCGCGGTCGCGGTGGCGGCCGGTAAAGCGCGTGGTGAATTGTCCGATGCGGATGAAGCCAAGCTGGTCCACGGGCTGGTGGAAATTCCGCGGCTGATGGCCGAGGCCCTCCTGACCGAGCCGCAGATCGAGAAGCTGGCGCGCGACATCGCCAAATCACGCGACGTGCTCTATCTAGGCCGCGGCACCAGCTATCCGCTGGCGCTGGAGGGCGCACTGAAGCTGAAGGAAATCTCCTACATCCACGCCGAAGGCTATGCCGCCGGCGAACTCAAGCACGGGCCGATCGCGCTGATCGACGAGAACATGCCGGTGGTGGTGATCGCGCCGTTCGACCGGGTGTTCGAGAAGACCGTCTCCAATATGCAGGAAGTCGCAGCCCGCGGCGGCGGCATCATCCTGATGACCGACGCCAAGGGGGCGGCGGAAGCGACCATCGAGTCGCTGGTCACGATCGTGTTGCCCGATATGGCCGCCACCTTCACGCCGATGGTCTATGCCATTCCGGTCCAGCTCTTGGCCTATCATACCGCCGTGATCATGGGGACCGACGTCGACCAGCCGCGAAACCTGGCGAAATCGGTCACGGTGGAATAAGCCGCACCTCTCGTTCTGTATTTGCCGCAGCCTTGATTTGTCGCAGCCTTATTGCTTGAAGGCTTATTGCTTGAAGCTTGGGCCGTGTCGCGGGCCTTCAAAAATCTGCTAGAAGACCCTAGCTGATACCCTAAGATAGCCGCTTCGGCTGACCTGGAACCCCAATGGATCGCGACGACCTGCCTCCGCCCGTGCCCCCGGCCGACCCAACGCCGGACACCCATAGCGGCCTGATGGCCCGTTTCCGAAACTATTTTCTCACCGGCCTGATCGTTGCGGGACCGGTCGCGATTACCTTTTACCTGACCTGGTGGTTCGTGACCTGGGTCGATGGCCTGATCCGGCCGTTTGTTCCGATCGCCTACCGGCCGGAAACCTACCTGCCGTTCGGGCTACCGGGTTCCGGGCTGATCGTCGCCGTCATCGCCCTGACATTGCTCGGCTTTCTCACCGCGAACCTGATCGGGCGGACGCTGGTCGACCTCGGCGAAAGACTGCTCGGGCGGATGCCGGTGGTGCGCGCGATCTATCGCGGCCTGAAGCAGGTGTTCGAGACACTGTTCTCGGGGCAGGGATCGAGCTTTCGCCGGGTCGGGCTGGTCGAATTCCCCTCGCCGGGAATGTGGTCGATCGTGCTGATCTCACAGCCGCCGAGTGTGGAGATTGCCGCCAACCTTCCCGGTCAGGAAGAACACATATCGGTGTTCCTGCCATGCGCACCGAACCCGACCACGGGCTTCTTCTTCTACGTGCCGAAGAGCAAGGTCGTCGAAATCGACATGAGCGCCGAAGACGCCGCGACCTTGATCATGTCCGCGGGCGTGGTGCAGCCCGGCTCCGACCAGCAGAAGAAGATCGCCGCGCTGGCCGGCATGGCTAACGCCGCGCGGGCGGCAAATTCCGCCGCGCTCAAGCCGGCGAAGGCGGAGGTGGAGTGATCTTCGTTCTCTCGTCATTGCGAGAAGCGCAGCGACGAAGCAATCAGTTCTTCGCAGAGGGTAGGAGGGGGCTACCCCGCCCCAATCAACGGCACGGCCTCATCCCGTTCATACAGATAGAGCAAGACTCGCAGCGCCTCACCGCGTTCGCCCTTCAGCTTCGGATTGTCCTTCATGATGCGCAGCGCTTCGTCGCGCGCTTGCGTGATGAGTTGGCCATGGACTTCGGATCGCGCGATGCGGTAGCCGGGCAGGCCGCTTTGCCTGACGCCGAGCACGTCGCCTTCGCCGCGCAGCTTCAGATCTTCCTCGGCAATCCGGAAGCCGTCGGTGGTTTCCCGGATCACCTTCAGCCGCGCGGTGGACATCTCGTTCAGCGGCTCCTTGTAAAGCAATAGACAGGTCGAAGCTTCCGAGCCGCGCCCGATCCGGCCGCGCAACTGATGCAATTGCGCGAGCCCAAAACGCTCCGCGTTTTCGATCACCATGATGGTGGCACCGGGAACATCGACGCCGACTTCGACCACGGTGGTCGCCACCAGAACGCTGATCTCGCCCGCGGCGAATTGCGCCATCACGCGGTCCTTCTCGGCCCCCTTCATCTGGCCATGCACCAGGCCGACACGGTCGCCGAAGCGCTTTTGCAGGCTCTCGAACCGTTGCGTCGCATTGGTCAGATGCTCGATGCCCTCCGCCTCGGATTCTTCCACCAGCGGGCAGATCCAGTAGACCAGTTTGCCGGCATTCAGCGCGCGGCCGACGGCGTCGACGACCTCGCCCAGACGGCTGTTGGGCACCGTGCGGGTATCGATCGGCTGCCGTCCCGCGGGCTTTTCGCGCAATTCCGAGACGTCCATGTCGCCAAAATAAGTCAACACCAGCGTGCGCGGAATCGGCGTCGCGCTCAGCACCAGCACGTCGACAGCCTCGCCCTTGCCGGTCAGCGCCAGGCGCTCGCGTACCCCAAACCGGTGCTGCTCGTCGACCACGGCCAGCGCCAAGGCTTTGAACACGACGTCGTCCTGGATCAGCGCGTGGGTGCCGACCAGCAGATCGATCTCGCCGGCCGCGAGGCGGGCCAGGATATCGCGTCGCTCCTTGCCTTTTTCGCGGCCGGTGAGGATGGCGATCTGGAGCCCTGCGCGCTCGGCGAGCGGCGTGATGGTCTTGATGTGCTGGCGCGCGAGGATTTCGGTCGGCGCCATCAATGCCGCCTGTTTGCCGGCCTCGGTCACCGCGGCGGCTGCCAATAGCGCCACCACGGTCTTGCCGGAGCCGACATCGCCCTGCAGCAGCCGCAGCATCCGCACCGGCTGGCGCAGATCCTCGGTGATGGCGGCGGCGGCTTCCCGCTGCGAGGTCGTGAGCGCGTAGGGCAGTGCGTCGATGATCCTGTTGCGTAGATGGCCGTCGCCGGCGTGGCGGTCGCCTGCCGGTCGGCGCAACTGGGCGCGGACCAGCGCCAGCGCCAGTTGGCCGGCCAGTAATTCGTCGAACGCCAGCCGTGACCAGAAGGGGCCATCGGGCAGGATATCCGTCAGTTCGACCGGCACGTGGACACGGTGCAGCGCCTCAGTGATGTCAGGAAATTTGCAGCGGCGGATCACCTCCGGGCTGATCCACTCGGGGAGCTCCGGCAGCTTCTGCAGCGCCTGCGCCATCGCGCGACGCAATGATCCGAGCGCCAGGCCTTCCGTGAGCGGATAGACCGGATCGATGCCCGAGAGCTTGGCAAAACCTTCCTCGTCGACGACGCGGTCGGGATGCACGATCTGCGGGATGCCGTCGAACATCTGCAAGGTGCCGGAGACGTAACGCTTGGCGCCGACCGGCAGCAGTTTCTCGACATAGCCCGGCTGCGCCCGGAAATAGGTCAGCACGACGTCACCGGTATCGTCGCTGGCATAGACCAGATGTGGCGCGCGGGGATTGCGTGGTGGGGCCGGACGATGGCGATCGACCGTGACTTCCAGCGTCACCACGGTTCCCGGCACCGCGTCGCGGATTTTCGGCCGCGCGCGGCGGTCGATCACGCTCGCCGGCAGATGCAGCAAAAGATCGACCAGCCGCGGCGTCTCATCGCGGCCGAGCAGGTAGCGCAGCAGCTTGTCCTGCTTCGGCCCGACGCCACCAAGGCTCGTGACCGGCGCAAACAGCGGATTGAGCAGAGCAGGGCGCATCGGGAGACCTAAGACCGTTTTCGTTCGTCATGCCGGCCTTGTGCCGGGCATCCACGTCTTTTTTTGTGGCCAAGACGTGGATGGCGGGTCAAGCCCGGCCATGACGAACCGGCTGGCAGTTCAGCGAATAGAAGTGCTGACATCCGCGATCGGCATCGCTATATCAACCCTGCCCGGCATCACGTCCGGGCTTTTGGCGTTTGATTGGAATAGCAAAATGACGGGATCGACACGATCGAGCGGCGGGCTCGATGACCGCCGCAAGCGGCTGTTGTTTCGCTGCTGGCATCGCGGCACCCGCGAGATGGACCTGATCCTCGGCCGGTTCGCGGATGCCGAGATCGCAAATCTTTCAGATGACGAACTGGCGCAATTGGAGCATCTGATCGAGGTGCCGGATCCCGATCTCTACGCCGCATTGACCGGTGACCGTAAGCTCGCACCGGAATATGCCAGCAAACTGTTCGGGCGCATCAGGGCATTCCGGGCTGTGGATCACGACGCATGAAATCTCCGACCAAATCGCCTGCCGAATCGCTGGCGCCCGGCCGTCCCCTGACGTTCGCCAATGTCGCTGAGGGCGCCGAAGGCCTCGTCGTATCGGACCTCGCGCGTTCGGTGGCGGCGCGACCGAAGCGGCCGGCGGTCAGCCTCGCCGTGGTCTGCCGCGACGGCGCGCGCATGCAGCAACTGGCGCGCGCGCTGGAATTCTTCGCGCCCGATTTGCCGGTGATGCAGTTTCCGGCCTGGGATTGCCAGCCTTACGACCGGGTGTCGCCGCACGGCGGCATCCTGGCGCAACGGCTGACCACGCTGGCGCGGCTGGCCCGGCTGCAGGGCAGCGACAAGCCGCTGATCGTGCTGACCACGATCAATGCCATCGTGCAGCGGGTGCCGGCGCGGGACACCGTCGCGGCGCAGGCGCTCTCGATTGCGCCCGGCCACGTCGTGCCGATGGACTCCATCGTCTCGTGGCTCGAACACAACGGCTACAACCGCTCTTCCACGGTGCGCGAACCCGGCGAATACGCGGTGCGCGGCGGCATCCTCGATCTGTTTCCGGCCGGGCTCGATCAACCTGTCCGGTTCGATTTCTTCGGCGATAGCCTGGAGTCGATCCGTACCTTCGACGCCGAGACCCAGCGCACGCTGCTGGACATGCGGTCGCTCGATCTGGTTCCGATTTCGGAATTCCAACTGGTAACCGAAACCATCCGCCGTTTTCGGATGGGCTATGTTGCAACGTTCGGCGCGCCGGATCGCGGCGATCTCTTGTACGAAGCGGTCAGCGAAGGCCGCCGCCATCCGGGCATGGAACACTGGCTGCCGCTGTTCCAGGAGCGGATGGACACGCTGTTCGATTATCTCGACGGCGCGCCGGTGGCGATCGAACCGCAAAGCGAGGACGCCGCGCGCGAGCGCTTCAAGCAGATTGTCGATTATTACGAGGCGCGGCGCGAGGCGCTGGAACATCCCGGCGGTGGCGCGATCTACAAGCCGTTGCCGCCGGACCGGCTCTATCTGACCGAGGACGAGTGGACCAAGCGCCTCGACCAGGCCGCGCTGGCCCGCCTGACGCCGTTCGCCATGCCCGAGGATACCGCCAACGTGGTCGACGCCGGCGCGCGGCAGGGCAGAAATTTTACGCCGGAACGCGCCGATACCTCGGTGAACGTGTTCGAGGCCGTGGTCGCGCATGTGCATGCGTTGCAGGCCCAGCGCAAGAAAGTGGTGATCGCGCTGTGGAGCGAGGGCTCGCGCGACCGCATGCGCAGCATGTTGCAGGACCACAAGCTCCACAACCTCACCAGCGTCAACACCTGGCGCGCGGTGCAGGCGACGCCGCGCAACGAGGCCATGCTGGCGGTGGTCGGCATGGAGTCCGGTTTCGAGACCGACAATGTCGCTGTCATCAGCGAGCAGGATATCCTCGGCGACCGCCTGGTGCGGCCGCGCAAGGCCAGCCGCAAGCTCGATAACTTCATCTCCGAGGTCACGAGCCTCGCGGCCGGCGACCTCGTGGTCCATGTCGAGCACGGCATCGGGCGCTTTGTCGGGCTGCAGACGCTCGAAGTCGCCGGCGCGCCGCATGATTGCCTCGAGCTGCACTATGCGGCCGAGACGAAACTGTTCCTGCCGGTCGAGAATATCGAACTGCTGTCGCGCTACGGCTCCGATCACGCCAATGTCGAACTGGACCGGCTCGGCGGCAGCGGCTGGCAGGCGCGCAAGGCCAAACTGAAAAACCGCATCCGCGAAATCGCCGGCGAGCTCATCAAGATCGCGGCCGAGCGGCATCTGCATGAAGCGCCGAAAATGCCGGTGCAGCCACACGTCTATGACGAGTTCTGCGCCCGCTTCCCCTATGAGGAAACCGAGGACCAGCTCAGCGCCATCAACGCCACGCTGAAGGACCTCGAAACCGGCCGTCCGATGGACCGCCTGATTTGCGGCGATGTCGGCTTCGGCAAGACCGAGGTGGCATTGCGGGCGGCCTTTGCGGTCGCGCTCGACGGCAAGCAGGTCGCCGTCGTGGTGCCGACGACGCTATTGGCACGGCAGCACAGCAAGAATTTTACCGAGCGATTCCGCGGCTTCCCCGTCAATGTCGCGCAGGCCTCGCGCCTGGTCCCGACCAAGGAACTGACGCAGGTCAAGAAAGGGCTGGCGGAGGGCAACATCGATATCGTGGTCGGCACTCACGCGCTGCTCGGCAAATCGATCAAGTTCAAGGACCTCGGCCTTTTGATCGTCGATGAGGAGCAGCATTTTGGCGTCAGCCACAAGGAGAAGCTGAAGCAGCTACGGGCCCAGGTCCATGTGCTGACCCTGAGCGCAACGCCGATCCCGCGCACATTGCAACTCGCGCTGACGGGCGTGCGCGATCTCTCGATCATCGCCTCGCCGCCGGTCGATCGATTGGCAGTGCGCACCTTCGTGGCGCCGCACGACCCGCTGATGATCCGCGAGGCACTGCTGCGCGAACGCTACCGCGGCGGACAGGCGTTCTACGTCGTACCGCGCATCGAGGACCTCGCTGGCGTGAAGGATTTCCTCGACAAGAATGTGCCGGAGATGAAGGTCGCGGTCGCGCATGGCCAGATGCCGCCGACGGTGATCGAGGACATCATGTCGGCATTCTACGACGGCAAATACGATATCCTGCTCTCGACCACGATCATCGAGTCCGGACTCGATATCCCGACCGCCAACACGCTGATCGTGCACCGCGCTGACATGTTCGGGTTGGCGCAGCTCTATCAGTTGCGCGGACGGGTGGGGCGCTCGAAGCTGCGCGCCTATGCGCTGTTCACGCTGCCGGCGCAGCAGAAGATCACGGCGCAGGCCGAACGGCGGCTCAAAGTGCTGCAATCGCTGGAGACGTTGGGCGCCGGCTTCCAGTTGGCGTCGCACGATCTCGATATTCGCGGCGCCGGCAATCTGCTGGGCGAGGAACAGTCCGGCCATATCAAGGAAGTCGGTTTCGAGCTTTACCAGTCGATGCTGGAAGAGGCGATCCTCAACCTCAAGGCCGGCGTGGTCGAGCCAGCGGCGGATCGCTGGTCGCCGCAGATCACCATCGGCATGCCGGTGCTGATTGCGGAGGATTACGTCAACGACCTCGCGGTACGACTGTCGCTGTACCGCAGGCTGGCCGATCTCGACACCGACGAGGAGATCGACAATTTCGCCGCCGAATTGCGCGACCGCTTCGGCGTGTTGCCGGACGAGGTGCGCTATCTCTTCAAGGTCGCCGCGATCAAGGGCTATTGCCGCCGCGCCAATGTCGAGAAGGTGGACGCCGGGCCGAAGGGTGCGGTCATCACCTTCCGCGACAACAAGTTCGCGCAGCCCGACCGTCTGGTCTATTTCATCCGCCAGCACGGCCAGGCAGCAAAGGTGCGGCCCGACATGAAGGTGGTGTTCCTCCAGGAATGGGAAACGCCGGAGGAGCGGCTGATGGGCACCACGGAGATTTTGCGACAGCTCGCAAATCTCGCCGAGGACAGGAAGGCGGCGTGATCCAAGAGTGGGCAAAGACGCGCTTGCGCCGTGCCCACCAACTTCTCGTTGGATACCTTGGTGGGCACGCTTCGCTCTGTCCACCCTACAAAAAGAAATAGCCGCCGGCAGGGCCGCCGGCGGCTACTCGTATTCAGTACAGGCGAACGCGCTTACTTCGGATATTTGAACTCCGGCGCCGCCTTCAGCGCCTCCTTGGTGGTGTTCATCGACGCCATCCATTTGTCGTTCTTGGCGTCGTGGCGAACACTGACAGAGGATGGCGATACCGCGACATAGTGCTCGCCCATCCCAAGGAAGCCGCCAACCGACAGGATCAGCGCATCGACCTGATTGTTCTTCAGCGCAATGTCGGTGATCTCGCCGATCGATTCGTCCTTCTGGTTATAGACGTTGAGGCCCTTCAGTTTCGAACTGAACATCTCGTCTTTCGACACGGTCGAGAATTTGGCCTCGGCCGGCGCGGTGCCAACCGTCTTGGCGTCTTCCGCGAATACCGGGCTTGCCAGTACGACGAGCGACGCGGTGATCAATGCAATTTTCTTCATCTTCTCCTCCAGTGCAGATTTGCCGATCTACAATGCGAGGCCGGAACAAACGTTCCGCAATTTTAGTTTGGAACAATCAGGAAGCTGCGCGACGCGCTTCATCATCGAGTCGCGCCAGTAGCGATGTCGCCGAGTCGCCCGGCAGCAAGGTTGCGACGGTCACGACCGGCTCCGATCGGGTGTCGCGCTTGCCGTGACTGGTGTGACGCATCACGCTGGACAGCCGCCGCGCGACCGCATGCGCGGTGCGCAGATCGGTCTCGGCGAACACGACGATGACCGATCCGTCTTCCTGGGCAGCACCGAAATCCATTTGCCGCATCAAGCGGCTGATGATCCGCGCGCCGTCGAACTGCGCGCGGGGATGCGCCGGATCGAAGGCGAAGCGGGCCACCGACAAGCCGCCGCCGCGCGACAGCGTTTGATAGACGGATGTGGCGAAGTCGCGGTTGAACGCCGCCGGTGTCAAAAGGCCGGTTCGCGGATCGAGCAGGCCCTCGGCATCGATCGACCGCAGCGTTCGGCTCAGATGAACCTCGAAAGCGTGCTGGCGGATCAGCGGTAACGCGTTGGCCGCGATCTGTTCGGGTTCGCCGGATATGATTTCGAGATTTGGCAGATCATAGGCTGGCGCCAGCCCATCCGAGGTCAGCACGACCGGCAGGTTGCGGAAGCGCGCATCCTCGGTCAGGACGGTCAGGAACGCATCGACCACCCGCGGGCTGAAACCTTCGCCGAGCACGATGCCGTCGATGTCGCGGGTGTTGAGATGTTTCGCCGCGGCTTCGATCGAAAGCGCGCCGACTATTCCCATCCGCCCGCCAAGCGATACCGAAAGCGCGGGGTAGGCGGCCCCGCGGCCGATGAGCAGGACGGTGGCATCGCGCGTCGTATCGATCTCGGATATCGCCGTTCGCATGGTCGGATCGAGCCGGCGCATCACGGTCGAATGCAGCGAGCGCACCCGCAGCGCAGCGCGCAGGCGCGCAACCAGGCGATCGGAATGCCCTTCGGTCTGGGTGAAGGGAATGGCATTTTCCGGCAACGCCATCTCGGGGTCGACGGTGATCAACGGCAGATAAGGCTGCCGCGCCGCGACCTGTTTCGCCAGCGCATCGAGGCCCGCTTCGGCGTTCTCGGATATCGCGACGAGGACCGCTGCGGGTTGCAACTGCTCGACGGCGCGTGACGCATCGGCCCAGGCCGTGTCGATGACCGGAAACAGTTTCGCTTCGTCAAGCACGCTTGCGAATGACGGCCGCTCCGCGGTCGATACCACGATGATCGGGCCTTGCTGGGACATCTGACAACCTGGGGATCGACGCAATCGAGGGAGCGTGAAATCCTACCCCGTCAGCCTTAATGTCACGTCAACAAGTTCGTTTGAATTCGATCAGGCCGGGTTGGCCCGATCGCGAAATGCCTCCACCATCAACGGGTTAAGCCCGAGTTCGGTCAGCGCGGCGCGGGCGCGGGCATTGTCCTGGGCGCGGCCGGCCAGACGGTGGCCGCTGAGTCGATCGGGCAGGGCCGTCAACAGCGCGCCCTGTCCAAGTCGCTTCGCCCATTCCTGAAGATCGTGTGACAAGAAGCGATAGCCTCCGACCGCCATGATGCCCGAGGGCGGCGCGGTAATGCAGATCGCCCCAGTCGCGCGGTCAAGCCGGGCGGCATAATCGGTATCGACAAAGTCGCGCGGCAGCTGCGCCACCAGCGAGTCGGCGGCCGGTGCAGGGGGAGCGTAGGCGGCAGGGGTGATCATCGGTCCGCGCAATCCCAGCGTGCCCTTGGGTGTCAGCAGGATTTCGCCCGCAATCGACGAACCCGGGGCCTCCCGCGGTGCGCCATGCGGTCCCGGCATGATCGGGGCCGGTAAGCCATCCGCCATCCGGCGGGCACCGAACAATCCGGCTTCACCGAACAGATAAACATCGGTCAGCGTTGCCTGTTGCGATGGCCATGACGGACTCGATGCGACTTGTTCCGGCGCGCGCCAGAGACCGATCACATTGCGCAGTCCCGGCAAGCGCGCAGCCAGGTCGATCTCGCCCAACCGCAGCGCCACTTGCGCCGGCGCGATCAGCGTGTCGCAGGCATGCTCGTTGATCTGCTGCTCGAGCACGTCGCTGTCGAAGGGATGATGCAGCGCCAGCCGTCCACCCGTCAGCAGCCAGACCACAAGCGACGACGTCACGCCTGCGAATGACGACGGCGCAAATGCCGACATCACCGTTGAGCCCTGCGGCACGTCGCTTTCGAGCGACAGTGCGAGGCCGCCGGCAATCAGGTGGAGATGCGTGCGCGGTACCGGCCGGAAGCCTTCGGCGGTCAGGTCGAACGTGATCAGCGCCGCTTTGCGGCCGTCCTGAATGACCGTGCGCGTGATGGCGGATTCGCTCGTCAGGGCCAGGTCGAGCGATGCCATGCCTTCCGGCAAGTCGTTGCCGAAGCCGCAGACATGGCGGATGGAAAACGCCTCGGCCGCGGCGTGCATGGCCAGATCGGCATGAACGACGCCATCGACTCGCGCCATGGTCACGATCGCACGCGCTCCGACGCGATTGAGCGCGATCGTCAGTTCCGCCTGCCGCCACAACAGCGGAAGCAGGGCGACAACCAGTCCGGCGCGATGCGCCGCCAGCACGGTCAGGGCAAACTCGACGGTATTGGGCAACTGGATCGCGATAACGGAATGCGCCGGTAGTCCCGCTTCGACGAAATGCGCGGCTAACGCGGAGATCGCGCGATCGGCTTCCGCATAGGTCAGGCGCTTGGGCGGTTGGCCGGTAACGCGCTGCTTGTTGAGCGGGTCGAGCAGCGCCAGCGCGTCCGGCTTTCGTGCCAGTACCCGTCGAAACAATCCGTCGAGCGTCGGGGAAGCGCTGGCTGGGGTCACGGAATCACTTTGGTTGCATCACTTCGGTTGCTGGTCCGGTCTTCGCCACCATGTTTCCGGGAGATACCCGGTGAGCGCAGTGGCTGACGGCCGTTCTATCCGATTCCAGCGCGCGATCCATTGCTCTCCGACATTAAACAGCGGGATAGCGTAGAAGCCCGACATCAGGGCCCGGTCGAGCGCTCGGACGGTTGAAACAAAAGCAGGATGCTCGCGCGCCTCGAGCATCGCCGCAATCAGGGCGTCGATCGCGGGATCCTTGGCGCCCATGTAGTTCCGGGTACCCTGATTGTCCGCGGCCTCGCTGCCCCAATAGAATGATTGCTCGTTGCCCGGCGACAAGGATTGATCCCAGCGGTTCTGGATCATGTCGAAATCGAAGGCGAGGCGGCGCTGATCGAATTGCACGGCGTCGACCGCCCGCACCGACGCCTCGATTCCCGCCCGCTTCAGGTCACGGATGAAAGCCAGTGCAATCCGCTCCTGATCGCGGGTGGTCACCAGGATTTCGAAGGTCAGGGGCGCTTTGGTCGAGCGCTGCCGCAACACCGTACCGTCGAGATCGTAACCGGCCTCGGACAGCAGCGTCAGCGCGCTGCGCAGTGTCGCGCGATCGCGGCCGGAGCCGTCGGTGACGGGGAGGCGATAGCTGCCGTCGAGAATGCTGGCCGGAATATGCGAGGCGTACGGTTTCAGGATCTCCCGCTCGCGATCGTCCGCCGGGCGGCCATACGCCGATAATTCGGAGCCGGCGAAGAAGCTTGCCGTGCGGGTATAAAGCCCGAAGAAATAGTTCCGGTTGATCCACTCGAAATCGAACAGCAGCGTCAATGCCTGGCGCACGCGGATATCGGAAAACACCGGGCGCCTGGTATTGAACACCAGGAATTCCGCGGGTTGCGGCATCCCGGTCTTGATCGTATCGCGGATCACCTCGCCGGTGCGGACAGCAGGAAAATCATAGCCGTCGTGCCAGCGCAGCGGTTCGCTCTCGACGCGAAAATCATAAAGGCCGCGCTTGAAGGCTTCGAACTGGCTGTTGGCCTCGCGATAGAAATCCAGCCTGATTTCATCGAAATTCCATAAACCCCGGTTGACCGGCAAATCGCGGCCCCAATAGTCGGGATTGCGCGTCAGCGTCACGCTGGCGCCCGGCTTGACGGCGCTGACACGGTAGGGGCCGGAGCCGACCGGCGCGGTCATCGAGGTTTCTTCGAACGTTGCGACATCGACGGCATGCTTGGGCAGGACCGGCATCAGGCCGAGGATCAGCGGCAGTTCGCGGTCGTTGGCGCCAGTGAGGTCGAACCGTACCGTGAGCGGGTCGGGCGCTTCGGCCTTGGCGACCTTGGAATAATATTGGCGATGGTTGGGACGCCCCTTGTCGCGCAGCAACGCCCACGAAAACAGCACGTCCTCGGCGAGCACCGGTTTGCCGTCCGAGAACCGCGCCCGCGGGTCGAGATGGAAGGTGACATAATCTCTGCTGTCGTCGGTCTCCACGCTCTTGGCCAGCAGGCCATAGAGCGTAAAAGCCTCGTCATTGCCCCGCGCCATCAGGCTTTCGACCACGAAGCCTCTGATCTGCTGCACGGCGATACCCCTGACGATCAGGGGATTGAGGCTATCGAACGTGCCGAGGATGCCCTGCACCAGCCTGCCGCCCTTTGGCGCATTCGGATTGGCATAGGGCATATGGGTGAAATCGGGCGGCAGCGCCGGTGCGCCATGCATGGCAATGGCATGGCTCGCGGCGGCGGCCACCGGGCGGGCGTTCATCACAAGCCCGATACCGAAAAACAGAGCAAGCAAAGCGTGTGCTGAAGCTCGAACACGCAGGCGCTTGGAAACCCGCAACGCCACGCGGCAATTTGATTCGGTATTGCTCACGGCCAAGCTTTATCATAGCCGCCATATCGGGTCCCCGTGCATAGCAAAAATGCCTGTCGGCATTGATCTTTCCGTCCGCCGTTGTATTGAAGGCGTGCAATTGACCAGGACCGCAAGGCCTGTCACTTAACCGCCTCAATTGGCAAAGAGACAGCCGCCCAAACGGCTAGGTATCGGCGCCTGCAGCGTTTTTGGCGCTTCCCGTTCAGAAAGGGTTTTCCGCAATGAATTTCCGTATCTTGGCCGCGTCGGTCCGGCCGCGTGGGCGGGTTTTCGCCTTGTTGGCGGCAACGGCATTAACCGGCTCACTGCTGGTTTGCGGCGCACAAGCCCAGGCTCCGGCGCCCGGAGCACCCACGGCGCCGAAGAAGGCCGCTCCGAAAGCTGCGCCAAAAGCTCCGGCACCCGCACCGGCCGCCCAAGGACAACAGCCGCCCGCAGGAGCCCCGGCCGCCGCCGCTCAGCCCGAACAGCAGGTCCAACTGATCTATGCGCCATGGACCAAATTCTGCCTCAAGGGCCAGGAGGCCAACGCCAAGCAGGTCTGCTTCACCGGCAAGGATGGACGGATCGAGTCCGGACAGCCCGTGATCGCGGCCGTCATCATCGAGCCTGAGGGTGAGCCGAAGAAGATTCTGCGCGTCACGCTGCCGCTCGGCATGCAACTCGTCCACGGTACCCGCGTGATCGTCGACAATAATCCGCCGGCGCAGAGCCCCTATGTGATCTGCTTCGCCAACGGCTGCATGTCCGATTACGAGGTAACGCCGGAACTGCTGGCGAACATGAAGAAGGGCCACAACCTGGTGGTGCAGGCGATCAACTCCAACGGCGCGCCCCTGACCTTGCCGCTGCCGCTGCAGGAAACCGGCGGAAGCTTTGCCAAAGCCTATGACGGACCGCCGACCGATCCAAAGGAGTTCGAGGCGGCCCAGAAGAAGCTGCAGGAAGAACTGCAGAAACGTGCCGAGGAAGCCCGCAAGAAGCTTGAGGCCAATCCGCCCCCCGGCACGCCTGCCGCGGCTCCGGCGGCGAAGTAAGACGGCTCACTCAGCTCGACGAAAGGCGCCCGGATCGGGCGCCTTTTGATTGCGGAATGTCTGACGACGTTCCCCGGATGCTGCGCCGCGCGCCGCCCTCGGCGTGATGCGCTGCTGATCCGGGGTCCATCCAACGGCGAGCGCGCTTCATGGGTCCAGGCGCTGCGGAGCAGCGCGAAGGCGCGCCGCACCGCGGCCGGGACACGAGCTCGGGGTGTGCTTAATTCAGCGACGGATTGCGCGGGCGATAGCCGCCCGATTTATCCTTGACGAAGATCTCGGCGACCTGCGAGTGCCGGATCGGTTCACCGGAATCGTCGGGCAACAGGTTCTGCTCGGAGACGTAGGCGACGTATTCGGAGTCTGAATTCTCGGCGAGCAGGTGATAAAACGGCTGATCCTTGATGGGCCGGACTTCCTCGGGGATCGACAGCCACCATTCTTCGGTATTGTTGAATTCCGGATCGATATCAAAGATCACGCCCCGGAACGAAAAGATCCGGTGGCGGACGATCTGTCCGATCTGAAACTTGGCAGTACGCGCTTTTATCATAGCTCGTCGAATAGACCATGATTGTGGCCGATGCTAGAGGCAAACGGTCGAATTAACCTTTGCTGCGGCCGGTCCATCCAGGTGTCGATCGGGGCCAGGTCTGAAGAAAAGACGCGTTCCCGATGCTCGACATCCTCAATCTCGCGGTGCCGTATTTCGGCCTGATCTTCATCGGCTTCGCCTGCGGCAAGGCCAAGGGGCTACCCGAACAGGGGTTGGCATGGATGAATTTCTTCCTGCTCTATGTCTCGCTGCCGGCGCTGCTGTTCGGAATCATGGCCAAGACGCCGTTCGCGGAGCTCAACAATCCGCCGTTCCTGATCGCGACCAGCCTGGGAACGATGAGCGCCTTCGTTCTCGCCATGCTGGCAGGCCGGGTCCTCGGGAAGCTGTCGTTGCGCGAGGCGACGCTGGCGGGTCTCTCCGGCGGCTATGGCAATATCGGCTATATGGGCCCGGGCCTCGCGCTGGCGGTGCTGGGAACCAAAGCCGCCGCGCCGACCGCGTTGATCTTCTGTTGTGACAGCATCTTCCTGTTTTCAATCGTGCCGCTGTTGATCGCGCTGACCGATCGCGAACACCCATCCTTGCTGCATACGATTGGCACCGTTGTCCGGCAGATCGTCTTGAACCCGCTGATCATGTCGGCCTGCGCCGGGGCGCTAGCCGCGGCGCTCCACATCCATCCGCCGGTCGCAATCGACAATACGCTGCTGTTCCTGCAAAACGCCGCCGCGCCGGTGGCGCTGTTCGTCCTCGGGGTGACGGTGGCGCTGCGTCCGTTCAAGCGCGTGCCCTGGGAAGTGCCGGGTGTGATCGCGGTAAAACTCCTGATCCATCCGCTGGTCGTGTTCGGATTGATGCTGCTGATGGGGCCGTTTGCGCAACCTTGGGCCGCCACTGCGGTGCTGATGGCATCGCTGCCGCCGGCGCTGAACGTGTTCGTGATTGCCCGGCAACACGACACCTGGATCGAACCGGCCTCGGTCGCCGTGCTGATTGGAACGTTTGCGTCGGTGGTCACGCTGACCAGCGTGATGTGGCTCATTCAGAGCGGCCGGCTGGCATTTCCGTGAGAGGTGGCTGACCCGTCGCGAGGCCGCCACGACGGTGCGAGGCCCTCGCGCATGGCAAGACGGCGAAGCGGTCCGACCGCACCGATCAGATGCAGGCCCGCCGCGCGCAGCGATTGCATCGGCAGCAGATCGCTGAGCAATGAACGGTTCGCCATATCGATCGCGAAGGTGCGGCTGGCGACGTCGGCGCGCCGGGCGGCGGCGTAACGGTTCAGCACAGGCAGTCCACCGGGATCTTCGCCCGACAACGTCGCGTCCCGCACGATGTCGGCGATGTCGGCGGCATCGCGCAGCCCCATGTTCAGGCCCTGCGCGCCGATCGGCGGCACCACATGGGCAGCTTCGCCGACCAGCGCGATCCGGTTCTTGGCAAACTGCCGGGGCTGCTCGATCGCAAGCGGGAAAAGATGCCGTCCCGGCTCGACCAGGACGCGGCCGAGGATGGAATGCGATTGTTTTTCCGCCGCCGCCGATAGTTCGTCGTCGCTCAATGCGAGCAGTCGTTGAGCCTCTTTCGGAGAGGCCACCCAGACTACGCTGGAGCGGTTGCCGGGCAGCGGCACGAACACGCACGGCCCTTGCGGGGTATGAAACTCGGTGGAGATATTCCGATGCGGCCGCGAATGGCCGATGTTGAAGGTGAGCGCCGCCTGGCTGAGATCGCGCCGCCTGACCTCGATGCCAGCGGCCTCGCGGCAAAGCGACTGGCGGCCATCCGCGGCGGCCACGAGCCGCGCCGACAGCGATGTTCCCTGCTTGGTGCGAATGGAAACGACCGCATCCTCCGGGCTGACCGCGTCGGCTTCGTCGTCGAACCGTATGAGACCCGGAATCTCGGCCGCGCGTTGTTCCAGCGCCGACGTCAGCGCGCGGTTATCGATGTTGTAGCCAAATACGTCGAGCCCGATTTCGTCGCAGGAGAACCGGACTTCGGGAGCACGGATCAGCCGGCCGGTATCGTCGACCAGGCGCATGACCTTCAGCTCGGCCGCGCTGTCCTTGCAGCGGGGCCAGACGTCCAAACGTTCGAGGAAATCGACCGAGCCGCCCAACAGCGCCGTGGTGCGGTTGTCGGCATACGGCGTGCGGCGGGCGATGAGCGCGGTTTTCGCGCCGGTTTCCGCCAGCGCGATCGCCGCCGAAAGGCCGGCAGGACCCCCGCCGATGACGGCAACGTCATATACGTCAGATGCATCGTCCATATCCGGACAATTGACGTTATCGGCGGCATTTTCAAGTCACCAACACGTATCAAAGTTTCCATTGATTTACGTGGCGGAACGCCGCAAGCGCAGGTGTGCAAATCGAGGCGATTCCTGATAGCACTGCCGGGCAATGGACCAGGCAGATCAGTCAGATTCGACCTCCGTATCGCAGCGCATGCGGGCGGCCGCGTTTTCCGTGCACATCTTCACGGCGATGGGGGCGGGCGTTGCCCTGATCGCGATGCTGGAGGCGGTGCGCGAGCACTGGGCGGCGATGTTTGCCTGGCTTGGAGCCGCGCTCGTGATCGACGCGCTCGACGGCCCGATGGCGCGGCGGCTCGATGTAGTGCGGGTACAGCCGAACTGGTCCGGCGAGGTGCTCGATCTCGTCGTCGATTTCGTCACCTACGTCTTCGTGCCGGCCTATGCGATTACCGCAAGCGGGCTGTTGTTGCCGCTGGCGGCGCCGTTGCTGGGCGCCGGCATCGTCGTATCCAGCGCGCTTTATTTCGCCGACCGTCGCATGAAGACGGAGGACAATCATTTCCGCGGCTTTCCGGCGTTGTGGAACGCCGCGGCGTTCTATCTGTTCCTGCTGCACCCGCCGCCCGCGCTTGCAAGCCTCGCGGTTGCGAGCCTGATCGTGCTGACGTTCGTGCCCTTCAACGTCGTTCATCCCGTGCGCGTCGCCCGCCTGCGCGGACTTACCCTGTCGCTGCTCGGCATCTGGGCGGTACTTGGGATCATCGTGCTGGCCAACAACTTCGAGGTCGGCGCGCCAATCACCATCGCGCTTTGCGCGATCGCCGCCTATATCGTGGGAAGCGATGCGGCGATCCGGCTCTTGAGGTCGTTCAACGCATGATCGAATTATTGACCAGCCCGGAAGCCTGGGCGGCGCTGTTGACATTGACGGCGCTGGAAATCGTCCTCGGCATCGACAACGTCATTTTCCTCTCGGTCATCGTCTCGCGGATCCCGGAGCGGCAGGCCAAGCGCGCCCGGCAAATCGGGTTGGCCTTGGCGCTGGTGTTTCGCATCCTGCTGCTCAGCATCCTGGTGTGGCTGATCGGCCTGACGCAACCCGTTCTCACGGTAAAGGGCGTGGACTTCTCATGGCGCGACATCATCCTGATCGGCGGCGGGCTGTTCCTGATCGCGAAAGCGACTCACGAAATTCACGCCGAGGTGGAAGCGCGCGACGGAGAGGGCGATGAGGCGTCGGGCGCGAGCGCGTTCTTCTGGGTGATCGTCCAGATCATCATCATCGACATGGTGTTCACGCTCGATTCGATCATCACTGCGATCGGCATGGCGCAGGATCTCGAGATCATGATCACCGCGGTCGTGATCGCCTGCGTCATCATGTATGTGTCGTCGGGTCCGGTCGCGAAATTCGTGGCGGAACATCCGACTACCAAGATGCTGGCGCTGGCGTTCCTGGTGCTGATCGGCGTCGCGCTGGTCGCGGACGGATTCCAATTCCACATCCCGCGCGGCTACATCTATTTCGCCATCGTGTTTTCGGTCGCCGTCGAATTCTTCAATGTGCTCGCCAAACGTAACCGCAAGAAGGTTACGAGATAGCCGATTGCAGATGTTCGAGCGGCCGCTGAGTTGACAACGCTGCGTCGATGGCTTTCGCTTTGCTTGAAGCCGTACCGAGGGGAGAACCTGAGATGACCAAGGCCGTGCGCGTGCACAAGGTGGGGGGCCCGCAAGCCCTGGTTTACGAGGCCGTGGACGTGCCGGCGCCCGGACCCGGCGAGGTTCGAATTCGCCAATATGCGGTCGGGCTGAACTTCATCGACGTGTATTTTCGCACCGGCCTCTACAAGGCACCGGGACTGCCGTTCATCGCCGGCAATGAAGCGGCCGGCGAGGTTCTCGCGGTCGGTCCGGGCGTGACCCATTTTCACCCCGGCGACCGCGTTGCCTATTATTTCAATCTCGGCGGCTATGCCTCGGAACGGAACATTCCCTGGGAAAAACTGGTCAAGTTGCCTGACCATATCACCTACGAGCAGGGCGCGGTGCTGATGCTCAAGGGGCTGACGGTCTGGTATCTCCTGCACAAGACTTTCAAGGTCGAGCCGGGACACCGAGTGCTGATTCACGCCGCGGCCGGCGGCATCGGCCTGCTCGCAAGCCAGTGGGCGAAGGCGCTCGGCGCCCATGTCATCGGCACCGTGGGCTCCAAGGCAAAGGCCGATGTTGCGCTCGCCAATGGCTGCGATCATGTCATCCTCTACAACGACGAGGATTTCGTCGCCCGCGTCAAGCAGATCAGCCGCAACGAACTCTGCGACGTCGTCTATGACGGCGTCGGCAAGACCACCTATCCGGGCTCGCTGTCGTGCCTCCGGCCGCGCGGGTTGTGGGTGAGCTTCGGCAACGCCTCCGGCCCGGTGCCGCCGTTTTCGATCGCCGAGCTCAACAATCACGGTTCGCTGTTTGCGACCCGGCCGAAACTCAACGACTACGTCGCCACACGCAAGGAATTGCTGGAAGGCGCCGACACGCTGTTTGCCGCCGTCATCAACGGCAAACTGCACGTGCCGATCAACCACGCCTACGCACTGAAGGATGCCGCAAAGGCGCATATCGACCTGGAGAGCAGGGCGACGACGGGGGCGGCGATACTGCGGCCGTAGTAAGCCCGTCATTCCGGGGCGATGCGAAGCATCGAACCCGGAATCTCGAGATTCCGGGTCTGGTGCTGGCGCACCATCCCGGAATGACGAAGACGAAGAGCTTACGCCACGCGTCTCGCCGCGCCCATCTTGGTCAGGATATCATCAAGACAATCGATCATGCCGGCGATCTCCTCGCGCGTGACGTTCAGCGCCGGCATGAAGCGTAACGCGTCCGGTTGCGGCGAGTTTAGCAGCACGCCATTTTCGAGCGCTCGCGCGACGATCGCGGCTCCAATCGGCATTTTCAGGTCGAGGGCGAGCAGCAGGCCCTTGCCCCTGATATCGCCGAGGCCATGCCGGGCGGAGATCCGCTGCAATTCGCTTTCCAGGAACAATCCGGTATCGACGACCGATTTCAGGAAGTCGGGCGCGCTGACCGTCTGCAGGACGGCAAGCCCGGCCGCGCACATCAGCGGATTGCCGTTGAAGGTGCCGCCCTGGTCGCCATGCTCGAAGCAGGAAGCCGCTTCGGTCGCCAGCAATGCCGCCAATGGTACGCCGCCGCCGATGCCCTTGCCGAGCGTCATGATGTCGGGCGCGATGCCGGCATGCTCGTAGTGAAATAGCTTGCCGGTGCGGCCGATGCCGGTCTGGATCTCGTCGAGAATCAGCAGCAGGCCGTGCTCTTTGGTCAGCGCCCGCAACTCCCTCAGGAACTGTTCCGTTGCCGGCCAGACGCCGCTTTCGCCCTGGATCGGCTCCAGCATCACGCCGACGGTTTTGTCGGAGATCAACCGCCTTACGGAGGCGAGGTCGTTCAGCCGGGCTTTTGGAAAGCCCGACACCTTGGGCTCGAACAGCGGCTCAAACGCTTTCTTGCCGGAGGCCGACATGGTCGCGAGCGTGCGGCCGTAAAAACCGCCCTCGAACGTGATGATTTCATGCGCGCCGTTCCTGTGCCGGGCGCCATATTTGCGCGCGAGCTTTATCGCGCCCTCATTGGCTTCTGCGCCGGAATTCGCGAAGAACACCTGGTCGAAGCAACTGTGATCGGTCAGAGCCTTTGCCAGCTTGAGACTGGGGCCGTTGTAGAAGGCCGGGCTCGGCGTCAGCAACAGCTTTGCCTGCGCGGTCAGTGCTTCGACCACAACGGGCGGCGAATGGCCGAGGCAATTGACCGCCCAGCCCTGCATGAAGTCGAGATAGCGCTTGCCGCTGTCATCCCACAGAAACGAGCCTTCGCCGCGCACGAATACGTTCTGCGGGCGCACCGTGATGTCCATCAGCGCGTCAAACGGATGGGTGGCAATGGTCATGTCGAAACTCCCTTGTGCGTTGAGATGCAAAGCGGGCTGAAACGCAGGAAGGCCGCACTTTGCGGGTGCGGCCTTCTCGAAAACCTAGCTGAACTGGTTAATCAGCGCGGGCGTCGGACATGGCGCAACCCATCATCGTCGCGGGTGCGACGACGGAAAGTGGCGCGGCGTTGGGTCCGAATGAATTTCATGAACCGGGCCATACAGCCGGAAGGCAGGGGATGTCAAGGGAGCGAAAGAGACTTCGTTAAAACCCCGCGACGCTGCCGTGGAGATCGTACTGGTCGGCGCGCTCGATCTTCGCGGTGACGATCTCGCCGACGCGGAGCGGCCGGCGGCTGGAAACATAGACCGCGCCATCGATCTCGGGCGCATCTGCTTTCGAGCGGCCCTTGGAGACGGTTGGTCCGACTTCGTCGATGATGATCTGCTGGCGGGTGCCGACCTTGCGCTTGAGCCGGCGCGCCGAAATCTTCTGCTGCCGTGCCATCAGCGCGTTCCAGCGCTCCCGCTTGATCTCGTCGGGCACGGCATTGCCAAGCGCATTCGACGAGGCGCCCGCCACCGGTTCGTATTTGAAGCAGCCGACGCGATCGATCTCGGCTTCCTCGAGCCAGTCGAGCAGATAGGCAAAATCGGAATCGGTCTCGCCGGGAAAACCGACGATGAAGGTCGAGCGCAATGTCAGCTCGGGGCATTCCTCGCGCCACTTCTTGATCCGCGCCAGCGTCTTGTCCTGGGCGGCGGGGCGCTTCATGGCTTTGAGGATATCCGGGCTCGCATGCTGGAAGGGGATATCGAGGTAAGGCAACACCTTGCCTTCGGTCATCAGGCCGATGACTTCGTCGACATGCGGGTAGGGGTAGACATATTGCAGCCGCACCCAGGCGCCCAACTCGCCCAGTTCCTGTGCCAGATCGAAAAACTTGGCGCGGACCTGGCGGTCCTTCCAGGGGCTATCGGCATATTTCAGGTCGACGCCGTAAGCCGAGGTGTCCTGTGAGATAACCAGCAATTCCTTGACGCCGGCGCCGACCAGTCTCTCGGCCTCACGCAGCACATCATTGGCCGGACGCGACACCAGGTCGCCGCGCAGTTTCGGGATGATACAGAAGCTGCAGCGATTGTTGCAGCCTTCGGAAATCTTCAGATAAGCGTAGTGCCGCGGCGTCAGCTTGATGCCCTGCGGCGGCACCAGATCGAGATGCGGATTATGCACCGGCGGCAGCGCGCGATGCACCGCGTCGAGCACGCTTTCATATTGCTGCGGTCCGGTGATCGAGAGCACGCCCGGGTAGGCCGCCTCGATCTGCTCGGGCTCCGCGCCCATGCAGCCGGTGACGATGACCTTGCCGTTCTCGGCCATGGCTTCGCCGATCGCTCCCAATGATTCCTGCTTGGCGCTGTCGAGAAAGCCGCAGGTATTGACGATGACGAGATCGGCGCCGTCATGCTTGCGCGCCAGCTCATAGCCCTCAGCGCGCAGCCGCGTGATGATGCGCTCGGAATCCACCAGCGCTTTGGGGCATCCCAGCGAGACAAAGCTGACTTTGGGCGCGGCCGCCTGTTGCATGTTCTTGAATCTGCCTGATTGATGCGCAGGAGCTAGTCCCAATCGCGCATAATTACAAGGCTTTGAGCAGGCCTCCGGCGTGCTATGGATAGTTGGCCGGAATGCGAGTGATCGATGGGCGCCGAGTCGTCTCCTAAAATCGTTATTGTCGACGAAAGCCCGATCCGCGCCGCGATCCTGGAGGAAGGATTGCGGGAGGCGGGCTTCACCGGCGTGGTCCATATCAGCGAAATGCAGAGCCTGCTGGCCCGCATCTACGCGCTCGATCCCGACGTGATCCTGATCGACCTGGAAAACCCCAGCCGCGACGTGCTGGAACAAATGTTCCAGGTCAGCCGCGCGGTGCGCCGGCCGATTGCGATGTTCGTCGACCAGAGCGACGCGGCCTCGATCCAGGCTTCCGTCGATGCCGGCGTCTCCGCCTACATCGTCGACGGGCTGAAGAAAGAGCGTATCAAGCCGATCCTCGACCTCTGCATATCCCGCTTTAACGCGTTCTCGAAACTGCAGGATGAACTCGATCGCGCCAAATCCGCGCTGGAAGACCGCAAGGTGATCGACCGTGCCAAGGGAATCCTGATGAAACTGAAAGGCCTCACCGAAGACGAGGCCTATGTGCTGCTGCGCTCCACGGCGATGCGCGAGAAAAAGAAGATCGGCGAGATCGCACAGTCGATCCTGACCGCGTCGGAGATGCTCAAATGACTGGACCGATTCGCATAGGCTTTATCCCGCTGGTCGATGCCGCAGCCCTCATCGTCGCCGTCGACAAGGGGTTTACCGCAGCCGAGGGGCTCGATGTCACGCTGGTGCGGGAGGTGTCGTGGTCGAACGTGCGCGACAAGCTCAATATCGGCCTGTTCCACGCCGCGCACCTGCTGGCGCCGGTCGCGATCGCCTCCAGCCTCGGGCTCGGACACGTCAAGGTGCCGATCGTGGCCCCTTTCAATCTCGGTCTCAACGGCAATGCGATCACCGTGTCGCCGGCGCTGTATGCGGCGATCATGGCGGAGATCGAAGGCGACCGCTTCGATCCGATGGCGACCGCAAAGGCGCTGGCGCGTGTGGTCGCGAAACGGCGCGAGAGCGGCGCGGAACCCCTGACCTTCGGCATGACGTTCCCATTCTCGACCCACAATTACCAATTGCGGTTTTGGATGGCCGCCGGCGGCGTCGATCCCGACGAGGATGTCCGCTTGGTGGTGCTGCCGCCGCCGTACATGGTGGACAGCCTCGTGAACGGGCATGTCGATGCGTTCTGCGTCGGCGCGCCCTGGAATTCCGTCGCCGTCGATCTCGGTGTCGGGCATATCCTGCATTTCGTTGCCGACATTCTGGTCCGCGCCGTGGAAAAGGTGCTGGCGGTCCGGCAGGACTGGTCGGAGAAGAATCCGGACACCGTGACCGCCCTGGTCCGGGCCGCGTCGCGCGCCGCCGAATTCATCGAGCAGCCGCAAAATCGCGCCGAGGCGGCGCGCATCCTAGCGCAACCGGAACGGATCGGCGTCGATGCCGAAGTCATCCAGCGCACGCTCGACGGCCGCCTCAAGATTTCACCTGACGGAACGATGCGCGAAAGCAGCCGCTATCTGCTGGTGGGACGGGAGAACGCGGCGCGGCCCGATCCCGTGCAGGCCGCCTGGCTCTACGCCCAGATGGTTCGCTGGGGGCAGGCTGCGATCACCCCGGAGGCGCTCAAGACGGCGATGGCGGTGTTCAGGCCGGACCTTTACGATGCCGCGCTGGGACACCAGGGGAAGCCCGCCGATGCGTCCGATGCGGTGGGAGCGTTCGCGGGCCCCGCATTCGATGCCAACGATATCGCCGGGCATCTGGCGGCATTCGCGATCGGACGCTGGAAGTCGTGACGAAAAGCCGCTGGAGCAATGTTGGGCATCGATCTCAACAGGCTAATTTTTAGGCCGACTGCCTACAATTATCGGCGACAACAGGGCAGCGAGTTCCAATCGATCGGTATAAGATATTGAAACTAAGCCATATTTCTTTGAATTCCATATGGCACGCAACTTGAATGCTGCACTGCAGCCAGCCGTCGCAGATGCCCGCTGGCTTACGTCCAAGATGGATTTCCGCAGCAACGAAGCTGGTCGGACCGTTTCCTAGCAATTGAACCGGCGTCTCCCGCGCCGATCCGATTCCCAGGCGGTCACATTCCGTTTCCGTTGAAGCCACCGATGTGGCCGCAGGAGCTTCGTCGCGCACCATGAAAATCGAAACGCTCTCAGTCGACTTTACCGACGAGCAGAAACGCTATCTCGAAGGTTTTGCCACGGGCTTGCAGATCAACCGGGCCGGGCGCGGCCTCGGTGGCGCCGGCGTCGCCAAGGCCAACCCTGACCCGATCGGACCTGATGCTGTGCATTTCAAGGCGCAGGACAAAGTAATCGCCTCGGGCAAAAAACTCGCTGACCAGGAAAAATTCAAACGCGAAGAGCATCCGTTCGACGCCTATCCTCGGCTGAAGCAGCAGGCGCTCGATAACGCGCCGCCATCGCCGGCGGACAATTTCCGCTGGCGCTATTACGGCCTGTTTTACGTCGCGCCGGCGCAGGATTCCTACATGTGCCGGTTGCGGATTCCGAACGGTATCCTCAAGCACTGGCAATTCGCGGGGATGGCCGATCTCGCCGAGCGCCTGTGCGGACCATTTTGCCATGTCACCACTCGCGCCAATCTGCAGGTGCGCGAGATTCCGCCGAAGCATGCGGTGGCGCTGATCGAGGGTATCCAGGACCTCGGCCTGTGCTCGCGCGGCTCCGGCGCCGACAACATCCGCAACGTCACGGGCACGCCGACCGCCGGCATCGACCCGCAGGAATTGCTCGATACCCGCGAATATGCCCGCGAGTGGCATTACCACATCCTCAACGACCGTTCGCTGACGGGGCTGCCGCGCAAGTTCAACGTCGCCTTCGACGGCGCCGGCAAGATCGCGGTGCTCGAAGACACCAACGACATCGCGTTTGCGGCAGTCGAGGTGAGGGACGGTTTTGGCATTGAGCCCGGCATCTGGTTTCGATTGGGCATTGGCGGCATCACCGGTCACAAGGATTTTGCCAAGGAGACCGGCATCGTCATCAAACCGGAAGACGCGACCAAGGTGGCCGATGCGATCGTTCGTGTGTTCATCGATCTTGGCGACCGCACCAACCGACTCAAGGCGCGCCTGAAATACGTTATCGACGGCATGGGCATGGAGAAGTTCCTCGTCCTCGTCGAAGAGAAACTCGGCCACGTGTTTACGCGTGTTGCGCCGGAAGCACTCAGCCCCCGTCCGGCGTTCGACCGCATGGCGCATATCGGCGTCCACAAGCAGAAGCAGGAAGGCCTCAACTGGATCGGCATCGCGCTGCCGCTCGGCAAGGTGACGTGCGAACAGATGCGTGGGCTGGCGAAGATCGCGCAGGATCTCGGCGACGGCGATATCCGGCTCACGGTCTGGCAGAATCTTCTGATCCCGGGTGTACGCGATGAGAACGTCGCGCTGGCAATTGCGGCGATCGAAGCGATTGGGCTTGCGGTCACTGCATCGCAAATCCGTGCCGGGCTGATCGCCTGCACCGGCAATGCCGGTTGCAAGTTCGCGGCATCCGACACCAAGCGCCATGCGGCTGCGATCGGCGACTGGTGCGAGCCTCGAGTCGACGTTGACACCCCGCTCAACATCCATCTCACGGGCTGCCACCATTCCTGCGCGCAGCATTACATCAGCGACATCGGACTGATCGCCGCAAAAGTGCCGGTCGGCGAGGAGGACGATACCGTCGAGGGCTATCACCTGTTCGCGGGCGGAGGGTTCGGTCCGCATGCCGATGTCGGGCAGGAGGTCTATCACGATCTGAAGGCTGACGACGCACCAAAGACCGTCGAGAAACTGCTGAAAGCCTATCTCGCCCATCGCACATCGCCGGACGAAACATTCCTCACCTTTGCGCGCCGCCACGACGGCGAAACGCTGCGCAAGCTGGCAGAAGCCGAGGCTTCCACATGAACCAGATGACCCCGCCGCCGAAGATCGAGATCATTCCCTCCAGCGCGCCGTTCTCCGAAGCGCAGCGCTCCTGGCTCAACGGCTTCTTTGCCGGACTGCTGTCGACCGATGGACCGGTCGCTTTGTCGTCGGAGCAGGGCGCCGCCGTGCTGCAAGGCCCCGCGGGCGATGGCGACGACGGCGAAGCACCCTGGCACGACCAGACCATGCCGATTGCCGACCGCATGAAACTCGCGGAAGGCCGCCCGCTGCGACGGCGGATGATGGCGGCGATGGCGCAACAGGATTGCGGCCAGTGCGGCTATAATTGCCACGACTATTCGGATGCGATCGCCAGCAAGAGCGAAGCGCGGCTCAACCTGTGCGTCCCCGGCGGCAAGGAAACCGCGCGGATGCTGAAGGGCCTGTATGAGGAAATCGACAAGGCGCCGACTGCCTCGCCGATTCCCGCAACCTCTGCAGCGTCGCCGGCGGCCGTCGGCGAGCCCGGCCGTTCGCGCGACAATCCGGTCGCTGCGACGTTCGTCTCGCGCCGCCTGCTGAACGGCAGCGGATCGGAGAAGGAAACCTGGCACATCGATTTCGACCTGTCAGGTTGCGGCCTCGACTATGTCGTCGGCGATTCCTTCGGCATCTTTGCCCGCAACGATCTCGGCCATGTCGATCAGATCATTGCCTTGCTCGGCGCATCCCATACGACAGAAGTGAGAGGCAAGACGTTGCGCGACGTGTTGCTCGACGATGTCTCGCTTTCGCCCGCGCCCGATACGCTGTTCGAACTAATTTCCTACGTCACCGGCGGAGCGCAGCGCGAGAAGGCGCGTACGCTGGCGCAGGGTGAAGACCCCGACGGCGATGCCGCGACGCTTGACGTGATGGCGGCGTTGCAAAAATTTTCCAACGTCCGTCCGCACCCTGAAGCTTTTGTGGAGGCATTGGAACCGCTGCAGCCGCGGCTCTATTCGATCTCGTCGTCGCACAATGCGACACCGGGAAAATTGTCGCTGACCGTGGATTGCGTGCGCTATGTGATCGGCAAGCGCAGACGTCTTGGCCTTGCTTCGACGTTCCTCGCCGAACGGATAAAACCCGGCGATCAGGTCAAGGTCTATGTGCAGAAGGCGCACGGCTTCGCGCTGCCGCAGGATCCGAAGACGCCAATCATCATGATCGGGCCGGGCACCGGCGTGGCGCCGTTCCGCGCGTTCCTGCTCGATCGCCGCGCCACCGGCGCGCCCGGCAAGAACTGGCTGTTCTTCGGCCATCAGCGCAGCGACTGCGACTTCTTCTATGCCGATGAACTTAACGCGATGAAGACCTCGGGCCTGCTCACGCGATTGTCGCTGGCATGGTCGCGAGACGGCGACAAGAAATTCTATGTGCAGGACCGCATGCGCGAGGTCGGCCGCGAAGTGTGGACCTGGCTCGCCGAGGGCGCCAACATCTATATCTGCGGCGACGCCAAGCGGATGGCGAAGGACGTCGAGCGCGCGCTGGTCGATATCGTCGCGCAGTTCGGCGCGCGTTCGACCGACGAGGCCATAAGCTTTGTCGCCGACCTCAAGAAGACGGGCCGATTCCAGCAGGATGTCTACTGATTAGAACCAAATCCGGCTTAAATCCGAACGAATAAAATTCTCGCCCGGATGAGGGCAGGAGAATTTTTCACTGGAAAGTGAGTCCGCCGAAGGGCCCGTATCACTATTTCTTTGGCCATCTTGCATCCTGCCACGAACGATATTCCATATGCGGCGATGCTGCGTTGGAGATCGACCATGCGTGAATTATCGGCGGAAGCCCGTCTGCACTTTTATGCGCGCTCGCTGTCACGGCGAACGGGCACGGGCTTTCAGATGGCCGCGCTCTACGGCGCGTTCGCGCTCATCGCCGCCATCGTGGTCGGCTCGCTGTCGATTCATCCGTTCTAAGAAAGACCTCATCCTGAGGAGCCGCGCTCTTGCGCGGCGTCTCGAAGGATGGGCTGCTGGTTGACTATCATCCTTCGAGACGCGGCGAAGCCGCCGCTCCTCAGGATGAGGGCAGTGGGTGGCGCTAATTCGCCGTCTTGAACGGCGCCACTTCAATCCCGGCATCCTTCAACGCCTGTCTCACGCCTCGCCCAATCTCTACTGCGCCCGGCGTATCGCCGTGAATGCATACGGTATCGGTGCGCATTTTTATCACCTTGCCCGTCACTGACACCACGGCGCCGTCCTGCACCATCCGCACGACCCGCTCTGCGATCTGCTTGGCATCGTGCAGCACTGCGCCTGGTTTCTTGCGCGATACCAGCGAGCCATTGTCCTCATAGGCGCGGTCGGCAAACACCTCGTGCACCATCGGCAGGTTGGCCGCTTCTCCCGCCTCCACCAGCTTTGAATTGGCCAGCACCACAAAAATCAGGTTCGGATCGACCGCCTTGATCGCGGACGCGATCGCTTTTGCCGTCATGTCGTCCTCGCAGGCGACGTTGGAGATCGCGCCATGCGCCTTGACGTGCGTGACCTTGTGACCGGCCGCCGTCGCAATCGCCTGCAAGGCGCCGATCTGGTAGGCGATCAGGTTCTCGATTTCCGACGCCGTCAAGCCTGGCATCGGACGGCGGCCAAAACCATGGAGGTCGCGGTATCCCGGATGGGCGCCGATGCTGACGCCGCGCGCCTTCGCAAGCTCGACCGTCTTGCGCATGATGTCGGCATCGCCGGCATGAAAGCCGCAGGCGATGTTGACCGACGTCGCAAGCTCGATCATGGCAGCATCATTGCCCATCTCCCACGCGCCAAATCCTTCACCGAGATCGCAATTGAGATCGACTGTCATGATGTCCTGTCCGCTTGGCTGAGTGGATCTTTGAGTTAGTCTTGCGCCAGCGCGCCTGCCGGCGATGGAATTTGCCACGTCCCGGCATCGACGGCGCTGACCGCGCTGCCGGCGACGTTAGCATCTTGCAGCGCCTCGATGTTGAGATCAAAATTCTCGATCGGGTGCAGCCGGTCGGGCAGGGAACGCAACAGTTCCGCCGCTTTCCGCAGCTCCGCCTGCGCTTCGGCCATGCCGACGGCCTTGAAACGGAACGCGCGCCCGGCAGGGGTCTGTGCGAAGCGGCCGAGATCGGCCGAGATCACGGTTGCGATCTTGGGATAGCCACCGCTGGTGCCGCGGTCCGGCATCAGCACGATGGGCTGGCCGTTGCCGGGCACCTGGATGCTGCCGTTCACCGTACCGTCCGAGACGATATTGTGGCCGTGCAGATGTTTGATCACGGGACCCTCGAGCCGGTAGCCCATGCGGTCGCTGGTGGCCGAGATCTTCCATTCGCTGTCGAGGAACAGCGCCTTGACTTCCGCGCTGAACTCGTCGTCTTGCGGGCCCATCACGACACGGATCGGCGAGTCCGGGATCGCAGGAAGATCGATGCGGCTGTCGGCCGTGTCGCTGGCAGGAGATGCCTGCAATTCATCCCCCGCCTGCAGCGGGCGCGGATAGGGGCTGCCGAGGCCCGCGCGGGCGTTCACCGCCAGGCTGCCGAACGTCGGTTCGCCTACGATCCCGCCCTCGATCGCGAGGTAGCTGAAAGCCCCGCCGCGCGCAAAACCCAATGTCAGGGTCTCGCCATCGGCCAGCGTCATGGAGGTCTCGAAGGCAACCGCGCGTCCAGCGATGTCGGCGTTGCGCGGAGTTCCGGTGAGGGCGAGGCGAGCGGCGCCGTCACGTGCCGTGAACGCCGCGCCGAACGGGCCGATCTCGACCGCCGCGGCAAACGGCGCGTTGCCGGCCAGGACGTTCGCCGCGGCCAATGCGAGCCGGTCCATCGCGCCGCTCGGCGTCAGGCCGTAGCGCTGCGCGCCGGAGCGGCCACCGTCTTGCACGGAACTCGCAGGACCGATCGATGCAACAACGAGCTTGGTCATGAGGCGATCAGTTCGGCAATGGTCTCGCCATGCTCGGCAGCGCGATCCTGTTCCGCGAAGGTCTTGGCATCGACAGCGCAAAACGTCACGCGATCACCGGGCTCCAGCAGGAAGGTCGGATTGCGATGCAATTGATAGGTCCTGACCGGGGTCCGTCCCAGCAGATGCCAACCGCTGGGACCGGCAAGACACTGCACGCCGGTCTGCACGCCGCCGATCGAGATGGTACCGGCCGGCGTGAGCAGGCGAGGGTTCTGCCGCCGCGGCATGTGCAGTGAATCGTCGAGGCCGCTGAGATAGGACCAGCCGGGGGTAAAACCGATCATGGCGACGCGGTACTCGCCGGCGACGTGCCGCGCCACGATGTCGTCGGGCGTGGTCTTGAGCGCCTTGGCGACATCCTCGAGATCGATGCCGTGCTCGCCGCCATACGCCACGGGAATGCGCCAGCGCCGCATCTTGGTCGCCGGCGGAACCGGCAATTGCGCCAGCGAGATCAGCTTCTCGCTCAAGGCATCGAAGCCGATCTGCAGGGGATCGTAATGCACCAGCAGCGATCGATAGGTAGGCACGGTCTCGGTTACGCCGGCGATGGTTTCGCGCGCAAGAATGCGATCCAGCGCCAGCACCCGCTGGTTTGCGGCGTTGTCGATGTTGCGGCTGAATTCCACCGTGATGGCGCTGTCGCCACTTGGCAAAACACGGGGCGGGGAGAGTGTCGCGGCCATGGCCTCATCACATCGGCGGATGGCAAGCTCTAGCGCGTTTTGCCGATCAGTGGAATTCGCTTCCTCGAAAATGAGCTTGCAAGTTCAATAAATTAATCAGCGTGGCTACGATAAGACGTTGTAATCATGCTGATACGATATGGCTCCTGCAGCCGTGATGGCAACGGCCCTTGACGCGCCGGCCGCGCCCCGCAAGATGCGCCCGCCAACCCATCCCTTTTTGCGGAGCTGACTTTTCGATGTCCCTGACCCCCGAAGCGATCGCGACCCTGTCCGGCGTGTCGACCGCCACCATCACCACGGTTCTGCTCAAGAAGGGCCTGCGAAACGTCTGGATGCGCGGCACGCGGCCATTGCGGCCGGGACAGAAGCGGCTGGTCGGGCCGGCCTTCACCTTGCGTTTCGTGCCGGCGCGGGAGGATCTCGCCACACCGGAATCATGGTCGTCGCCGATTTCGACCCGCACCGCGATCGAAGCGATGCCCGAGGGCTGCATCGCCGTGGTCGACGCCATGGGCATCACCGATGCCGGCATCTTCGGCGACATCCTGTGCGCGCGCATGGTCAAGCGTGGGGTTGCAGCACTTGTGACCGACGGCGTGGTGCGTGATCTCGAAGGCGTGCTCGGCACCGGCTTGCCGGTGTGGTGCGACGGTTATGCGGCACCGCCCTCGGTCGCCGGACTGACATTCGTCGGCTGGGGCGAACCGGTCGGCTGCGGCGGCGTTGCAGTATTTCCGAATGACGTCATTGTCGCCGATCAGGACGGCGCCGTGGTGATCCCTCAGGCGTTCCTCGATCTCATCCTGGCCGAAGGCGCCGAGCAGGAGCGGATGGAAGCCTGGATCGTTGAGCAGGTGAACTCCGGCGCGGTGCTGCCGGGCCTCTATCCGATGAATGCCGAGACCAAAGCGCGCTACGCCGCCACCAAGAAGTAACAAAAGGAGAGGTAACCCCCATGGATATTCATCTCGCCGGATCGCGGCCGACGCGTCGCGCGTCATCAGAATATTTCACCGGCACCGTCTGGCAGGACCCGATCATTCAAACCGAGGCACCGGCTCGGCTGGCCTCGACACGCGTCTCCTTCGAGCCGGGAGCGCGCACGGCGTGGCATACCCATCCGCTGGGGCAAACGCTGTATGTGATTTCGGGCGTTGGACGAGTCCAGACCGAGGGCGGACCGATCCACGAAATCCGGCCCGGCGACGTGGTCTGGATTCCGCCCGGCGAGAAACATTGGCATGGCGCTTCGCCGGCCAATGCCATGACCCACATCGCGATGCAGGAAGCGCTCGACGGAAGCTATGTGAGCTGGATGGAGCACGTGGCCGACGCGGACTATGCCGGAAAAGTCGGCGCGTGAAGATCTCCGTGCCCCGGACGCAGCACATCAAGTGAGGCGCTGCTGAGCCGGGGTCCGGGACACGAGAAGGCCCAGCTAGATCCGCTGCGCGGTCCAGGTGCCGGAGCACATGGCCCCGCGCCACGTGCCTGACCCCGACGTAGCGGTGAGGCGGCCCGAACCGACCGCCCGCTTCATTCCGCTGCTCAGTGTCACACTGATGATTCCGGCATCGGCGACGCGGCCGGACGCCGTGACCATGGCATTGTTGGAAGCGACCCGGCCGTTGGCGATGCCGATCGAGACGCTGGTCCCGCTTGGGCAGGCGACGTTGTTCGAGGCGATCTGCACGTTCCAATCTCCGTCGAACGTGGCCGCCGCCGCGGGCGTGGCGATCGACAGTCCCGCGAGTAACAGGATGCTGGCGGCGAGAGCTGGTTTGCGAAAGTGTCCCATGACGTTCCCCTTTGTTCGGATGCATCAAGGTGGCACAGAGGTTCATGGGAGACTGTGATGGTCGTCACACCGACAATTGGCGGCGCCGATCTGGCGTGAACCGCGTTCGATTCCAGCGCGACGTTCGACGATGTGAGCCCAAGCAAAAGGCCCCGCCGGACAGCGGGGCCTTTGAAGCGAGCGCAATCTGCGTGGCCTGCCTAGTTCAGCCGGCTCCAGGTCTGGCCGCCGCAGAACATGCCGCCGAAGGCGCAGCCCTGGACGCGCAGGCTGTCCGAGCCTTTCAATGCGATGGTCGAATCATAGGTGCTGCCGGTGTTCGGATCGAGAATTCGTCCGCTCCATTTGGAATCCTTGCCGGGCTTCATGTTGATCAGGACTTGTTCGCCGTTCTGGTTCGATTTCGCGTCTACCGAATATCCGCAGAGATTGGCGCCGCATTGCTCGATCCGGACTTTGCCTTCCTTCTCTTCGGTCAGCCAAACGCCGAGCGGTGAGTTCGCCGGTGCTACCGCCGTGGCCGCAGGAGCGGCGGCCTGCTGCCTCGGGGCAGGCGCAGGCGGAGCCGTCGTCACGGCGAGCGCCGGTGCTGCCCTGGCGGCGGGATCCTGCTGAGCCTGCGGCGCAGGCGCGGGAGCCGCGGGCTGTGTTGAAACCGGAGTATCGACCGGGGCAATGTTCGCCGTGGCGGTCGAAGGCTCGGGCGAGGTCGCTGCAGGCGCGGGAGCGGCGGCAGGACCACTGGCAGGAGCCTGTTCGGCCGGCGCGGCAGGGTCGGACGTCTGCGGATCGACCTTGGCCTGCTGCGGTGTCTGTTTGCGCGGACGTTCACTGTCCTCGTTACGGGACCGTTTGGCCTTCCGCCCGCTATTGTCGTAGACGCCGGGAATCGAAACCGTTCCGCGATCGGGATCGATGCGGATGGTGCGTCCGCCATATTCGAAGGTGTATTGGGCCTGCGCGGCGGTACTCGCCAGCAAAAAGGCGGCGATCGCCAGAAGCTTCTTCATAATGATCTCCTGAGCAGGGGAATCCCGGTCTCGAAGCTATGCTCCAACCGCTTCGTGCAACGTGACCTGGATCACTTTCAAAATATCAGTCTTGGACTAGCGGCTTTAGTTCAAAAGGGTATTGGCGCAGTCTAATTAGGGCCGATTAGGCGGTCAAATTCCGGCGAAAGTACCGGTTCGCCTGGCATCATTCGCCACGGTCCTCGTGGGCGAAATTCGTAGCCGTGCTTCGCCCGGTCATTTCGCTTTTCAGAAGTTCAAATCGTTGCCGTGCCTCGCTCTCGCGATCGTCGACGAATCGGATCGCGGCATCGCCTGACATGGGCCCGCTGACGATCGGCGCAGAATTTTCGCCGATGGTCTCATGGACGTAATATTCACCATTGTCGTCGCGGCGCACCGTCCACCTGAAACGGATCGCCGCCATGGGGCCAGGACCGAGTTTTGAGTAACCGTCGGCTTCAAGCGGCTCCACTGTAATCGGCTTTTCCTCAGCTGCAGCCTGCTCCGGCTCGCTTTCGGTCTGCGGATGATCGAGGATGCTGGCGATGGCGGCCAGGGCGTGATCGGTCGGGTCGCTTTGGCTCAAAATCTGATCTCCGGATGTGCACCGCCAGCGGACAACGAACTCCGCCGCTGGCGGCCGATATCCCCCCTTAACACGGAATCAGGCCGAGTTTTGTCAGTCTAGGCGCAAACCGGTGGCAATTTGTCCCCCCAGGGGCGCTCTTGCTCGAGTTGGGCCGCCAGCCGGAACAGCGTGGCCTCATCGCCGAAGCGCGCCGCGAACATCATGCCGAGCGGCAACCCGGCTTTATTCCATGCCAGCGGTACCGACATCGCCGGCTGGCCGGACATGTTGAACATGGACGTGCCGGGCATATAGCGCCGCAGGACCGGCGCGATGTGAGACAGATCGTGTGACATGGTGTCGAGCTCGCCGATACGCAGCGGCGGCGAACAAAGCGTCGGGCACAGGAATACATCGCAGCTTTCAAAGAAAGTCGCGAGGCCGCGTGAGATCTGGAACGCCGCAAGTTGTGCGGCGACGTAATCGGTCGCGGTCAGCTGCTGCGCATTGTGCGCGCTCGCCAGCGTCAATATCTCGAAATCATTGTCGGTCATGGCGCGGCCAAAGCGCTGCTCGGCCATCCGCACATTCAGTGCGGTATTGGCGCTGACGATGGTCGTCATCACGACCGCCGGATCGGCGGCGAGAACCGGCGCTCGCTCCTCGACGTGATGGCCGAGCCCGGCCAGCAAGCTTGCCACGTCGCGGACGGCGGCGGCGATTTCGGGATCGATGGCATCGCCATGGGGTGACTTGTCGGTAAAGGCGATGCGCAGCCGGCCGGGATCGCGACCGACTTCCTCGATGAATGGCCGCTCCGGGGCCGGCGCAACATAGAGGCTCGATGGCTCGGGTCCATGGATCGCGTCCAGCATGGCGGCGCTGTCACGAACGCTGATGCTGAGCACATGGCCGCAGGAAAATCCGCTCCAGCCTTCGCCGCGATCGGGACCGGCCGGATTGCGCGCCCGGGTCGGTTTCAAACCGAATACGCCGGAGGCGGAAGCGGGAATACGGATCGACCCGCCGCCATCGCTGGCATGCGCCACGGGAAGAATGCGCGCGGCGACCGCGGCCCCGGCGCCGCCGGACGAGCCGCCCGATGAGTGTGCAAGATTCCAGGGGTTGCGGGTCGGTCCGAATAGCCGCGACTCGGTGGTCGGCATCAGTCCGAATTCGGGACTGGAGCTCTTTCCGAAAATCGCGACCCCTGAGCTGACGAAGCGCTGGACGAGGGTACTTGTATGATCTGCGACGTTGTCCTTGTAGACGCTGGCGCCCGACGTGGTCCGCGTGCCCTCCAGGATATCCAGATCCTTCAGCAGAAACGGCACACCGGTAAAAGGGCCTTCCGGCAGTCCCCTGTCGATTTGGCGTTCGGCGTAATCATAATGCTTCACGACAACCGCGTTGATCCGGGGATCGATTTTGGCGGTGCGCGCGATGGCCTCGTCCAGCAATTCCCTGGGGCTGACCTGTTTCTTCCGCACGAGTTCGGCGAGACCGACGCCGTCATACTTGCCGTAATCGTTGAAAGCCATGTTGATGTCCGTAGGCCGCCGAACCGTCGCGCCAGCCAGTCTATCAGCGGAAGCTGAAAAAGCAGCCGACAGGCTAGCCGAGGACGTCCTGATTGATGACGTTCTGCCGGATAGGCTCGCCGTCGAGCGCGCTTAGGATATTGCGCGCGGTCTGCTCGCTCATGCGGTCGACGGCTTCCCGCGTCACGCCCGCGACATGCGGCGCCATGATGACGTTCGGAAGCTCAAACAGCGAATGGCCCATCGGCGGCGGTTCCATTTCGAAAACGTCGAGACCGGCGCCGGCCAATTTGCCCGATACCAGCGCATCGTAGAGCGCCGGCTCGTCGACGATGCCGCCGCGCGCGGTATTGATCAGATAGGCGGTCGCCTTCATCCGCTTCAGCCGCGCAGCGTTGAACATGCCGACGGTTTCCGGCGTCTTCGGGCAGTGGATGCTGACGAAATCGGCGCGCGGCAGAGCGGCATCGAGATCGGCGACCGGCTCGCAGCCGGCTGCCGTGATTTCGGCGGCGGGCCTGTAGGGATCATAGACCAGAACGTTCATTTCCATGGCGAGGCAGCGCTTGGCGGTGCGCGTGCCGATACGGCCGAAGCCTATGATCAGGACCGTCTTGCCGAACAAATCATAGGGCAGCATGCCGAGGCGGCTGGCCCATTTGCCGTCCTTGACGATCGAATGCATTTCCACCGCGCGCTTGGCCAGCGTCAACATCATGAACAGCGCCTGCTCGGCGACTGACGGTGAATTGGCGGTGCCCGCAACCATCAGCGGTACTTTGCGGCGGCTCAGCGCCGGGACATCGACCGCGTCGTAGCCGACGCCGATCCGGGTCACGACCTTCATGTCCTTTGAGGCCTCGAGTTCCGGCTCGCCGAACCGGGTGGCGCCAAGCGCCACGCCATGGACCGGCGCGTGCTGCCCGAGCAGCGCCTCGAAATCTCCAGCCGAGATCATGTTCGGGAACTCGACGAGTTCGATGTCATCCCGCGCGCTAAGCAACGCTCGTCCCTGCTGCGACATCGATTCAGTGACGAAAATTTTCTTCTTGTTGGTCGTCATTTCCACTTCCAGCCCTTGCCCAGCCCATTTTTCTTGTTGTGCGCGTCAAAGGACGACGCCTGTACCCTCATTTAGCAGGTGCATATTGTTGAGGTCCACTGCCAATCGCAGCGGTGCGCCATCGCGCGCACCGGCATTGGGATTGACCCGTCCGCAGATTTGCGCGCCTTCCAGGGTGAAGTAGATCAGCGTCTCCATTCCCATCGGCTCGGTCACATCGAGTACCGCATCGAAAGCCTCGACGCCGGGCTCCGGATGGACTTTGGCTTCGGTGATATGCTCCGGCCTGATCCCGAGCAGCAGTTTTTCGTCTCGTGCCACGCGCTGATATCTGGTGGCGCGATTGGGCGGCAGCGGAAAGGCGATGCGGTCGGTGAGCCGGATATGCAGCTTGCCGGCGACCTCCTCGAGTCGGCAGGGCACGAAATTCATCGCGGGCGAGCCGATGAAGCCCGCTACGAAACGCGTGGCCGGGTTGTGATAGAGATCGTTCGGTGTGCCGATCTGTTCGATGCGGCCGTGGTTCATGACGACGACCCTGTCGGCCAGCGTCATCGCCTCGACCTGGTCGTGGGTCACGTAGACGGTGGTGGTGCGGACCTTCTGATGAACCTTCTTGATCTCGATCCGCATTTGGACCCGAAGCTTGGCGTCGAGATTGGACAGCGGCTCGTCGAACAGGAACACTTTTGGATTGCGCACGATGGCACGGCCCATCGCGACGCGCTGGCGCTGGCCGCCCGATAATTGCTTGGGCTTGCGGTCGACCAGTTCGACGATATCAAGCATGCGGGCGGCTTCGTCGATGCGCGTCTTGATCTCGGCTTTCGGATAGCGTTTCAGGCGCAATCCGAACGACATGTTTTCCGCAACCGTCATATGCGGGTAGAGCGCGTAGTTCTGGAACACCATCGCGATGTCGCGGTCCTTGGGCGGAACGTCGTTGACGACGTCGCCGCCGATCATGATGTCGCCGTCGGTGATATCCTCCAGGCCGGCGATCATCCGCAGCGTGGTCGATTTTCCGCAACCTGACGGCCCCACCAGCACGACAAATTCATGGTCGGCGATGTCGAGATCGATGCCGCGCACCGCCTCGACGTCGTCGTAACGCTTGATCACCTTGCGCAACGTAACGTCAGCCATGGAGTTCAACCCTTTGTCGCGCCGGCGGTCAGGCCGGCAATGTAGTAGTCCATCAGGAAGGCGTAGATGATCAGCGGCGGCGCGGCGCCGAGCAGGGCGCCGGTCATGATCTGTCCCCAGTTGAAGACGTCACCCTTGATCAGGGTGGTGATAATGCCGACCGGCAGCACCAGCTGGTCCGTCGATGTCGTGAACACCAGCGGATAGAGAAATTGCGCCCATGAGACCGTAAAGGCAAAAATCGTTGCGGCGATCAGACCGGGCAGGGCGACCGGTATGAATATCCGCGTCAGGGTCTGAAACCATGAGGCGCCGTCGATGATGGCCGCCTCGTCGAGCTCCTTGGGGATCGAGGCGAAATAGCCGATCATGATCCAGGTGCAGAACGGCACCGTGAGCGTCGGATACACGATCAGCAGCACGTACCAGCGGTTGATCAGTTGAATCCCCGTCAGGTCGCCGAATGCCGCGAACATCTTGAACAGCGGCAGGAACAGCAGCGTGTCGGGAATGAGGTAGGTCAGGAACACGCCGGTCGCGAGCGTCGCCGATCCCCAGAACCGCATCCGCGCCAGCGCGAACGCCGCGGGCACGCTGATCAACATCGTGATCGTCACCACGAAGATCGAGACGAGCGCCGAGTTCCAGAAAAATCGCAGGAACTGGTTCGACGACAACAGGCCGACATAGTTCGCCAGCGTCGGGTGATACACCCACCACGGATTGGTCGCCGCCGAAATCTCCGCGCTGCTCTTGAGCGAGGTGATCAGCATATAGAGCGGCGGCACCAGCGAGAAAATCGCAAACAGCGTCAGGAAGAAGTACGACCATCGCAGCGCCCAGGCGCGGTCGCGGCTCATGCTGCCATATTTGACGGTACGGGTCGGCGCGGCTTTGTCGATCACAACAGTGCTTGTCATCAGGCTTCATTCCCGCGTTTGTTGATATCGCGCAGGATGAAGATCGCTGCGACCGCAAGGATCGGCACCATGAAGAGAGAGACGCTGGCGCCCAGCGGGATATCGCTGCCTTCGATACCGATCCTGAATGCCCAGGTTGCGAAGATGTGGGTGTGATCCAGCGGTCCGCCGGTGGTCAGGATCCGCACGATATCGAAATTCGCAAAGGTGACGATCAGCGAGAACAGCGTCGTGATCGCGATGATGTTGCGCATCATCGGCAGCGTCACATACCAGATGCGCTGCCACCAGTTGGCGCCGTCGATGGCGGCCGCCTCGTAAAGCTGGTCCGGCACCGATTTCAGCGACGCCAGGTACATGATCATGAAGAACGGCGCGCCGTACCAAATGTTGACGAGGATGACGGAGAAGCGAGCCCAGCCGGCGTCGCCGGTCCAGGGGATCGGCCCGATGCCGAAGAACGACAGCGTGTAATTGAAGGCGCTATAGGAGGGATCGAACAGCCACAGCCACGCCAGCGTGCTCATGGCCGGCGGAATGACCCAGGGTACCAGCAGCATGCCGCGCCACTTACGTTGACCCTTCGCCGGAATGTTGTGAACGAAATGCGCGACGATAAAGCCGATCAGCGCCTTGAAGACGACGGCCGTGATCGCAAAGATGCACGACTGCTTGACGACCAGCCAAAAGGTATCGCGCTTGAACAGGAACTCGAAATTGCCGAGGCCGATGAAGCGCTGCATCGACTTGTTCAGTGTCGCCAGATGCAGGGAATAGAATGCCGGATAGACCACGAGAATTGCGATCAGAAGTATCAGCGGCAGCGTCATCAGAAACGCCGCTGTCGATTTTCGCTTCAGTGCGACCCGTAAACTGGAGCGTTTGCGCGCGCGTCCGGCCCCGGCGACGCTGTTCGGCTGAAATACGACATCGACCATGCTGCATCTTCCTCGCGAATTTCAGTTCAAGGCAGTTCAGCGCAGCGGCAGCTTCGGCTGCCGCATCTAAGGAGCCGGCGCGACGCCGGCTCCCGATCATCTCAACAGAATGCGGACAGGCGCCGCACCGGCCCACGATCAAGCAGGCGGCCGCGGCGCAATCCGTCAGCGTCAGCTTCGCATGAAGCCTTCGCACTCGCCTTCCGCCCAGGCCAGCGTCTTCTCCATCGCTTCGCCCTGATGGTACCGCAGGCACATCTTGGTAAGAGTGGCCTGCGCGTAGATTTGCTGGGCGATCTTCGGCGGCGCCGGCGAAGCCGCGATCGACAAGGTCTGATGCTTGAACGGATTTGGATAGTGGTACAGCGTCCCCTTCGGCGGGCCTTCTTCGGCCCACGTCTTCAACGTCGTGAGCTTCTCGAAAGCCGGCAGATCGTACCCGCCGCTGGCAGCGACAAGCTTTTCGACCGCAGCCGGTTGCGATAGGTGGACCAGCAGGCTCTTGGCCGCTTCCTTGTTCTTCGAGAACGTCCAGATGCTCCAGAAATAGGGCAGGAACGGCGCGAACCGGCCCTTCGGTCCCGCCGGGAAACCATGCGTCCAACATTGCTCGGCGACTTGCGGCGCGTCGCGTTTGGCGACCGCCCAGGCACTTGGCGGATTCATGATCATCGCGCCCTTGCCGGAAACCAGCCACTTGTTGTTGGAGGCATCGTCCCATGCCGCCACGTCCGGCGGCAGGAAACCGATCAGCTTCTTGTAGAATTCCAGCGCCTGGCGCACCGCATCCGTCTTGACGGTGAGGTTGCCCTTGGCATCGACGAGTTGGGCGCCGAACGCCAGGAAAAACGCGCCAGCGGTATCGACGTTGTCGGTGGTCTCGCCGAGCCCGATGCCGAAGGGATAGCCACCCTTCTGGCAGGCTTCGGCCGCCTTCAGGAAGGTGTCCGTTGTCCAGTTGTCCGCCTTGGGCGCTGACCCGGCCGGATACATCTCCTGGACGTCGATGTTGGCGTATTTCTTCATCAGGTCGATGCGGGAGCAGGGACCCTTGATCTGGCTACCGATGCAAGCGGGGACGCCAAGCCATTTGGTGCCCGCCTTGCCGAGATACTGCACCGTACCGTTGACGTCGCCGTTCTGCTTGATCAAAGGCTCCATGATATCGTTGACGGGCTCGAGCTGCTCCGCATGCGCGTGCGGCCACCAGGTCGGCATCGCCAGAAAATCATGACCGGATTTTGCCTGCGCTTCGGCGGCGATGGTCAGGAGGTTCTTGTTGCCCTGGCTCGGAATATAGTCGATCGAAACCTCGACCTTCTCTTTCGCGGCCCACTCATTGACCAATTCGGTAGAGGCCTTGTTGGCACCGGGGACCCAATGGTCCCAGAGGCCCATCGATAATTTGCCCGCAGCATACGCGCCACGAACATAAGGTGCGGTAATCAGCGCCGCCGAAGACAGCGCGGTAGCAGCAACAAATTGACGTCGAGATAGCTTGTTCCGTGACATGGCGTTCCCTCCCTGGTGAGCCAATCGCAGTTCGATGGAAATCTCGTTGTTGTTTTTTCTTCACCGCCGGGCCGACGAAAATTGCGTCGCGAGGCGGTGTGGAGATTTCGTCGTTGTCGATCAGAGCAGAATTGCCGGGGTCTGTCGAGAAACCACGAGCCCGGATTTCCTAGAACTAACGTTGTGTTCAAATTGGAGGCAGCGAAAGTCATTCCGCTCTGGTTGCTAAACGCCAACGGATCAGCCGACCGCAATATTGCGCTGCACACGTCAACGCACCGAGCGCAACGGGCAGACTGTGCGATTGCGCAGGTTCCATCGCATCAGGCTAACCTGCTCGCCTCGCGAGCCTTTCTCCCTCACAGCCAGCGCCGGGCGATGGTGGACTTGCTTGCGGCGAAAACGATAGAGTCGGACTCGGCCGCAAGCCCTCGCCCAAATCCACCCAGATCGAAATCGACCATGGAGATTAAAGAATGATCAGCCCAGTACCGAAGTTGCGTGCGCGGTGGAAGCTGTGCCTCGTGCTTGGGATGGCCGCCACTATCGTTTTGACCGCGCCGCGGATGGTCGATGCGCAAGGGCTGGTTCAGGGCGTTCAGCAAGGCGCGCGCGAGGGCAACAAGGCCGCCGGCCCGGTCGGCGGCGTGTTGGGCGGCGCTATTGGCGGCGTCGTCGGCGTGGTGACGGGCGTGACCGGCGTATTCACCGGCCAAAATGCCCAGCCGCCCGCGGCAAATGACAAACAGGGTGGTGCCAAGAACGCCAAGACAGCCAAAGGCGCCAAGAACAGCAAGCAGGCGGCCGTGCTGACTCAGAGTGGCGTACCACAGCTCACCGCTGAACAGATCGTGGCCAACAGCGACGCCAATATCGATCGCATCAAGAAAGAACTGAACCTTACGCCTGACCAGGAGAAGCACTGGACCGGGTTCAACAGCGCCATGCATTATCTCGGCCATAACGGCGCCGATCGTCTCAACCTGCGCATTGCCCGCGCCAAGCGCGATCCGCCCGACGACATCATCGAGCAGATGCGCAACGAAGCCCAGTTCCTCAACGACCGTGCAGTGGATCAGCGCAACGTCGCGGATGCAGCCGAGCCGCTGTTCGCAAGCCTCGACGACAAGCAAAAATCGATCTTCATCGAAGAGATGGTGCGCCTGAGCCGCGAACGCGGGCTGGACTGACGGTCGTTTCCAGCGTGGGATTTTACCCACGAGGAACGCGCCCCCTGAAGCGCGATCGGCCAGCATCTCGCTGGCCGATCGAAGCTGCAGCGTGACGGTAAAGCTCTATCCCTTCGGAAAATTGAGCTCCACGCCGACCCCATCGGGGTCGTACATGAAGAATTGGGTGTCGCCGGTGCGCGGCACGATGCTTTCGCGGAAATTGACATTGTGTTTTTGCAGCCGCTTGCGTACGCCGTCGATGTCGGTGGCGGCAAAGGCGATGTGATCGAGCCGGCCGGTGTCTTCGTATTTTTTCTCGGCGCCGCGTACCACGATGCCTTCGCGCGGCTTGCGGGTACCCATCAGATGGACGGTGGCGACACCGCCGGAATAGAGCCAGTAGCCGGGGAAATCGAGCGGCGGACGGTCGCCGTTTTCAAGGCCGAGGACTTCGCAATAGAAGTCCTTGGTGCGTTCGAGGTCCTGGGGCTCGATCGTGTAGTGCTGTAGTCCGCCGAGTGGCATGGTGTTTCTCCTTGACGCAGAGAGGGTTGGACAAGAGATCGTTAGACAAAGGTGAGATCGGCATCGGCGCCCATCATAAAGGCGCCGACAGTTTCAAAATGCCGGAGCTGGCCCTGTAGCTGCTGGGTCACGGTGTGGATGTCGCGGAAGCGGCGCTCCAGCGGATGGTTCTCGAAGATCGCCGTGGCGCCGGCGGCGTTGTAAGCGAAATCGACCGCCTCGCGCGCCTTATGGATGGCGTGGGTTGCCGCCATCCGAACCGTGATCCGCTGCTCGACCGAGATGAGGGCGCCGGCGCACAGATCTTTCCAGATCTCAGCCATCGACTGCAGCACGAAGCCGCGCGCGGCGCGGACATTGACTTCGGCCTGGGCCAGATTGGCCTGCACCACGGCATTATCGCGCAGCGGGCTCCTGGCGCCGCGCGGCACCTTGTTGCGCGCCACATCGACAAAGCTGTCGAGCGCGCCGCGGGCGATGCCGCAGGCCACCGCTGCGAAGCCGACCTGATAGCAGGTGCCGGCGCCCATCCGGTAGAGCGGGCCGCTCTCCCGGCATTCCCTGTCAAAGTCGCGGGTGATCGAATGGTCGGATCGCACGAAGAAGTCGTTCAGGGCGAACTGATCGCTCGCCGTGCCGCGCAGGCCGACGGTGTTCCAGATGTCGGTCCACTCCACGTCGGCGGTGCGCACCAGCATGGTACGCTCCTGCTGCTCGCCATTGGCTTCGCGCCTGGGCGAGCCGTCGGCGGCATAGACCGGGCAGTGTGCGCCGAGCCAGGTCGCGTGGCGGCCGCCGGAGGCAAACGACCATACGCCCGTGACCCTGTAACCGCCCTCGCATTCGATCGCCTTGACCTTGGGGCCGGGACCCCAGGCGAGCACCGCTTGCGGATCGTTGCCGAAGATCGCATGCGCCACCGGCAGATCGAGATAGGCCGCCGCCATCGCGCAACCGCCGGCCTGGCTCAGGCACCAGGCGGTAGAAGCATCGGCGCACGCAATGGTTTCGATCACGTGAAAGAAGGTGATGGGATCGGTTTCGATCCCGTCCGACGAGCGCGGCAGCAATAAGCGAAACAGCCGCGCTTCGTGGAGCTTGTCGAGCAGGGCCGGCGGCAGCCGGCGTCGCTCCTCGATTTCGTTCGAGGCGGCCGCAACGTCGGGGCGGACGGCCTCCGCGCGGGAGATCACGCTGCGATCGCCCGCGAGGTCGGCAGAAGTGGCCATCATCACACCAGCTCTACGCCTGTCGAACTTTGGCTGCGGCCGTAGACAGTTCAAGCCCGTCGGCCAATTCCTTGTCGATCTGCTCGATCGACTTGCCCTTGGTCTCGATGCCCAGGAAATAATACACCGCCCCCGCCATCAGGAACCAGCAGCCGAGATAGACGAACGCAGTCGGTATCTGCGGCAGCGGCACGTCGGGTTTGAGGTAGTTGCCCGAGCCCACGATCAAGGCGAGTCCCACCGGTCCGATGATCTTGCCGATGCCGCCGAAGCCATAGGCCGAACCCATGCCGGTGGTTCTCAGATGCGAGGGCCAGACTTCCGCCGCGTAGGGCCCGACGATGGCAAAGCCGCCATCGGCGAAGAAGAAGGCTAGCGCCAGCAATAGCCAGAACGCCGACACGCCGAGGATCATCGAATCGTAGTGGTAGCCGGCCACGATGGTCAGCACACCGGCGCCGAGGCCGAGCAGGCCGCCGGCGTTGCGCCGTCCCAACCACTCCGAGAAGAACGAGAAGGAGAGGCGGCCGATGAAGCCGGATACGCTGAGCAGGATCATCATCCTGGCCGCTTCTTGCGGCGTGACCTTGAGCAGTAGCACGAACAGTGACGGCGCCCACAGCGTGATGCCGTAGACACCGGTCTGCGCACCGGCGTTACCGAGCCAGGATACGATCAGGCTGCGCGGGTATTTGAAGAGGTCGAACCAGCTCGACCTGATGATCGGGCCGGCGTCGGCGGCGGTCGGCATCGGCAAGGCAGCCGGTTCCATTTGAAGCGCCCAAGCCAACGACTTGCGCGCCTCTTCGTAACGGCCCTGGCGACAAAGCCAGCGGGGCGATTCGGGCACCCAAAGGCGCACCAGCAGGACAAGCAGTGCGGGCAATACGCCAATGGCGAACAATAACCGCCACTGGTCGGAACCCATTACGGCGCCCATCACCGCGCCAAGACCGACGCCGAGCGGGATGACGCAGGTGACGAGGCCGCCGACCCAGCCGCGCTTGGAGGAGGGCATGAACTCCTGAACGAGCGGTAGGTCCACGCAATACAGCCCGCCGACACCGACGCCGACGAAAAAGCGCATGACCGAGAGATAGATCCAGCCATTGTCCGGCGTGAAATACAGAAGTCCGGTCGCGATCGAGAAATTCAGCACGGTACCGATGAAGACAAGCCGGCGGCCGATCCGGTCGGCAAGCCAACCCCAGACATAGGCGCCGATGATGGCGCCGATGCCGGAACTCATCAGCACGGTGGCGGACTCCCCGAAGGTGAGCTTCCACGGGCCGATCAGGAAGGCGAGCACGAAGCCGATCAGGAAGTAATCGAAAAACTCCAGTGCATCGCCAATGATGGCGGCGGCAAGGATCTTGATCTGGTTGCCGGTCAGACTCGTCCGGCGATCGAGAATCTCGAACATGGCGTTCCCCTTTGGCGCATGTTCATTTCGATCGGGCGTCGCGCCTGCGCTCCGACTATGACGGGAAGGCTATCCTGCGGGCGTCGCGAACGACAAGCCTGCCGAGATGCAGGGCTCCTGCGCATAAAAAAGCGCAATGCACCGCACCAAAAGGCTATGGCGCGTCGTTACTTAAGATTGTTGTGCGCAATTAATTCTCGCTTAGAACGTGTCCGGAATGTCCGACGCTCAATTGATCTTAAATGGCGGGACAGTCCGATTTATTTAACGTTTGCGGCTAGGCTTGCGCGGCAAGTCGTATCCAAGGCCGAGCTTGATGGAAGAAAAACGAAAGCACCCAAGGACCGAGATCAACGAACCCGCCTATGTATCGGCGGGCGGGTCCGTCATGAGCTGCATGGTGCGGAATATTTCGCCCGAGGGTGCGGCCATCGATGTCGAAAACCCGGCCTTTGTACCGCAGCGCTTTCGCCTGGTGATCCAGAGCGACTCGTCGGTTCGCGATTGCAGGGTTGCCTGGATCCAGAAAAACCGGATCGGCTTGACGTTTGTCGAACTGTAAGGCCGCAGATCATCCGGCCGGCGAAGTTTCGAGGTAAATTGCGCTGGCGAGCCTGGAGCGCAGTCAGTTCTTTAGATGCGGCCTGATTTTCTCTTCCATTTCCTCGAACGACATCGCGCCTTTCAGGCGCTCGCCATTGACGAAGAAGGTCGGCGTCGCATCGACCTTCAACGCCTCGAGCGCGTGTCTCTGATCGGCGGCGAGTTTATCAAGCAGGGCCTGATCCTTCTCGCAGGTCTCGACTTCCTGTTCGCTCATCCCGTGCAGCTTGCCGACGGATTTCAGGGTGTCCTTGGTCTGATCCATCAGGCGATCCTGTTGCTTGAACAGAATCTCGACGGCACCGAAATACTTCCCGGCGTCGCCGTTGCCGATGCAGCGCGCCAGCATCGATGCCGCCGCGGCCTTGATGTCGAGCGGGAACTCCCGGAACACGAAGCGCACCTTGCCGGTGTCGATATATTTCGACTTCAACATCGGAAAGACGTTCTCCCCGAAGGCAGCGCAATGCGGACAGCTCATCGACGAGTATTCGGTGATGGTCACCGGCGCTTTGGCCGACCCCAGCGCCATGTCCGGCAATAACACGGGCTTTGCCACTTCCGCGGCCATGTCCTCTTGCGCCACGGCGACGCCGACCGGATACCAGGATACCGAAACGAAAAAAGCAGCAAGAGATAATATGAGCGCGGAAGGGCGGCGGGTGACGGTCAAGGGCTGCTCCGAGGGGAATGTTCCGTAGAAGTTCAATAGCAATTGCATGGCGGCTTGAAGCGACGAGAACCAAACAAAAAGGCCGCCCGAAGGCGGCCTTTCCGATTTGCGGTGCCGTGAGCGTCACGCGGCGTTTAGCGCCATGCGGTTCTTGCGACGGTGGGCCATGAATCCAACCGCAGCAAAGCCGAGGGTCATCATCGCCCAGGTGGAGGGTTCGGGAATGCCCGATACGACGGTCGGCGGACCGATCGTATAGCTGGCGCTCCCAACGAGGGGTGAGTTTTGGGCTCTCTGGATATCGTAGGTGCCGCCACCGTAGGTGTCGAGGAACACCATATTAGATACGGAATAATTCACGAAGGAGGTAAGGCCGAGATTATTGAACTGGCCGCTTCCGAGGTCAATATGCCACTGGCTGTAGCTTGAACTGTTGATGGTGAAAGACGTGCCGTTAACGATAGCAACCAGGCTTTCGCCCGCAGTCGGAGCGTTTTCGATCAGGTTGCCGAGCGTCGTTTCATTCAATGTCAGAATTCCCGAACCTCCCGTGAGCGGGCCGGCGCCGTCCGGATCATTGAAAGTCAGCGTGTACTGAACCATTACCGAGGCGCTCGCAGGAGTGCTGCAAACAGTTCCAACGGCCAGCCCGGCAATCAACAAAGCGGCCAATTTCAATTTCAACACTAATTTAATCCCCTTAGGAATCCCAGCAAGGGTAGCCCTATCCCGGTTTTCGTCGGGATTAAAGATATAAATCGTTATTGGACGGATTTATCGCCCCGCCGGGGTTCCCGGCAGGGCTAGCTTCGGACAGTCGAACCTTATTCCGAGATCCTACAGGCCGATTGCCAATCCGTGCCGATATTGGCCGCGAAGGCGGTCTCTGCCTTTCGCGGTATCGTATCTGCGATCTGGATTTGATCAGACGGCGAGCGTAGCGACCTTGCGCCGGCGATAGGTCATGAAGCCGACGCCCGCAAAACCGAGCACCATCATGGCCCAGGTGGACGGCTCGGGGACGGCGCTCGCGATCGCAAAGACGAACGTCTGGTCGAAGTAGTTATAGTCGCTAAAGGGAAAATTGAGATCTTCGAAGGCGACGTAAGTGCCCGCCGGACGGGAGGCAAACGCCTCGCCGGCATTCACGGCCGTAGAGTACACATGATTTCCGTTGCCGCCATTCAGGGCTGGATCGGAGTACCAGGTTGGCCCGCCAGTGATCACATCAAAGAAGACCAGAGTGTCACCCGCCGTCACGTGGCCAAGATTAAAAGATTGGCCGATCGAAGATGTGTGATTGTTAAGGCCAACCAGTCCCGTGGCGACGCCGTTCACGAGCAAGCCTAGCTGCTGCTCGAAAGCGGCACCCGTACCTGCAAAATAAGCGATGAGATCGCCGGTCGCGGAGGCCGTGAAGCTGTATGTCTGGGCGTTTTCAGAACCGTTGTTCGGATAAACGATGTCGGCCCACGCACCGCTTGAAGAAAGCACCAGCAACAAGGCCGCGGATTTTAACGTCGACAAAAGCCTCATTGCCAAATTCCCTCGAACTCTAGGTTGCATTAAACCTACCGAGTTTATTAACCCGGTCAACATTATTTTCGGGATTTTGTTCACTTATTTATTTTTCCAGGGCGGCGCCGCTGCTTCATGCATCATTCGTGTCCCAATTTGAGGCAAAAGGCGAAGGGAAGACCCAAGTCCGAGGCGGTCCTTGATCGGCGATAAGGAAATCCAAGACTTTGAATTCCGGGATTATAATTTCCGTTTATTCTTGAGCCGGCTAGCCCCATACGGCTTTCCGGCATGGCAGCAGGCGACTGGCAGCCAGGAACGCGAAGCCACTAACGCTCGTCAAGTTCCGCTTCGCCAGTGAGGGACATTACGGGACGGATCGGGCTACGCTGGACTTGGCAGCTCACTATTCGCGGCTCACTGTTCGCATGGTGCCGATGCGCGCGGACGCTGTCGGGTCATCATGCGCTACGGTGAGTATCGGCGATTCGGCGCCGGCTTGCCATTCCGCGCTCCCGGATTCTTTTCGGAGGCGCCGATTTGAGCGATCGTGAAGCCACGACTTGAAGCCATGACTTGGACCGCGGCTACTTGTGCGCACATGATCCGCTTGAAGCACGCAACCGCTATCAGGTCCGATGATGGCTCGGCGATCCTTTCGAGGTGCTGCCGCCAGATTGAACGGAACAAATGCGATGCGATCGGTTTTGGCCGTAAGCCTGTTGATCACTTTGTGCGCTTCAGCCGACGCCGCGACAGCGCATCGCTCCCAACCCAAACCGCTCGAGAGCCGCGTGCGCCAGGACCAACGCATCCCAGTGCCCAAAGGCTTCGCTGTTCCCGGTTGGACCGACGAACAGACCCGAAACTGGTTGGACAGCGCCTCAGGGCCGAAAGGCTGAGCCAGCCGCTCTCGGCTCAGGCTGGTAGTCGCGCACGGCGACCCCAGATTGGCGCAATTTCGACTTTTGCAGGTCTGCTGGATTTCTGCACGCTGTCATAAACACTCTTGAGACGCGGTAGTCGATAAATGAGTTTGAGACCAATTTTTAGACGCAAGCTAGGCAATTCGTCCGAGGCAAGGCAGTATGCCTGCATGAAAAATAACCGCTCATGCACCTCGGAAATTTTTAGCGCCGTCCATTCGATGGTGGGTTAGAGCGCGTCTATATTTTTCGTGCACCCGCCTTGAGGCGGGTTTTTTATTGCCTGTTTCTCGGCTTTCTGACGGAGACGGCAATGCTGTCCAAGCAAATTGTAATCAGGCGCGCTACGGCAGAAGATTCGGAAACCGTTTATGGGATCGTCCTGCGGGCGTTGCGCGAAACTAATGCTAGGGACTATCCAGCGTCGGTGATCGATCGGTTGGTTTTGACTTTGCCGAGCAAGGTCGCCACAAACCTTGATGCATGGCATGCCTTCGTCGCCATCGTCGACGGCCAAGTCGTTGGAACGGGAAGCCTGAGCGGCCAAACCGTCAGCTCTGTTTTTGTCCACCCTGACTATGGACGGGCCGGTATCGCGACCAAGCCAATGGACGCGGTCGAAAATGCTGCCATTGCTCAATCAATGCGGACGTTAAGTGTGCAGTCCTCGGTGACAGCACAGGCCTTCTACGCCAAGCGGGGCTTCAAGGTCGCGCGAGAGGCATTCTACGGTGAAGAGCGGACGATCGTGATGTCGAAGGATACCGGGTCCGGCGGAGTAGCAAAAAATCATTTGCCAGCTCCAAACTCTGCGATTTTACCCACGAAATGGCTGACCTTTGCGACGGAATTCTCCCTAAAAAGTCAGCGGTCCCGCCTTCTCGTGATTTTCAAACGATCAACGATCTTTGACCGCCTCGATCCACATAAACGTGGCCTCCTCGTTGTCCTGTTTTTCAACGGAGGCTTCCCGAACTTTCAAACCCGCATCGGCCAGATGCCGCAACGTCTCTGCCTCGCCAGCGTGACCGAAGAACATCGTGGTTCCAAGCCACTCACCGGTCCATTCGCCACCTGCGCCGATCCCAAAACTGCCGACAAATATCCCGTCTGGCTTCAGCCACGTTGCAATTTCTCCGACTAATGGACCCTGCTGAATCGGCGGAATATGCGTGATCGAGTAAAAGGCCGCGACGGCATCGAAAGAGTCAGCTTCAAACGCGACCTCGCACATATCCGCTTCGAGAAACGTCGCCGTCGGAACGTTGTGTCTGGCCCTGACAACTTGTTGTGCCGACCCATCGACACCGAGCACAGAATGCCCCAGCGCAGCGAGATCACGTGCGACAGGCACGCCGCCACCGCAACCGAGGTCGAGAACCCTTCCGCCGGTAAGAGGCAAGCCCTCTATGAGGCGGCCCAACCATTTTTCGCGAACAGCAGACCCACCAAACCGTTCAAGATAGGCATCGGCTATGTTGTCATACCCTGCGGCGACAAGACGTTTTGGATCATTGATCATCACACAACATTTTCAAATGGACGCCCAATTGTCGAGCTTGGAAACTCTCAGAGAGTCGCGAAGGTCACCGCCGTCGCTCTGATAGAAACCTCAGTGTCGTTCCCGACGTCCGAACCGATCGAAGTGCGGCTGCGGAACCAGATCGCCATCCATGATGGCGATGCGTTTCGGAGTATTCGTCAGGCCGAACCGTTCAAGCTGAATATCGGCATTGGAAAGCGCGCCACGTTGAAGAGTGGTCGCGTGCGTGCCAGCGAACGCAAAGGCTTGGAGCGCCTCTGCGTATTCCAAAAATGCCATCGTGTTTCGAAGCTGTAAAATTTGGCCCGCATCATAAAAAGACGGCTCAAGCCCGCGCTCGCGCCACAGCGCAGCCGTGGCGCGGATCTGATCGGGCGATTCCTTCAACGCGGTGCGGAGGGTAACTTTTCGCCCGTCAAGACCGACATTTTCGTCAGGGATGTAGTGAATTGGGCACGTTTTTACCGTTGAGCTTGAAATGGAGGTTGTACTCAACGCAACACCAACGCGTTCGGACATCTGGGAACTGAGGTCTAGCGCTTCAAGACCTGATTGAGTTGCATTTGGTCAGTAAAAATCGCCAAACGCTGAAATGTATAGCTTTTTTGACTTGACTGGCGGAAGGGGTGGGATTCGAACCCACGGTACCCTTGCAGGCACGCCGGTTTTCAAGACCGGTGCCTTAAACCACTCGGCCACCCTTCCGCTGTTGGAAGTCAGGGGCTTAGCAGAGACGTTCCGGGCTTGAAAGACCGGACTGCCGCTCCAGGCCACCGAATTCACCCTTGCTCCCCATGCAGCAGAATCGCCGTTGCTCGCGCCCGGTTCGGGCAAATTCTCAGGGTAGGGTTCTTCACAAAGGGGTTGCATTTTACCAAGTTTTCGCTTGGCTATTTCGCGAATCTGCGCACAATTGTGCATCGGTCATGACATGGGGATGACCATGACAGTATTCGATGCAGCGGCGATCGCATTGGTGATCTGGGCGCCCGCGTTATTGCTTGCAGCGTATCTGGTTTGGGGCCCGCGTCGAACCGTCGATTAAACGAGGTGAGCGGTTCGCCAAGCCAAGCGGCTGTGCCGACGGAAGCGGGATCGAGATTCTGAGAAGCCAGGGTACTCCCTGCTAGTTCTTCAGGACAGGCCGGGCTTGTTTGGTTGATCGTGCGGATTGCAATTCGGCAAGGCGTTCGCGGAGCCGAAGGAGTTCGGCATAACGAACGCAAAGGGGTTTCTCGTGCCGCGGGCGCCCCGTTTTCAGCTTGACCGGCTTTCCAACCTTCACGGGCGCAACCTCCAAATTCGCTTGTCGCAATCGTAGTCGCGCCGAAGCGTTGTTGCGTTCGATCCGAAAACAAACAAAGCCGCCAAGCGGAATGATCGCTTGACGGCTCTGCCATGGTGAACCCGGACGCTCTGGGGATCTCGTCCGGTGAGATGAGCCTATATGCGGTCTTGGTGACGTCGCGACGAAACGCGCCGGTGAAAATCCGACGTTGCGCGCGGGATCGGCCTTAACCGATGCTCATGTATGCAGCTTGCCCAGGTAGTGGCCAGTTCAGGTGCGGGCTACGCAACAAAATCGCCTCCGTTCGAACGCAATTGCGCAGCGCAACATATTGAAATGCAAAACAATTGCGCTTCCCTATCTTCCAACTCCTATCCATGATGATATCAATTGGAATCATATCATGATTGGGGACCGTCATGAAACGAGCCGAACTTGAACGGATGTCTGTCGATGATTTGTGGATGCTTCACGAAGAGCTCTCGGCCGCGCTTAGCGCAAAGATCATTGCCGAGAAAAGGGTGCTCGAAGATCGCCTGAAGCAACTTGATCGCAGGGTGCGCGCCGAGGGGCAAACATCCGAGCGCCGGCCGTACCCGACGGTCATTCCGAAATTCCGAAATCCCGAAGAGCCCTCGCAAACATGGGCCGGTCGCGGCAAGCAGCCGCGGTGGCTGACGGCGCAGCTCAGGTCCGGAAAACGGATCGACGATTTCAAGATTCAATCAGCGGCGGGGTGAGCTGTCCGTCGGGCGCGCGGTGACGCGCCGGATGCCCAGGGCGGCGCGTGCCTTGGCTTCCGCGTCTTCAACGGCTTTGCGAAGATGAAGCAGCTCGGCATACCTCAGGCAGAGACGCGCATTGACCGCACGCTCGAGCAAAGCTTCTTTCGGCGGCGAGGTCCGGGGCCTTTTCATTGCAATAACCCTTGCCGCTCTTTTGCAGCCGCAGATTAAAAACTTCAGCGAACGAAACTTTTCTGTCGAACCGGCAACAATTTGCCGTGGTGAGCCCGAACCTCTTGGGAGCCGGCAAAAATCACCATATCCCGTCCTTGCAGGCTCGCAATGGGTCTTGCTTATTAAGCTTGATACCGGCGTCGCGGGTTAATTCTGGAACCAGGGGCTAATGCGCCGCTCCGTCTTTTCGGCCCCTGAACTATTGAATAGAACCCGTAGCCCCCCAATTTAAGTGCAAGGCGACGAATAAAATACGGAACCGTTCTGATGGCTCCACGTTTCGTCCTCGCCGTGCTCGGGCTGGCGTTCGGCATTGCGGTGATTTTTGCGGCGGTTACGACCGTTCAGCAGATCAGGTCACCGGCTTCGGCGGTTTCGGCAGCTCACCCCAATTCCGCCTCCCTCCAATCCCGCTTTTGTCAGGCGGCCCGGCAGCGGTCTTTCGACGTATGAAAACAAAAACTCACGATCTTGCATCGCTCTCCATCGACGAACTCTGGGCTCTGCACCTGGAAGTCGCGTCGCTGCTTGAAGCCAGGATAGCTGCCGAAAAGACTCAGCTCGAGGAGCGGCTGCAACGGCTTCAGGCCAGCGGCGCAACGAGCGGAGACCAACGTCGGGAACGCCGTCCTTATCCGCAGGTCATCCCGAAGTACAGAAATCCGGCGAAACCGTTCGAGACCTGGGCCGGCCGCGGCAAGCAGCCGCGCTGGTTGAAAGCGCAACTCCAATCGGGAAAAAACATCGATGATTTCCGCATCGGGAATGGCGATCCGAGGACGACGCGGAGGTCGCTGAAGCGCCGATAACAAGGCACCGCCTGAACGCGGTCGCTGATCCCGCGCAACCCGTTTTCGTCAGGCCGGAAGCGGGGCGGTCTTTCTCCCGCGATAGGTCATGAAGCCGATACCGGCAAATCCCAACACCAGCATTGCCCAGGTCGAGAGCTCGGGCACGGCGGCAACCGGCGACTGTAGTGTCGCCGTGATGGTTCCGTTGGTGCTCACGAACGTACCGAAATCGAAATAGGTGTACTGGTTTCCGTTTGTCGTGAACACGGCAGTCGCCGTGGAGGCGAACAACGGGCCGACGGCAAAGAATTGTCCGTTCTGGAACTGGACATTCGCGCCGGGCGTGTTGGTAAAGTCGAACGAGATTGATCCGATCGTGAACGTCAAGGACATCACGTTCGAGCCTGGCGCCAGGGTGAAGGTTTCGCCGAGGGCAGTGGGGTCGACGGCCGTATTGAGCACCAGGGTCCCGGTGCCAGCCTGCGTTCCAAACCCCGGAATAATGCTGGGGGTCAGCGTGAGGTCATAGATGACCGTCGCCTTGGCCGGCTGACAGAAGATGACACCCATTAAAAGCGCGGCTAGGAAAATTGAAAGGGAACGCATTTCATTCCTTTATATTTGAAATTTAATACCAGCTCATTGGCACATCGATTTCCGGCTTTCAAGCGCGGAGGTCCACGGTCGCGAAAGGCCGCCCGCTGGATTTGACTGGGGATATGATTACGGGGGGGGAGGGCTGGAGCCGAACAGCTATCGGCTGGGTCTTGTAGCACGGCAAGCGCGCTCGAATTCCGAGCGGAGCAATTGTCGGTTGGCCGTCCGGCGGACTAGCTGAACGCGAAAGCCAGCAAGCTCGAGCACAGCAGCACCAAGCCGGCTGCGGTTAGCGCGAGGAATCCGTCGGAGACAAAATCGTGTTTGCGCATGATACACCTGCCACTCTCGACTCTCGTCCGAATTTATTAAAGCTTTCGGAATCGACTAACTTGAAAGAGGTGATGCGCGCCTCTGGGCCGGCTCAGGCCCTTGAGCGAAAACCTTCGTATGCATGGGCCAGGAAAATCCCTGCACTTACCAGGCCCATCACTGCCGTAACCGTCTCAATCATCGCAAATTTCCCTTGCGCCCCTGCGCGGAGAGAACGACTGCACCCTTGCACAGTCAAAAGGATTCCCTGCCAGAATCGAAAATCGGGCCGGGGTGATGATTTGATGCAACAGATTGTCCGAAACCGGGACAGCGCAAGGCCAAAGTGAGGAGCTGTTTGCGAGGAAGCACGATGTCAAACGTCCGGGCTTCGACCGCGTACGAAAGCAACCTCTCATTCACCATGGTGATGCTCTCCCCATTTCCGCCGTGTTCGGGTTGCGATATCGTCGCATCTTGGTGTGGTGGTGGGCTGCATCGGGGCGCATGACCGCCGGATGCCTCGAAGTGGGCATGCGGGCGGGGGAATGGTATTTGGGGCGGATGGGGATTCGACGGTCAGATCCGGTGATCCGGGCGGCACGCGGCGCTGCCGCGTTAGCGGCATGCCTTGTTCTCGCCAATTGTGCGTCCTCCGGCAAATTCGCCAGCCGGGTTGATCCCAAATATGGGGTTTCTTCCAGTCCGCGGGTGGTCGCGTTCGGCGAGCCGGTGCCGAAGGGCGGCGGAACCTACCGTGTCGGCAAGCCCTATACGGTGGCAGGCCGGGTCTACGTGCCCGAAGAAGACACCAACTACCGCGCGGAAGGCTTGGCTTCCTGGTACGGCGATGATTTCCACGGCCGGTTGACTGCCAATGGCGAAGTGTTCGACATGGCGTCGCTGACCGCTGCTCATCCGACGCTTCCGATGCCGTGTTATGCGCGGGTGACCAACCTCTCCAACGGCAAGTCGCTGATCGTTCGTGTCAATGACCGCGGGCCTTACCACGGTAATCGTCTCATAGACGTCTCGAACAAAGCCGCCGAACTACTTGAATTCAAAGGCAATGGCGTGGCGCGGGTCAGGGTCGAATATGTCGCCCGTGCGCCGCTTGAGGGTTCCGACGACCGCCAGCTCCTGGCCACCTTGCGGACCGGCGTGCCGGCGCCGTCGCCATCCCTGGTTCGCGTGGCCTCGGCCCGTCCGTTCGTTCCGGAAACGACCTCATCAGCTCGGGTCGTCCGGGGTGAGGTTCCAATGCCGGAGGGAAGGCCCTATAGCCTCGGCAATACTTCGGCAGATATGGCGTCAGTCAATGCAACGTCCGAGATGTCGGCTTCAAGCCGCGGCCGCGGCCGTGTCGTCGAAAATCGCCGTGCCGTATCGTATGAGAATGACAATCGCTATGCCTCCGATATCCGGCCGGTCGCCACCTATGCGCCGGTCGACCGGCGCGGACCGAGCGAGTTGTTGAGCGGGCGCGGGCTCTATTGAGCTGCGCCCCTTCGGTTAGGCGGCGTTCTGCTTGAGAAACGCAATCAAGGCGGCGTTGACCTCATCTGGGCGTTCCTGCTGAACCCAGTGGCCGGCGCCGTCGATGATTAGCTTCCGCGTCAGGTTCGGCAGCACCCGCTCCAGCTCCGTGACACGCTTGGCCCCGATCAGCCCGGTGATGACGGAATCATTCGTAAGCGCGTAGGTCACCCCACGTAGCGGATGATGTTCGATTGTCAGAGAATCTCCTGGGCGATTTGCCCCAGGAGTTCATGAGAGCGAACATATGT
>LNAP01000034.1_pt1 | contig 123296 bp, 100 predicted proteins | sample 602601 | NCBI WGS metagenome assembly LNAP01 (sample SAMN02440304, study PRJNA202911) | soil metagenome | biome: Subtropical and temperate rainforests or woodlands; isolation source: soil samples (1 kg each in a 20% v/v slurry with milli Q water) were... ... | reverse complement strand
CACAACCCCATCCAGTTCCGACGGGGCGAGCGCTACCGCTTTGCTGAGGGCGGCCGTAGGGTGCTTGACAACAGCCCGCAATTAAAGGGCCGATTGACAGCGGAGACGACCTCCGTGATCACGAACGCATAAGGATAGTCCCGAAAGTGAAATTTCGTCGTGGTCCCATCGTCGCCGACCGGGCTTCTGAAGCGCCCGGTGCCGCGCCGCTCGATCTTCCAGTTGGCGTCGCCGCTGCGCGCGATACGGATCCTGTGAGTCCGTACATTTTCCAGGTTGAGCGTGGCGGAGAGCCGTCTGCCTGCGGGGGCCAGCAGATTGCCGGCAAACGTCGCGGCCCGCGCCCGTATCGACCAGTCTTCGCTCGATGCTCCTCTCGCCAGATAGTCGCCGAACGGCAGCGAGGCCGACAGTCCAGTGATCCGGATATCGAATTCGGTATCGCCTCCGCTGCGACGCGCGTGGGCATGGATGACGACACGAAGGCCAAATCCCGAACCGAGGACAAGGTCACCCACGCGCTCGGATGCCATCAGGATGATGGTCTGGTCCGGCAGCAATTTCCCGCCTGAACGGCGCTCGGCGCGAAACGAGTGATAGGGATCTTCTGGCGTCTGCGGGGCGCCGGTGCTTTCGAGCGGCCAACGGATCGGCAGCCATCCGAACGCTGCGGCCAGCGGTTCCGTTCCGCCAAGCGCAGCCAGCCAATCGTGCGGAAGCCCAAGCGGCGGGTCAATTGCAGTAAGGCCGTTTGCCCTCTGAAGGTAGCTGAGCGCGAGGGGCTGCAGGGGTGCTGTCGTCGAGAGCGTGTACCACCGCGGTGAAAGGCACCGCGGGATGTCGCAGCAGAACGGTCGTCGGCGCAGAATCGTCGGGGTCGACCCGGCGCTGACTCCAGATCGCGTGTCGTACCGGATTCCAGCTTGAATGCTCGCCTTTTGGCTGTGCAGGTTCTATTGCCACCGGCAAGACTCCCTGTTCGGCGGCCCTATTGCGCAATAGGCAACAGGCCGTCGGCTGCAACTAATTCCGCCCCATCAAGCGCACTATAACCTAGAACGTGTTGGTCGGCGAAATCTCGAGTCGGCTTCACCGAAGCGATGAATAATTGCGCGATCACTGGTTTTCTTACGCTGCGGGAACGCCGGTCACAGCCGGCAAGCGCGAAATCGGCTTGCGCGTTGTCCTCCAGCAATCGTTGCTGGCTCGGCGCCGATCGGGTGCGCCGGCATCCGTTGGCGCTGCGGTAGAGGCGTTGCGTGGCATGGTCGCCGCGCGGTTGCTCGGGATTATTGCTCGGTCGCACCGGCCCCAACCGGCGACGGTCATCGACGAACCTAAACTCACGCCGGGTGACGGAACGGCCACGGAGGTCGAGACGATGCCTGTCGGGCAAAGTCGGTTTCAGGAAGACGACGCGTCTAAGGTTGCCGATCTCAAAGACAAGGGGGGGCGATCTCGTCGTGACCGTCGTCGGCGGGTTGCCCCAAGCCAGCGTTCCGGAATTTCGGTTCGGAATTCCCTGCGGCAAGAAGGCCAAGAAGGCCTACATGCGAGGGGCAGCCACCGGCGCACGCTTCTTTTTCGATGTTGCCAGCATTTCGAGGAGCCTCAGTGCTTCTTTGCGGACCGCACGACTCTTGATCTTGGTAAAGGCTCTTACGACCCTCAGATTTTCGGCGGTGTCCAAGTCGTCGGCGACGAGCTTCCGCATCATTATTCCTGAAGGCCGGGGCACCGGCTTCAGATGATAAAATGATCAGGCATCGCGGACAAGATGGGCTAATCCGGCGACCGGGGCAGCCCGTAGCGAACCGTCATTCCGGACCCGCTCTCGGAACCCGGCAGAACTTCGTCACCAGCTTCCAATTCCGCCTCCATGGCCTCGAAACAATTTTCCATGAAACCGGTTGGACCACCCACGGCCAGGTTCAATTCAGCGGAACTGATGACGACACTGGTCATGCCCCGTCCCGCCGCATCCACCAGTTGCTTCTGCAGTTCGTGAAAATAATGATCGTAGGAAACCAATTACGCTCCTTATAGGACCGACATCCGACGGGCCGGACTCCTAACATCTTTCCTTTTTGTCTGCTGCCGGTTGCCCGACATAGGAACTTGACCACATTTCTGTACGCCCAGCCGGGCCACAGGTTGTGCGAATTCCCTGACGTTCCGGTCTCCTCCGCGCCGCCGCCAGACGGCGCGAAGGTCTGGGCGGCTGTTTGCGCGACAATGCGGCCCCCGATCCATCGCTATCGTCGCGCTCAATTCCTTGCCGCGTGGATATCGCGCTCGCGCAGGATGGCTTCGACGACCCGCCGCAAACGACGTACCGAGCCGCCGCGCCAGTGGATGGACGCAGCGTTGCATTCCCCGACGTCGAGGGGCGGCGTCCAGCGGCCGTCAAGGCCCCGTTCCCGGGCGATGTCCGCGATGATCGCCGGGAGCAACGCGAGCAGATCCTTCGCGGCCGGCTTAGGAAATTCGATCACGCGGAACCGATCGCGGAGCGGCGACGGCAGCGGGTCGAGGCTGTTGGCGGTGGCGATGAAGGAGACGTGCGAGAGATCGAGGTTGACCTGAAGCGCCGGGTCAGGATAGCGCGCATTTGTCTCGGGTTCCAGGAAGGCGAGCACGCAGTCCCAGAGCCGGCCGTAGTCGGTGCGCGTGCCGGCCTTCTCGATCTCGTCGACCAGGACGACGGGGTTCGCGCATCCAGCCTGTGCGATCGCGAGAAACGGGTGACACGGCTCGGCGCTGTACCAGCGCTTGTCGGTTCCGCCGAATACGGCACCATCGCTGCGGCTGCCGTCCGTGCGCCAGCAGTGAACGCCCAGCACCTCGGCAACGCGGCGGGCGAACCGCGACTTGCCGCCACCGGGGTCGCCGACGAACAGAAGGGGGCGCAACGTCACGGTGGTGCGCCCGATCAGGTCGGCCAGCACGAAGTCGACGACCCTCTCGGCATAGGGGAATTCGAACAGCAGCTGTCGCCGCACCTCATGCAGCGGGGGCACGGCGACCAGCGGCAGCGCGGTGTTGACGACGCGCTTCAGAGGCCGCAGGACCTCTGCCAGCTTGCCGTACTTCAGTCCTTCTTCGGGAATGGAACAGACCAGGACGTGCCCTTGCGGAACAGTCGCTTTGTCGTCCCTTGCGACGCCGCCCCGGCCCGAATTCTTGTTCAGTTCCGCCTCGCTGGCATCGTTCGCACGCGTTTCGTCCGACTTCCTCTTGGTCTGGTCCATGAGATCCCAGATGGCCTGCTCGGCGGCGGCGACGCGATGGACCGCCATCTTGGTGCCCAGCACGATCGCATTGGCCGCTGCGATCGGGCGCATGTTGCGGGGCAACAGGTTCGTACAGCCGGGAAGAGCCGCCCAACCGAAGCAAAATGCCTCGATGCCGGCGAGCAGCCCGACATCGGTGTCCGAGGGCAGGCTGCGCAAGGCGTTGAGCAAGGCCTTGGCGACCCGGCGGTGATCGTCCAGCTCGGCGGTGTCGCGCGGCACGGGAAGCCCGAGCAGGCGGACGCAATCGGCCAGGCTGCGGAGGTCGGAGCGGTCATGGGCGACGGCTCGGTGATCGAGCTCGGTGGCAAGCGCGATGCTGAGCCCGGCATCGCGGGCCTTCATCCAGGCGGCGTTCAGCGGCAGCTCCGGACAGGCCTCGTCGATCTCGGCTGCGAGGCGCTGCCAGACGAAGGGTGCATCCTTCTCGACCAGCATGGCGTAGCGCAGGATGCGCGGCAGGTTCTTCAGGCGTTCTTCGTCCTCGGAGGAATCCGCCGCGGCGCCGGTCGAGGTGACGTCTTCGTCGACGAAGGGCGGGATGAAATCGGTGTCCGTGGGATCCTTGCTCATGCGCGACCCTCCGAATCGTCGCCATCGCCGCCCAGATCGTGCGCCTCGGCAAAGGCGTCGATCCGATGGGGCGGGAGTGGAGCTCCCAGGCGGTAGAAGCGGGACAAGGTGCGGATCCACGCGCCACCGGCATCGGCGAACCACAACGGCGAAGTCACGGCGGCACGATCGCCGAGCAGCGGATGCCCGGTGACGTTGCCCATCAGCTGGATGCCGAGCGGCGTCTGCATGATCACCCAGTCGTCGATGCGCGGGGCTGACTGAAGCTCGATCGGAGAAACCGAGCCACGCTGGCGCAGGCGCTCGCAGTCGGTGGCAAGCGCACGCAGCCTGTGGGCAAGGTCGGGCGTGATGGCGGCAGGATCGAGAAAAGCGAACATCTGGGTCAACATGGCTGGGACTCGCTGAAAAGGGAGGAATGGGACAGAGACGGCTGCGGCCGGGGCGAGGGCGGAATCACGGCCCCAGCTCCACCACCAGCGCGCCATCGAAGGCGGGGTTCTCGTCGCCGTATCCGTGCGGATTGCAGATCACGCGGGTCCGCCCGACATGGTAGTCCGACGGATTGTGCACGTGGCCGTGCACGACCAGATCGGGCTGGAACGCCATCAGCAGCTCATGGCAGTCGCAGAGGAAGCCGCCCGTGATAGGGTCGTCGAGATAGCGCGGCGCGATGCTGTTCCAATGCACGGCGTGGTGGACGACCATGACGGAGGGGCCGTCGAACGACGCAGCGTGGGTGTCGGCGAGATAGTTGCGCGACCGGTGGTTCAACAGGGCCGCCTCCTGCGGGCGGAACCGCAGCCAGGGCTTCTTCTGCCAGCCGATCAGGCGGTGATCGTTCATGGCGTTGCTGCATGCATTCATGACGGCAGCCTGGTTGGCCGCACCGAACGCGAGATAGTCGGTCCACAACGTCGCGCCGGTGAAGCGGACGCCGTCCACGATGACAGCGTCGTTCTCAAGCAGATGGATATTGAACGACGGCGCCATCTGCCGCGCGATCGCCAGTTCGTCCGGGATGAACCCCCGATAGTACTCGTGATTGCCGAGCACCATCACGACAGGAATGTGCATCGGCACGATCCGGCGCAGATGTCCGAACGCCCGCAGCGCGCCCTCGCAGGTGTCGCCGGCGACGATGACGGCGCCGACATCGGCCGCGATCCGGATCGGCTTCAACCCGGCGAAACCGACGTGGAGATCGGAAAAGATCTGCAACTTCATGTGCGGTCCTCCGTCCATGTGGCCACTGCGCTCGCCGCCCAGGGGCGGTCCGCCGTCGGCACCTTCCGGGTGAGCCGAACGCTCCCGAGACGAGTGCGGGGCCGATTCCCGCCTTGCAGCGGCCACTTGGCGACCGCCGGCACCTTTGCCGCGTCGTCGCTGCCCGGCGCGGCCAGATGCAAGACCATCGTGACGGCTTCGATGCGCAGGAGGAAGCGCATCAGGGGCGGCATGCCGAAAGCGACGCCGATCGATGCGGTCGCGCCGCCATGCGGGGCGGCTTTCCGCCCCTGATGGCGCGGCGCCGGGGTACCGGTCCGTGTCTGCCGAACGACGCCGATCCCTGCGTGGGTGATGTGCCAAAAAGACGGCTGGTGCCACTGAGCGGGAGTCTGCCGAGCGACGAAATCGGCCGCACCGGCGCACCGTGCCGCCTTGCCCCAGTCGGAGCATGCGAGGCTGATCTGGGCGGGCTTCGCAGTCGAGCACGCGCGGCATTCCGCGCACCGGAGCGAAGGCTCCGGCGCCATGTTCATGTCGGTCATCATGATGTCCCTCTTACGCAGCGATGATGATCGGCTGCGGGAAGCGGGGGCGCACCCACTTGCTGCTGTCGACATGCGCGCCGGTCACCAGCTTGGCCGCGATCGCCGGGGACGGGAACCAGACAGCGACGCGCAACCGCTTGCGGCCGTGGACGCCCGGAATGTCGACGAGCGCGTCGGCGGCGACGAGCTCGGCACGGCGCGTGTGGACGATGGGCGTGGCGCTGGCGTTGATCAGCGAGCGGACCTCCGAGCCCGCCATCACCACGAAACCGCCACCGGCGGGGAATCCGCGCGCCCACAGGTCGCTGTAGGCGAGTTCGAGCTCGCTGCCGACCGGCGGCGTCGCGATGACGCCGATCTGCATCGGCTCGCACTCGTCCGGCTCGATGGGCGCGTCTTCCCGATCGAAGTCCGGCAGGTCACGGCATTTACTCGCAAGATTCGATCGGAACGCGCGGCATCCGGCATCGTACAGCAGCCGCTCGCTGTCTCCGACGAAGCGGTTGTAAGAGGCCCGGCGGTAGGACGGGAGCTCCAGGACCTGGGGATTGGTCCCCTTGACGACCTCGACCAGCCCAGCCGTTTCGGCCGCCTCGGTCAGGCGGTGCTGGAGAAAGATCGAGGCGGTCTTGTCCAGCCACGCCGGTTCGTGGCCCATGACGACGAAGACCTCGCGGGCGAACGCCTTGGCGGGGTCGGCGGCGTGGTCCGACAGCCTGCGGCCCACGTTGCCGGTCTCGCCGATGTAGATCCGCGCATGATCGGCCAGGATATAGCAGGCGGGGACTGCCGCCCTGGCCATGACCATGTCCTTGATCAAGGCCATCGGAAAGGCGCAGACGGCCAGGCGGCTCGCGTCGTCAAAGACCTCGCGGATGCCTGCGATGTCGCCCATCGGGTGATGGACGATGCTCGTGCAGTTGGCGTGCGACGACGCCGTGTTCGAGAAGAAGGTCATGAAAAGTCCCTTGTTGAGGGACCGGAAAACCTGAACCGGTTCGGAGCCGCAGCCAGCGGACATCGAGCGCCTTTGGTTTCCGCCAGGACGGACACGCACGGGCAAAACGATGGACCAGCGAAGGAGCGGCGACCCCGAGCGTCGGCACACGTGCCGACGCGGTCAGATTGGCCGGTCCTAGCTGCGGAAGCTGGCGGTGACGATGATGGACGACCCACGCTGCGCGAGGCCGGAGGCCATGCTCACGGGCAAGGGGCCGCGCGGCCAAGTCCGGCCGGCATCCTTCATCAACAAGGGGTGGGGGTCGTGTGCCGAATCGGCGATATAGTGGCTCTCAGCCATGGCTGACTCCTGAATAGTCGGTTGTGGTCAGGCCGTCGTTTGGTGTCTGAAGCACCGGCGGCGGCCGCCTCGCATGAGCTGCGATGGCAGAGACAAGATGGGGCTAGTCTTCGCAGAAAGCCAGTTCCGCCAGCCTGCATGCGACGCTGATGGTTAACAAGCGGCTGGTTCGATATTTAAGCAGCAGATGGCAGCCGGGCAGCTCGAAGCGATCTGTTCGTCGGGTCATTGAAGTTCAGGCGCATCCCGACGCCGATCCGGCGCGGTTCTCGAACGCCCTCTGGCGATCCGCAGCCTGGTCGACCGGTGGAATTCAAGCCGACCGAGATGGTTCATCTCCCTAGAGCGGGTGACTGACCAGAACGTCCACTTGTGGCCTCATAGACCGGGATGTATCGCGCTAATCTTTCGCGGGCAAAGAGAGAGCACGGGAAGCTGAGGTGCGATCTGGAATGCCAGCGGGTGATCCTTACGTGGGGCCGCGCCGGGCATAGAGCATCGTGATGGTCGTTGGCTTCAGATTCTCCTCGATCACCTTCGCAAGTGCGGCGTCGAGGACTTTCGGGCGATGTCGACTCGAGTTCTTATTCAAATCCGAAGAATAGGTGGCGGCGAGGCGCGCGGTCGAGGCTTATGGAGAGCAGACGCGCGCGATCTTGCCGGGCTTTCCGCACCGATGGATCAGCGACGTCAGTTCGCGCGCCACCCGCGTCCCGGAATCGACGTGTCGGGGATCACCGCCAGGAATTCCCGGGGGCACGTCATCGACGATGTTCAGGATCCGGAAGCGGCGGTCAATGGCAAACTGGCCGCGGACAAGATCCAGTGACCAGCGGGCATAGGCCGAGCTTCGACGAGGCTCCGTAACCTTGTGCGAACGGCGCGGCGGCACATCCGGGGCTTGCGCACGCTGAGGCCTTCCTCCGGTAGATCCGGTCCAGCCCTCGCCGGCTCCTTGTTGACGCGGCAGCATGAAAAGCCGGCGGTAGCCGCAGCGCCAGGGAGAGTTGGCAAGCTTACGCTATTGCTCGCGCAACACGGTTTCCGGTGGGCGGCAGAGCCGGTAGCGGATCCTCTTGCGGTCGGCGGCGACGTTAGTGCAGGTGCGCCGTTCTGACAGGCCCAGTTCGGCCTTCAGATGTGCGAAAGCTCGCGCTCGGCGGCGGCCCTACCATTTCTTGAAAGAAGCTCGCGCAACGCCGCCGCATCCAGCATCTGCTCGGCCAGTAGCTTCTTCAGCCTGGCGGTCTCGTCCCAGGCTGCGGTAGCCGCTCGGCTTCCCAGACAACCAAGCCAATTTGGCTTTTCAGTTGTAAAGCGTTACTTCGGAGAAGCCGTGTTTGCGCGCCAGATCGGCGGCTTTCGCCCCGCCTCATGCTCGCGCAAAACGCCGATAATCTGCTCTTCCCTAATTCGGCTTGCTTCGTCTGTCCGTACTTTGAAAGGTCGGAGTTTAACTCCATTTCGAGGAAAAGCGGCAGGGGGGGCAGGTCAAGTCTCCTTACATGGTGGGGCCCAATGAAATTCCATGCTCAGCGAGGATACGCATCAAAGCGGCATTTTCCTCGATTTGCTGAGCAATAATGCGATCCTTTGCCTGCAATTCGTTCTCGATCTGCTGCCGTCGCTTCCCGACGTGCACAATGTAGCCTTCCGCTCTCCGCTTAAAGCTCGCCACGCGCTCTTCGGCTGCGGCCTCAGCTGATGCAACCTTGCGCTCAGCGTCTTCAGTGAGGATCAACTTCAGGTCTGCCGATTGCTGCTTTGCGGCAGCTCCGAGATCTTGGACGCGTTTGTATGCTGTAGCGAGGGCCTCCGCCTGCCGCTGTTGATCGAGCCATTCCTTTCGCAACAGACGCTGACGGCGAGGGCCGAGTCTGGCGAGGCCATGTCTTGCTCCGATCGCCAAGTAGTATCCGTCCTGAAGCCCGACCATCGCCGTATTATAGGCGCGTTTCTGCTGCTTTCGGCTTTCGTCTGCCTTCGAGGCCTGCATAGCTGCGCGGTGACCAGGATGTACCGCTGCGATGGTCAGGCACAGATCTGGTGGCAATTTTGGGAGGACGCAGAAATGGAGGTGTGGAAAGGTCTCGTCGACGTGTTCGACGATGCAAATGAGTTCATCGCCCCAAGTCATTTTCAGGTAATCAATGACATCAGCACGCCACGCCAAGTATTTCTCTTGCAGAATGGGATCTAGATCGACGTCGGCACGGGGAACAGGCCACGACGTAACCCCGAACAGAGCTACAGGGGAATCGCAGCGCAGCTTGTGGCCGGCACGGCTGCGTGCCTTCGATACCAGATCACTTGCCAATTCAGGAATTATATTTGGAACGCAACCGTACAGGACCAACGGAGGTTGCGGTGATGCGACATGAGGGCAGGCATGCGGCGCGCGCACCAATTCAGCAATGATATCGCGGATCGCCGGTTTTCGATGCCGCGAGTTTTTCTTGTGGGCCCCTTCGACAGAATAGCCTTGGACGCTTAAAAACTGATGCATTGCCGTGCCCTTTCAACAGGATTATCGAGGATCCTGCTGCAAGTCGGAAGGGTGTTCGTGTCGCTTCGAGAGGAACACCTAGTCGGTTTATTAGGTGTTCATGCACGTGCCTATCCCTATCCGTCTCTTCGGAAACAATGACGGTGTGTTCAGTCTGGAAGGTCAAGTAGCGGGAATCGAGCCGGAAGCGTTCGGCCTTGTTCGCACCGGTCTAGAAAGACGGCTTCTTATGACCTTGTCCCCCTAGTTTTTTCCAGTTTTGAGTTCGCCTGGATTTTGGGCCTTGCCATGTTGGCCGGTGGAAGCGACGGGAGCTGGCGCGAGCCCTTGGCATAGCGCAGCGCAAGATCCCGGCGCGGGTTGAAGGTGAAGGCGAACTCGGCAGGTGTCTTCCATCCGAGCCGGGAATGCGGAATTAGGCCTTTGTAGTCGGCCCGCACCATTCCAGATCCCCGCGGGTCTGGTGAGTGACGTAAGCAGCGTCTTGTTCAGCAGCTCATCCCGGCGCCGGACGTTGAAGCTATCGATGAAGCCGTTCTGCATGGGTTTGTCAGGCGCGATGTAATGCCGTGCGATGCGAACCTGGTCCGCCCATTTCACGGTGGCGATGCTGGTGGCCTCAAATACGAAATGATTTCGTATTTGAGGCCATTGCAAACGTCGGCAAGCGGTTTGCAGAATTTCTTGTCAACAAATTTGGCGTAAGTACCTATAAACACAAAAGAATTTGAGTTTTTTATTTGACTTGGTTGGACGTTCGACGTATATTACTTCGCGCTTGGTTACTTCTTGAGACAGGGCAGTATCGATGTTTTCGATGGAAGTTCACGCGCTTCACGATGACGATCACTTCAACTATGACCAGCTGCCTCCCGGCAAGGCGCAAGAACTACGCGCAATTGCGGAGACGCTGGTGCCGCTCCTCGCCACCCTGCAGCCGACCGCTTTGCAGGCCGGACGGCAGTTGAGGTCGGCGAAGAAGATTCTTAAGCACGGGAGCTTCGGAACCTTTTGTCGCGCCGTCCTTAAGGCTGATGTACGTATGTGCCAGTATTTTATCAATATTGCGGATCTGGCTGATGACCTCGGCGAGGACCTCGTCGGGCGCATGCCCGTGTCGGCCGCGGCTGCATTGTCTTCTGCGCCCAGCGATGTTGTGAGCCAGGTCTTGGCTGAGATGAAAGGCGGAGGGCCGTGCCCCTCGGCTCGCTCCATTAAGCAGCGGGTTCGCGACTCGCGTACGTCTGGAGCGTCCTCTGCTATTAACGATCTCGACGTCGAACGCGTCGCGAAATTCGCGAGTATCTTGACGACGCGGCTTGAGGACCAGGAGCTTATCGACCTCGCTCAGTTTCTGAATACCGCCGACAGAGCCGCTATTGCTGCACTTTGCGAAAAGATCCGCACTTTCACGTCCACCTGCTAGGTCTCTGCTGTTGGTTTTCGGCTTCGACGATTCGCGCTAATGAGCTCGGTTCGTCGTCGCGAGAAGATCGCGCGCAGCGAAGCACTTCAATCGCAGGCGGCGTACCGAGCCGCCGTGCCAAATGGGTTAGCCTGCATTGCGCTCGATCAAATCGAGGGGCAGCTTTCCGTAGCCCTCCAAACCCGCTCACGGACGATTTTTGCGATGTCTGCAATGACCGCCGGACGTCCTATTCGAATTCAGCGCATGACGTATTGCGGCCCGCTCCAAAGGCACCCCCCGCTCGCAATGGCAATCGAGTTCATGCTTGGAATTTGAGGCTTCTGCATCGCCCTTATTCGTAAGTGCGTGCCACTAAGAAATTGACGATGCACCGTCGAGGCTCATCGCCAGCACGCGCGCCACGTGCAGCGCCTCGCGCGTGCTGCCGTCGCGGATCTGGTGCCGGCACGAGGTGCCGTCGGCGACGATCAGGGTGGCGGCGTCGGCGCGGCGGACGGCCGGCAGCAGCGAGGTCTCGGCCATCTGCATCGAGACCTCATAGGTGTCTGCACCGTAGCCGAAGGCCCCGGCCATGCCGCAGCAGCTCGACTCGATGGTCTCGACTGCGAGGTCGGGGATCAGCCGCAGGATCTGTTCGACGGGCTTGAACGCACCGAAGGATTTCTGGTGGCAGTGACCGTGCAGCATTGCCTTGTCGGCAATCGGGCCGAGCGGCAATTGCAGGCGGCCGGCCTCGGCCTCGCGGACCAGGAATTCTTCGAACAGCAGCGCATGGGCGCTGACGCTCCTGGCGGCATCGTCGGAGCGCAGCGACAGCAACTCGTCGCGCAGCGTCAGCAAACAGCTCGGCTCCAGCCCGACGATAGGCACGCCGCGCGCCGCGAAGGGCGCATAGGTGGCGACCAGCCGGTCCAGCTCGGCGCGGGCGTTGTCCACCAGCCCTGCGGAGAGGAAGGTCCGGCCGCAACACAGCGCGCGGCCCCGATCCGCGGGCTTCGGCAGATGAACGCGATAGCCGCCGGCGACCAGAACGCGCAAGGCATCGTCGAGATTTTCACGTTCATAGGCCCGATTGAAGGTGTCGGCGAACAATACGACTTCGCGGCCGTCCGCGGGGCCGACGGCTTCGGCGTCGCTGCGAAACACATCGCGGCGCCATGCCGGCAGGTCGCGCCTGGCGCTGATGCCGGCGAAGCGTTCGAACAGCTTGCGCAGCAGCGGGCTGCGGTTGCGCAGGTTGGCCAGCGGCGCCAGCGTTCCGGCGATGGCAGCGTAATGCGGGAGATAGCCGACCAGGCGGTCGCGCAACGACAGGCCGTGCTTTTTGGCACGCGCGGCCAGCACCTCGATCTTCATCTTGGCCATGTCGACGCCGGTCGGGCATTCGTGCCGGCAGGCCTTGCACGACACGCAGAGCTTCATGGTCTCGGCCATGGCATCCGAGGTCAGCGCATCCGGGCCGAGCTGGCCGGAGATGGCCAGCCGCAGCGTGTTGGCGCGACCGCGCGTCACATCCTTCTCGTCGCGGGTGGCGCGATAGGACGGGCACATGACGCCGCCCTCGAGCTTGCGGCAGGCGCCGTTGTTGTTGCACATCTCCACCGCGCCCTGGAAACCGCCGCCGGCACCCGGCCACGCCGACCAGTCCAGCGCGGTCTTGAAGTCATCGACGCGGTAGTCCGGCGCAAAGCGGAACAGCGAGCGGTCGTCCATTTTCGGCGGATTGACGATCTTGCCGGGGTTGAGAATGTTGCCGGGATCGAAACGCCGCTTCACGGTTGCGAAATCGTGGACGATGCGCGGGCCGAACATCGCGGCGTGAAATTCCGACCGCACCAGGCCGTCGCCATGTTCGCCGGAATGCGAGCCCTTGTAGCCGCGCACCATGTCGAAGGTTTCCTCGGCGATGGCGCGCATCGCACGGACGTCCTGCTCCAACTTCAGATTGAGCACGGGGCGCACATGCAGGCAGCCTTCCGAGGCATGCGCATACATGGTGCCGGTGGTGCCGTGCTTGACGAAGATGCCGTTGAGCCGCGCGGTGTAGTCCGCAAGATCGGGCAACGGCACCGCGCAATCCTCGACGAAGGACACCGGCTTGCCCTCTTGCTTCATCGACATCATCACGTTGAGTCCGGCGGCGCGGAATTCCGCGATGCCGGTCTGCAATGCGGGTTCGATGATCTCGACCACGCCGCCCCATTTGCGTTTCGCGTTGTCCCAGGAAAAGCCGAGGTCGCCCATCAGTTCGCTGAGCTGCTTCAGCCTGGCGATATTGTCGGCCTGGTTTTCCTCGGCGAATTCGACGATCAGCACGGCGTCGGGGTCGCCGCGCACCGCGGTGCCGATGATCGACTTGAACATGTCGATGTCTCGGCCGAGCCCCAGCATGGTGCGGTCGACCAGTTCGACGGCGATCGGCTTCAGCTTCACCAGATGCTGGGCGGAATCCATCGCCTGGTAGAAGCTACCGAAATGGCAGACGCCGAGCACCTTGTTGGTGATCAGCGGCCACAGCTTCAGTTCGACCCGCGTGGTGAAGGCCAGAGTGCCTTCGGAGCCAACCAGCAGATGCGCCATGTTGTTGGCGCTGTTCTTCGGCACCAGGGCATCGAGATTGTAGCCGCCGACGCGACGCTGCACTTTCGGAAAGCGTTCGGCGATTTCGCTCGCCTCGCGTTCGCCGAGCGCCAGCATGTCGCGAAACAATTGAGGGGCGTCGCCGTTGGCATCGACCTCGCCGAAATGCAGCAGCGATCCGTCGGTCAAAGCGGCGTCCATTGCCAGCGTGTTGTCGCGCATGGTGCCGTAGCGCAGCGAGCGGCCGCCGCAGGAATTGTTGCCGGCCATGCCGCCGATGGTGGCGCGCGACGCGGTGGAGACGTCGACCGGAAACCACAACCCGTGCTTCTTCAATTGGCGGTTGAGGTCGTCGAGCACGATGCCGGGCTCGACCACGCAGGTGCGGTTGGCCACGTCGACCGAGATCAGTTTGTTGAGGTGCCTGGAGAGGTCGATGACGATGCCGTCATTGACGGTCTGGCCGCATTGCGAGGTGCCGCCGCCGCGCGGCGTGACGACGCGACCGTCGTCGGCGCAGATCGCCAGTGCCCGTAGGGCTTCCTCGACGGTCCGCGGCACCACCACGCCGAACGGCACGATCTGGTAGAACGAGGCGTCGGTGGCATAGCGGCCGCGGCTGAAGGCGTCGAACAACACGTCGCCCGAGGTCTCGCGCCTGAGCCTTGCCGCCAGCGCGCTGTCCGCCGCCGCACTCCGGATTGTCGCCGTCTTCGCCATCGATTCCATTCCCGCGCCTGCGTCCTGTCTTGCATCCGGGTTTTGGCTTGGCAAGGCGGGCCGCCCCAAGCACAGACGTGTTCCCCGGGCGCGATGCAACGCGCGCGCCCAACGATGCGCAGCATCGTCGGGCGACGCGAGGCTGGCAGCGGGCGAGCGCAAAAATTCCTCACGGCGATATTGACAAAAATCCTATATCAGACTTATAGTCCCCCCCCCCGTCTTTGCTCGCGAGGGGCGCTATCATGAGGCGTCTTGAGAGTGGAGCCGGATGTGGTGTCCCGCGCATGCGCCTCGCAAGCGCATCCCGGGAGGCGCGGGGAACCGTCCGGGCCCTACTACGGGGGCTCTGCCTTGAGTGGCTGGACGCGGACAGCAAAGGCGGGCGAAATCCCGCCGGAGTGGCGCCCCACAGGGGCGCGCACGCTCTGTCCCGGAAGCACGGTCCCGTGGCCCCAAATCCCGCGGTGGCGCGCCCGCAGGCGCCGCGATCCGCAGCAATGCGGCTCGCGTCCCAACCACCACAACCGCGCCTGCCGGCGCGCCGCTCCCCTCATGTTCGGAGGGAGATCTGCTCACACCTCGGACTCCATGGGAGCCGCGAGCACGAAAGAGCTTGGCTGTTTGACATTCGAATCGGAAGTTTCGCATTTTCGCGGGCACTGCACTGCACTCAAACGCGATAACAAAACCTCATGACTGCTCCACGTTTTTCTTCGCCGCTCTGGTATACCAGAGAGGGGACAGGGCCGCTGAAAAGTGATATCCGGGCGCCGAACCATAAAATGCGCCCTGGGAAGGACAGACCATGACCGTACACACTGGAAGGCACTTTCTGCAGATTCCGGGCCCCACCAACGTGCCCGACCGGGTGCTGCGGGCCATGGACATGCCGACGCTGGACCATCGCGGGCCGGAATTCGCCGAGCTCGGCCACAACGTGCTGGCCGGATCGCAGCGCATCTTCAAGACCAGGCAGCCGGTGATCATCTACCCCTCGTCGGGGACCGGCGCCTGGGAAGCCGCCATCGTCAACACGCTGTCGCCCGGCGATAAGGTGCTGATGGCCGAAACCGGCCAGTTCGCGGCGCTGTGGCGCGGCATCGCCGAGAAATTCAAGCTCGACGTCGAACTGGTTCCCGGCGACTGGCGTCACGGCGCCGATCTCGTTCAGATCGAGGCCCGTCTGCAGGCCGACAAGGCGCATGCCATCAAGGCGGTGATGGTGGTCCACAACGAGACCTCGACCGGCTGCGTCACCCATCCCCAGGAAGTCCGGCAGGCGATGGACCGGGCGAAGCACCCGGCGCTGTTGATGATCGATACCGTGTCCGGCATCGGCTCGCTGGAATATGAGCACGACGCCTGGGGCATCGACGTCACGGTCGCCGGCTCGCAGAAGGGCCTGATGCTGCCGCCGGGCCTCGGCTTCAACGTGATCTCGGACAAGGCGCTGGCGGCCTCGAAGGCCAACAGCTCGTACCGCTCCTACTGGGACTGGCAGGAGGTCATCAACGCCAACAAGCTCGGCTCCTGGCCCTATACGCCCGCCACCAACGTGCTCTATGGGCTCAAGGAAGCCATCGCGATGCTGGAGGAGGAGGGCCTCGCCAACGTGTTCGCCCGGCACAAGCGCCATGGCGCCGCCGCCCGCGCCGCGGTGAAGGCCTGGGGCCTCGAGACGGTCTCCATCGAGGCCCACGACCACTCGCCGGCACTGACCGCGGTGATGATGCCGGAAGGCCACGACGCCGATGCGTTTCGGAAAGTCGTGCTGGAGAACTTCGACATGTCGCTGGGAACCGGTCTCGCCAAGTGGAAGGGCAAGATCTTCCGGATCGGCCATATCGGCCACTTCAACGACCTGATGCTGATGGGCACGCTGGCCGGCGTCGAAATGGGTCTCGATCTCGCCAAGGTTCCGCATCGCGCCGGCGGCGTGATGGCGGCGATGGAGGTGCTGAAGGGCAGGGACCTGGTGCCGCTGCCCAGGGAGATCTCAAAGGCGGCGGTCGCCTGAGGTAATTCTGTTATCCCGAAACGCGGCTGGAGCGCCTGCGCTCCGGCCGCTAGGATATTGCGCGGCGTGGAGCTGCACGAAGAGAAAGAAAAATCATGAACGCGCCGGCGCCCGCATCCGAAGACCTGCTGTATTCCGTCACCGACGGCATCGCCCACATCACCTTCAACCGGCCGCAGGCGCGCAACGCCATGCTGTTCTCGATGTATGAGCGGATGGCGGAGATCTGCGAAGCCGCCAACACCGACCGCTCGATCAAGGCGATCATTCTGACCGGCGCCGGCGACAAGGCATTCGCCTCGGGGACCGACATCTCCCAGTTCCGCGCCTTCAAGACCGCGCAGGATGCCCTCGATTACGAAGCGCGCATCGACCGCGTGCTGACCTCGCTCGAAACCTGCCGGGTGCCGACGATCGCCGCGATTGCGGGGGCCTGCACCGGCGGCGGCGCCGGCATCGCCGCCTGCTGCGACCTGCGTATCGGCACCGCCGCGACCCGGATGGGCTTTCCGATCGCCCGCACGCTCGGCAACTGCCTGTCGATGTCCAACATCAGCCGCGTCATGGCGCTGGTCGGTCCCGCCCGCACCAAGGACATGATCTTCACCGCACGCCTCATCGAGGCGCCCGAGGCGCTGGCGCTGGGCCTGATCAACGAGATCGTGCCCGACGTCGAGACGCTGCAGCGCCGCGCGCTGGAGATCGCCCAACTGGTCGCCAGCCACGCGCCGATCACGCTGGAAGTCACCAAGGAGGCGGCGCGCCGGCTGCGCCCCAAGCTGACCCGCGAGGAAGGCCAGGATCTGGTGCTCAAGGCCTATATGAGCGAGGATTTTCGCGAGGGCATGGATGCCTTCCTCAACAAGCGCAAGCCGAACTGGCAGGGCAAGTAGCGCCGCCGCTGCCTCCCTGGCTGGCCTCGATGAACCCGGCAAGCGCGTCTACAGCCGTGCCTTGACGCTGGTGACCTTCCACAGCGTGCAGACATCGCCAGCGGAGCCGGAGACCTGTGCAAGTCTTTCGGCCGCCACGTCTCTGGTCTGTCGCAGATTTTCAAACCAGGCCTGGCCGGACTGTTCGATGACGAGAAATTCCGGATAGTCGTTGACGATGTCATTCGTCTCCATCACCGATAACACCGGCTGCCACGCTTTCAACCGTTGCAGCACGTGAAATTCGGTAGCGTTGCCACGGCTGCGCTGCGGATATTTGAGCACGACATCCCAGTCCAGCGCAAAGCGATAGGCTCCGGCGTGCGCGGCAAAGGCCGCCCGCGGCAGGAACACATGGGGCGATTCCACGATCACCGGCAACGTTCCGTCGACGAGGCGGGTCTCGAAATACGCATTGTTGTCGTCGGTGCAGGGCTCTCGTCCGGGAACAGGGCCTCGCAGCAGCGTCAGGCTGAACAGCAGCGGTAAAATGACGGCCGCCCATCGCGCAAGCCGCGCGGTCTTGACCTGGAATCGCTCTTTCAGCGTGCGCACGACCAGCTCGCAAAACGCCACATGCAGCGCGAAGCCGACCATCATCTGCGGTACGAAATAGCGCGGTACGAAAATCGGAAACAGCAGCACCGACACGGTCCACACCGTCAGCGTGAAGCCGCTGATACTGAGAGTCAGCAGGACAACGTAGCGGGCGTATTGTCCTTCGGAACTGCCGAGAAATGCGCGGTATCCGGCGATCCCATGCGTCCGCAGGCCCATTATTGTCGCGCTGATAAGGCAACATAGCTCGACAATTGCCGTCGCCACCGACAGCGGGGAGGACCACATGATCAGCAGCAATTGCGGCAGGTCGGGCTTGTCGATCCACAGGTAAGGTAGCCCGGTCGCGCTTTGCTGCATGAACACCGGAAACCAGCAGCCGAACACGACGAGCGCGGGGATCACAGCGAACAGCGATAGCCTCAGGCAACGCCACCCTTGGCTGCGCAACTGGTTCCACTGACTGAGGGCGCCGGACAGTGCGATGCAGACAACATAGACGATGCCGAAGTTATGTGACAAGGCCAGCGCAACGTAGCTGAGCCCCAGCCACGTGGCGTCGCTGCTGCGGTCGCGCTCGATAAGCCGCTGCTGCAACAGCACGGCCAGCGCGGAAAGCATAAAGTAGATCGCATAGGTCCGCAGGTCGAAGGCCAGCACCACCAGATTGGCATTCATCGCGACGAACAGGAAGCCGCCGGCCCATGCGGCCAGCCGGGAGGCTGCGCGCAGGCTGACGCGATACAGAAGAAATACCGCGGCCATGATGAGCATCAGGTTCGCGGCCCTGAGAACCGCTACAACGGGGATCGGCTCCGGCGTCGCGTGTGCGAGCAGCCACGCCAGCGTCAGATAGAGCGGCGGGTTGCCGTCAATCCCAACGGCGATGCCGTTCCACAGCTTGGGTAAGCTGTCCGCCATGGTCAGCTGGATCGTCAGCAATTCGTCCATCCACAGATGGCCATCAAGCGAACGGAAGGCACAAGCTGCGATGGCACAGAGTCCAACCAGTGCGGCTGCGGCGCGCAACGACCACGATGGTCGCAATGGGGGATTGGACCTCATGGTCGCTTCCGTGTGCAGATACAGATCTGCTTGATCGGTCGGGCCGCGGCGTCATGCGGCATTGCAGGGGCGCGGGAGGCTCGGAACCAAGTTGGGGCAGTCCGGTAAATAACCGGTAAAAGACGCGGCAAAGGTGCTGGCCGCTTGAAATGATTTGCGATAAACCGCAACGTACAAAGCAAAATAGCGGCCGCTCACGGCCCGCATCGATCCATGGGGAAGAGACGCATGTCCAAGTTGATCAGGGCCACAGCCGCGCTTGCGGCCGCGCTGGCAGGCGCACCGGTGACGTCGGCTTCGGCCGGGTGGGAACCGACCAAGCCGGTCGAGATCGTGGTCGCGGCGGGCGCCGGCGGCGCCTCCGACCAGATGGCGCGGATGATGCAGGCCGCGATCCAGAAGAACAATCTGATGAAGCAGCCCATCGTGGTGTCGCTGAAGGGCGGTGCGTCCGGCGCCGAAGCGCTGATCTACATGAAGTCCAGCGAAGGCGATGCCAACAAGGTGCTGATCGCCTATTCGCTGATCTACATGCTGCCGCTGTCGGCCAAGATCCCGTTCAACTGGCGCGAGCTGACGCCGGTAGCGGTGGTGGCGATGGACCAGTTCGTGCTGTGGGACAATGCCGCAGGCGCGAAGACGGTGAAGGAATTCATCGCCGCGGCGAAGGCCGCGTCGTCGCCATTCAAGATGGGTGGCACCGGCTCGAAGCGCGAGGACCACGTCCTCACGGTGTTCATGGAAAAGCGCACTGGCGCCAAATTCTCCTACCTGCCATACAAGTCCGGCGGCGAGGCGGCGACGCAACTGGTTGGCGACCACACCGAAGCGAACGTCAACAATCCCTCTGAAAATCTCGAAGTCTGGCGCGCGGGCCAGGTCCGGGCGCTCTGCGTGTTCGACAAGGAGCGTATCAGCTACACCGCCAAGGTCACCGAGACGCAGTCGTGGGCCGACATCCCGACTTGCAAGGAGGAGGGCCTCGACGTGCAGTACCTGATGCTGCGCGCGATGTTCCTACCCGGCAAGGTGACGCCGGAGCAACAGGCGTTCTACGTCGACCTGTTCGAGAAGGTGACGAAGACCGCAGAATACAAGGACTACATGGAGAAGCAGGCACTGAAGCCGATCTTCCTGAAGGGTCCGGAGATGCTCAAATTCCTCGAAGAGGACGACACGCTCAACAAGTCGCTGATGACCGAAGCGGGGTTCGTGGCGAAATAGACCACATGCGGGCGCGGCGCGCTCGTTCTTGCTTCCCTCTCCCCCGCGCGAAGCGAAGCTCGCTAGGTGGGAGAGGGTGGCTTCGCGAAGCGAAGACGGGTGAGGGGTAGCCGCAGACTCCGAGCTTCGTTGCCACCCCTCATCCGGCGCGGCTACGCCGCGCCGCCTTCTCCCACAAGGGCCGAAGAAGATCTGCGCCCCGTTTCTTCTGAAATCCGAAACAGAAACACCTCATGTCCGACACCGACCTCGAAATCATCGTTGACGATCCCACAGCACCGGAGCCGGATTCGCCCGCCGTCTGCAGTACCCGCACTGTCGAGATCGTCGTTTACCTGCTGTTGCTGGCTTTGGCCGTGACGTTGGGGATCGACAACTACCGCACCGGCATTTCCTGGGATTCCACCGGACCGCAGGCTGGCTACTTTCCGTTCTATCTCTCGGTCATTCTCTGCGGTGCCAGCCTCTATGGCCTCGTTACCACCTGGCTGGCGCGCAAAGTGCCGTCGGACACTTTCGTCACCCGCGCGCAATTGCGCCGCGTGATGCTGGTGTTCCTGCCCACCGCCGTCTTTTGCCTGGCGATGCAATATCTCGGGCTCTATGTGGCGAGCTTCCTGCTGATTGCCGGCTTCATGCGTCTGGTCGGCAAGATCGCGTGGTGGAAGTCGCTGCTGACAGCCTTCGTCTTCATCGCGATCATGTTCGCCACCTTCGATATCGCCTTCGACGTCATCATGCCGAAAGGGCCGCTCGAAGCGGCCTTCGGGCGTTAGGATCTCATCATGGAAGCGTTCGGATTGCTGCTGCACGGTTTTGCCGTGCTGATGACCTGGAAGATCCTGGCGCTGATGGTGCTCGGCCTGGTGCTCGGCATCTTCGTCGGCGTGCTGCCCGGCCTCGGCGGACCCAATGGCGTCGCCATCCTGCTGCCGCTGACTTTCACCATGGACCCGACTTCGGCGATCGTGATGCTGTCCTGCATCTACTGGGGCGCGCTGTTCGGCGGCGCCATCACCTCGATCCTGTTCAACATTCCCGGCGAGGCGTGGTCGGTGGCCACCACCTTCGACGGTTACCCGATGGCGCAGCAGGGCCGGGCGGCGGAAGCGCTCACCGCGGCCTTCACCTCGTCCTTCATCGGCTCGCTTGTGGCCGTGCTGCTGATTACGTTCCTGGCGCCGATGATTTCGTCCTTTGCGCTGAAATTCGGTCCGCCGGAATTCTTCGCCGTGTATCTGCTGACGTTCTGTTCCTTCGTCGGCCTGGGGCGCGAGGACAAGCACAAGACGCTCATTTCGATGGCGCTGGGCCTGCTGATTGCCGGCGTCGGCATGGATACCGTGTCCGGTACGCTGCGCATGACCTTCGGCTCGAACGAGTTGCTGCGCGGCATCAACTTTCTGGTGGCGGTGATCGGCCTGTTCGGCATCAGCGAAATCCTGCTGACTATGGAGGAGCGGCTGGCGCTGCGCGGCCACGCGGCCAAGATCAGCCTGCGCACCGTCCTCAATGTCTGGAAGGACCTGCCGAAATACTGGCTGACGCTGCTGCGCTCGTCGGTGATCGGGTGCTGGCTCGGCATCACGCCGGGCGGCGCCATCGCAGCCTCCTTCATGGGCTACAATCTGGCCAAACGTTTCTCGAAAGATCCGGACAGTTTTGGCAAGGGCCGCATCGAGGGCGTGTTCGCGCCGGAAACCGCGGCGCATGCCTCGGGCACGGCAGCACTGCTGCCGATGCTGGCGCTGGGCATTCCCGGTTCCGGCACCGCCGCGATCCTGCTCGGCGGGCTGATGGTGTGGGGACTCAATCCCGGCCCGCTGCTGTTCGTCGAGCACAAGGATTTCGTCTGGGGCCTGATTGCCTCGATGTATCTCGGCAATGTCGTCGGCCTCGTCATCGTGCTGACCACGGTGCCAATCTTCGCCTCCATCCTGCGGGTGCCGTTCGCCGCGGTGGCGCCGATGATCGTGGTGTCCTGCGCCATTGGCGCTTATGCCATCCAGAACGCGATGTTCGACATCTGGCTGATGCTGGGCTTTGGCGTGGTCGGATACGTATTCAAGAAGATCGGCATCCCGTTGGCGCCGTTCACGCTGGCGCTGGTGCTTGGCAGCCGCGCCGAGGACGCCTTCCGCCTGTCGATGATCGGCTCCGGCGGCAACATGGGCGTGTTCTGGTCGAACGGGCTGGTCGGCTCGATCACCACCCTGGCGATCGCGCTGTTGTTCTGGCCTGTGATCGACAAGGTGTTTCTCGGCGTCGGACGGCCGATGCGGCCGGCAAGGGCGGCGGGCTGAGCGACCCGATCCTGCGGCTTTGGGCCTACCGTTCGACCTCTGGTCCATCGTCGACCGGTTTGGGGTTTGGTTAGGTGGTCTACGCCCCCGTTTGAGCCTGCGCGCGGACAGGGACAACTCCTGGGTCGCTGTTCGGCCGGCGATGGACGAGCCGCAGGATCTTTCTCTCGAGGAACGCCCAGCTGACGAGCCCAAACAGCGCAGCCAGCCCGAGGGATACGGCGAACATTAGCCAGGGCGAGATGTCTTTGTAGAAGAACACCAGCGTGCTCTGGATCGGCCAAGTGTAAAGATAGAGACCGTAGGAGATATCGTGCTCGGTGGTGATGCCACTGAGCGGCGATGCCTTGACGACGAGCGCCAGCCAGAAAATCAGATAGCCTCCAAAAATATACAGCGCCGGTTCAGCGACGCGCGGAACAAACATGCAGGCGACCAACGCAATGGCCGCGAGAACGGCGTGATCAGTACGGTAGACGATCACGTCCCGGTAAAGATAGAAAATGGATCCGACGAAGAAGGCAGCGGTCATTCTGATCGTGTCGGGAACGTTTCCGAGCATGAGGATCGATGGATTGTACGGCGTTGGTGGCTTTGCCGTCAGCAGCAGCACCAGGATGATCGTGCCAGCCAATACGTAAAGTCTGCGTTGCAGGATTCCGAGCAGGCCGAGACACGCGACCAACAGGTAGCAGCGGAACTCGTAGGCGATGGTCCACATCGCACCATTGAGGATCGGGTAGTGGACGCCAGCGAATGCCGGTACTGGCGGCGGTTGCAGCAGCACGGCGTCTCTCAGGACGCGGACCCAGTCCCTGGGCAGAAGAGCAGAAAGATCGGTGCCGGACAGCGGGGCAAAGACGGCAATCGAGACGATGGTCGCGACAAGAAAGGCCGGATAAATGCGCGCGACCCGCTTCGTCAGGTAGGCGAGCAATCCCGGCGATGTCAGGAAGCTCCTCGTGATCAGGTAGCCGCTGATCAGAAAGAAACCATCAACGCCCAGTTCCCCGAACGACAGGGTCCCGAATATTCGGGTCAGCAGCTCACGCGACCGGTTGCCATCGACCAGTTCCGGCGCGTGCGACAGAACTACCGAACTCGCAAAGAGCAGGCGAAGCAGGCCGAAATTATTCAGGCGTGCGTCAATACCCGACATTTATGAATGCGCCAGGCGATGCGGGGCCAGCCAATGTGGCCGGCAGGAGCCCCGCCCCGCGGCAAGTTCTAACCGAACCCGGGCCAGATCAAGGACGATGAGGCGCAAGAGAGCAGGGGAGGCACACGGGAAGGGCATTTCGACGAACTCCGCGGACGTGGCATTTTGACCGGACCATGCTTTCGCGCAGATCGAGCGGCTTGGGCAGGTCCGCGCCGGACATACCGCGCGCTTTCACGCAGGGCAAAACCAGCTTCGGTAGACGGTCTTGGGCCGCCATCGGGCCCCGATTTACTAAGCGAATCGCGCCTTTGACGTGCATGTTAACAGGTTGTTAGTGTTCGCAACGAAAGGCGAGTGCGAGAGCGCCGCGATGTCGAGTGTGAAGCGTTGCGGATCGATTGAAGCGATGGGTCGACTGCATGGCGCGGCATACCAGAGACCATAGGGGCTTCACGCCAGAAGATGACGACAGCGTTTTCTCGTCGGTTCTCATCGCGGCGGATGCCCATGAAATCGCAACGCTGCAAAACGTGACGACCACAGCCCTGCTGCAGCACCTGAGCGATTTTCACATCGTTTGACGTCGTCGGACCGAGAGGATTCACGCCGCCGACCTGACGACGGGATCAAACCACCTTGGCTAGGCGCAGGTTTGCGATCTCGTCGGGGCTGAACCCGAATTCCACCAGCACCTCGTCGGTCTGCTCACCGACTTCCGGCGGTCGCGCCGCCATCGTGCTGGGGGTGCGTGACAGCGAGAACGGTTGGCCAACCAGGCGGATGTCGCGGCCCTGGTCGTTCGGCACGTCCTGCGCGATGCCGAGGTGCTTGACCTGCTCGTCGGCGAACATCTGGTCGATGGAATAGATCGGTCCGCACGGTACGCCGGCGGCATTGAGCTCGGTGACCCAGGCGTCGGTCGTCTTCTTTTCGGTACAGGCATTGATTGCCGCGCTGAGCGCATCGCGGTTCTTCGAGCGGGCAGGGGCGGTGGCGTAGTCCGGGTTGGTCACGAGTTCGGGGGCGCCGATCGCCTGCGCACAGCGCTCCCAGATCTTGCCGCCGGTGGTGGCGATGTTGATGAAACCATCGGAGGTCTTGAACACGCCGGTCGGAATGCTGGTCGGGTGGTTGTTGCCGGCCTGCTTGGGCACGTCCTTTTCCATCAGCCAGCGTGCGGCCTGGAAATCCAGCATGAAAATCTGCGCCTGTAGCAACGAGGTCTGCACCCATTGGCCCTGGCCGGAAACGTCACGCTCGAGCAGTGCGGTCAAGATGCCCATGGCGCAGAATAACCCCGCGGTGAGGTCGGCGACGGGGATGCCGACCCGCATCGGGCCTTCGCCCGGCGCGCCGGTGATCGACATCAACCCGCCCATGCCCTGGGCGATCTGATCGAAGCCCGGGCGCTTGTGATAGGGGCCGTCCTGGCCGAAACCGGAGATGCTGCCGTAAACGACGCCGGGATTGATGGCGCGCAGGCTCTCATAGTCGATGCCGAGCCGGGCCTTCACGTCAGGGCGAAAGTTCTCGACCACCACGTCGGCCTTGGCGGCCAGCCGCTTGAACACCGCGAGCCCCTCGGGATCTTTCAGGTTCAGCGTCATGGCGCGCTTGTTTCGGTGCAGGTTCTGGAAATCCGAGCCCTGCCGCGGGCCGCCGGGCTGCTCGCCGGCCGCATCGTCCGTCAACGCGTCGATTTTGATGACGTTGGCGCCCCAATCGGCGAGCTGGCGGACGGCTGTGGGTCCAGATCGCACCCTGGTCAGGTCAAGGACGGTAAATCGGGACAATGCCTGAGAGGCTGCGGAAAACGGCATCTGAATGCTCCGGAGAAGCTACGGCGGATGATCGGAAGGATACCTTTCGCGCAAACGCGGCCGCTTGTCATCCCGACTGCCGTCTGCTCCGCACCGCCAGTTATATTTTCGGTGAACTGCCGGCCGGTTCTGGGAACGCTTATGATTGAGCCAACGGTGTGGCGCCCAACGTTGCGAGGAGCTAAGGTCGCGGGACACACGAAAGCCCGCGGCCCCGCCGGCTCCGGACAGATGATCGAGAATGCAGAGTTTGGTTATCGGCGCTTCCGGTATTGTCGGCGGCTATATCGCCGAGCAACTGGTCCGTTCCGGCCGCAAGCCGCTGGCACTGTCGCGGACGGCTCGCTACAGCGCCGCGATCGATTGGAAACAGGGTGACCTCGCCAACCCCCAGACGCTGGCATTCGGCCTGTTCGACACCCTGTATTGTACGGCTGAAATCGGCTTGCTGGCGGACGCATTGCCGCAGTTGCATGTGCCATCGCTGAAGCGAGTCGTCGCTTTCACCTCCACCAGCATCGTCACCAAGATCGAGTCGGAGATTCCCGAGGAACGCCGGTTGCTGCAAAGATTGGCCAATGGCGAACGGCGGCTGATTGCCGCTTGCGAGCATCTTGGCGTCGAGTGGACCATCCTGCGTCCGACCCTGATCTATGCGGAAGGGCGCGACGGCAACGTCTCGCGGCTGGCGCGGTTGATCCGGAGGTTCGGCGTTCTGCCGCTGCTCGGCAGCGGAGCCGGCCTGCGGCAGCCGGTCCATGCCGAGGATCTGGCAATCGGAGCCATTGCGGCAGCGGGCAGTCCGGCCGCGGCTAATGCCACTTACGCGCTGCCCGGCGGCGAAACGCTCAGTTATTGCGAGATGGTGGGGCGAATCTTCGATGCACTCGGCAAGCCGCGGCGTATTCTTTCCGTACCGCCTGTCGTCTGGCGTACCGCTTTCGCCGTGCTGAAGCCGTTTATCTCCAACTACAACGTGGCGATGGGCAACCGCATGGCCAAGGACATGGTGTTCGATGCGGCGCCAGCGGCTCAGGACTTCGGCTGGGCGCCCCGCCGCTTCCGTCCGCGGTTTGACGGCTTCACTTAGCATGCTGCTGCATCTTCCGCGCCTGCCGGGGCACGGCAGTGAGCCACGGCTGAAGAACGGACCAGCTCTCGCCGGTCATGGCGCGGAGGCTGTTCGCGACGCCATCGCGCGAACCATCTTAACTTTGCCCGAACAACTCCGTCGCTCGCTGACCTGGGATCAGGGAGCTGAGATGGCACAGCACGCCCGATTGAAGATCAATGCTGGTGTGCAGCTACTTCTGTGATCCGCAAAGTCCGTGGCAGCGAGGAACGAACGAAAATACCAACGGATTGCTGAGACAGTATTTTCCCAAGGGGACCGATCTCAGCGTGCACAGCACCGACACGCTTGCTGCTGTTGCCGAGACCCTCAACACCAGACCGCGCAAGACGCTCGGCTGGAAGACACCCGCGGAGACGCTTGACCGCCACCTCCAATCCGCTAACCATGGCCCTGTTGCGACGACCGGTTGAATCCGCCCAATACGCCAGCGATCAGTTCCAGCGCCTGATGGCCGACAGCGGCATCGTCTGCAGCATGAGCCGGTCCGGCAATGTCTGGGATAATGCGGCGATGGAAAGCTTCTTCTCATCGCTGAAGACCGAGCGCACCGAACGCAAAATCTATCGTACCAGGAACGAGGCCAGGGCAGATGTGTTCGACTACATCGAGCGGTTCTTCAACGCCATCCGGCGTCATTCGACGATCGGATACCTCAGCCCCGTTAAGTTTGAGCGGAAGATGGGACTAGCTTAACATCGCGTCCATCAAACGGCAGCAGCTCACACCGGGGTCGCCGCAGCCTATGCCGTATTTCGCGGCGCCAGTGCTGCCGGCTGTGGTCGATTCGAAGCCCGCGCAAGCCGCTCTTAGTCGCCTGAAGCCTGCATGTCCTCGCCAGAGAGCCGCTTCCGATAACTGGCGAGAGCAACATTAAGAGCGTCGATTCTCGCAATCAGTTGATCGCGCGTATCGGCATCAAACCCTAAACCAGCCTTCTCAGGGAAATCCAAACGCATTCCCTTCTCGACACAATCGAGCTGTTTCAAAGCCAAGCCCCACGAATACAGCAAGGTAAATTCAACAGGATCGCTCATGTTGAAAACTCCGACATAGTGACGAACTCGCTAACCTATCAGCTGGATTAAGACCGTCTAGCATTCATTGCCAGGGCCTGCCATTCTGAACCCGCCGTAGGTGGACATCGGCCTTCGTGATTGGATCCTCTGCTTGGATATAGGCATCGATTTGGGCGTCGAATGTTACTCTATTCCATAGTTCTGCGGATTCGGGATCGGAGAATGCAAAATGGAACTTTTGAAATTCATTGGCCTGCAAGATCGGCCATGGTGCAATCTGCGAAACCCTCGAAGGAGCTTGATCTCTCGAAATCAGTCTTGTTCGGTGAGTGTCTTTCAAAAGTCATTAGGGTGCGCACCGGAAAATCCATCCCGGGCAACTTCTTAGCACCGCCAAGATTCGGTAAGTCTATGATGAAGCAGGCTGCTATGACCTCGGCGCCGATCTGGCGCACCAGCCTGACTGCGCCCTCGGCGGTTAAGCTTTTCCTTCGATGAAGGCTCCGGCCTCGTAGCTGAGGCCCGCTGGAGTTTATGGCTGCTTCGCGAGAGCGAGCCAGAACTTGTAGAGGCGATAGGAAGGCGCGAACCGTTACAAATAAACGTTTCGCCTCACTTCGCACAAGTTGTTGAATTTGCTCCAATTGGCGGATATCCGCTCAGGCAAGGCCCTGGCCCAGTTTCTATGCCTGGGGAAATCGTCTAAGACACCGCACACACACACTGCCGGCGGGGGCGTCTGCAGCCGGCAAGGCGAGCCATGAGCAGGAACAGTCCGAATTGCCTTCTTCAAATCCCAAGATTGTCATTTTGCTCGGCACCCGGAACGGTGCCAGATTTCTCGAACAGCAACTCGAGTCTTATCGCGCGCAGACCTACGACAATTGGGAATTGCTGGTGTCCGACGATGGCTCGACGGATGCGACCGTCGCGATGGTTCATGCCTTCGCCAAAACGGTGCCGCAGCGCGTCGTGGTGCGTTCCGGGCCCCAACTCGGCTTCTGGCAAAATTTCGTGGCGCTGGTGCGCAGCGAGGAAATCGACGGCGATCTGTTCGCCTACAGCGATCAGGACGATATCTGGTTTTCCGAGAAACTGATGAAGGCGGTGGACTGGTTCGACCGGCGCGCCGCGCCTTCGCCGGCCTTGTATTTCACGCGCACCGAGCTGATGCTCGGCGATGGTTCGCCGGCCGGTTTCTCGCCGCTTTTCACGCGTCCCCCGACCTTCCGCAATGCGCTGGTGCAGAACATCGGCGGCGGCAACACCATGGTGTTCAACCGCAGCGCCCGTCAGGCGTTGCTGGCCACGCCGTTCGACGCCGAACTGGTGTCGCATGACTGGTGGACCTATCAGGTCGTGACGGGCATTGGCGGCGACGCTTACTACGACCCGTGGCCGAGTCTGAAATACCGGCAGCACGGCCAGAATATTGTCGGCGCCAATATCGGCTTGAGGGCGCGTCTCATTCGCCTGTCGGCCTTCGCCAATGGCCGTGTCGTGACGTGGGACGAGATCAACCTGAAAGTTCTCGACAGCATGCGGAGCATGCTCGCCCCGCGGCATCTTGCCACGCTCGATCGCTACGCCAAAGCGCGCCATGCGTCGCTGCCGCTGCGGATCTGGCTGGTGTGGAAGGCCGGCGTCTACCGCCAGCGTCTGTTCGAGACGATAGGGCTTTACGCTGGCGCCTTGTTTGGGAAACTGTAACCGTCGCGGGGGCGAGCGTCGAACCCTGGGTTCAGATCGATCGGGAGCCGTCCTCGTTCCAGGTCATCTCGGCAAATGCACGCTTCCCGCTGCTGTTGAGCGCCTCGAATGCGCGTGTCTGATTGTCGTGGACGAGAAGGTTCGACTGGTCGCCGAGTCGAAACGTGCCGCTGGTCGGCCAGTCGCTGACATTATAGGCCCGGGCATCGCGACCAACGACGACCACCTTCTTTCCGCGTCGTAGAACCTGCTGGGTCAGACTGTCCGGGCCGCTTTCGAACAGATATGATTCCTTCTTGGTCGTGATCGCCTTGGGCAGGACATCGAGGAAGAGCTGCCGCTTCATCATGAAGGCGTTGGTCCGGATGTGTGGATTCGGGAACTTCGGAATTGCATGCAGGTAGTCGTATGTGCCTTCCGCCTTGGTCTCGCGGATCCAGAACGCTTCGAAGGCGTCGTTCTGGAAATTGCCGTGCGTCGTCCTGCGGGTGGTGCTGGAAAAATGCGAGATGATCCTTGCCACCAGAAACTTTGAAATCCGCGTTGGCAACAGCCTCCTTACCGTCTGGAATGCACGTCCCATAAGGGCGGGAGATGGCAGGAACCGCCTCTGGGCCAGGAACAATCCGCTCTTCAGCCGCCTCATGTTGCTGTGCAGGCTTTCGTAGGAACCGGTTGAGCCTGCCACGCCCACCTCAGGATCGGCGAACGCCGAATGCAGATGCCGCAGCCAGTCGTCGGCTGCGATTTCCGAGAAGGTGTTCAGAAAAAACACATGCTCATGCGGCAGTTGTGCCGCGGCCTGCGCATAGGTGGTGATGTCAAAACCTTCGTCGGACACCGAGATGGCGTTTGCGAGAAGCGGTGCAAGGATAGCGTTCTGTTCGGCCGGGTCTTCCGGGAAACCCTTGCGGATGACGATCAGGTCGTGAGCCGTGCCAGCGGGGTGCCGCCTGTAGGATTCGACGAATTTTGCGACCGGACCTGCGCCTTCGGCGAAGCGTGCCAGATAGACGACGGCCAGATCACTGGTGAACGCCGGTTGCCGGTCGGTCATCGAACCTGCCTTGATGAACCAGCGTTCGATATCCGCCACATGCTGCTACGCCGCGTTTTGCCGGTCGTAGCTGTCGAGCACTTCTTCGATGGGCCCGGAGGACTTGATCTGACCCTGGTCCATCCAGATGCCCTGATTGCAGAACTTGCGGCAGGTCTCGATGCTGTGCGAGGCCAGCACCATGATGCTGGCTTTTTCGACGAACGATTCGACGCGGTGCTGCGCCTTGGTGAGGAAGCTGGCGTCGCCGGCCATGATCCATTCGTCCATCAGCAGAATCTCGGGCGCGAAGCACGTCGCCACTGCAAAGGTGAGGCGCGTCATCATGCCTGAGGAATAGGTGCGGACGGGCACGTCGAGATAGTCGCCGAGCTCGGTGAACTCGACGATGTCAGCCATCCGCGCCTCGATCTCGTCGCTCGACAGCCCGAGAATCATACCGCGCAGGCGAATGTTGTCGTAACCGCTGATCTCGCCATCGATACCGAGGCCGATGTCGAACATCGGGGAAACCCGCCCCGTGCTTTTCACGATCCCGCTCACCGGTTCGTAGATGCCCGCCATGACGCGCAGCAGCGTGGTCTTTCCGGCGCCGTTTGAGCCGATCAGCGCGACGCGGTCGCCGGCCACCAGTTGCATGGAAATGTTGCGCAGTGCCTGGACCACGACGCGATGGTTGGCGTCGGTGGCCATATGTCCGCCGGACCCGTGAAACAGCAGGCTCTTCTTCAGTGATCGGGAGCCGCCGTGATAAATCGGGAACGACACATTGACGTCGTGCAGTGCGAGTTCGACGGCTGTCGCTGGAATTGGTGCTTTCATGGCTAGACCCAGTACGCGATCCGCGAACGGAATCGCGTGAAGAAGAAGCTGGTGATGGCGAGGTTGACCAGGGTGATCAGCAAAACCGCGAGGTAGCTCTTTTCTGAAGGCATGCTGCCGAGCAAGGGCGAGCGGACAATCTCGATGAGATGGAAGAACGGGTTGAGATCGGCAATGTAGGGCCTGGTGCTGATCAATGCTGGCTTCCAGAAGATCGGTGTCACGAAGAACACGATCTGGACCACCGACGCGATCACCTGAGGCACGTCGCGAAACCGCGCCGAGATAATGCCGATCGATAGGCTTGCCATGGCGCCATTGATCACCACGAGCGCAAGCCCGGGAATCGCCAGCAGCGCTGTAGCTCCGGGCCAGATCTCGAAGTAGATCAGCACACCGAAATAGATGATGAAATTGTGGAAGAAAACGATCAGCTTGGCCCAGGTCGATCGATAGACATAGACCGAATAGGGCAGCCGAATCTGCTTAATGTAGGACTCGGATCCGGTGAAGAGGGTACCGCCTTCGGTGAGAAAGCTGGAAAGAAGATTCCACACCAGAAGCCCGACGCACAGATAGGGCAGCAGGTCGTCGATGCGGGTCTTGAACAACTCAGCATAGAGAACTCCGAGCGCGACCACCATGACTGCCATGCTGGCGGTGAGCCAGAACGGCCCAAGCAGGGAACGGCGGTAGCGCTGCAGAATGTCGTTCCAGCCGAGCCGGACCCACAGCGGCCAGAGCCCCACACCCTCGATCATGTCGGACCACGCAACAGCGGCGGGGCTCTTGCGGGCGCTAATGATGTTGTCGGGGAAGGTAGTATCGAGGCCGGTTTTCAAGATGGCAGACCATATTCAGGTATGGGGCGATGAGACCGCGTCACACGGCGGCTTCATTTCGAGCCAAGGAACACCCTATCTCCCGGATCATGTCAACGTGGTGTTTTCCCCCCGGGCTGGCCGGCGAATCTATTTCCGGATGTTCCGTTCTCCGGCCGTTGTATTCGTGGTCGAATTCAGGCTATTTGGAGAAAATCCTCCGTAAAAAGTGATGGTTATGCAGATAGACCCGTTGGAAATTTCAGGCGTGTTTCTGATCACAGCCAAAAAAATCGGGGACCAGCGCGGCTTTTTCTCCGAAACATTTCGTGCCGACGTGTTCGCCAAACACGTCGTTGAAACGCCGTTCGTGCAGGACAATCACGTGCGCTCGACTCAGCGGGGGGTCGTCCGCGGCCTGCACTACCAGACACCGCCGCATGCCCAGGGCAAGCTGGTCCGGTGTACCAAGGGGGCCATCCTCGACGTTGCGGTGGACATACGCACGGGCTCGCCGAGCTACGGCCGCCATGTCGCCGTGGAATTGACGGCTGACAACTGGCGCCAGCTATGGGTGCCGCCGGGGTTCGCGCACGGGTACGCCACGCTGGAAGAGGATTGCGAGGTCATTTATAAGGTCAGCGATTATTATGCCCCGGACTGCGATCGGGGCATCGCTTGGGACGATCCGGCACTCGGCATCGATTGGCGTATCCCGGCGGCCGATACCATTTTGTCGGACAAGGACCGCAAGCAGCCGCGCCTTGCCGAGACGACCTCGGCTTTCCAGTTCGGTTCCTAGGAGCGATTCATGCGGGTTCTCGTTACAGGAGGCGCCGGCTTCATCGGCTCGGCCGTCTGCCGTCACTTCATCTCCGATCTCGACTACGATGTGGTCATTCTCGACAAGATGACCTATGCTGGCAACCTTGCCTCGCTGGCGCCGGTCGCCTCCAGCCCGAAGTACAAGTTCGAAAAGCAGGATATTTGTGATGCCGCGGCGGTCAACGCGATCTTTGCGAAGCACCAGCCGGACGCGGTGGTGCATCTTGCCGCCGAAAGCCATGTCGACCGTTCGATCTCCGGCTCGGACATTTTTGTGAAGACCAACGTGCTCGGCACCTTTACGCTGCTGGAAGCGGCGCGCAACTATCTCAAGTCAGGCCGCCACGACCAGACTATCGACTTTCGCTTCATCCATGTCTCGACCGACGAAGTCTATGGTTCGCTCGGCACCGATGGTTTGTTCACCGAGACGACGGCCTATGATCCGAGTTCGCCGTATTCGGCAACCAAGGCGGCGTCCGACCATCTCGCCAAGGCATGGCACCGCACCTATGGCATGCCGGTGATCGTTTCGAATTGCTCGAACAACTACGGGCCCTATCACTTTCCCGAAAAGCTGATCCCGCTGATTATCCTGAACGCGCTGGATCGCAAGACGCTGCCGGTTTACGGCGATGGATCGAACGTCCGCGACTGGCTATTTGTCGAAGACCACGCCCGCGCGCTCGGCGTTATCCTGGCCAATGGTATTCCCGGCGAGACCTACAATATTGGTGGCCGTAACGAGCGCAAGAACATCGAGGTGGTTGAGCAGATCTGCTCTTGGATGGACCGGCTGCGCCCGGTCAATTCCTCCTACCATGACTTGATCTCGTTCGTGACCGATCGTCCCGGTCATGACCAACGCTATGCGATTGACGCCAGCAAGCTGGAAACGGAGCTCGGCTGGCGCGCTCAGGAGACCTTCGAAACCGGCATCGAAAAAACAGTTCGATGGTACCTTGAGCGCCGCGACTGGTGGGAACCGCTGCGTGAAAAGGTCTATGGCGGCGAGCGCCTCGGCCTCGTAAAGGCATGATGCAGATGCGGCTCTATGTCATAGGCGGTGATGGACAGGTTGCCCGGTCGTTGCGCGAGGCTGCCGCCGGCGACAACTCCATTGTGTTCGGCAGCAGCACGCGCGGCGAGGTGGATTTGCTGCAACCGTCGTCAATCACCGCAGCGCTGGCCAGATTCCGCCCTGACGTCGTGATCAATCCTGCAGCCTACACCGCTGTCGACAAGGCCGAAGCCGAGCCGGATCTGGCCTACGCCATCAACCGCGATGGCGCGCATGCCGTGGCCGCCGCCGCCGCCGCGCTGGGCGCGTCAGTGATCCATTTTTCAACCGATTACGTGTTCGATGGGACTAAGGACCGAGCTTATACGGAGACCGACCAGGTCGGCCCACAGGGCGTCTATGGCGAGTCCAAACTCGCCGGGGAACTGGCTGTGGCGGCGGCAAATCCCCGCCACGTTGTGCTTCGCACGGCTTGGGTCTATGCGCCTTTCGGCGCCAATTTCGTTCGCACGATGCTGCGCCTCGCCGCGGAGCGGGACGTACTCCGGGTGGTCGATGACCAGGTCGGTTGTCCAACTTATGCGCCGCATATCGCCACGGCCGCCATCTCCGTCGCCAGACAGGTCGCCGGGGCCGGCTGGAAGCCGGAACATGCGGGTGTGACTCATCTCGCGGGGCCCGATGCGCTATCATGGTGCGGCTTTGCCCGGCAGATCATGCAGCAGTCCGCCGCCCGGGGAGGGCGCTCCGTTCCGGTCGAACCGATTACCACCGCGGATTATCCGACGCCGGCGGCTAGGCCGGCCAATTCCCGCCTTTCGACGTCGCGGCTGTCGTCTCTGTTCGACATCCGCCTTCAATCATTGGATAAGGCGCTGGCGGATTGTCTTGATCGTCTGCAGCAACATGAGGTGAGGATCGCATTTTGAAGGGCATCATTCTGGCCGGCGGCAGCGGCACCAGGCTTTATCCGATGACATTGGTCACTTCGAAACAACTGTTGCCTGTTTACGACAAGCCGATGATCTACTATCCGCTGACCACGCTGATGCTGGCCGGCATTCGTGACATCCTGCTGATTTCCACGCCGCATGATCTGCCCCTCTTCAAGGTGTTGCTGGGCGACGGTAGCCAGTGGGGCCTGTCGTTGTCCTATGCGGAACAGCCCAAGCCAGAAGGACTGGCGCAGGCCTTCATCATCGGTGCGAAATTCGTCGAGGGCGGCCCGTCGGCCCTGATCCTTGGCGACAATATCTTCTTCGGACACGGTCTTCCCGCGCTGCTGGCCAGCGCCAGCGCCCGCACCACCGGGGCCACGGTATTCGCCTATCATGTGGCGGATCCCGAGCGCTACGGCGTCGTGGCCTTCGACGAAGCCGGGAACGCCACCTCGATCGAGGAGAAGCCGGTGGCGCCGAAATCGCGTTTCGCCGTGACTGGGCTGTATTTCTACGATGACCAGGTCGCCAGCATCGCCAGTGACATTCGTCCGTCGGCGCGCGGCGAACTCGAGATTACAGATCTGAACCGCGTCTATCTGGAACGCGGCCAACTGGCTGTCGAGCGAATGGGGAGGGGCTTCACTTGGCTTGATACCGGAACCCCGGACAGCCTCCTGGATGCCGCCGAATTCGTCGCCACCCTCGAGAAGAGGCAGGGCTTTCGCATCGCCTGCCCAGAGGAGGTCGCCTTCAACCAAGGATACATCGATCGTGGCCAGCTGGAAAAGCTTGGCCAGTCGTTGGGGAAGAGCGATTATGCGCGCTACATTCGCAGTCTGGCGGGCGCCGAATAGGCCGATTGCCAGCGCCGCGGTTCGCTTTCAGATTGTCGACGGCAGCACGGCTGCGGGCCGTTCCGAACTGCAGATCCACATGATGCCGCCCGCGGCGCCGACGATGAACGTCACGGCACCGAACAACAGCGAAACATCGACGCCGCTCGCCTGCGACAGGCCGGCGTATCCGAATGCCACCATCATGGCGGTCTCGCGGACCCCCCACCCTGCGATCGACACCGGCAGCATCGTGATGAGCAAGACCGGAAGCAGAAGAATAAAGAGGTTCAGGAAGCTGACCGGCACACTGATCGACCGCGCCACGCACCAGGCTGCAACCGTCGTCAGGATATGGACGGTAAGAGACAGCAGGGTGATACGCGGGCCTGTTCGCCTGGCGAACAGGACGCGGTTGGCAATGACGGAGCAGGCGTGGATATGATTGGTAACACGCCATACTCTCAGCCTCTTCCAGGCCAGCATGCCGAAGGCGAGAAAGCCCGATCCGGCGCCTAGGGCAAGCAGATCGATCAGCGTCAGCGTAATCCGGCCATGCGGGTCCGCAATCAACTGATAGCTCCACGGCAAACTCAGCACCACGATAATTGCAAGGGCGATGAGCCCCACGGCACGGTCGACGAAAACCGAATAGGCAGCGGCACGCCAACCGGCGCCGGCCCGGCTTAGCAACAACAGCCGCACAGCGTCGCCTCCGATCGAGGACGGCAATGTCTGATTGAAGAACGCACCGATCACCGTGAAGCGCGTCGTCTGCCTGACAGACATGGGCGCGCCGCAGTGATTGCTGATCTCGCGCCAGCGCAGGCCGCCGACGAAAAGCTGCAGCAGCAGCGCCGCCATCGACAAGATCAACCATTTCAAGCTTTGCGCGTTCAAACGCGCCCAAAGTCCGGGAAAATCTACCTTGCTCAACGCGAGGTAAAGCAGGCCTGCCGACAGAAGGAACTTGATTCCGAGGATAGTCAATTTACGTATGATGGGGGTCACTGAACATTCCAGGATGGTACGCGGGAATCTGATGGGGTCTGCAGCGGCCGGGTTTTCTCAAACGTCGCCACACGCGGACCCAATCTCCAGTTAAGGGGTGTGCGAGTTTCGCTAGAATTCTGGAACCGAAGTCGGGGGCCATCGACTGGCAATCGCCTTCGACTCCCTCGTTGACTGACCCGGGCTGTATAAATGAATGCATGCCTGAAGCAAACCCGGTCGGCGGCCGTTGCGAATAGCTCGCAGAGATTGCGTCTCGGGACGGCGAATTTTGGTGCTTCGGTCGATATCCGGCAATGCCCAGGCGGCGCCCTTTATGTTCCGGATTAGGCTGGGTCGCGCCGTTAGTGGGCGAGTTGGTCGATGTCTTGCGTCCTGCGCCGATCGACGCTTCTGCGCAAACTGACCGTTGGACTTTGACGCGCGGGCACATTATCAGTTATCCGCTCTGATCATTTATCTTTGTGGCGCGCTAACCGTCTCGCAGGTGCTTGCTGGACGGTTCGGTTTTCTTGAAAATGACAGTCTCAGAAGCCGGTCGCTCCCTGAATCTGGCCGTTTGCAGCAAAGCTTCACGGGACTTTTTGAATTGGCTGAGGATCACGTTTGATGCTAAGGAAGTGGAGCGACGTACGCGGATTATTGGTTCAATCTGGACTCATTTTTTATCGCCGTTACCTCAAATACAATTACGTCGGCCGGCTGCTGGGCTCGCAAATCTTGCGTCACGGTTTGATCAAGACGAGCGAACTGCATAGCCCAACCTTTTGGTTCGAGACGCCAGCCAAAGAATCTGCTTTTCCGAAGACCGATCTGACCCAGGTTGAAGCGGAATTTTCCCGCCCCGGATTTCACCTCAGCCCGCCATTAAACATAGTGGCGTCGGATGCGCTTGCGGCCCGTCCAACCATCAACGTGCTGATACCGAGCCTGAAACGGGCCCACATGTCGGGCGGGCCGAATACCGCCCTCATACTCGCGGCGTTGCTGGCGGAACGCGGTGAGCGCATCAGGCTGATAGCCTGCGATGCCCCGACTGGGGGCGAAGAGGCCGAGCTTTATGCCCATATGGATGGGCTGATGCGGCGTCCAGTTTTGCGATCCATGATCGAGCTTGTTGATGGCTTTGACCGCAGCCGTCCGGTCGAAATCGGGGCCGACGATATTTTCCTGGCGACGGCTTGGTGGACCGCGCAGATTGCAAAGTATGGGATGGCGCATACCCTGCATAGCTCGTTCATTTATCTGATCCAGGACTTCGAGCCGATTCTGCACGAGGGCTCGACGTTTCAGGCGCGGGCTCTGGAGACCTATGGCCTCAATCATATCCCCGTCATCAACACCAGATTGCTGCTCGACCACCTTCTGAATGAAGAGGCAGGTTGCTACGCCGACCCTGACTTTGCCCGGGGGGCTTTGTGGTTCGAGCCGGCATTGGACCGGAAATTTTACTTCCCGGCCCTGTCTGCGCCGAGCGACGTCCCTGCGTCCGGCAAGGTCAAAAAGAAGGTTCTGTTGTTTTACGCGCGCCCGTCGGTCGCGCGCCGCAACCTGTTCGAACTCGGTCTGGTCGCGCTGCGCCATGCCGTAGCATCCGGCAATCTCGACAAGGACAATTGGGAAGTCTGGGCGATGGGCGAACAGCTTTCGCCCATCGGTCTTGGCAATGGCGTGTTTTTGAATCCGCTGCCCTGGATGAACTTTTCCGACTACGCAGAGCGCGTGCGCACTGCCGACTTGCTGCTCTCCTTGATGCTGTCACCGCACCCCAGCTATCCGCCGCTTGAAATGGCGGCTTCGGGCAAGTTGGTTGTGACCAATAGCTTCTCCGTGAAGACGTTGGAGCGCCTGAAAGCGATATCGCCGAACCTCCTTGTCGCGGAGCCCAATTCCGAAAGCATCGCATCGACACTCGGCGTCGCCATCGGGCGAGTCAACGCGGGACTGGCGAGCAACGATCCCTCGGGGTCGATTGCACTGCCGTTGGACTGGGACATGAGCCTGAAGGACGTCGTTGAGACCCTCGTTGTTCGGGTGCGCGATCTGAGAACCACGCCAGCGAATACCAGCCGGCCTCTCGCTGTCGGATTTCCCGCAATGCCTCGTTCTGACTATGAGCATTTCCGCAGAAGCGCCTTGGTGCGGCGGCGCGGTGACGGAGAATACAAACAGGAGAGTGGGCTGCTGTCCTTCGTGACGTCCGTCTATAATACGGCGCCGCATTTTCTCGACGAACTCGCCAGTAGCATTTTTCAGCAGGATGGGGGGATGCGGTTCGAATGGCTCATCCTGGACAACGGTTCGGCGGATGCGGCGACCATAGCCAAGCTGCGCGAAATCGGCGGTCACGCGGGCGTAAAGCTCCATCGCGTGGAGGAGAACCTCGGCATTGTCGGTGGCATGCGCTTCTGTCTCGAGCGTGCCAGTGGTCGCTACATCATGCCGCTGGACTCTGATGACCTCGTCGAGCCAGACTGCGTGAACGTGATCTCACGCTTCATCCGAGAGAACGATTATCCGCCCGTGATGTACACGGACGAGGACAAGATCGAGGGAGATCGGTTTCTTTCTCCGTATTTGAAGCCGGACTGGGATCCCGCCCTGTTCCTGCACTCCTGCTACATCGCGCATCTTTGCGTGATCGACCGGACACTGGCTTTGTCGCTCGATCTCTATAGCAACAAAGCTGCAGAAGGTTGCCACGACTGGGATAGTTTTATCCGTCTTACGAACGCCGGCTACGTGCCGCTGCATATACCGGAAGTACTTTATAGCTGGCGCATGCACAGCAACTCTACATCGGCGAACATCTCATCGAAGTCCTACATTACCGCGTCCCATTCGGCGACGCTGCCGCTGGCGTTGAATTTCCGCAACGCGCCCAATCTCGTGCTTGAGACGAGCCCGTTGTTTAAACACAACGTCGATTGGTGGTTTCGGCGAAAACGATCCGTTCCGGTCTCCTGCGCGTCGGCGTCGATTGACGGCGAGCGACGGCACCCCGGGGCAAACAAAAAGCCGGATGTCTATGCGGATCGCGGCGACGGAATGCAGCAACTTGCCGATCGGATTTCGGTGTTGTCGGAAACGTTCGTGCATCTCGCATGGAGCGGTATCATCCCGGACACTGACGAGTGGCTGTGGGATTCCGCCGGGTTGCTGGAGATGTTCCCCGATGCGGTAATGGTTGGCGGAACTCTCCACGACAACGGTCGTGTCGTCGACGGACCCCGGATTTTCGGTTTCGGCCTCGGCTGCGATTGCCCGGATCGCGGCAGGCTTCTGACCGACCCCGGCTATTCCGCAAATATCTGGAAAGCCCACTCGGTCTCGGCGGTGTCCAGTGGTCACTGCGTGGTGCGGCGAGACTTTCTAGTTCGCATGATGCCGTTATTGCTGGAGGAAGACGTGCCGGTTCGCATGATCGGTCCATGGCTTGGGGCGCTTGCCGCGGAGCTGGGCATGCGCATCCTGTTTTCGCCGTTTATGTCGGCAAAGACGCCGGTAGCACCTGAAGACAATGCATCGGAAGACGCGCGCGCAAGCTTCCTGTCCCGATTTTGGTCGCAAATTCCTGATGCTCGGTACTATTCGCCACGGCTCGGTCTCACGCTGGACAAGGCCTACTCGCCGGTCTCCACGGAGGCGCGCGCCAAGCATTTACGAAATCTCCAGCAGCGCACTTTGCCATATGCGAAGTGGCTGGCGCGTGAATTGAAGTTTCGCGCACTCCGCTATCCCGCGCCGTCGGCGCCGGCAAGCATCACGATCATCACGCCAGTCTATCAAGGCAGCGATCTCGGCCTTCTGGATGAACTGGCACGAGCCATCAGCAGCCAGACAATGGCCGTTTCCAAATGGCTGCTGATTGTCAACGGCCCGATGCCAGAGGGGGCGATGGCTTCCATCCGGTCCACGGCGGCGGGAGAGTGGCGCGCACAGGTGATCGTGGAGGTCGCCGCTATTGGAATCGTTGCGGCGCTGCGTCTCGGCCTGGAGGCCGCCGATACCGACTATGTCGTTCCGGTGGATGCTGATGACCTGATCACGGGTGATGCCATTCAGATCCTGGCCCACGAGATCGATCGAAAGGGTCGTCCTGATTTCCTCTTTTCCGACGAGGATATGCTGGTCGGCGGCGCGCCAACGGCGCCGTATCTGCGGGCTGCCTATGATCCGGTGCTCTCGCTGGACAATTCGACGATCTGGCATCTCTGCGCAATGAAACGCGATGCCGCGATCGCGGCTGGCGTCTACAGCGATGCAGGGGCCAATTGGTGCCAAGACTGGGACAGCGTCTCCCGCATGATCGGCAGCGGCGGCAGGCTGGAACATATCCCTGAGGTTCTCTATCACTGGCGCCATCATGCCGGCTCGACGACCAACAAGGCCGAAGGCGATGCGCGATCGCTCGACTCTGTCCGCCACATTCTGGAACGGCATATCGCGCGTTGCGCAAATCCCCAGCTCCTCGAGGTCTCGGACTGGCCGGAAAGTCGTGGTGCGCGCGAGCTCTATATTGCAAGGCGACCGGAGAAGTTGCCGACATTTGTCTGGATTGGCGACGTGCTGTCGGCTCTCGCACAGCCCTGCAACGACAGCGCGATTCTTGTGGTCGCCGGCAACGGCATTTTCATTGACCGCCAGGATGTGTTCGTCGAGGTGGCCCGACTTTTTGAGCTGCATCCGAAAGTCGGTGTTGTTGGTGGCAATGTGGTCGACCCCGACAACATCGTCGTTGACGGTTGTTACATGAAAGGGCCGACGGGAGCTTTCGAGTCGCCATGGATTGGGCGATCGGCGGTGGACGGCGGGCCGTTTGCGATGGCGCTGAAGACCCAGACGGTTACGATAACGGGTGAGGCGCTGGCATTCTTCCGTGTATCGGCGCTGCGGCAGTCCGGGCTGTGGCCACCCGATGGTCGCTTGGGCTGCACAGGTCAGGTGTGGCGGCTGTGCGACGGACTTTCCGTTCACGGTTGGACCGCCGCATTCTCACCTTTGGTGCGCGCGCGTGCCGGTACCCAGGCCGCGTCGGCAGGCATTCCGCGGGCACGATCGCCTGGTAAGAACACCGCCGCCCTCGCGTTTGTCCGCTATGGTCGCTCGCGCAACTTTGTGCTTTGACTTGCCGCTGTCTTCAACACCCCAGAATTGGTCCGCCGATGAATTTACCGCTTGAGCCACTGTTGTCATCGAAGGCGAAGGCTCTGGCTCTCCTTGTGCTGGCTGCAGTGCCCCCTCTCTATCTTCTGGTGGCCATCCAGTATTCCGCTATCACGGTGCCGTTCTGGGACCATACGGAATTGATCCGCTGGATCGTCTCGTGGGATGAGGGCAGTTTTCATTTTTCCAGCCTCTGGGCGCCGCACAACCATACCCGCCCGTTCGTCTACCGGCTGGTCATGGTGTTCAATGCGGTGCTCACCGGTTGGGACATTCGTTCTGAATACATCTACATGTACTTGGCGATCTACGGAACGTGTGCCTGCCACGCCTGGGTCATTCATCGCCTTCTTGCTTCGGCAATCCCGCCCATCGTGTTCTCGAGGACGCTGCTGCTAAGTTCCTTGATCTTGTTTTCGCCCGTTGGCCACAACAATCATTGGTGGTCGATGATGTTTCAGCTCAACGCCACTAATCTTTTCATTGCACTGACCTTTGTGACCGCATTTGCCTGGCCCGCCCGTTGGTGCGCGCACATCACCGCTGCCGCAAGCTGTTGGCTGGCGGCATTCACGCTGACGAATGGCTTCTTCGCGATGGTCGCCGTCATCGTGGTCTTCCAATTGTCCGCAAGCCGCATACTGCGGCCCGATCGTTTTGCGCTCTTTTGGGCCGTCAATCTGATCGTTGTCGCGGCGTTTTATCTGCCCGGCATGACGATGGACAGCAGCTCCACGCATCCTGGCATCTTGAAGCTGGGGGAATTTTCGCTCGCCTATCTGGGCGCCCCGTTGGCCGGACTGCTTTGGTTTCCTTACCGGAACATGTTTCACATTCCGGTGCAAACCTGGCCGAATGTGGTGTGCGGGGTCATCCTGCTCGTGACGTGCGCTGGCCTCAGTTGGAACGCGTGGCCCCGGCTTCGGGAACGCAATCTGGCGGCTATGATCCTGTTTGGATTTGCCGGGTTTGCGATGATGTCGGCCGTTGCGACAGGCTGGGCCCGCGCCGCCTTCGATGAGATCGGGGTCTCCAATGGCAATGCCAGCCGCTATACGATCTTTGCCGCCTATCTTCTGCTTGGGCAAATTTACTATGTTGCCGCCGGCTTTGGAAATGCCTGGTGGCCAAGGTTGGCGAGCGGCGTCTGGTCGCGCGGCATCAATGTCGTCGCGCCTACGATTTTTGTCATTTTGTCCTTTGTGTCATATGGGCGCGCTACTAGGGTCTACGCCGACGCACATCAATTTAACACCAACCTGTCCCAGGCTTACGACTGGGGTCTGCAGCCGACAGCCGAGGACAAATACATTTACCCAGACCCGGTCATGGTCGGGTATATTAAGCGAACGCTGCAGCTTCACGAAATAGGACCCTATGGCAATAGGCCACGTCTGAAAGACCAGGTGGCGACAGGAAAGTTCGTTCAGCCGGTGTTGCTGGGATCGGGCCGCAAGGTCACGCAGCGGCTCGTTGCCTCCCGGGACGGACTGAAGAACATCTCATTGAGGTTCGTTACGCCGAGCGGGCGCGCGACCGACGGGACGGTCGCATGGCTGTTGACCGAAGCAGACAATCCTACCCCGATTGCCAGCGGCAGCTTCGATGCCCGCGGGGTCGTGGACTGGGCTGCGATGCGTATCAAGCTGCCTTACATCGAGAGCAGCAAGAACCATGCGTATGATCTGACCCTGTCGGGTTCTGGGGGAGATGGCCAAGCGGTCGGCTTGCCGCTCTACGAGCCCGTTGCAACGAGCCATGCGGCGGTCCTGATTTCCGACCGGAGCGATACGTCGCTCGACGAGCGCTTCGCAACAGAATTGACGATGGAGTATGTGCGGTGATCGGCGACACGTCCCGCCAGCGACTGACCGTGGTCTGTCCTGTCTATAACGAGGAAACGGTCGTTCCGCTGTTCTTTGCGCGTATCTTACCGGTGATCGAGAAGCTGTCCGGCACTTACGACGTGGAACTGCTGTTTCTCAACAACGCCTCGGCCGACGGCACCTATGCCGAAATCGCCAAGCTGCGGGCGCAGCACGATTTCGTCTACGTCATCACGCTGAGCGCCAATGTCGGCTACCAGCGTTCGCTGGAATGCGGATTGCGCAATGCGCAGGGGTCCATCATCACCTTCATCGACGTCGATTGCGAAGATCCGCCGGAAATGCTGCTCGATTTCGTTCGCTATCACGAGCAGGGCTACGATATCGTCTATGGCGAGCGTGTCGACCGCGAAGAAGCCAAGCCGGTCAAGATGCTACGCAAGTGGTTCTACCATATCGTCCAGTCGCTGGCCGACGAGGACATCATTCTTTACATGGCCGAATTCTCGCTGATCACGTCCGAGGTCCGCGACGCCATTGTGATGGACCAGAATTCGTTTCCCTTCATTCGGGCGTCGATTGCGCGGATTGGCTTCAACCGGATCGGGCTGCCGTACAAGCGGCACCGCCGGATCGCCGGCAAGACCAATTACAATCTGGTCGGTATGGCGATCTTCGCCACCGCAGGCATCTTGTCCTCGACCACCCTGCCGCTGCGACTGCCGCTCTATGCGCTGCCGGGCTGGTTGTTGCTTACCGCCATCCTCGGCGCGGCCCAGATACTAACAGCGAGCCCGTGGTGGCTGCTCGTCAATGTGCTGGTCGCCTGCGCTTATCTCGGTTTCACCGCAGCCTTCACCGCGCTCTATGTGGCGCGAACCTACAAGAACGGCCTCGGTCGCCCCAACTATACCATGCACCGGCGTTTCACCCACCTGCAGCCGCCCGGCGGGATAGCGTGACGGCGGCTGCGGGCGAACCGCCGCTGCGCCCGGCCAGTGCGGCGCCGCGGGCCGAACGGGCATTCGTCAGTTTTGATGGCGGCGTGCGGGCGCATGCGCAATTGCAGCAGCCGGATCGCTATCGCCACTGGCGCGACGATGGTTCGGAAACGCCGCGTATCTCGCGCGGTGCCGGGTTGTCCTATGCCGCGGCGAGCTTTCTGGATGGCGGGCTGTCGGTCTCCCACCGGGCGTTCGACCGCATCACCGATTTCGATTCGGCGGTTGGCGTCGTCGAGGTCGAGGTCGGAATTTCTCTGTTCGACCTGCATCGGTTTTTGTCGGCACGGGGGTTGTATCTGCCGATTCAGCCGGGCCATGGCTGTATTTCCGTCGGTGGATGTATCGCTGCCGACGTCCACGGCAAGAATCAGGCCCGCGATGGCACCTTCATCAATCAGGTCGAGTCGCTGACGCTGTTCCATCCCTCTCATGGGCTGCTGCAGCTGTCGCGGCAGGACAACCCCGAACTGTTCCGGCTGACCTGCGGGGGTTATGGCCTCACCGGGCATATCGTGCGGGCGCGGCTGCGCGCATCGCCGGCGCCGACTGCCTGGGTCGCGGTTCGCGCCGCGGCGTTTGCCGATGCTGCCCAGGGTTTTACCCAACTGCGGTTGGCGACGGGCGAGACCGATTTCGCCTATACATGGCACGACATGGCCTCGCCGGGCGCCGGCTTCGGCAGCGGCTACCTGTTCCGGGCGCGCTTCGTGGAAGGCGGCGCGGCGCCGTCGCCCGACGATGCACCGCCGACGTTGTCCGCTGAAAGCCGCGGGCGGTTGCCGGTGTCGCTGCTGAATGCAATGTCGGCGCGTGGCCTGAACATGATCTACCGCCGCCGCCAGAAGCCGCTGCTGGACGGGCAGACAGTGGCCCTGCAGGATGCGCTGTTTCCGACCCACAAGGCGCAGCTCTATTTTCTGCTGTTCGGCGCGCCGGGCTTTCGCGAGTATCAGGCGATCGTTCCGGAGGCCGGCATCGACGAGTATGTCGAGGCGGTCCGCGGTTATATGCGCGAGCGGCCGCTGCCGATCACCCTGTCCTCGGCCAAGGCATTCGCAGGTTCGCCGGAGTTGCTGCGCTTCACCGGGCCCGGCATCTGTCTCGCGCTCGATGTCCCGGCAGGCCCCGAGGCCGATCGGTTCATGACGTTCCTCGATGAGCGGCTGATGACCCTCGGTGGTGTGCCGAACATCATCAAGGATTCCCGTCTGCCGCGGGCGGCGGTCGATGCCTGCTATCCGGAGGCCGATCGATTCCGCGCCGCGCTCCGTGCCTTCGACCCGAAGCGGCTGTTTCGTTCCGAATTATCCGAAAGGCTGGGCCTGTGAGAGCGCTGGTGGTGGGAGCGTCCGCGGGCGTCGGGCGGGCGTTGTGCGAGGCGCTCGCCCAGCGCGGCGCGGCATTGTTGCTGGTGGCGAGCGACAGCCAGGATCTCGAGGCACTGGCGGCGCATCTGCGGCTGGTGCATGGGGCCGAGGTGCGAACGGTGGCCGTCGATGCCGGAGCGCCCGCAGCCTGCGTGGCCGCGATTGCCGAGGCGGCTGCGACGTTCGGTGAGATCGATGGCCTGTACTTCCCGATCGGCGCTTCGCGGCGCGATGATCTCGCGCTGCTGGAGACGCAGGACGCGTTGAAGATCCTGAATTCCAACCTGACCGTGGTGATCGCCCTCGCGGCGCACTTCCTGCCGCAACTGCTGCGCCAGCAGCGGGCTTCCATCGTCGGCTTCGGCTCGATCGCCGCGGTTCGGGGCCGCAAGGCCAATGTGGTCTATTCGGCCGCGAAACGCGGGCTGGAAAGCTATTTCGAAAGCCTGCGCCATCTGGCGGTCGGCTCGGGCTTACGGGTGCAGTTCTATCGCCTGGGCTACGTGGAGACCCAGCAATCGTTCGGACAGCGGCTGCTGTTTCCGGTGGTCACGCCGAAGCAGGTTGCCGAGCACGTGATGGCCAACGGCGATCGCGATGTCGGCGCGCAATTCTTTCCGCGGTTCTGGACGCTGATCGCGCTGGCGATCGCCTGGCTGCCCTGGCCGATCTACAAGAAGCTGAATTTCTAGCTTGCCTGCGCCGCCGCGCGAAGCGCGTCGAGTTTGGCCGGAACGCCCCAGAACGCCATGGGTTCGTAATCGGGGTAGGGGTAGTGGCCGCGGTTGAGGCGGATCGTGCTGGCGCGTGCGTCGACGCGCTGGCTGACGAGATCGGTCACGGAAACCGGTCGACCACTGCAGCAATTGATGACGCCGTGGCAGCGATCGGGATTTTCGAGCGCCAGCGCGAAATTCTCTGCGACATCGGCGATGGCGAGATAATCACGTAGCTGGTCACCGAAGGACATGTTGAACACGGCATCGCCCTGGTCGATGGCGCGGTCGAGCTGGGCGAGCAGGCTGTTGGGATTCTGCCCCTCGCCATGCATGTAGAACAGCCGCATCCATTGCAGCGTGAACGGCCGTTCCTTCTGCAGCAGCTGCAGGCTTTTGCGCAGGGTGTCCTTGGCAAAGCCGTAAGGCGTGTGCGGCGCGGTGACCATGTCTTCGGTCAGCGGACCGTACTGCATGCCGTATTCCAGGCAGGTGCCGGCCACCATGATCTGCCGGATCCCCGCGGCAACGGCCGCCTCCAGGAAGGCCAGGTCGGCAGGCAGATTCCGGGCGATATGAAAGAAGTTCTTGTAGTTCGGCAGGCCGGGCCAGGCGAGATGGACCAGCGCATCGGGCAGCGTGCTGCCGGCGAACAGCGGCGTAAAGTCCGCGGCAAGGTCGCAGGCCATGAATTCGACCTGCGCGAACCAGGGCATCGTCCTGGCACGCTCGGTGTCGCGGGCCACGGCGACCACCGCATGGCCGCCGCGCAACAGCCTGGTGACGACGTGCCGCCCGACGAATCCGGTGGCGCCTGTCACCATGACCTTCATGCGAGAACCTTGACCTCGGGGACCGCGATGACGAACTGGCCGCCCCAGGACCTGATCTGCTGGTGCTGCTGCATGACCTCCGCCGCGATATTCCAGGGCAGGATGACCACCCAGTCCGGCTTCTGCCGGGCGAGTTCCGATGGGTGATGGATCGGCATGTGGCTGCCGGGCATGAACTTGTTCTGCTTCGACGGGGCCGCGTCGCAGACGAACGAGATCAGGTCGTGCTTGAGGCCGGCATAGTTCATCAGGGTGTTGCCCTTGGCGGCGGCGCCATAGGCGGCCACCGACTTTCCGGCCCGCTTCTGCTCGATCAGGAACGCCAGGAAGTCGTTCTTGACCTTGTCCGCCCTGGCCTGAAACGCTTGGTAGACAGCGATATCCTGCAGTCCGAATGCTTTCTCCTCGGCGATCATCGCGGCCACCGCGGCGGTCGCCGGGCGGGCGTCGTCCTGGTGGCAGCCATAGATCCGCAGGCTGCCGCCATGGGTCGGCAACTGCTCGAGATCGAAGATGCGCAGACCCGCTTGTTCGAAAATGCGGCTCACCGTGATCAGCGACAGGTAGGAAAAGTGCTCGTGATAGACGGTGTCGAACTGGTTCTGTTCGATCAGGTTCTTCAGGTGGGGGAATTCCAGATTGACGGTGCCGCCGGGCTTCAAGGCAATGCGCAGGCCGGTGGTGAAGTCGTTGATGTCGGGCACGTGGGCATACACGTTGTTGCCGCAGATCAGATCGGCGCGCCTGCCGCTTGCGGCCAGTTTGGTGGCGGTGGCTTCGCCAAAGAACTCGCGCAACACCGGCACGCCGATGCTTTCTGCAGCGTCGGCGGTACTGTCGGTGGGTTCGATGCCAAGGCAGGGAATGCCGGCGGCGACGAAGTTCTTCAGCAGGTAGCCGTCATTCGATGCAACTTCGATGACGAAACTGTCCCGGGAAAGCTGCAGCAGCTTGGTGATCTTCTCGCAATACGCCTTGGCGTGGGCCAGCCAGCCCTGCGAGGTCGACGAGAAATAGGCGTAGTCGCCGGAGAACAATGCATCGGCCTCGGTATAGTCCTCGGTCTGCACCAGCCAGCAGACGTCGCAAACGCGCAGCTTCAGCGGGAAGGTGACCTCCGGCGCCCGCAAGGCGGGTTCCGACAGATAGGCGTTCGACGGCGGTGCGTGGCCGAGGTCGAGAAAGACCTGCTGCAGCTCGGTTTGGCAGTGACGGCACTTCATAGACGGATTCCTTCGAAAGCTTCGTCCAGGTACGGATGACTCAAGTCCCGTGCGGACAAGTCGGTCGGCGGCAACGGCCATGCGATTCCGACCCGGGGATCATCAAATCGCACCGCGCCTTCATTTGCCGACGAATAGAATGCCGTGTGCAAGTACAGCAATTCGGAGTTTTCTTCCAGAACCTGGAAACCATGGGCGCAGCCCTCGGGAACGATGAAGGCGAGCCGATTGGCTGGGCTCAGTTCGATGGCAGTCCATTTCAGGAAGGTCGGCGAGCCCCGGCGCAGATCGACGGCGACGTCGAGCACGCGGCCGCGCAGACAGCGCACGATCTTCATCTCCGCATCGGGCGGCTTCTGGTAATGCAGGCCGCGGACGGCGCCGATCGCGTGCGTTAGCGAATGGTTGATCTGGACGATCGACCGCTCCCCCACGATCGATTTCTCCTCCTCGGCACAGAACAGGCGGGAAAAGGCACCGCGATGGTCCTGGTGGACGCTGCTCTCGGCGATCGATACGCCGCCGATGCTGGTTTCGGAGATCTTCATGCGGGTTCTCTGGCCCAGACCAGACCGCGCGCGGCCGCCAGGTCGACGTAGCGCTGCAGTTGCTGACGGCTGATCAACTCGCCGCGCTCCTGCCAGCTGCGGTACCATTCAGCCGTCATGGCGACACCCTCCTGGAAGCTCCAGACCGGCTGCCAGGCCAGGCCGCGGCGGGCCTTGTCGCTGTCCAGCTGCAGCAGTCCCGCCTCGTGCGGCTGCTTCTGATCGGTGGTGTGCCACGCGACCGCCGGCCAGTTGGCCTTCAGCGCGGCCAGCACCTCCTTGACCGGGCGGTTGCCTTCGCGGTCGGGGCCGAAATTCCAGGCTTCGGCGCAGGTCCGGTCGCCCTCCAGCAGCCGCTGGCCGAGCAGCAAATATCCCGACAGGCATTCCAGCACATGTTGCCAGGGCCGCGTCGCATTGGGCGAGCGGATTTCGACGGGCGTGCCGGCGCCCACGGCGCGCACCATGTCGGGAATCAACCGGTCCTCGGACCAGTCGCCGCCGCCGATCACATTTCCGGCGCGGGCGGTGGCCAGCAGCGGGCTGTCCGGCGCGCTGAAGAACGAGCGGCGGAAGCTCGCGGCTACCAGTTCGCTGCCCGCCTTGGAAGCGCTGTAGGGGTCGTGACCGCCCAACGGGTCGATCTCGCGATAGCCCCACACCCATTCGCGGTTTTCATAGCATTTGTCGGTGGTCACCACGACGATGGCCTTGAGGTCCGGCAATTGCCGGCATGCGTCGAGCACGTTGGCGGTGCCCATCACATTCGTCGCCCAGGTTTCCAACGGATTCTGGTACGAGCGCCGCACCAGCGGCTGGGCGGCCAGATGAAATACCATGTCCGGCATGGCTTGCAGGATGGTATCCCGCAGCAGGGCCTCGTTGCGGATGTCGACATAATGCGACGTCGCATCCAGCTTGAGCAGATCCCAATGGCTGGGGCTGGTTTCGGGCGGCAGCGAGATCCCCGTCACTTTGGCGCCCAGCGCTTGCAGCCACAGCGTCAGCCAGCTTCCCTTGAAGCCGCTGTGCCCGGTCACCAGGACATGGCGGCCCCTGTAGATATTGCCGTACATGGTCACCAGGTCTTCCACGGCGCCCGACCCGAAGCCCAGAGTTCCTCGAGATGGTTCTTTTCGCGCAGCGTATCCATCGCCTGCCAGAACCCGTGGTGCTGATAGGAGGTGAGCTGCTTTTTGGCGGCGAGCTGCTGCAAGGGGGTCTGCTCCCAGACCGTTTCGTCGCCTGCGATAGAATCGATGACGCCGGGTTCGAGGACGAAGAAGCCGCCATTGATCCAGGCGCCGTCGCCTGCCGGCTTTTCCTGGAATTGCTGCACGCTGTCGCCTTCGATCATCAGGGCGCCGTAGCGGCCCGGCGGCTGGATGGCGGTGACGGTCGCCTGCCTGCCGGCCGCCCTGTGCGAAGCGATCAGCGCCGCAATGTCGATGTCGGAGACGCCGTCGCCATAGGTGAAGCAGAACGTCTCGTCGCCGATATAGGGCGCGACCCGCTTGAGCCGGCCGCCGGTCATGGTGCTCTCGCCGGTATCGACCAGCGTGATCTTCCACGGCTCGGCAAACTTCTGATGGATCTCCATCGTGTTGTCGCGCATGTCGAACGTCACGTCGGACGTGTGTAGGAAGTAGTTCGAGAAATACTCCTTGATGACGTAGCCCTTGTAGCCCAGGCAGACCACGAAATCGTTGATCCCGTAATGCGAATACATCTTCATGATGTGCCACAGGATCGGCTTGCCGCCGATCTCGATCATCGGCTTGGGTCTGAGATGGGACTCTTCGCTGATGCGCGTTCCCAAACCGCCGGCAAGGATGACTGCTTTCATTATATCTGCTATCCGCCTAGCGCTGACCATAGGGGTCCATTCCGGCCGGTTCCCGCTAGGAGGTCGACGAAATGGGGCTATTCCATGGGAGGTCTTATGGAGATTTCCCGGGTTTTGCAAACCGGCATTGCCCCGAGCCGTCTCGCTCCCGGCGAACGGGGAAGGGGCTCGGGGTGGGATGTTTATCCTAATTCTGGCGACCTCGACAGCCGCCGCCGATATGGTTGACAGAGGCCGGGTTTTTGCGGATCTCCACCAGGTTGCGTCAAATGCCGCAAGCATCCGATTGAGGCGTTTGGGTGCACCCCAGGGCATCGCCGTTCTGCGATGGTGTTCGGGCCTCCTGTTACTTGCCGCTGCCCTATGCTAAAAAATTTCATCCGCCCTGCAGGGGCGCTGACGGCTAACGAATGAGACATGATGTCAAAGACGGATAGAGTTTTCGTTGCGGGACACCTTGGCATGGTGGGCTCCGCTCTGGTTCGTAAGCTCGGCGAGCACGGTTACACGAATATCGTCACGCGCAGCCGCCAGGAGCTTGACCTTGTGAGTCAGGCTGAGGTGCGAAAATTCTTCGCTGACGAGAAGATCGATCAGGTGTATCTCGCGGCGGCCAAGGTCGGCGGCATTCATGCCAACAACACGTACCCTGCCGAATTCATCTATCAGAACTTGATGATCGAGGCGAACCTCATTCACGAGGGCTGGCGCGCCGGTGTCAAGAAGCTGCTGTTCCTCGGCTCGAGTTGCATCTACCCGAAGCTGGCCCCGCAGCCCATGGCAGAAAATATGTTGCTGACCGGGGTGCTCGAGCCGACCAACGAGCCCTACGCCATTGCCAAGATCGCCGGCATCAAACTATGCGAGTCCTACAATCGGCAATATGGCGTGGATTACAGGAGTGTGATGCCGACCAATCTGTATGGCCCGGGTGACAATTACCATCCCGACAACAGCCATGTCATTCCCGGACTGATCCGTAGATTCCATGAAGCCGCAAAAAATGCCGTGCCGGAGGTTCTCATCTGGGGCACCGGCACGCCGATGCGCGAGTTTCTCTACGTCGACGATATGGCGGATGTCTCGCTGCATCTGATGGAGCTCGACGCGGAAAGCTATGCGCGCAATACCCAGGAAAGATTGTCCCACATCAATATCGGCACCGGGACCGATCTGTCGATCAGAGACCTCGCCGAACTGATCGGCGATGTCGTCGGCTATAAAGGGCGCATTGCCTTCGATAGCAGCAAGCCCGATGGCGCCATGCGGAAGCTGATGGACGTCACGCGGATGAAGACCCTCGGCTGGCAACCGCAGGTTGGACTGCGCGAGGGGCTCGGCCATTCATACCGGGATTTCCTGGCGCGAAACGGATCGTGACGCCGACCGCTTTTACCACGCTCCAAAGCGAGACAGATGACCTGTCTCGCCACCTCGCCTGAGGCAATGTTGACCGACAGTCCCCGGCCGGCGGTAATGTCTGTCGATTGCCATCATACCGGTGTGGCCGCCGATCGGTGCGGGCAGCGCGGCGCGCGCTGAAATAGACGTTGAGCCACCATCGGATCGCACCATTTCCTTTGTGTCGGACGGGCCGACGAGGGTATGGTGGGCGCGGAGGCGGCCTGAATGCCGCCCATTCCGTTCCCGAAGCGAGATCCATGTGACAGCCATACGCTTTACGTCGCGAAAAATCTATTGGTATGCCCTGTTGGTCTTCGTTCTGCTGGCGGTCCGCAGTATCCTGACGAGCGACGTGAGCGTTGCGTTTTATCAATCAAAGGGAGTCGACGAAGGACTCTACGTCGAGCGTGCCATCGGCATCCTCGAACATCTCAATTTTGGTAACTACGCGGGCAATTGGGGCGTCTTTGCCAAGTTGCCGGGGTTCTCCGTCGTTCTCGCCATCGCGCGTGCTCTCAAAATTCCCTACGATGTCTTTATCCGGATTTTCGAATTCGGAGCCTGCCTGCTGATGGTCGGTGTCCTGGCACGAGCGAAAGTCGGGGCCATCTCGATCGTCGTCGCGCTGCTGTTGCTCACGGCTTCACCTTTTTACTACGCAGCCGATTACTTTCGGATCTTGCGGGAGCCGGTCGCCACTGCGATCTTCATCTGCATTGCCGCATTGTTCTTGCAGATCCTGTCCGAAGTCAGCCGCGGGTTTCTGAACGGCTTTTCGCTTCTTCTCATCTCGATCCTGATCGCGGCAGGCCACCTGTTACGCGAAGAGTCGTTTCTTCTGTACTACATCCTTCCGGTGCTGCTGGCGGCCAGCTCGTTTGTCGTCCTGATGCGTCGATCGGCATCGCGGCGCCTGTCATTCGGCTTGCCTCTGCTGATTCTGGTCGTCCCGCTGGCGACCATTCAGGCGGGCGACCTTGCCGCCAGAAGCTGGATCGTCCGGATCGACGGGGTCGGCATTCTCAACGAATACAACGAGGGCGAACTGCCGCGGCTGATTGCAGCGATGAACGGCGTGGAGGTCGGGGCGGAGAGGGACCTGCGGGTCGTCGTCTCGCAAAAGCAGCTCGACGCCATCATCGCGGCGGTTCCGGATTTCGCTCCGCCCATCATGCGGATGCGCTCAGACTATCCGATCGGCAAGGGAAGCATTTACTGCGAAATCTACGACGTCTGCGATGAAATGACGACGACGCATTTCCAGTTTTTCTTGCGGATGGCCGCCTGGCGGCTTGACAAAACGCCGACCCTCGTCGCTACGCAAAGCTACTTTCGCGGGCTACGCCTCGATATCGAGGCGGCGTGCCAGACCGGCCGGCTGCAGTGCGTGAAAAGGTCCGACAACAGATTGATGGGCTGGCCCAGTTACCGCGTGCTTGAAGCCACCGCCAAAGGCACCTATCGCATCTTCGCGCGAATGGTCGAGTCGGCGCCGCCGCCGCTGACGAATAAGGCCTTGCGCGTCAACTGGTATCAGGGCGCGCAACAGCTGGAAGCCATCGTGCGGTCCGGAAACGTGGACATGGTTGCCGAATTCTTCTGGGCATCCGCGTTTCGCGACAATCCGGACGTGCTCAATGCAATGGTGTACTACGCTCGCTATCCCGACGTCGCCATGTCCGCGAATTACGGCGTCAACGGAACCGCCGGTCCGAACCGTGCTTTCGCCCACTATCGCGACTCCGGCAAGTCGGAGGGCCGGCTCTGGGGCTTGCAGCAGTCGGCCCCTCCGGTCTTAGAGAATTTCGAGCGACGCGTTCGACTCTTGAGAGATTCGATGGGTGGCGCCGTTCGCCTCCTCAACCAGTTTGCAATACCACTCAGCGTCGCGGCGATCTTCGCCATGATTGGATTGGATATTTGGCGCCGGACTTTCCCGGTTCTGCATGTGTGGATTGCCTCCGTGTTCGCATTCCTGGTGCTGCAGCTATTGGCTTTCGGATATTTGAACAGCTTCTTTATTCAAATCGACGACCGCTTGTTGATGCCGGTCCACCAGATGGTCGTCATCCTCGGGCCCATCGCTGCAATGCAATTGTTCAAACGAGATACTCAACGGCCGCCCTCGGACTTTGCTCAATACGAGCCGAAGTCTTGATCTGCGAACTCGGCAATTTGGATCTGCCCCGGGGCCTGAACCCGGAATTCCCCGCTCACCCGAGAGTTCCTCGCCGCGGACCGCCAAACCTATTCCGCCGAGCGGGTGCAGATTTCGGAAACAAGCCACCGCACCCGCAAACAAGACGGGTAAGAGACCCGATGCGAGCATTTTTCCATGTTGAACTGTGTCAATCGGTAGGCTAGGTCTTACCCTAAAATGTCATCGGTGATGCTTTTTCTGAGGTATTTCGCAGGCATGCAAGGTCATCGCCTTCGGCGCGATGGCGGTCTTGGGATGGCTCGAATTTCGGGGGCGCCGGGCGTTGGGATCTGCTAGCCAACGAAATTGTTCCTTTCAGGCCAGAAGGGTGTGACGGTGTGCCATCCCATCGCGCGTTCAGGTCGGTTGCGTCCGAGGCATGGTCTTCTGCACCGAGGCGCGCTGAAAAGGCGATATGTTGATGTGAAGCGCGGCTGATCCGTCGGAAGCTGCTGCTAAATTGGGAATCCATTGTATGTCGGTAGTCGTGCCAGGCGAACTGGAATTGTTGAGGGCGAGCGTGCAACAGGAGCTTTGCCTCGTTGCCAACCCGCCGCCGTGGCGTCAGCTGGTGCCGTTCGCCTATTGGATGATCGACGCGCTCCGACCGAAGACGTTCGTCGAACTCGGCACCCATACCGGCGTTTCCTATTCCGCTTTCTGCCGTGCTGTGCAACTGACGGGCACATCGTGCCGCTGTTACGCGGTTGATACCTGGTTGGGGGACGAACATGCCGGCTTCTTTTCGTCCGATGTCTATGAGACGCTGTCAGCCCTTCATGCGATGCATTTCTCCGATTTCTCGTCGCTGATCCGCTCGACCTTCGAGGACGCTTTGCCGCATTTTGGCGAGAAGTCGATTGATCTTCTCCATATTGACGGCCGGCACGACTACGAATCCGTTAGCCATGATTTCTACACCTGGCTTCCCAAACTTACCGATCGCGGAGTCGTACTGTTCCACGACATCAATGTCCGGGAGCGTAACTTCGGCGTGTGGAGGTTCTGGGAGGAGATCTCACGCAAGTACCCTTCGTTCGCCTTCTTGCATTCGAACGGCCTCGGGGTTCTTGCGGTCGGCGCTGATGTCCCGGAGCGGATCAAGTGGTTGACTGGCCATGGCGGTGACGACGACTTCAATGTTCAGGTGCGGGGGTTTTTCAGCCAAGTCGGCTTGCAACACGAAGCTATGCTGGAACGACCGATTCTGAAGTCGGAGGTCCGGGACGTACACGCGCAACTGGCCAGCGAAGCCGCGAGAAGTCTTAAAGCCTGTGCCGAGTGGCAAGAGCGGGCCGAGTACGCGAATGCGCGGCTCGATGAAGCCGTTGCTCGCTGGCACGAGGAGGCCCGGCGTTTTGAGGAGATCATCGGTGCAATACGTCGCTCAGCCTCCTGGCGTCTGACTGCGCCGTTCCGAAGTGGTATCGCTCGGATCGGCCTCGGGAATTGGCAGAGACTGAGCCGTTTCCCGCGTCGGGTGGTTCGCGTGCTCGTGAGAGGTTTCCGCGCTTTGCGCGCGCCGTACAGGGGAGACGTTGCGGCACCGGCCCTCAATTTGAGACTATTTGTTGGGGCGTGGTTGAAGTCCACGGACGCTGATGTTTCAGCGCCCTCTTCGGGCGCAACTTCCGATGCAGCCGTCATTGCTAGGTCCGCCTTGTTCGACGAGGGATGGTACTGCGCCAACTACAGCATCATGGGCGCCGGAGAGGAGTCGATCTCCCGGCTGGATGCCATCAATCACTATCTGACGTCGGGCGCGGCGCGCGGCTACAATCCAAATCCGGTCTTCGACACCGGGTACTATCTCGCCATCAATCAAGACGTTGTTGCCGCGGGAGTGAATCCGCTGGTCCACTATCTGATGTCCGGCGCAATCGAGGGACGCAGACCAAGCCTTTTCTTCGATCCCATGTATTACCTGGCCCGCCATCCCGACCTCGAAGCTGAGGGGCCGGATGCGCTGGCTCATTATCTTCATCAGGGCGCGCGTGACGGCACAGCAGCTAATGCCGGGGGCTTTCAAATCCACAGCAATGACCGAAACGCGGATTTGGAAAGAGTTTTGACGGAGCGGCTGCAGAGCGCTGAATACAGGCCGACAATCACCATTGTCACGCCGGTCTACAACGTCGATCCTGTGCTTCTCCGAAAGGCGGTGGAATCCGTCAGAAAACAGCTCTATGCGAATTGGGAGCTCTGCCTTTGCGACGATGGTTCAACCTCCGCAGCGACCTTGGCATGTTTGAAGTCCTTGCAGGCGATTGACCCACGCATCCGGGTGCGCCTGCAGCCTGTCAATCAAGGCATTTCGGCTGCATCGAACATGGCTGCGAGCATGGGCACGGGCGAGTTCGTCGCGATGCTCGATCACGATGACGAACTCACGTCGGATGCGCTGGCGGAAGTCGTCTTGCTGCTCAACCAGCAACATGATCTCGATGTGATTTACAGTGACCAGGACAAGATCAATACCGAGGGCTGGGTGTGCGACCGATTTTTCAAACCACAATGGTCGCCGGAGCTCTTGCGTGGTGTCATGTATGTGGGTCATCTGCTCGTCGTGCGCCGTGAGCTGCTGGACCGCATCGGCGGCTTCGACAGTCAGTTCGACAAGGTGCAAGACTTCGAATTGATGCTGCGCGCTTCCGAGCACACCAGCCGTATCGCGCACATTCCGAAGATTCTCTATCATTGGCGCAAGGTGATCGGCAGCGTCGCGTTGGGATCTGACGAAAAGTCGGATATCGAGGAGTTGCAGGCCAAGGCGGTCGAGGCGCATCTGGCGCGTCTTCGCATTGCCGCAGCCGTCGAGTCGCAGGCGGAATACCGGCATCGCGTCCGAACGAAGCCACTGGCCGGTCAGAACTGCCCGCTGGTAAGCATCATCATTCCCACACGCGATGCACCCGAACATATCAGTCGTTGTCTTCACTCGGTCTTCACGGTGACGAGCTACCCCAATTTTGAGGTCGTGCTAGTCGATAACGGGACTACCGATCGCGAGGCATTGGACGCGATCGCAAAATACGACGTTGTGCGTGTTTCCTACGACAAGCCGTTCAATTTTTCGGAGGCCAATAATCTGGGAGTAGCCGCCGCAAAGGGCGAGATCGTCTTGCTGCTCAACAACGATACAGAAGTCATCGATCCCGGTTGGCTAGAGACGCTGGTGTTCTTCCTGTCGAGGCCGGGGGTCGGCGCCGTCGGTGCAAAACTGCTCTATCCCAATCGCACAATCCAGCATGCCGGCGTCGCGCTGGGAATGCGCGGCACCGCCGATCACGTGATGCGTGGATTCCCGGAGCATACCGACGGCTATGCGGGATCGTTGTCATGCAGCCGGGAAGTCTCGGCCGTGACGGGTGCCTGCCTGATGGTGCGCAAGTCCGACTACAACGCGTTGGGTGGTCTGGTCACCTACTACCGAACCCATTATCAGGATGTCGATTTCTGCCTCCGGCTGCGGAACCGGGGACTGCGTGTCATCTTTACGCCCGATGCGACACTGATCCATCATGAAAGCGCGTCACGCGGAGGGGTCTACGACCTCGTCGATCGTGCGCTGTTCATCGACCAATGGGATCATATGATCGCTGCAGGGGATCCCTACTTCAATCCGAACTTCTGCATCGAAAAGGGCGATTACTCGCTCTCCTGCGCCAGGTGGGCCTCGTGAACATTGTTCTACTGAATTATCACGGTTTCAACTCCAACAGTGCAATCCACGTCTTCTATCTGGCCAATGCGCTGTGTTCGGAAGGTCATGATTGCATTGTCTTGGTCCCGGACACGAAGGAGGCGGTTTATGGTATCGGTGCATTTCAATTCCGATACATGAGCTTTGCCGAAGCTTTGGAGGTGGGGTTGCACTTTCGCAACCATGGCAAGCCGGATATTCTTCACGGCTGGACTCCGCGGGAAGTGGTTCGCATCCAGACCGAGCAATTGGTCGCTCGGTATGGTTGTCCATACGTCGTGCATCTGGAAGACAACGAAGAACGCATCGTCAGCGATGCGAGGGGGCGGCCATTCGCTGAGCTTGCGAGCCGATCGCTGGCAGAATTGGATGCCACCATCCCGGCTGGGCTTTCCCATCCCATTCGCTACCGACGATTCATGGAAGGCGCATCGGGCGCAAGCGTAATCATGAATCGGCTATCGAAGTTCGTTCCGCCGGGATTGCCTGTCGACGAGGTGTGGCCGGCTTTTGCGCCGGAGTTCCTCGATCTTCCGGCGGCATCGCCCGAACTTCGCAACCGGCTCGGAATAGCCGAAAAAGACCATGTTCTCGTCTATCCAGGCGGCGTTCATGGATCGAACCGCCACGAGGTCATGAGTCTGTGTCTGGCGGTTTGTCTGCTCAATCGCGACGGTATCCCAACGAAGTTGGTGCGATTGGGTAACGGTGATTTCGGAGTTTTCCTGGCGGGGCTCGACGACATTCTCGAGCATGTGATTGATATCGGTTTCCTGCCCAATCATGCCGACGTCGTGGCGCATTTGGCATTGGCAGATGTGCTGGTGCAGCCCGGCAAGGATGACGACTTCAATGCCTATCGTCTTCCTTCCAAGGTCCCGGAGTTTCTGGCGACCGGTCGTCCAGTCATCCTGCCGGAATCCAATATCGGTCTCCATCTCGAGGATGGCAAGAACGCTGTATTGCTCCGCGAGGGTGGTGCATTGGAGCTTACGCGAATTCTCAAGGATCTCCTCGCCGACAAGGATGCTCGTCAACGGATCGGGCGGGGCGGCCGGGACTTCGCCGACGAGCGCTTTGACTGGAAGCGAAGTGCAGCGCAATTGCTGGTGCTCTACGGCAAGGCACTGGAATATCGACGGTCACAGGGGCGAGGTGTCGAGCCACAGCCCTGCAAAGAGATGGAACAGACGGTGCTTTCAGCTTTAGCCCAGCGTTACTGTGACATGGAAAACAAGGTCGTTCCGGTGAGTTACGCGACCGTTGCGGATTTCTGCGACAGCCTCGACCACCTCAAAGGCCTTGCATCGCAAGCCGGCGACCTCAAGGATGCACAGCGACCTTGGATGGTGAAGGCCATTCTCGCACAGGTCCCGCCTGGCAGCCGGATTCTGGAAATCGGTGCGGGCGAGCCGCTCGTTGCCGATATGCTGTCGCAAATGGGTTACGACGTCTGGGTGGTCGATCCCTACGATGGATTTGGAAACGGCCCGACCGAATTCGATATCTTCAAATCGCGTTATCCAAGAATCCGCTTCCTGCGGCAGTATTTCACCGGGCCCGATAGCCAGATTCCGGCGGGTGGTTTCGACGCCGTCTATTCGATATCAGTACTCGAACATGTTCCGAAATCGCTGTTGATCGGCCTGTTCGAGGGCATCCGGGCCTGCCTACGCCCGCTCGGGCGGACGATCCATGCCATCGACCATGTGCTGCGCGGCGCCGGCGCGGAAAGTCATCTCGACAGCCTGCAAGTCATGGCCAGCCAATGCGGCATTTCCGCTCCGATGCTGCAGGAGCAATTGGATGCCGCCTCGGTCGATACGGAAACCTATTTCCTGTCGGCAGAGGGGCACAATCGTTGGCGCGGCACCGTACCCTACAAGGATTTCCCGATGCGGGTTTGCGTCAGCGTGCAGATCTGTGTGCCTGCAGCGTCGATGAAGGCATAGCGAGTCGTCAGGTCAGGGGTTAGCCCGCATTCGGAGAAAGCATCCGCCATGTGCGGTTGCGCCGTGTGTTTGTCCCTCGTTGGAAGATCGCCGAGCCGGCGTTGATTCCGTCGGCGTTGTCACCTACAAGACAGGTAAGACCGTCCGACCGCAACTTGTGGTCGCAGCGGTGAGATGCCTTTGTCCACGCGTTTACTCGTATCAAAGAAATTGCACTGATGCTCAAGAAAACCGCATTGATCACCGGCGTCACCGGCCAAGATGGCGCCTACTTAGCTGAATTTCTGCTGACCAAAGGATATTCGGTCCACGGGATCAAGCGGCGGACATCGCTGATCACGACCGATCGTATCGACCACATCTATCATGATCCGCACGAGACGGGATTCGATTTTACCCTGCATCATGGGGACCTGACGGATTCCTCAAGTCTGATCAGGATCGTCGAAGAAGTCCAACCCAACGAGATCTACAATCTGGCCGCGCAGAGCCACGTCGGCGTCTCGTTCGAAGAGCCTGAATATACCGCCAATGCCGATGCGCTCGGCCCGCTTCGCATGTTGGAAGCGCTACGCATTCTGGGACTGGAAAAGAAGTCGCGATTCTATCAGGCTTCGACGTCGGAGCTCTACGGGCTCGTTCAGGAAACGCCGCAGCGGGAAAGCACGCCGTTCTATCCCAGGTCCCCCTACGCCATCGCCAAGCTCTACGCGTACTGGATCACCGTCAATTATCGCGAAGCCTACGGGATTTATGCCTGCAACGGCATATTGTTCAACCACGAGTCGCCGCTGCGCGGCGAGACCTTCGTCACCCGCAAGATTACGCGGGCGCTGGCGCGCATCAAGCTTGGTCTGCAGTCGCGGATGCATCTTGGCAACCTCGATGCCAAACGGGATTGGGGCCACGCACGGGATTATGTCGAAATGCAGTGGCTGATGCTGCAACAGGAGACACCGGAGGACTACGTCATCGCCTCCGGGCAACAGCATTCGGTGCGCCAGTTCGTCGAAATGGCGGCCGAGGAAATAGGAATAAAAGTAAGATGGGAGGGCGTTGGGGTCGACGAGAAGGGCTATGATGACGCCGGTGGGCAATGTATTGTGGCGATCGATCCTCGATACTTCAGGCCGACCGAAGTCGATTCGCTGCTTGGCGATCCGTCCAAGGCCAGGGAAATGCTGGGGTGGGTTCCGCGGACATCATTTCGTGAACTCGTCAGCGAAATGGTTCGGGAAGATCTCAAACTCGCGGAGCGCGACGACCTCGTGAAACGGCACGGGTTCCGCTTCTTTAAGCACCACGAGTAGTCCACATCTTGTTTCGGATTTTCGGCCCCCGCCCGCTAAGATGCTAGCGCGACGGCCCGGTTCCGCCGTCGCAGGTTCCTAATCAAGAGCGCAGATTACGCCACGGTGCGACCTGAAGGCGCTTGATATAACGGTTGTTTAGCGACCTGCGTGTCGCCGAAATTGGTATTGTCTTTGTTCTGTTTTAGGGTAAATGGACGAGATCATTATGGAATTCTTGGCGTGGGATCGGCCGGCTCCGTTCTATCCTTTCCTCAATGAAAGCCTTGAAGGTTGAGATCGCTATGGATGCATTGTTCGTAAATCCGGATTCATCAGCGAAAGCCTATCAGGGGTTGGCGAATCTCTATTCGGCCATCGAGCCGCCGACCTGGTCTTTGTTGCTTGCCGAGTCCTGCCGGTCCAAGGGCTACAGCGTTGGCATCCTCGATTGCGACGCTGAGCGCCTGACGCTGAAGGCCGCCGTCGAGCGCATCAAGGAGGCCAGGCCGCGTCTGCTCGTGTTCGTGCTGTATGGTCAGAATCCCAATTCCGGCACGACGAGCATGATCGGCGGCCTCGATCTTGCGCGCGCCGTGAAGGACGCGGGCATCGATACCCGGATCTGCTTCGTTGGCTCGCATACCAGCGCGCTGCCGAGGGAGGTGCTGGCGCAGGACAGCGTCGATATCGTTCTTCTCAACGAAGGCGTCTACGCGCTGCATAATCTGCTGGCGAGCAATCTCGCCGGCGACCTGTCCACCATCAAGGGCATCGGCTTCAAGGTCGCTGGGGAAACCGGCATCGCCGCCCAGAGGCTGAATCCTCCCGAGCGGGTCGTGCCGCAGGAACGGATGGACGCGGATCTGCCGGGCTACGCCTGGGATTTGCTGCCGAAGAAGGAGCGTCCGCTCGACATGTACCGCGCGCATTTCTGGCACGCGGAGTTCGATCACGGCAAGCGTACGCCATTCGCGGCGATCTACACTTCGCTCGGCTGCCAGTTCGCCTGCGACTTCTGCATGATCAACATCGTCAATCGCTCGGACAATGGCGACGAGATCGATGCGTCGAATTCGCGCGGCATGCGTTTCTGGAGCCCGGAATGGGTGAACCGGGAAATGCGCAAGCTGGCCGATTTCGGCGTGCGCACCCTGCGCATCAGCGACGAGATGTTCTTCCTTAACCGGAAATACTATCTTCCGGTTCTGCAGCAGGCCGTCGACAACGACTTCGGCTTCAACATGTGGACCTACTCCCGCATCGACACGGTTCGTGCGGAGGCGCTGGAGCTGTTCAAGAAGGCTGGTGTCAACTGGCTGGCCCTGGGCGTCGAGGCCGGCAATCAGCAGGTGCGCCAGGAAGTTTCCAAGGGCACGTTCAAGGACGTTCGCATCCACGACGTCTGCAAGACCATCCAGGATTCCGGCATCAACATCATCAGCAACTACATTTTCGGTTTTCCGGACGACAACCTGGATACGATGCAGCAGACGCTGGATCTCGCGCTCGAATTGAACACCGAGATGGCCAACATGTATCCGTGCCAGGCCTTGCCGGGCAGCCCGATGTACAACATTGCGCGAAAGAATGGCTGGGCACTGCCTGATTCTTACGAGGGCTACGCCTTCCTGTCCTATGAGTGCCAGCCCCTGCCGACAAAGCATCTGTCGGCCGAGCAGGTGGTCAAATTCCGTGACGAGGCCTGGCAGAAATACTTTACGCACACGCCCTACCTCAATCTCGTCGGGGAAAGGTTCGGCTCCGAGGCGCGCAGCAACGTCGAGGATATGACGACGATTCGCTTGAAGCGGAAAATCCTCGGAGACTAGACACCGTTATGATCATTACGCGTACTCCCTTCAGAATATCGTTCTTCGGCGGCGGCACTGACTATCCTCGCTGGTTTCGCAACCATGGCGGTGCGGTACTTGCGACGACCATCGACAAATATTGCTACATCAACTGTCGACGGCTGCCGCCGTTCTTTGAGCACAAGCACCGCATCGTCTATTCTCGGATCGAGAACGTGCAGACGCCCGACGAGATCGAGCATCCGGCGGTCCGCGCGGTGCTCAATTGGGCGAAAGTCGAGGAGGGGGTCGAGGTTCATCACGACGGCGACCTTCCGGCACGATCCGGTCTCGGCTCGAGCTCGTCGTTTACGGTCGGGCTCGTGAACGCGCTCTATGCGCTGCGCGGCCAGATGATCAGCAAGGACGAGCTTGCGCAGCATGCCATCCATATCGAACAGGACCTGATCGGCGAGAACGTCGGGTCGCAGGATCAGGTTTCCGCCGCATACGGTGGTCTTAATCGTATCGATTTCCATCGCAATGGCTCGTTCGATGTCTCGCCGATGGTTCTGCGTAGCGAGCGGATGCACGAACTGCATTCCCACCTGATGCTGTGCTTTACGGGTGTGTCCCGGATCGCCTCCGAAGTCGCCAAATCGAAGATCGACAATCTGGAGAAGCGGCAGGACGAACTGAACTGCATGCAGCAGATGGTGGATCAGGCCAGTGCGATCCTGCATGGGGGCGATCGGCCGATTGCCGAGTTCGGGCGTCTGCTGCACGAGGGCTGGCAGTACAAGCGTCGCATCTCGGAGCGGGTCTCGACGCCTTTCATCGACGAACTCTACGAGGCTGCCATGGCGGCTGGTGCCATCGGCGGCAAGATCCTCGGTGCCGGCGGCGGCGGCTTTCTTCTGCTGTTTGCTGCTCCCGAGCGCCAGGCGGCCATTCGCGAACGGCTTGCCCGCTTGGTGCACGTGCCCTTCAACTTCGAGAATTCCGGCAGCCGGGTCGTGCTTTATCAGCCTAACGGCTTTGAGTGAGGCGATTGATCGGGACTGCGAACGCCGGGGCGCAACCGGCGCTCGCGCATGGGGGATATGATGATTTCTGATCAGCGACTTCTGCCTGGAGACAACTCCACCGCGGGTGCCGGAGCGGATCTGCTGGAGCGCGCCCACTGGGTCTGGAGAGAGACCTTGGCGCTCAACCGCCGGGCACCGGAAGTCCGCCTCGCTTCTTCCTTATCGGCCATTGAGATCTTCGTGGCCCTTTACTACGGCGGCATCCTCGCATTCGATCCGAAAAACCCGCTGGCTCCGGATCGCGACCGCTGCGTCATCAGCAAGGGGCACGGCTCCATCTGCATGTATCCGATCCTCGCGGATCTCGGCTTCTTCGCGATGGAGGAACTGGAGAGGGTGTGTCAGGTCGGCAGCTTTCTCGGCGGAATCCCCGACCCGGTGATTCCCGGCTATGAAACGGTGAACGGCTCGCTCGGGCACGGTCTCGGCGTATCGAGCGGCATGGCGCTCGCTTTGAAACGCAAGGGGCTCGACCACAGTGTCTTCGTCGTCACCGGAGACGGCGAACTGCATGAGGGCGCCAACTGGGAGGCGATCATGTTCGCGTCCCAGCATCGCCTGGACAATCTCCATCTCGTCGTCGACAACAATCAGATCAGCATGCTCGGTTTTACTGACGACATCATTTCGCACGGCGACTTGGCCGCGCGACTTTCGGCATTTGGATGGGAGTGCACCCATGTCGATGGTCACGATGTCGTCGCGGTACGTGACGCCATGCAGGCGATGAAATCGGTGCGCAACGGCAAACCAAAGGCACTGCTCGCGCGCACCCTGAAGGGGCGCGGGGTTCCGGGGCTGGAAAACGTGGCGCTGTCGCATATTCTCACACCCAAGCCGGAACTGATCGACAGCCTGCTGGAGCAAAGCGCATGAGTGTCAAGGCTCTTGCCATGCGCGACGCGTTCCTGGACCGCGTCTGGCGTACCATGGCGACGGATGATGCGATCTTTTTCGCCACCGCGGATTTCGGCTCGCCGGTGCTCGACAAGATTCGCGGCGATTTTCCCAAGCGTTTCGTCAATGTCGGCATCGCTGAACAGCAGCTCATCAATGTATCGGTCGGGCTGGCCCTCGAGGGCTACAAGTTGTTCTCGTATGCAATCGCGCCGTTCATCACCATGCGCTGCTATGAGCAGATCAGGGTCAGTCTCGCACTGTTGTCGGAAGTGCGGCCGATGAACGTCAACCTGATCGGCGTCGGCGCCGGTTACAGCTACGTCGTGTCCGGGCCGACCCATCAGTGTTATGAGGACATCACGCTGATGCGCGCGATGCCGAACATGCGGGTGCTGTCGCCGGCGGATCACGTCACGGCGGCCGGCATGTTCGACCAGTGCATGTCGCAGGTCGGCCCGAAATATCTCCGCCTCGACGCACAGGTTCTTCCCGTGATTTACGAGGACAAGCCCCCGGAAATGGCCAAGGGCTTTCACGTGCATCGCAAGGGAGCGCGCATCGCGTTGATTGCGACGGGCTACATGCTGCACACCGCCTTCAAGGTCGCGGATGCGCTATCCGCGCAGGGGGAGGATGCCGTCGGCGTCATCGACCTTTTCGATCTGGCGCGCTTCTCTAGCGACGAGCTCGGTGCGGAGTTGGCATCCTATGATGGCCTCGTCAGCCTCGAGGAGGGGTTTCGCGGTCGCGGCGGCATGGACTCGATGCTTTTCGAATTCATCATGCGGCGCGGAATCAAGGCGAAGCTGCTCAATCTCGGTGTCGACGGCGGCTACCGTTTCGAGCTGGGCAGCCGCGCAGAGCTGCACGAGCAGGTCGGCATCGGCCCGGACGCGGTCGCCGGATCGGTTCGCGCCTTCGCGCTATCGCTTTCCGCGCAAACCGAGTCTGGCCGTGTCTTGCGGGATGGCCCAATTTCCCAGAATTTCACAAGGTGAGCTGCGATGAAGTTTCCATTGATGCGTAACAATATCCTGCGCGAAGACCTCGATCTGGTGATCGAGCATCTCAAGCAGGACGATCCTATCCTCACGCATGGACCCAATGTGCGGGCTTTCGAGCAGGAGTGGTCGAATTGGCTTGGCTTGAAATACAGCGTCTTCGTGAATTCGGGTGCGTCCGCCAATCTGCTGACCATGGCCGTCCTCAAGATCCGTCACCCGGAGGGCGGTGAAGTCATCGTGCCGCCGCTGACCTGGATTTCGGATGTCGCCTCGGTACTGCAGAACGGCTTCACGCCGGTGTTTGCCGATATCGATCGGCGCTCGCTGGCGATGGACGCCGGCCAGATCCTCAGCAAGATCACCGACAAGACCCGCGCGGTGTTCATGACCCATGTGCAGGGGTTTGACGGACTCGAGGATGAACTGCTTGCGGAGCTGGCGCGGCTGAAGATTCCGCTGATCGAGGACGTCTGCGAATCCCACGGCGCTACCCACAACAACCGCCGGCTCGGTTCCTATGGCTGGATTTCCAATTTCTCGTTTTATTATGCTCACCACATGAGCACGATCGAGGGCGGCATGGTCTGCACCGACGATCCCGAAGTGTATCAGCAGATCCGCATGCTGCGCTCGCACGGCATGGTGCGCGAAGTCAATGATCCCGCGGTGCAGAAGGCCTATCACGACGCCTATCCGGAGTTGAACCCGGACTTCATCTTCGCTTTCCCGGCCTACAACACCCGCAACACGGAGATCGGCGGAATTCTCGGCAGGAACCAGTTGAAGCGCCTCGACCAGATCGTCGTGCGGCGCAACGAGAACCTGCACCGTTTCATGGGGCAAATTGATCCGGTTAAATATCGCACAGATTTCAAGTACGACGGCTGCAGCAACTACGCATTCAATCTCGTTCTGCAAAAGGCGGATGACGAGTTCGCAAAGCGGCTGATGGCGAGGCTGCGCGAGGAAGGCATCGAATTCCGCCGTGGCAGCGCCGGTGGCGGAAACCAGATTCGCCAGCCTTATCTGAAGGGCATCGTTCCGGAAGGGCATCACAAGAATTTTCCGGAAGTGGAGCACATCCACTTCTATGGCTTTTACATCGGCAATTTTCCCGACCTGAAGGATGAGGAGATCGATCAGATCTGTGCTGTCATCAATTCGGTCGCGTGAGGATCCGGTGACCACGGCGATCATCCTGGCCGGTGGATTGGGAACCCGGCTCAGCAGCGCGGTCCCCGATCTGCCCAAGCCGATGGCGCCGATCCGCGGCCGCCCTTTCCTCGAGCACCAGATGGACTTCTGGATCGGCCAGGGTGTCGAGCGCTTCATTCTGTCGGTGGGTTACAAGCGACAACTGATCATGGACCACTTCGGGGTGCAGTACCGCGGCGCTCCTGTCAGCTATGCTGTGGAGGAGCAGCCGCTGGGAACCGGCGGTGGCTTGCTGGTGGCCGCGGAAGGCCTCAGCGAGCCGTTTCTGCTGCTGAATGGCGACACCTTCTTCGACGTCGATCTGCAAGCATTTTTCGCCTTCCACCGCAGCCGCGGTTCCCAATGGAGCTTCGCGCTGTTTCGGACGGGCGAGACCCAACGCTTCATGGGGATGGACGTCGCCGCCGACGGCCGCATCAACTCGCTGGAGCCGATACCTGAAGGTGCCAACCGGCTCGCCAATGGCGGCGTCTATATCGTCGATCCGGCCGCCATGGCCGCCGTGTCGTTTCCGCAGGGCGAGAAGGTGTCGCTCGAATACGAACTGCTCCCGGCCATCGTGCGGTCCGGCGGGCGCCTCTACGGTGTGGAAATCCCCGGGCGATTTATCGATATCGGCGTGCCCGACGACTATTTCCGTGCGGCGTCGATACTGCCATAATTCACCGGATAGCGGCATTGCAACCAGGCACCTGAAATATGCATGATACAGCCATGGCAGCGGGTGAGGCTTTCTTCCTCGCTTACGGATTACCGGATGGAGCGAAGATCCTCGATATCGGATCGCGCGATGTCAACGGCAGCCTCCGCTCGCTCGCACCGAAGAACGCCAGCTATGTCGGCCTGGACATCCAAGCCGGGCATGGCGTCGACGTCACTTACAACATTGGCGAAAGCTTTCCTTTCGGGCCGGAAGAATTCGATGCGTGCGTATCGACCTCGTGCTTCGAACACGACGCATTCTTCTGGGAGACGTTCCTGGATATTTTCCGGATCTTGAAACCCGGCGGGTTGTTTTATCTGAACGCTCCTTCCAACGGCGACTATCACAGCTTTCCATTCGATAATTGGCGCTTCTACCCCGACGCCGGTCTCGCGCTGGTGTCTTGGGGCAAAAAGAACGGCATCGACATCCAGTTGCGCGAAAGCGGCACCTTGCGAATGGGTCAGGGCGGTTGGGCCGACTTCATTGCGGTCTTTCAAAAAGCGCCCGCGACAGGCGGGCCTGCGAGGTTGTTCGACAAGTTTCCGGATGCTTCCAACGTCCGGCACTGGACAAGCGATGCCATTGTCAACTATGCGGCATTCACCGAGGAATCTTTGAAGATCAAGCAACTGGCTGCCGAACTGGCCGCGGCCCAAGCGGCGATTGAGGGCGCAGGCCATGCGCTCGCTTCCGCGCAGGCGAAGATCAGCAACATGGAACGATCGCGATTTTGGAAATTGGCAGTGCAGTGGAGAAAACTATCCAGTGTCTTGCGTGGTCGATAGCAGGGCAGCGGCCGGACCCTTGCCTGGCGGCTCTCGGGTTGCCGAGCAGCGACTTTCTTGACGCCCGGCTTCGTTGCGGCCACGGTCCTCGTTGCGCTGTAAGGCCTCGTCAAATCCGTTTTCATGGGAATGCAATTCCCGGCGACCACCCATATGGAGTCAACCTATGCTTCGCTCGACGATTTCGACGCTGGCCTCATTCCTTGTCTTTCTGATCGTTCATTTCCTGACGTTTCACTTCCTTGCCCCGAATGACAAAGTGAACTTCCTGCTGGCGACGGCGGCGGCAGGGCTCGTGCTGTTTTTCATCCTTCTGAGCGTATTGCCTTCAGAGGAGTGGTTTAGAGAAAAGCTTCATGTCAGCGACAGGGCCATGAAGCGAGTGCTTTTTCCCGCGCTAGGCGCGTTTTTCTATGCCCTGCTGTTTCTCGGCTACCTCGAATTCTATTTCACGGCCGACCGGTCGATCACCTTTCGTATGCTGATCATTACGAGCGAGCAGCCGGGACAGGAAATCACCCAAGCGAAGCTTCTGGAGCTTTACGATATTCAGAGCATCGTCGTTCGAAGGATCGATGACCTGACTTACGGCGGATATTTCGATCGCGAGAAAGACAGGTACCGCCTGACGACGAAGGCAAGGATCGTGCTTCAGATCTACAAGTTCACCATCGATTTCCTGCATCTCGGAAAGTTCTAGAGCAGGATCCGTCGAAGCGGTCGTTCGAATCGTATCCCGCAGTGGTGCGGCATTCGCGGGCGAAGCACTTGCATCGACGACGAGCCGTGCCGCCGGTGCGGGATCCCCGTCTTCGCGGCAACCGCGACCCGGACCTGCGGCACAGAGCACCGCGACCGGAAATGAAGCCAATCTGGTCAATCCGACTCTGGATGACATTGGCAGTTCGCTGATTGCGCCCGGCACAACCCCGCGATAGGTATGATGTGCGTCGCGGGTCGTCAGCAGATGTTGGAGGCGGCCAGCCCCGGCGCTTGCGCTGCGGGACGGTCGAATCCGAATGCCCACCAGATCAGCAGGCCGGGCAGACTGCTCAGCAGAACCGCGATGCCGAAGATGACCGAGATCAGGAAGGCCATGCCGGGCTCCGTGCCGACCAACGGCATCAGCGCTACCGCAGCGCCCTCGCGAACGCCCCAACCGCCGAACGAGATCGGAGCCTGCGCCACGATGAAGACCAGCGGGACCATCATCAGGTATCCGACGGTGCTGGTGGAACTGCCGAGGCCTTTGCCGACGAGTTCGAAGGCGAGGATCGAGAGAAAGAAGGCGATCGAAACGGGAAGCGCCATCCGGAGCAGCACCATCGGGCGGAATACCCGCCGCAGCAAAATGAGGCTCAGCGCGATCACCGGAACGCGTCGCAGGATCCTCCGCGGCGTGCCGCGCCACCGTGACGCCCACAGCCCGACCGCCAGCCCGAGCAGCGGCCCCACGGACAGCAGGACGATGCCGGCCTTGGCGGCGTCGGGAATCGAAAGGTGGAAATAGAACGGCAGCAGGATCACGACAATGACTAGATAGAACGAGACGCCGACGAAGCGATCAAGCAGCACCGAAGCCGCGGCGCGTGACCAGCCGCAGCGCCGTCGGAGGTTGAGCACCCGGATCACGTCGCCGCCCAGACCGGATGGCAGGACCTGATTGAAAAACAGCCCGGCGCAGCTCAGGGCGATCACCGTGCCCGGCGGCAGGTTGCGTCCGAGGCCCCCTAGAATGGCCCAATGGCGATAGCCGTTGGCCGCCTGAGCCAGGAGCAGCAACAGCACTGCCGAAGCTGCAAACCAGAGATTGAGGGAGCCGAGCAGTTGAGACCAGTTGGCCGGAGCGAAGTACCAGAAGGCCAGGCCAAGGCCGATCACGCTGACGATCAACTTGGCCAGGGCAACGGCCTTGCCGCGGGAATTCATCAGGGAAACCGGTTAGCGTTCAGTTGAGGTCATTGAGCGAGGCGCGGGGCCGGACCGCGGGTTGCGCGTTGCTTGATTCCAGCTGATCCGCAAATGGCTTGTAGCGGTCGGTCACGATTCGATCGTCGCCGAAGCCGAAGGTGTTTCGAACGATGTAACGCGGCCGACGCTTGGTCTCCAGGAAGATCGAGTTGAGGTACAAGCCGTTGATGCCAGTGGCCAGCAGCTGAATTCCCGCGAAGAATGCCACAGCGACCATCAGCGACGTCCAGCCGCTGGTGACGTCGACCAACAGATACTGGATCAGTGCGTAGACCAGCAGTCCTGCCGAGACGACGCAGGTCAACATCCCCACCATGACCGAAAGCATCAGCGGCGCCGACGAGAAGGAGATGAGTGCGGAAAACAGGAAGTTGTGGATGACCTTGTGGCCGATCACGGCGAACTTCGACTCGCCTGCGCCACGCGGGTGCCGGTCATAATGGACGGTGGCCTGGTTGTATCCGGCCCAGTACACCAGGCCGCGGATGAACGGCGAGGCATCGTCGAGCTGCGCAATCTCGTCGACGACCCGGCGCGAGAGCAACTTGAAGTCGCCGGCGTTCTTCAGGAAGTCGATGTTGGTGGTGGACGACAGGATGTTGTATCCGATCGATGTGATGAACAGCTTGATGCGGCTTTCACCGGCGCGCGAACGGCGCACGGTATTCACCACATCGATATCCGGCTCGCTGCGCCACTTTTCCAGCATCTCGTGGATGACTTCGGGCGGATCCTGGAGATCGGAGTCGAGGTACACGACCAGGTCGCCCGTGGCATGTTTGAAGCCGGCGATGACGCAGGCCGACACGCCGAAGTTGCGCGACATGTTGATCAGCCGGACGTCGCCCGCCGGGATTTCCCGCTTGAGCATGGCTTCGGAGCCATCCTTCGAGGAGTCGTTGACGAAGATTAGTTCGTAGCCGCGGACGAAACCCCTCTCCATCTCGGTGCGGAACACGGCGCGGAGCCGGGACAGCAACTCGGGAATGTTACTCTCTTCGTTGTAGAACGACAGCACAACCGAAACGAATGGATTTGTCGGGGCAGACATATGACCTCTTGCGGTGCGGAGCGGATGTTCAAAAATGATGGATCGAGGCTCTTTGCGAGAGCATCCATTGCACGAGTAAAACGCCGAAGCCACGGGGGCCTGCCGTCGCTGTCAGCAGTCCGCAAACGGATCGTCGGTGATGTGGTCGCGCCCTGATGCGTTCTGGGGGCGGTTTTGACCGTCTTCGACGATGCCTTTGACCACGCCAGCTAGTAAGCGGTCGCCTGCAATTTGTCAACAAAACGGCTGTTCCTGGGGCCTGCGACCCGTTTTCTTCTGTACCGCGACAATGCAGCAATCGGGTCGACCGCCCGCCCGCGGGTGCGATGGCCGCCGGCCGGGCGCCATCGCGACAGAGCCCGATCCGCAACTGCACGAGGCGGTGGCGACGAGGGCCGTTGCATGGACAACACCATCCTTTGTTGGTAAGCGTAGCCGCCCGCAGCGGCACATGCCCACCATCCCGTATGGGATAGGAATTTAGGTAGAGCCGGACGATATGAACAGCGTCATCGCAACGCTCGAAACGAATATTGCAACCTCGATCGCCGGTAAGCAGCAGTTTCTGAGCAATCATGAACAGCACGCGATTTTCGGCAAGGCCGTCGACGAGGTGGTGTCGCGCTACAAGCGCAAAGGCAGGCTGTATATCGCTGGCAACGGCGGATCGGCAGCGGACGCTCAGCACCTCGCGGCGGAATTTGTCAGCAAGCTGGCGCGCGATCGCGCGCCGTTGCCCGCCGAGGCGCTGACTGTGGACAGCTCGATCCTGACGGCGATCGGCAACGATTACGGTTATGACAAGGTGTTTTCCCGCCAGCTTGCCGGCAAGGCAACAGCGAACGACATCTTTCTCGGCATCACCACATCGGGCAAATCGCCCAATATCCTGCGGGCGCTGGAAGCCTGCCGCGAGTTGGGAATTCCCAGCATCGTCTTTACCGGCCATGACGGCGGTCCGGCCAAAGCGCTGGCGGATTATTGCGTCATCGCCTCCGGCACATTGACCAGCACCATTCAAGAGATCCACATCGTTCTCGCGCACACGCTTTGCGAATGCGTCGAGCAAGCCCTTTTCCCAAACTGATATCGACTGGAGTCTGGCGTGTCCTACAACATTCTCGTCACCGGTGGTGCCGGCTACCTCGGTTCCATCATGGTCCCCGAACTGCTTGCGGCCGGCCACAAGGTCACCGTGCTCGACGATTTCATGTATCAGCAGACCAGCCTGAACCATGTCTGCTTCAATCCCAACTTCGACGTTGTGAAGGGCGACATCAGGATCGAAAGTACGCTGCTCCCGCTGCTGAAGAAGGCCGACGTCGTCATTCCGCTGGCCGCCTATGTCGGCGCGCCGCTGTGCAATCAGGATCCGGTCGGCGCCCAGACCATCAACCACGATGCCATCATCATGATGCTGCGCCACCTCTCGAAAGAGCAGCGCATCCTGATGCCGACCACCAATAGCGCCTATGGGACCGGCGACGAGAGCAACTTCTGCACCGAGGAGTCGCCGCTGAACCCCATCTCGAAGTATGCGATCGACAAGGTCGCGGTCGAAAAGGATCTGATGCAGCATCCCAATGCCATCAGTTTTCGCCTAGCGACGGTGTTCGGAATGTCGCCGCGCATGCGGATCGATCTTTTGGTCAATGATTTCACCTATCGCGCGGTCTATGATCGGGCGGTGGTGCTGTTCGAGGGCCATTTCAAGCGCAACTACATTCATGTGCGCGACGTCACCCGAGCCTTCATGCACGGTATCGACAACTTCGAGAACATGAAGTGCAACATCTACAATGTCGGCCTGTCCGAGGCCAACATCTCGAAGTCCGAACTGTGTGAGCGGATCCGCAAGCTGATCCCGGCTTTTGTCGCGATCGAAGCTCCGATCGGCAAGGACCCGGACCAGCGCAACTACGTTGTTTCGAATGCCAAGATCGAAGCGACCGGCTATACGCCCGCGGTGTCACTCGATCAGGGCCTCGCGGAACTGGTCAAGGGCTTCCGGATGGTCAAGAATACCAAGTACGGCAACATCTGAGATCGTCTGGATTGAGCCGGCTGATCGGCTTATGACGAGGCGCGCGCTTTCCGGCGCGCGTCCCGAACGATGAGAAGATGCCTCCGGCGATCGGCGCCGCGGTTGTTTCCAGGACGACCGCGTCATCGACGTGATCGCGTCGCATTGCGGCTTCGTGCCCAGCGCCGGCCTGTCATCGCCTCGATCGACCCTACCGGGTCCGTTACTTCTCGGGAAATTCGGCGACGACGCCCAGATTGCGTTCCTCGACCCTTGATCCAACGCGGATCCTGGCGCTCACGGCGTACTTTCCCGGCGGCATGATGCGGGGGTCGATATAGGCGACGAATCCGCACCACACCAGCTGGCTTTCGGCTTGCGCGACGTCCGGACGGAAGATCTTTAGTGTCGGGACGGTGTAGGATGCCTGCTCGCCGTCGAGGATGAGCTGCGTATCGGCTGCGAGCAGATCTGTCTTCGGGATCGCGACCCAACCCTGCAGCTTCACGCTGTCCGGAAGGCGCGACAGGAAATCCAGGTAGCCGACCGCCGAATTTCCGCGCGGGTTGCGATCGGTCAGGCTGACCGGGCCGGTCACGATCGCACGGGATTCCATGGACGATTTGAGAATGGCCCGGTTGATCAGGCCGAGATCGAATGCTGTTTCTAGATCGCGTCGGGGATTGCGGGAAATTTCCGGTGGAATCAGCACCGACGGATCGTCCCTGCCGGCAAAGAAACTCTTCGCATTCCAGAGGTTGGTGCTGCGCACCGCTTCGAGCACCGGGCTGTAGAGCGGATAGGTCGCGAGATTGAACAGAATTGCGATCGCCGTGCAGCAGGCCGCGAAGGCCAGGCGCCAGCGCGGCGGCAGCAGCGACACAACCAAAAGCACAGTGACAATGACTAGGATGATGCTGATCGCAGCATAGCGCGAGCTCACGGCCTGTGCTGGTCCCATCAGGCTGCGCGAAAGTCCGGCAGAGCCGGCGACGCCGAAGCAGGCGAGGGCGGTGCCGACCGGAAATGGCGGCAATGAACTCCTGAATTCCCGCGAACCGGCGGCGAGAACTGCGATCACCGACCAGAATGCGATGAGGATGGCACCCAGCACAAGGCCCGCACGGATGTTGATGTTCCCGGCCGCCGATCCAATGAACAGCACGACGTAATGGATGGCTCCAGTCAGCGAGAAGTGAGCGCCGGCGGCCGGCACCGCCGACCAGTCGCGGCTGAGGACGTACACGGCGCAAGCAAGCAGGGTGAACATCACGGCCGCGATCGCCCTCGCCGTGCTGCGCTTCAGAATCTGCACCGCGATGATTCCGAACAGCGAGAACAGCCCCGGTGCCAACGTGTAGAAGCAGAGCCAGCCGACGAAGAGGGACGCCAGGAACCAGCCGAGCGAGCGCGCCTGGCTCATCAAGATGCCCGCCAGCAGCAGCAGCGGATAGGTGAGATTGTTCGCCGCCCCCGAGGCGAAGGCAAGAGAGTCATAGGTCTGCAGATGGAGCAGCGAGGCGGTCACAAGCACGACGGTGAGGCAGCGCACGCGGACGTCTTCGAAGGCGCGAAGACAGTAGAACCCAAGGACGGCTGCTACCCCAACCCAGAAGAGACCGCCGATGATAATGATATATCTGAGGTTGAGCGTCCCGTTCAACCAGAGCACGGCGAGATAGATCGTGCGACCAAAGACCTGAAGATGTTCAGCCTCCAGGCGCGTCAATGCCTTGAAGACGTCTTTTCGATCGACGGTGAAGAGAGCGTTGGCCCAGCTGACGATATTGCTGAAGTCGTCTTGCTGGGGAAAAGGCAGCGCGAAGTAATTGAGGTTGACCAGGAACCTCCCGACAAGCGCCACGCAAACGGCAAGCGCCAGTATTCGATAGTCCGCTCGGGCGACCTTCGTTTCCATTCAAGTGCTCTCAGTCTTTCGCGGATGTGACGATGGCCAGATAACAGATCGGCTCTCAGCCGACAACATCGTTACTCGCATCAAAGGAGGGCGTGAAACGGAAATCGGGGGCGGGACAAGCCCGGGCGCCGTGTTGCCTACGCCGGAAATTCTCTGCCCAGTGCTGGCGACCGGCCGCGACGAGCCAACCAAAAACTTCGCAATGCGGCGATACCCAGCAGCACGAGAAGTGAATAGGCGAGAATGACGGACCCGGTCAGCATGTCCCTCCTGTATGTCAGGACGACGGTGGACTGCCCGGCCGGAACCGGGACCGCCTTGAAGGCCCAGAAGGCTTCGGCGATGTCGGTGGGCGCGTCGTTCACCGTCGCCTGCCAGCCCTTCCGATTGATGTCTCGAACGAAAAGCAACATTGGTCGATCGGAGGTGACCGCGACAGTCAAGCTGTTGTTGGTGCGACGAATGAGTTTAGCCGTTCCGCCGGTGCTCGCCGGTGCATCGAAGAACGGCGCAAAGGCTGACAGCTTCTGAGCGTCGGGATTGAGGACGACGGAGTTCATGCCTGCCCAGTCCCGATCGCGCGCCTGATAAATGTCGAGGCTTTGCGCCGAGCCGTACAGGCGGGGCGAGTCGATCGTCTGGAACTTATCGGTGTTGATTCCCGCGTTCTTGTAGGTGATCAGCTTCTTGACCTGGATGATCTCGGCATAGGATCCGCCAAGGTTGGTCGCCAGGCTGACGTCGTCCGGTGCGGGGTCGCGGATCGTCTCCGGGCTGGGCTGCATCATGATGCGCGTGTGCCATGTCGAAGCAGTGGCGACGTCGATGGCGACCGCAAGCATCAATATGATCGGCTCCCGGCCGAAAGCCCGTCCTTTTTTGAAGGCCCAGGACAGGCTGATGATGATCATGACGAGCGCATTGACGAAGAAGAAGCCGACGATCGGCTCCCCGGTGATTTGCGGAAGCAGTGCCGCGCCGCGCGGCGGGGCGGGCAGCAGGCAGATGATGGCCAGTGCGAAAGCGAACCCGGCAGCCAGACCGACAGGCAGATAGGATCGCAGCTTCTTGCTTTGCAGCAACGCATCGAAGCCGAGCCCCGCGGCGAGGATCAGGATCAGGAAGCCGCCATTGCGATAGATCGTATCGCTATAATGGTTGACCGCCTGCAACGGTGATCGCCACATCAGGATCAGCGAGAAGGGACCCGAATAGGCCGACAGGGACGCAATGAGGGCGAACAACGACAGCAGCACCAGAATTCGGTAGCGCCATGGACGAGCTCCCGCGACGAGCCCGATGACGGCCAAGGGCAGCACGACGAAACCCAGGTAATTGTAGCTCTGGAAGCCCCATTCGAAGTAGAAGCCGAAAGTCCATCGCGCGGTGTTGTCGCGAACGGCCCAGTTCCAACCGCCACCCGGAATTCCGCCGGTCAGGAATTCCAGCGGATTGCCAGGGCGCAGCCGGTCGAACGGATAGACGCCTGATTCCAGTCCGGCGCGCACGAGGTCCTGGTTCGATAGATAGGTGATGATGGCGGGGATCAGCATCAGCGTCACGATGACGATGGAGGCGAGCCACCATGCGGGCGGAACGGCATGGATCGAGCGACGAAGGGAAATTCTCCAGTCGTCGCTGCGTATCAACACGACGGTGGCAAAGAAGGCGGGAATGAACAGGGCATTCCAGTACAGCGCGAGGTGATTGAGGGAAATGGCCACGGTGGCGGCGGCAAGGGTCAGCAGAATGAAGCGCGGCCTGGATGGGCTATTGTAGTAATACAGGAAGCAGCTGGCGTAGATGAGGCCATATGCGGTCTGTTCGATGCCGTTGTCGCTCAGATTAAAGACGACGCCGGGTGAGAATTGCGTCAGGATCGTCACCAGGATGATGGTGAGCTTGTTTCGAAACAGCTGCACATAAAGCGAGAGCGCCGCCAGCGTCAGCAGCAATGGTATCAACAGGCCGATATACAGGATGTAGAAGTGGAGATAGCTGTGGACGATGAGTCCGGCACGACCCAACAGCCAGACGCCCGACATGGCCAGCGCACACAGCGGGGTGAGTCCATTCGTCCCCAGCTGGTAGAAATAATGCACCGGGAAGCCGGACTGAACGGTCGGATTCCAGAGCGGAAACTCGCCGAACACGTTCATCGCGTGCATGATGTCGCGGAAGACGAAGTAAAGCCGCGAGTTGTCCCAGAAGACGTAATCGTATTTCCAGTAGGCGCTGCAGAACATCATGAAGGATGCGGCAGAGCATATCACCACGAGCAGGGCGATCTGCCTGAGCGCTCGGTGTTTTTCAGAGAGCCGCGGCGACGAATGAACGTTGCTTGCCGACATTTATCGCATTTTCCATTCAACGTGCGGAGGACGCCCGAGGGATCCGTCTAACCGTCTGTTCATGGGTCCCCAAGCTGGCTCGATTGACGGAAAGCGGGCTGCGCGATCGACGCTCCATTTAATGAAGCGAGGCACCGGCGGCACGCGGGCCGCAGGCCGCATTAACGACAGGCCAATGAGTCTTTAGCGAACTAATGCCCGATCGTTCAAGGAAGAAGTCACCCCAGGTGATGGTTAAATGCTGAAATCGCTGCCTTTCATTGGCTCCTGTTGCGGCGTCAACCAAGTCAGAAATTATCCCAAAGACTGCGATGCGATTACGCGGGCTGCATGTCATCGTTCGGAAGATCTACCTAAAGCTGTGGCGGGCCGGTCTCCCGGCCGCGGGTCTAGGACAAGGATGACGCGCATGTCGCGATGGGCATCATCGCGGGCCGTCAGAGCCTACCGGCGCCGTTGCTGAACTGGTCCCTGACATAAGTGAGGCAATCTGTTAGAGAGATGCTTCAAGTCGACTTAAACGGGCGTTTCTTCGTGATGGATTCGATAATTCCGGCCGATCCTCGGCTGCAGGACGGTATCGGTTGCTGGCTGGAGCGTCTGACGGTCAATGTGACGGAGGGCCGGCCGGCGCTGTTTCTCGACCGGGACGGGGTGATCGTCGAAGAGACCCATTATCTGTGCTCTCCTGCGGATGTCCGGCTGATGGATGGCGTTGCCGAGATCATTGCTCGTTGCAACGCCCGAAACATTCCCGTCATCGTCGTGACCAACCAGGCCGGCATCGCCCGCGGCTATTATGGCTGGCACGAATTCGAGGCAGTCCAGGCCGAGATCATGCGCCGGCTCGCGATGGCCGGCGCCCGTCTCGATCTGGTTCTTGCCTGTGCCTATCATCATGAGGGCAACGCTCCCTATGTGGTCTCCGGCCATGCGTGGCGCAAACCCAATCCGGGGATGATCCGGGCCGCGGCCGAGCTGCTCGCGGTGGATCTGTCGCGCTCGGTGATCGTCGGAGACAAGATCTCCGATCTCGATGCGGGAGCTGCGGCCGGCCTTGTCCGCGGTATGCTGGTGTTATCGGGTTATGGCCGGAGCGAGCAGGCTGCACTTCACTCGTCGGGCAGAGTCCAAGACGCGGCGTTCTCGGTTGAGGATGATCTCGCCGGCGCGGTGGAGGCGTATTTCCGTTCCGTCACTTGAGCCATCCAGGGAGCGTCCTGCAGCGCCAGCTCGGTCGCGTGCCGCGCCTGAAATGCCCGACGAGCCTTTGTACGGCTTGCCGCTCCGCCGGGACGATGAACGGTCTGTCCGCACGGGAGCGGAAACAATAACCCGGAAGGTCCGCAAGCTGTCGATGTCACATTTGAAAATCGGACTTCTGTGCTCGCGCCTCATCTTTTTGATGACCTTTATCAGCATCGCACTCATGCTGGTGGATCATAACGTCGTATGGGTTGCGCCTGAAACCATTGCATGGCGGCGTTACCTTCTTAATCATGAAACACCATCGGCCCTCGCCGCGCTGATGGAGTTTTTGAACTGGGAGATCATGGAGACGGCGCCGAGACTCACGCGCCCGTTTTCCAATCTGCTCGAGGTCCTCGATACCCACCTTCGCTCCTGGTTCTTTCTGACGTTCTTTCCGCTTCCCTCGATGTCCGTCACCTGGATCTTCAGCCTGGTCGGTGCGCCGCTGTTGCTGTGGCGATGCTTCAAGCTAATGAATCTCGATCCGATGTACCGCTTCCTGGGCGTCAGCGTCTATCTGAGTTCGCCGGGCCCGTTGTCGCTCCTGGCCATGTCGTTTCGACCGGGAAAAGCCATGGCCTGCTTTTTCTTCGTCCTGCTTTTCTACCTTGCGCTGAAGGCGCGCACGATGGCGTCGGACGGGCCGGGGTCGGCCAGGCTGCGGCTGCAAGCGATGATCGTCCTGACGTTCTTCTTTTCGCTGTTCTTCGACGAGATTGCGGTCTTCGGATTGGTTGTTGTGGCGATGACGGTCGCCGATCACTATCGCGAGTTCGCCGGGCTGATTGTCATGCTGCTGGTTTCCCTGTTGGCGTTTTTCGTCGTGACGACATACGGCCTCCCTTTGGTGCATCGTTATGCCGGGTTTCCCATAACCGGTTCGTACAAGATGCAGAGCGCAGTTCTTGATCTGATCTTTCTGCAGTCGGCGCCGGAGAAGTACTGGAAATTCGCAGTCACCATTCTGGAGAATTTCAGACTTGTGGCGAAGGAATTCACGACCGTCGCCTTGTTCGGCGACCGCGCCCTCAGCCTGTGGAAACTGCTGCCGGTGGTCCTGATCCTGATCGCATTAAGTTTGGTCCCGAACTTGATGCGCCTGTTGCAGGCCAGCCGGCGGAAAATCTCGTCTGACGTTGTCCGTTATGGATTGCTGCTGGTAATCGGCATCCTTTTCCATTCGCTTTTCACCTTTGCCATGCATGTCAGTCTCGGCGTTTACTGGTATGGCGTGTTCCTGTGCCTTCCGTGGACGCTGCTGTTGATTGCCGTCTTGAGCGGGTCGCTGAGCGGCAAGAAATACGAGGGACTGACCGCCAATGTCGTCGCCGGATTGATCGTGATCGGAAGCTTGAAGATATTCGGCGCCACCAACTACGCTTACAAATACCTGCATTACTATCCCTACGCTCCCAGCATCGAACGGATCTTCGACGGCAATCTGGAGAGATTTGAATTGCAGCGGTCGCTGCAGAACAAGTGGGATCTGCGGGCGCTGACTGGCGACTTCAAGACGGCCCTCGCGGCGGGCGGCAGAATTCCCGATCTTCCGGCAGAGCTCAGCTATCTCCATGCAGAGTTCAAGCTGGGAAAATGTCGATTGAGCGGGGATGTGCCGTGCACGTCGTTTGATAGGTAAATAATCTTTTCCGTGTGGTGGCCGGATGATCCTGCTTGCAGGCCGGCAGCGGCTGGGCGGCGCCATGCCGACCTATGGAACCTATTTACAATCTGAGATAGTGGCGCCAATATTATGCCAGATTTTAGCCACATATGAGCCGACGATGAAATTCTCGGACGATACTGTTGAATGCACGCAACAGGTTATAATGGCGCTGTCCTACCACCTCACCGTGGAACCTGTTTCGGCGCTGTCCTTACCTGAACCGCTGGTCAATGCATTGCACGAGCTGGCGCGGCGCCGCGTTTTCGATAATCCGAAGGCCGAGTTACAGCGAGAGTCGGCCTGACAGGTCGATCCGGGGCGGTCGGGCCCTGCCTGGCTGCTCGCGGATCATCGGAGTCCATGGCCCTGTGAGTTGACCGGACGATGCGACGGCGTGATGCCGGTCGGCTAGCTGTCGCTACTGCGGCTGGACTCGCGGGAACGCCGACGTTCCGGTGATCACGTCCCGCATGAGCAGCAATCCTATCGTCGCAGGCAGTCGCCATCCCCCGCGGCTTCCACAGTCGCCCGGTCATGCCGCCGATCGGCCCTCTGGCCCCGGCAAACGGCTCCCGCTGTTCCCGCGCCAAGCCGACCTGAACCGCCGCGGCGATGAATTCCGCCGGTCCTGATGCCGGGTCGCAGGACCGCGCCTTTTCGGTGGCGCATGCTGAAGCGGATTCGCCGGGTTTCGGCGTGAATCGCCGCGCCTCCGGTTGCCGGTAGCGGAAATTTCGGGCACGGATGGCCGAACTTACGGGCGCGGCTTGTGCACCTGGATAACCGATCGGGAGCTTCGGAAGCGACATGAAGAACCTCTGGAATGACGGCGACGGATCCGAGATCACGACGTTGTACGCGGCGCTGGGATTGAGCGAGGATCTTGCGCTTCGCGTGTATACGACCCGGCTTCTCGGCGGCGATCCGCGTCTCGCCCTCCACGGTGGCGGCAACACGTCCTGCAAGACGCGTGTCACGGATCTGGTCGGCGATGAATGGGAGGTCCTGTGCGTCAAGGGCAGCGGCGCGGACATGGCGGTGATCGAGCCGCACGGGCTGCCGGCCGTCAAGCTGGCGGGACTGTTGAAGGCGCGGGCGCTCGATGCGCTCTCGGACGAAGACATGGTGACCCTGCAGCGTGCGAACCTCATCGATCCCGCCTCGCCCAATCCCTCGGTTGAAGCGCTTCTGCACGCTTTCCTGCCGGCAAAGTTCGTCGATCACACGCACTCCACCGCGATCCTGAGCATCGTCGATCAGGCCAACAGCAACGAGCTGTGTCAGCGGGTGTTCGGCAACAAACTGGGTTTCGTCCCCTACATCATGCCCGGCTTTCAGCTCGCCAAGGCAGCGGCAGAAGTGTACGACGCCGATCCGTCGGTGGAGGGCCTGATCCTCGACAAGCACGGTATCTTCACCTTCGCCGATCAAGCCAGGACGTCCTACGATCGCATGATCCATTACGTCACCCTAGCGGAAAACTTCATCGCCGAAAACCGCAGGCCGCCGGCGCCTCCGGCGCAACTCGCCAGCCTGTTGGAGATTGCTCCGGCGATCCGCGGGGCCGTTGCGGTGCCGAAGGGTGAGGGCCGATACGACCGCATGGTCAGCCACTTCAGGACCTCGCCGGTGGTGCTCGATTTCGTCAATTCGTCGAAGGTGGCGCAGTGTGCAGAGCGCGGCGTCTCCACGCCCGACCTGTCGATCCGCATCAAGACGGGTCCCATGGTGTTGCCGGCGCCCGATGCCGGTCGGCAAGCCGAGTACCGCGCAATGGTCGATGCTCGGGTCGCGGAATATTGCGGCGCCTATCGACACTACTTCGAAACCAACGACGCGCTGGATGACGAATCCCGCACCATGCTCGATCCGATGCCGCGGCTGACGCTGGTGCCGGGTCTGGGCATGATCGGGCATGGCCGGTCGCTGAAGGAAGCGACGGTGGCACGCGATGTCGGCGAGATGTGGATCGAGGCCATCAACGGCGCCGAAGCGATCGGCGACTACCGGCCGCTGGAAAAATCCGACCTGTTTCGCCTGGAATACTGGTCGCTGGAACAGGCCAAACTGGCGGCGAACAAGCCCAAACCTCTGACGGGGCAGGTTGTGCTGGTCACTGGCGGCGCGGGGGCGATTGGTGCGGCGACGGCAAGATTGTTCGCCAGCCAGGGTGCGCATGTGGTCGTCGTGGATCTCGACGGTGCGCACGCCGCCGAAGTGGCGAAATCCGTCGGCAATAATGCGATCGCTGTTGCCTGCGACGTCACGGACCCCGGCCAGGTCAGGCAGGCGTTCGATCGGGCGGTGCTGCAATATGGCGGTGTCGATATCGTCATCTCCAATGCCGGCGCTGCCTGGGAGGGCCCCATCGCCGAGATGGATCCCGCGCTGCTGCGCAAGAGTTTTGACCTGAATTTCTTCGCGCATCAGAGCGTCGTGCAGCAGGCGGTGCGCATCTTCAAGCAGCAGGGCACGGGCGGCGTCCTGCTGTTCAATGCATCCAAGCAATCGGTGAATCCCGGCGCGAATTTCGGCGCCTACGGGCTCCCCAAGGCCGCGACGCTGTTTCTGTCCCGCCAGTATGCGCTCGAATGCGGGGCGGCGGGCATTCGCTCCAATGCGGTCAACGCCGATCGCATCAGGTCCGGGCTTTTGACCGATGAGATGATTGCCAGCCGGTCTGGTGCGCGCGGGCTGACCGAACGGGATTACATGGCGGGAAATCTGCTGGGTTTCGAAGTCACGGCGGACGACGTGGCATTGGCATTCCTGCACCAGGCGCTGGCCGACCGCACCACGGCGGCGGTGACGACGGTGGACGGCGGCAATATCGCGGCCGCCTTGCGCTGATCGGCAGGCTTGAGCCGGTTATCGTGATACAGGACAAAAAAGGGGGGACGACGTGAGGATCGACGGCGCATTTCTAGCCTTGACACCGGAAACCCTGCCAGCGCGGCTGGGCTCGCTGGACGAACTGACAGGGCGCATCGGCGCCGATGCCGGCAAGTGGAAGGTAAGTGAGGTCGGCGACGGAAACCTCAATCTGGTCTTCGTGGTGACGGGCGATCGCGACGCGGTCATCGTCAAGCAGGCGCTGCCTTATGTGCGGCTGGTCGGTGAAAAATGGCCGCTCCCGCTGAAGCGGTCCTTCTTCGAGTTCCACGCCTTGACCCGCCAAGCCTCCCGCGCCCCCGGCATGTTGCCCGAGGTGTTCTATTTCGATGAAGCCCAGGCCCTCATCGTCATGGAATACCTGACTCCGCATGTCATCCTGAGAAAGGCCTTCATTGCGGGCGAGCAACCGCCCAACGCAGCCCGCGATCTCGGAACGTTCATGGCCAGGACGCTGTTCCTCAGCTCGGACCTGCATATGAATGCGCGCCAGCGCAAGATGGATCTCGCGCTGTTTGCCGACAACGCCGAGCTTTGCGATATCACCGAGAATCTGGTCTTCTCCGATCCATATTACGCGGCGGAACTCAACGCGCACACGTCGCCGCAGCTCGATGGGCTAGTCGCCGAGCTGCGCGCCGATGTGGAGCTGAAGGTCGAGGCGCAGAAGCTGAAGCAGATGTTCGTGACCCGCGCCGAAGCGCTGCTTCACGGCGATCTTCATACCGGATCGGTGATGGTCACTGCCGACGATACGCGCGTCATCGACCCCGAATTCGCGTTCTACGGCCCGATGGCCTTCGATGTCGGCATGCTGATCGCGAATTTCTGGATGGCCTATTTTTCTCAGGACGGACGCGATATCGGGGCGGAGAAGCGCGATCAGATGCGACGCTATCTGCTGCAGTCCATCGAAGACATCTGGCGCGTTTTCGTCGGTGAATTTTCCATGCTATGGTCCAGCGAGCGGAAAGGCATCCTTTATCAGCAGTGCGTGCTGGCGAATGGCGACGACAACGCAGCTTCGGAAAAGGCCTTGGCCGATCTGCTGCGGCAGTTGCTGTCCGATGCCCTCGGCTTCGCCGGTGTGGAGATTCACCGGCGCATCCTCGGCCTTGCTCACAACGCCGATTTCGAGACGATCGAAGACCGCGATATGCGCGCGACATGCGAGGCGCGTGCATTGCGCTTCGGCCGTGCGATTATTCTCGATCGATCCCGGTTCGGCCATCTGCAGGAGGTCAACCGGTTGGCAGCGGAATTCCAGAATAAGGTTAGTTCATGAAGGTCGGCAACAAGAACTACAGAACCATTTGGCTGGACGATGACGGCGTTTCGGTGAATGTCATCGATCAACGAAGGCTGCCGCACCAGTTCCATGTCGAGAAGCTCGTCAGCTCCGGCGATGTTGCCAAGGCGATCAGCGAGATGTGGGTTCGCGGGGCGCCGTTGATCGGCGTGGCCGCGGCCTACGGCGTCGCATTACGAATGTCGCAGGATCCTTCGGATGCGGCACTGGACGACGTCTGGAACGAGCTCCATGTCACCCGGCCGACCGCGATCAATCTGCGCTGGGCCCTCGATACCATGACAAGAACGTTGCGCGGCGTCGCACCCCGGCAGCGCGCCGAGGCGGCCTACCGGCGCGCCGCGGAAATCGCCGACGAGGATGTCGAGCTCAACAGGAATATCGGCCGGCACGGATGCGAGATCATCAGCGAGATCGCGCGGACCAAGCCTCCGGGCGAGCCGGTGAACATCCTCACCCACTGCAACGCCGGCTGGCTGGCGACGGTGGATTACGGCACGGCGACCGCGCCCATCTACATGGCGGCCGAGAGCGGCATCCCGGTGCACGTCTATGTCGATGAAACGCGACCGCGCAATCAAGGCGCCCAGCTCACGGCGTGGGAAATGGTGGAGCAGCGCATTCCGCACACCTTGATCGTCGACAATGCCGGCGGCCATCTGATGCAGCGCGGCCTCGTCGATCTCGTCATCGTCGGAACCGACAGGACCACCGCCAACGGCGATGTCTGCAACAAGATCGGGACATACCTGAAGGCATTGGCGGCCAGGGACAACGGCGTGCCGTTCTACGTCGCCCTGCCATCGCCGACCATCGACTGGACTATCCACGACGGTTTGACGGAGATCCCCATCGAAGAACGTTCGGGCGACGAAGTGTCCTTGGTGTGGGGAAAGTCGACGGGTGGAAAGATGGTGCAGGTGCGCATTTCGCCGGAAGCGACGAATGCCGCGAACCCGGCGTTCGACGTGACGCCGGCGTCGCTCATTTCCGGGCTGGTGACCGAGCGCGGGCTGGTGTCGGCATCGGCCGACGGCCTGAAGCAGGCATTTCCGGATCTCGGTGGCTAGCCCGAACCCTTTCGATTCAACTTGAGCGAGGTCCGTGGCGCGGATGGCAGATGAATGGCCGAGAATAACACGACGCGTCATGAACAGGGTGTCGCTGTGGGTGAAGCTGATCGAGCGGGAGGTGGAGTTTGCGCCGGGCGCGGCGCCGGAAATCTATCACTCGGTTTCCACCTCGGATCACGTCTGCGTGCTGGCCGTCACGCCCGATGGACGAATTCCGCTGGTCCGGCAATATCGGCCGGCGCTGGAGGGCTTCACTCTCGAACTGCCGGCCGGCATGATCGACAAGGATGAAGCGCCGGCCATGACTGCCGGTCGCGAGCTGCTCGAGGAAACCGGCTTTCCGGCCATCAAGGTGCACGCCCTCGGCGTCCATAGCACCGACTCGGGCCGCCTCGGCAGCAGGACGCATTCATACTTCGCCGAGACGGCGGGTCGGATGCGCGGCTTCGAGCCGGAGGCGGGCGTCGTGCCGCAACTGGTGTCTCCCGCCGAGTTGCTGGATCTGGTGTTCAGCGGCGAATTCAGTGTGCAGGCGCAACTCGGCACCTTATTTCTGGCCGTTCAACGAGGCCATTTGAAACTGCCGAATAGAGCGCGTTGATTCAAAGTTCGATCGGAACCGTCGCTGCGTTGTTACGGGAAAAGGGAATTGGCCTGCCAACTTTCCTCTGAGCGAAATTTGGATGGACTGCCTCTGGTTCGGTAGACAGGCCCGGCCTATCGTGTCGAGCGCCTCATGCGCAAACACAAGATCAAGGCCGTTCGTGGCTATAAAGCGCCACGGGCGATCGCAGGTCGCCCTTCCATCATAGCGCCTAATCATCTGCAGCGCGCGTTCACCGTCGATGCGCCCAACACAGTCTGGGTGACCGACATCACCTATATCCGAACATGGCAGGGCTGGCTTTATTTGGCGGTGGTGGTGGACCTGTATGCCCGCAAGGTCGTGGGCTGGTCGATGAGTGCAAGTCTCTCCCGAGAACTGGCGCTGGACGCACTGCTCATGGCTGTGTGGCGCAGAAAGCCCGACAGGCGGGTGATTGTGCACTCGGACCAAGGCAGTCAATACGGCAGCGACGACTTCCAACGCTTCTGCCAGGCCCATAACCTGGAGCCGAGCATGAGCAGGCGGGGCAATTGCTGGGACAACGCCGTAGCGGAGTCGTTCTTCAGCAGCTTGAAAAAAGAACGTATCCGCAAACGCGTCTACAAAACCCGGGATCTGGCCCGGGCCGACGTCTTCGACTACATTGAGGCATTCTACAACCGAACCCGCCGTCACAGCCATCTGGGCGGCGTCAGTCCCGAGGCGTTCGAATGCGCCGCGGCGTGAGGCTGGGATTTGTCCACAAGACCGGAAGCAGTCCAAACACCCAAACTTGGTGTCCATCAAACCGGCAGCAGCTCACAAGCGTCAGCCGGTCCGCGAGAAACGCGCACGCTGGCCGGAGTGTCGTCGATCTTGGCTCAGTGCCCACTTGCATTTCGGGGCTGACTTTTCGCGGATTAAATGTCGCTGTTGTCAAGCGCCTCTGGTGCAGGCTGAACGACTGGCGTCGGGTCGCGCCCTTACGACAAGATCGCCGCCAACCACCTCTCCGGCACTCCGCCGCGCCGGCATCTTTTGGTGCCATCGAGTCCAGACCCTAGTCTGGCATTCTTCTGTAGGAGGATTGCAAATACTTAAGAATCGATATCTTCAATTTAATCCACCGGCACACACTCGTTAGCGAAGACCTTGACTCGCTTCCCTCGCCGGCTCGAGGATTTTGTAACAGCATTCTCAAAATTCAGCGTTCGCCGCTCAATCAGTTGCATTTCGATCGGTCGGCATGGCGGCCATCTTCGGTCGGAACACCACAAAATGCGACATCGTGAAGTTGACGACGAAGCCTGTGAGGATCGAGCAAAGCTTGGCGGCTATTACCGGCATGAAATTCGACAGCATCACGAGCGTGGTGGTGGTGGCGACGACGCCCAGCACGCCGGACGCCACGAAGCTGAAATAGTCCTTGCGGCGGAGCACGCGGCCGGATTCGGCGCGGAACGTGATCATGGTGTTCATGACATAGGAGCAGGACACCGCAACCAGCCAGGCCAGCACGTTGGAAGGCACCAGCGGCAGTGCTAACATCGTGTAGGCGAAGGTGAAAACCGCCAGATCGATTACCGTGTTGCCGATGCCGATCACGCTGAAACTCAGCATTTTCGCGACCATCGGGCGGGCGAACCAGTTCTCGGCAAATTTGGGCAGATTCAGTCTCATTTCCAGCAACGCACCCTTCCGATGAGGGCGGTGGATAGCAGGATTGGGCCTCCGAGTCCGGCTTTTTCTGGGTTGTGGCGGCAGGCCGGCTATGCGTTGCGCTCGTCGGAGATCACCTTGCCGTCATTGGGCAGGGAGCCCGGCGCCGCCAGCGCGACGGTTCCGCCGAGCTTTGTTACGCTGCGCAGCGTCTCGGCTACAGCGTCGCGCAGCATGCCGTCGGTCGTCGCGGCCTCGGCCTGCAGCGTCATTGCATCGGTCTCGCCCTGGCGCGACACCACCAGACGCAACCGCCCCAGTTCCGGATGACGCCTGCCGATCTCGGCGACCTGCTCGGGCCGCACGAACATGCCCTTGATCTTGGCGGTCTGGTCGGCTCGGCCCATCCAGCCTCTGATCCGCATGTTGGTCCGCCCGCAGGCGCTGTGGCCGGGCAGGGCGGCGGTGAGGTCGCCGAGCGCCAGCCGGATCCACGGATGATGCGGGTCTAGCGACGTCACCACCATCTCGCCGACATCGCCTTCGGGAACGGGATCACCGGTGCCGGGTCGGACAATTTCGAGGATCAGGTCCTCGTTGACGATCATGCCGTCGCGTGCGTCACTTTCATAGGCAATGAAGCCGAGGTCGGCCGTGGCAAAGGCCTGATAGGCATCGACGCCGCGCGCCTTGATGTCGTCCTGCAGGGTTTTCGGGAATGCTGCGCCGGACACGATGGCGCGCTTGATCGAGGACAGGTCGCGCTTGGCGGTCTTGCCGGCGTCGAGCAGGATCTTGAGGAAATCCGGGGTGCCGCTATAGGCCACCGGGCGATAGGCCTCGATCAGTTCCAGCTGCTGCTCGGTATTGCCCGGCCCGGCCGGGATCACCGCGCAGCCGAGCGCCCGCGCCGCGCCATCGAAGATGAAGCCTCCGGGCGTCATGTGATAGCTGAACGTGTTCAACACCACGTCGCCCGCGCGGAAGCCGGCCGCGAACAGGGCGCGGGCGCCGTGCCAGGGGTCGAGATGCTTCGACTCCGGCTCGAAGATCGGACCGGGAGAGGTGAACAGCCGCCCGAACGATCCGGCGGGGCTGATCACCAGCCCGCCGAACGGTGGCCGCGCTTTCTGCAAGGCCGGGAGGTCGGACTTGCGCAGCACCGGCAGCCGCGCCAGTGCGCTGGCGCTGACGATGGTGGAGGGATTGATACCCTTTAGACGCTCCGCATAGGCTGGCGCCGCCATGGCGTGGCGCAGCATGTCGGGGAGCCGCGAAAACAGGTTCGCATGACGATGCGAGGGATCGCAATTTTCGAGGGAGTCGAAGTGGCGCATCAGGTTCCTCGGCAGGCTTCATGGCGACCGACGATGCAGGCACCACGATCAAGTAGATCATAGCACCTTGCACCAATCCTGCCATGAGACAGATCAAGGGAACTCGTCTCCGGAAGGCGCGGTCAAAGCCAGCGCTTGCGCCGCTTGAAGCTTTTCAGGTTCTTGAAGCTCTTGCGCTGGTCGCCGGCGCCGCCGAGGTAGAATTCCTTGACGTCCTCGTTGTCACGCAGTTCCTCGGCGGTTCCATCGAGCACCACCTTGCCCTGTTCCATGATGTAGCCATGGCTGGCCACCGACAGCGCGGCGCGGGCGTTCTGCTCCACCAGCAGGATGGTGACGCCAAGGTCGCGGTTGATCTGCTTGATGATGGCGAAGACCTCCTTCACCAGCAGCGGCGACAGGCCCATGGATGGCTCGTCCATCAGGATCATCTTCGGGCGTGCCATCAGGGCGCGGCCGATCGCCAGCATCTGCTGCTCGCCGCCGGACAGGTAGCCGGCCAGGCCGGTGCGCTCCTTCAGCCGCGGGAAGTAGTTGTAGACCATCTCGATGTCGGCGCTGACCCCGCCGTCGCTGCGGGTGAAAGCGCCGAGCCGGAGGTTCTCCAATGAGGTCATGTCGGAGATGATGCGGCGGCCCTCCATCACCTGGAAGATGCCTCGGCGGACGATCTTGTCGGGATCGATGCCGTTGATGCGTTCATTGTCGAACACGATCTCGCCGCGGGTGACCTCGCCGTCCTCGGTTTTCAGAAGGCCGGAGATCGCCTTCAGCGTGGTCGACTTGCCGGCGCCATTGGCGCCGAGCAAGGCGACGATGGCGCCCTTTGGCACCTCCATGCTCAGCCCGCGCAGCACCAGGATGACGTCATCATAGACGACCTCGATGTTGCGGACGGCGAGGAGGGGGGCGGAGGCCGCGGCGGCGGCAAGACGTGCGCTAGCATCGACGTTTGGCTGCACAGATGAACTCCGAATTGTCGGTTCTAGCTAACCTCTCCCCGCTTGCGGGGAGAGTCGGAGGCTGAGCGAAGCGAAGGCTCCGGGTGAGGGGGACTATCGAGCGAAACTCCGGCCCCTCACCCGACTCGAATGACCTTCGGTCCTTCGAGCCACCCTCTCCCCGCAAAAGCGGGGCGAGGGAAGAAGGCGCCTGCGCTCAATTACCAGCCGAACCATTCCGGCTTGCGCGGCAGCTCCACCGTCTTCACCTGCTCCAGCTTGATGGTGCCCTTCTTCATGACGTCGTTGAGGTCACCATCGGTGGCGCCGGTGACCTTCGAGCGGTAGAGGTCGACCTTCATGGTCGGACGGTGGTCCTTGTCGGTCCAGGTCGAGGGATTGCACACGCCTTCCATGCCTACGGGCACCCAGTCCTTCTTCTGGTAGAAGCCCTTGGCGACGTTCTCGCCGGTGGCGCCGCCGTTCTTGGCAGCCCAGTCCAGCGCTTCCTTCATGTACAGCGCCGTGCACACCGCGGCGACGTAGTGCACCGGCCGATAGACCGCGCCGGTGGGATCGGACATCTTGGAGATCTCCATCACCGTCTTCATGCCCGGCGCGTTGCCGCCCCAGCTCACCGCGGTACGCAGCGGGAAGATCACGCCGTCGGCGGCGTCGCCCGCGGTCTTGGCGGCGTTCTCGTCCATGCCCCAGACGTTGCTCATGAACTGCACGTCGACGCCGGCCGACTTGCAGGCCTTCATCACCGAGATATTGGAGGCTGCGGTGTTGCCGAGATACGCATAGTTGGCGCCGGCGCTTTTCAGGCTCAGGCACTGCGCGCTGTAGTCGCCGGGCGCCAGCGCGAACACCAGCGGCGGCAGCACCTCGAAGCCGAGCTCGTTGGCGATCGCCTCGCCGGCCGCCTTCGGCGCGTTGGGGTAGGGATGGTTGGCGCCCATGTGAACGAATTTCGGCTTGCCGGTCTTGCCCTTGGCCTTCCAGTCTTCCGCCGCCCAGGTCAATTCGGCGCGCAGCGCGTCGGAATAGGACGGGCCGTAGAAGAAATTATACGGCGCTGGCTTGGCCTTGCCGCCGGCGCCGGTGGGATCGGTCAGCGCCGCGGCGTAGGAGCCGGAGAGGTCGGGAATCTTGTCGGCGGCGAGAAAGCCGGTCAGCGCCTCGGTATCGGCGGTGCCCCAGCCCATGATCGCGGCGACCTTGTCGGCACCGGACCACTTCTTGTACAGCGCGATGGCGCGCGGCACCTGGTAGCCGTAGTCGACAGTGTCGACATTGACCGGCTTGCCGCCGATGCCGCCATTCTTGTTGATCCAGGCGAAGGTGTCGGCGACCCCCTGGCCATAAGGCGTGCCGACGTCGGAGGTGCCGCCGGAATAGTCGGCGAGATGGCCGAGCGCGATCTGCGCCTGCGCCGAAACTGACGCACCGGCGATCAGCAGCGCCAATGAAGCCGAACTCAACAGGGATTTCATGGTCATGAGCAGTCTCCTCCGTTAGTTTTTTGACGAGGTTCGAGTGTAGCCAGTCCCGTTCCAACCTCAATGCGAAAACGGGTACAGTTTCCAGTAGGTCTTGATCTGTCGCCAGCGATGCGCGAGCCCGTCTGGCTCGAAGATCAGGAAGGCGATGATGATCAGCCCGATCGCGATCTCGCGCAAAAAGGTCAGGTTGTTGTTGAGCTGCAGCGCGCGGTCGATCGCGCTGCCCTTCAGGCTGGCCGAAATCCACTCCATGGATTCCGGCAGCAGCACCACGAAGGCGGTGCCCATCAGGGTGCCCATGATCGAGCCGGTGCCGCCGATGATCACCATCGCGAGAAAGATAATCGAGCGCTCGATGCCGAAGCCCTCGTTGGAGACCACCAGCTGGTAGTGGGCGTAGAGCGCGCCGGAGATGCCGGCGAAGAATGCGGCGAGGCCGAATGACAGCGTGCGGTATTTTGTCAGGTTGATGCCCATGATCTCGGCCGAGAGGTAGTGGTCGCGGATCGCCACCAGCGCGCGGCCGTCGCGCGAGCGCATCAGATTGGTCACCAGCAGATAGCTCACCACCACATAGGCCAGCACCACATAGAAATATTGCCGGTCACCGCGCAGCACATAGCCGAAGATCGAGAACGGTTCGGCCATCGCCGGCACCGAGCCGCCGGTGAACCATTCGGCGCGCGAGAAGAAGTCGAGCAGGATGTATTGCGCGGCCAGGGTCGCGATGACGAGATACAGCCCCTTCAGCCGCGCCGCCGGCAGGCCGAAGATCAGCCCGACCAGCGCGGTGACCACGCCCGCCAGCGGGATGGCGAAGAACACCGGGATCGGCGCGTGGTTGGAAATATAGGCCGAGGTGAAGGCGCCGAGCAGGAAGAAGGCGGCATGGCCGATCGAGATCTGGCCGGTGAAGCCAACCAGGATGTTGAGCCCGAGCGCAGCGATGCCGTAGATGCCGATCTGGATCAGCACGCTCAGCCAGTATTCGCTGAACAGCTGCGGGGCGAAGCAGACCAGGACGATGCCGACGATGCAGGCATTGCGGCTCGCTCTGGTCGGGAAGATCGTGGTGTCGGCCGCATAGGAGGTGCGGAAGTCGCCGGCCGGAATCAGGGAAGGAGTTGCCATCTTGGTTCAGACCCGCTCGATGTCTTTGGTGCCGAACAGGCCATAAGGCTTGATCATCAGGATGATGATGAGCACGTAGAACGGCGCGATTTCGTAGAGGTTGCCCCAGTGCAGATATTCGCTGTCGACGAACTGCGCGACGTTTTCCAGCACGCCGATGATGATGCCGCCGAGCACCGCGCCGCCGATCGAGTCGAGGCCGCCGAGGATCGCCGCGGGGAATACCTTGATGCCGTAGATCGACAGCCCCGACGACACGCCGTTGACGACGGCGACGACGACGCCGGCGACGGCGGAGACCATCGCCGAGATCGCCCAGGCCATGGCGAACACGGTCTTGACGGAAATGCCGAGCGACTGCGCGACCTGCTGGTTGAAAGCGGTGGCGCGCATCGCCAGGCCCCATTTCGATACCCGGAAGAACCACGCCATGCCGATCATCATCAGCACGGAGACCACCAAGCTCATCACATAGACGGTCTGGATCTGCAGTCCGGCAAAGCTCACCGACTGGCTGGTGAAGACCCGCGGAAACGGCTGCGGGCTGACGCCGTAGATCCATTTCAGCGACGCCTGGAATACGGTGGACAGTGCGATGGTCACCATGATCACCGAGATGATCGGCTCGCCGATCATTGGCCTGAGAATCACGATCTGGATGGCGATGCCGAAGGCGAACATGAAGATGAGGGTCATCGGCATGCCCAGCCAGAACGGCACCTGATATTTCGTCAGCAGCGTCCAGCACACCCAGGCGCCGATCAGCAGCAGTTCGCCCTGCGCGAAGTTGACCACTTGCGTGGCCTTGTAGATCAGCACGAACGACATCGCCACCACGCCGTACAGCGTGCCGACCACGAGGCCGTTGACGAGAAGCTGGAGGAGGAGGTGCGTGTTCATGATGGTTGGCTCGGGCGCGCCGCGCTCTTTCTTCCCTCTCCCCTTGTGGGAGAGGGGGGCCGCGCGTCAGCGCGGACGGGGGAGGGGTAGCCACACGCGATGACGGAGCATTTGGGACCCCTCACCCAACCGAATCCGGATTGACCGTCGGTGCTGCCCTCTCCCACAAGGGGAGAGGGCGCCATCATGCACCTCGCGACGCGTTGCTGACTGCCAAGCACCCTCATTCCGCCGCCTCCATCGCCGCCGTCGGGCGATCGAGGTCGACCACCTCCAGCGTGGTACGGATGCGCTGGGTGGTGCCGTCCTGGAAGCGGATCACGGTGTCGACCGGGATCTCGCGGGCGCCGCCATAGATGCCGTCGATGATATCAGCGTATTTCTCGTTGATGACGCTGCGGCGGACCTTTCGGGTGCGGGTGAGCTCGCCGTCGTCGGCGTCGAGCTCCTTGTACAGCAGCAGGAATTTGGAGATCTGTTGCGCCGGCGGCAGCGTCGCGTTGACCGCCTCGACCTCCTTGCGGACCACCGCATAGACCTCGGGCCGTGAGGCAAGGTCGGTATAGGTGGTGAAGGCCAGCCGGTTCTTCTCCGCCCATTTCGAGACGATCGAAAAGCGGATGCAGATCATCGCCGCCAGCACGTCGCGCTGGTCGCCCAGCACCACGGTCTCGGCGATATAGGGCGAGAATTTCAGCTTGTTCTCGATATATTGTGGCGAGAAGCGCTCGCCGCGCGCGGTCTGGGCGAGGTCCTTGATGCGATCGATCACCACCAGTTGCTTGTCGGCGTTGAAATAGCCGGCGTCGCCTGAATGCATCCAGCCGTCGCGCAGGTCGGCCGCGGAGGCCTCCGGTGCCTTGAAATAGCCGAGGAACATGTTCGGATGTTTGACCACGATCTCGCCGACGCCGTGCACGTCTGGATCGCGAATCTCGATCTTGATGTGGTCGCCCATGGCCACGCCGGTGGTATCGGGATTGACGGCATCGGGCTGGTGCAGGGTGAAGGCGCCCATGGTCTCGGTCTGGCCGTACAGCGTGCGCAGCGGCACGCCCATGGCGCGGAAGAACTTGAAGGTGTCCGGCCCGAGCGCCGCGCCGCCGGTGGCCGCCGAACGCAGCCGCGTAAAACCGAGCCGGTCGCGCAACGCGCGAAACAGCACTGCGTCGGCGATGGCAGAGTGCCGGCCTTCCGCCAGGGCGGCCAGCCCCGATTTCATGCCGTATTCGTAGAGGTTCTGCTTCAACGGCGAGGCGTCCATGACACGGGCGCGGACGTCGGCGGCGATGCCTTCCCAGACCCGTGGCGCGAACAGCACGAAGGTCGGCGCGATCTCGCGGAAGTCGTTCATCATGGTGTCCGCCTGCTCGACGAAGTTGACCTTCATCCGGCACAGCAGGCCTTTGCCCATGGCGTAGACCTGCTCCATGATCCACGGCAGCGGCAACACCGAGACGTATTCGTCGGACGAATCCTTGGGATCGAAGCTGAGATAGGTCGCGCAATGCCGCAACACCCGGCCGGCGGCGAGCATCGCCAGCTTGGGATGCGCCGTGGTCCCTGAGGTGGTGCACAGGATCGCGACGTCCTCGCCCTGCGTCCGGTCGACCAACTGATTATAGAGGTCCGGCTCGCGCGCGGCGCGCGCGCGGCCGAGTTCGGCGAGCTTGTCGGCGCTCAGCAGGCGCGGATCGTCATACTTCCGCATGCCGCGCGGGTCGGAATAGACGATGTGGCGAAGTTCAGGCACCCGGTCGGCCAGCGTCAGCAGCTTGTCGACCTGCTCCTCGTCCTCGGCGAAGACGAGCTTGGCCTCGCCATAGTTGAGCAGATATGCTGCTTCCTCGTCGAGCACGTCGCGGTACAGACCGAGGCTCATGGCGCCCACTGCGTGGGCGGCGATCTCGGCCGACACCCAGTCCGGCCGGTTGTCGCCGATGATGCCGATCACGTCGCCGCGGCCAAGGCCAAGTTCGACCAGACCCAGCGCGAAGGCCTTCACCCGCGCCTGGTAGGCGTTCCAGGTGAACACGCGCCACAGGCCAAAGTCCTTTTCGCGCAGCGCGATCTCGCCGCCAAATTCGCGTGCGTTGAGCCGAAGGAGTTTCGGGAACGTATCGGCCTGAGCCACCCGCCCTGCGTAATCCATCATGCCGCGCTCTCCGAAATCGGGGTATCGTCGGGATCGACCAGCACGTCGTCCTCCTCGCCGAGATAGGCGCGCTTGACGTGGGGATCAGCGAGCACGGCGGCGGGATCGCCCTCGGCTATCTTGCGGCCGAAATCCAGCACCATGACGCGATGCGAGATGTCCATCACCACGCCCATGTCGTGCTCGATCATCATCACCGTCATGCCGAACTCCTCGTTGAGGTCGACGATGTAGCGCGCCATGTCCTCCTTCTCCTCGAAGTTCATGCCGGCCATCGGCTCGTCGAGCAGGATGAGGTTGGGCTCTAGCGCCATCGCGCGGGCCAGTTCGACGCGTTTGCGCAGGCCATAGGGCAGGGTGCCGGCGGTGGCCTTGCGCACGGACTGCAGATCGAGAAAATCGATGATCTCCTCGACCTTGCGGCGGTGCTCGAGCTCTTCGCGGCGCGCGCCGGTCAGCCAGTACAGCGAGCCGGTGAGGAAGTTGTTCTTCAGGAGGTGGTGGCGCCCGACCATGATGTTGTCGAGCACGCTCATGTGGTGAAACAGCGCGAGGTTCTGGAAGGTGCGGCCGATGCCGAGGCGGGGCCGCGCATTGGGGTTGAGCGCGGTGATATCCTGGCCGCGGTAGAACAACTGCCCCTCGGTCGGCCGGTAACGGCCGGAGATGCAGTTGACGATCGATGTCTTGCCGGCGCCATTGGGGCCGATGATCGAGAACAGCTCGCCGTCACGCACGGCGAAGCTGACGTCGGTCAGCGCCCGGACGCCGCCAAAGCGCAGGGAGACCCCGCGCACTTCCAATGCGTTTTCCACGCCGTTCCTCCCCTGCAGGTTCCGGCCGCGGATTTATCCGTCGGGGCCGGAACGTGCTCCCTTTTCGATAGGCGCTTTGCGCGCTCTGTTGTCCGGCGGTGACCGCCTGACCTGCCCGAATCTACACTGGCCCGGCGTCTGACCCTATTCGACTAACGACAGGTGGACGAGGGCCGGATGGTCACTCCGGGTTCGCTCGGGGTTTCGCCCTCGCGCCCTCAGGCGCGCCGGGGAATGACATACTCTCACACCTCCAGCCATTCCTTGCGCACGGCGTCGTTGGCCTTGAGTTCGGCCGGCGTGCCTTCGAACACGATGCGGCCGTGGCCCATGACGTAGAGCCGGTGCGAGATGCGCATGGCGATGGAGAGCTTCTGCTCGACCAGCAGGATGGCGACGCCGCGCCGCGCGATCTCGGCGATGAGGTCCCCGACCTGCTGCACGATGATCGGCGCGAGCCCTTCGGTGGGCTCGTCGATCATCACCAGGTCTGGGTCGCCCATCAGGGTGCGGCAGATGGTCAGCATCTGCTTCTCGCCGCCGGACATCACGCCAGCCGCGGTATCGACGCGCGCGGCGAGGTTGGGAAACATGTCGAGCATGTCGTCCAGCTTCCACTTGCCGGGATGCTTGGGATCCTTGATTCCCAGCATCAGGTTCTGGCGTACCGTCAGGCCCGGGAAGATGTCGCGATGCTCGGGCACGTAGCCGAGGCCGAGATGCGCGATCTTGTAGCTGGGCAGGCCGGCGATATCCTTGCCCTTGAAGCGCACCTGGCCCTGCGGCGGCACCTCGCCCATGATCGCCTTCACCGTGGTGGAGCGGCCGACGCCGTTGCGGCCGAGCAGGCTGACCACCTCTCCGGCATCGATATGCATGTCGACGCCCTGCAGGATGTGGCTCTTGCCGTAATAGGCGTGGAGATCGCGGACTTTCAGCATTGATTCCTGGAGCATCACGCGGCCTCCTCGCCGAGATAGGCTTCGCGCACTTTGGGATTGCCGCGGATCTCCTCCGGCGTGCCCGATGCGATGATCTGGCCATAGACCAGCACCGAGATACGGTCGGCGAGGCCGAACACCACGCTCATGTCGTGCTCGACGATCAAGAGCGTACGCCCCTCGGTGAGGCGGCGGATCAGCGCCACCGCGCGTTCGGTCTCGGCATGGCTCATGCCGGCGGTGGGCTCGTCGAGCAGGATGACGTCGGCGCCACCGGCGATGGTGATGCCGATCTCCAGCGCGCGCTGTTCTGCATAGGTCAGCAGCCCCGCCGGCACGTCGCGTCGGGCCGTCAGGCTGATGTCGACCAGGATCTGCGCCGTGCGCTCGCGCACTTCCGGCAGATTGTCGATGTTCTTCCAGAACGCGTAGCGCTGCCCGGTGGCCCACAGCACGGCGCAGCGGATGTTCTCCCATACCGTCATGTTGGCGAACACGTTGGTGACCTGAAAACTGCGCGACAGGCCGCGGCGGTTGATCTGGTACGGCGGCAGGCCGGAGATCACCTCGTCGCGCAGCAGGATACTGCCGGTGCTCGGCTTCATGTAGCCCGATATCAGGTTGAACAAAGTCGACTTGCCGGCGCCGTTGGGGCCGATCAAGGCGTGGCGCTCGCCCTGCGCCACGGCGAGGTCGACGTTGCGGATCACCTTGGTGATCCCGAAGGCCTTCTCGACCCCGCGCAGTTCGATGGCGGCGCTCATGCGGCGATTCCTTTTTCGCGCGCGGCGCCGAGCGCATCGTCCCATGCCAGCGCGACCCGACTCCAGCTCTTCTGCGCGAGGTAAAATCCGCCGAAGATCAGAAGCGCGGCTATCGCCCAGATATACGGGCTGGCGGCATCGAACGGGATTCCGAACGACTTGATGTGGGAATCGTCGCCGGGATTGACGGTGAAATGCACGATGGTCTCGATCGCCAGCATCAGCCCGGTGATCATCGCCAGGGTCGGCACGAAGGCGACCGCGTAGCTCGGCAGCACGCGGCCGAGCGTGCCCGCCCGGATCAGCGGGCGGTGCATCATCAGGAGCCCGGTGAGGCCGCCCGGCGCATACATCACCACGGCGATGAAGATCAGCCCGAAATATAGCTGCCACACGGGGGTGAGATCGCTGAGACCCAGCGAGAGCACGGTGACGAAGATCGCGCCGACGATGGGGCCGATGAAGAAGCCGATGCCGCCGATATAGGTCGAGAACAATACGGTGCCGGACTGCACCGCGCCGAGATAGGCCGAATTGGCGATCTCGAAATTGATCGCAGCCAGGGCACCGGCGATGCCGGCGAAGAATCCGGCGAAACAGAAAGCGAGATAGCGGATGACGTGGGGGTCGTAGCCGACGAATTGCACGCGCTCGGGATTGTCGCGCACCGCGTTGCACATCCGGCCCAGCGGCGTGCGGGTGAGGGCATACATGGCGATGACGGCGAGCAAGGTCCACGCTGCCACCAGATAATAGATCTGGATCTGCGGGCCAAAACTCCAGTCGAACAGCCGGAACACCTTGGTGCGGTTGGCGGAGACGCCGGCCTCGCCGCCGAAGAACGTGCGCAGGATCAGTGCCGAGGAGGCCACCAGTTCGGCGAGGCCGAGCGAGATCATGGCAAAGGCGGTGCCGGAGCGCCGCGTCGACACCCAGCCGAGCAGGGCTGCGAACAGCAGGCCGGCGAGGCCGCCGACCAGCGGGACCAGCGGTAGCGGGACGGCGAACTTGTTCTTCGCCACGATGTTGATGGCGTGGATCGCGAGGAAGCCGCCGAGCCCGTAATAGACCGCATGGCCGAACGACAGCATGCCGGTCTGACCGAGCAGGATGTTGTAGGACAGCGCGAAGATGATGGAGATGCCCACCAGGCTGAAGGTGGTTAGCGCCCCTCCTGAGGAGAACAGTTTTGGCAGCACCAGCAGCGCCACGATGACAGCGAGCCAAAGTCCGTAGAACTTCAGTTTGTCGGCGGCGGCCGGCAGCGGCGGCGCAACGGAGGAGGTGGAGGCGAGGTCGCTCATGTATCGCGTGTTCCCAGGAGACCCATCGGGCGGAAGATCAGGATCAGCACCAGCAGCATGTAGGGCATGATCGGGGCGATCTGGGCGATGGTGACGTTCCAGATGTCGGACAGCCAGGTGGCGGCGTAGTCGGGGCTGAGCGGGCCGAAGGCGCCGGCGAGCGAGCCGTTCATCGACACCGCAAAGGTTTGCACCAGCCCGATCAGCAGCGACGCGACAAAGGCGCCGGGCAGCGAGCCGAGCCCGCCGACCACCACGACCACGAACAGGATCGGTCCGAGCAGGCCGGCCATGTTGGACTGGGTCACCAGCGCAGGTCCGGCAATCACGCCGGCGACAGCGGCCAGCGCGGTGCCGACGCCGAACACCAGCATGAAGATCCGCCCGACATTGTGGCCGAGATGGCCGACCATGTGCGGATGGGTCAGCGCGGCCTGCACGATTAGGCCGATCCGCGTCCGCTTCAGCACCACCAGCAGGCCGATGAAGATCACCACCGACACCAGCAGCATGAACATCTTGAAGGCGGGATAGTTGGTGGAGAAGATGGTGAAGGCGGGAAAATCGAGCAGCGGCGGGACGCGGAAATCCACCGGGCTCTTGCCCCAGATGATCTGCACGATCTCCTCGATGGCGAAGGCCAGGCCGAAGGTGAACAGCAGTTCGGCGACGTGCCCGTTCTTGTGCACCCGGCGCAACCCGTAGCGCTCGACGGCGGCGCCAATGGCGCCAGCGAGTAGCGGCGCGATCAGCAGCGCCGGCCAGAACCCGACCCAGCGGCTGATCTGGAAGCCGAAAAAGGCGCCCAGCATATAGAAGCTGGCATGGGCGAAGTTCAGCACGCCGAGCATGCTGAAGATAACCGTCAGCCCGCTGGCCATCAGGAACAGCAGCATGCCGTACAGCACGCCGTTGAGGGTAGAGATGACGATCAGTTCAAGCACGAATTACCTCAGCATCGACCGGTCGCGAATGAAACAGCAGAAACACAGTCATGGCCGGGCTTGTCCCCGCCATCCACGACGTCACGCGCTTCCGTGGATGCCCGGGACAAGCCCGGGCATGACGGAGTGGGGGCTTTGCCAGTGCGTCCGATGCGCGTGTCTACGGCCGTTCCATTTTGCAGGTGGTCGGAAGCACGGTCTGCGGCGTGTCGATCTTGGCCACCATTTTCCAGCCCCAGCCGGTCTTTTCCTCGTCGAACAGCTCCTTCTCGGTGCGCTCGCCGAGCGAGGAGATGTAGATGGGTTGGAAGAACTGGTGGTCCTCCTTGCGCATGGTGCCCTTGCCGCCATTCAGGACCTCGAACTCCATCCCCTCGAGGGCGCCCGCGACCTTGACCGGATCGAGCGATTTGGCCTTTTCGGCGGCTGCCGCGAACATCCGCATCTCGTTGACGGCGCGCGGGTACCAGACGCCGAAGTCCAGCTTGGCGCGGAACGCCTTCTCGAAGTCCTGCGACGACTTGTGGTCGACGTTCGCAAAGCCTTCCGTAATCTGGAAGACTTGGTGGTTGAGACCCGTCTGCTTGACCGCGGTCGGGCCGCCGCTGCCGCCGGCGTAATAGGTGTACCAGTTCACCTTGAGGCCGGCGTCCGCCGAGGCCTTCAGCAGCAGTGCGATATCCTGGCCCCAGTTGCCGGTGATGACGCTGTCGGCGCCGGAGGCCTTGATCTTGGCGACGTAGGGCGCAAAATCGGTGATCTTGAGCAACGGATGCAGCTCGTCGCCGACGATCTGGATGTCCTTGCGCTTGGCGCCGAGCATGGCGCGGGCCTGGGTCCGCACCGACTGCCCGAACGAATAGTCCTGGTTGATCAGGTAGACCTTCTTCACGTCCGGCAAGCCCTTGATGTAGTTGGTCAGGGCTTCCATCTTGATGTCGGAATTGGCGTCCCAGCGGAAATGCCAGAAGCTGCACTTCTCGTTGGTAAGGATCGGGTCGACCGCGGCATAGTTGAAGTAAAGCACTTCCTTGCCGGGGTTGCGCTCGTTGAACTTGGTGATGAAATCCGACAGCGCGCCCGCCACCGAAGAGCCGTTGCCCTGGGTGATATAGCGCACGCCGCCATCGATCGCCTTCTGCGCCTGGATCAGACTTTCCTGCGGGTTGGTCTTGTTGTCGAGGGGCACGATCTCGACCTTCTTGCCGAGAATGCCGCCCTTGGCGTTCAACTCTTCGGCCAGGAACTGGAAGGTCTTCAATCCGCCCTCGCCGACACTGGCGCCGCCGCCGGACAAAGGATCGATGTAACCGATCTTGACGGTTTCCTGCGCCATCGCGGTGGTCGCGAGTAGTGGCAGTGTCATGGCCGCAATGAGTGCGAATCTCCGCATCGAATTTCTCCCTTTGGAAGTTTTTGTTGGCTGTTGTTGGAACGTCGGGCTTTGCGCCCGTCCGCTCGTGACCTTGCATCGATTGTGGTCCAACGCCGCAAAAGCTGCAAGCGCGACCTTTGTTACCTCGCCCCGCCAAGGGCGGGGAGAGGCTAAGCGGGCTTCTTCGCCTTTTTTGCCACCGCCATGTCGCCGATGATTTCCGCGGTGCGCAATTCGGCGATCTCGGCTTCCGACAGTCCGAGCACCTCGCCGAGGACTTCGGCATTGTGCTGGCCGAGCGTCGGCGCGAGATGCGTGACCGGGTAGGGCATCTCGGCGTTGCCTTCGCGATAGGCAACCGACGGCAGCAGGTGCGGACCCATGAACGGCCGCACCACTGACTGCCAGTGGCCGACCTTGACCAGATGCGGGTCGCCGGTGAGGTCGAGGGGCAGCCGCGCGACGCCGGCGGGGATGCCGTGCGCCTGCAAGGTCACCATCGCGAGGTCGGGCCGCACGGTGGCGGTCCAGTGTCGGACCGCGACCTCGATGCGATCCTCCTCGGCGCGCCGCCCCTCCGCCGATGCGAGACGCGAATCGTCGGCAAGGTCGGGGCGATGCATTACCGCACACAGCGCCTGCCATTCGGCGTCGCTGCGCACCGCCAGCGTGATCCACTGGTCCTCGCCGGCGCAGGGGAAGCAGCCGTTCGGAACGAAGCGCGGATGGCGGTTGCCGATCCGCGGGCCGGACTGGCCGGTGGCGGATTGCTCGATCACCGAGGGCGCCACCAGCGGCAGCAGCGCTTCCACCGCGCTGAGGTCGATATGCTGGCCCTCGCCGGTGTTGCGCTGATGCATGAAGCCGAGCAACAGCGCCGCGGCGGCGCTGACGCCGCCGATCGGATCGCCGAGCGCCGCATGCAGCATGGTCGGGGGATCGCCCTCGCGTCCGGTGACCGAGGGCAGGCCGCAGGCCTGCTCCAGCGTCGAGCCATAGGCGCGCACGCCGCTCCACGGCCCGCTCATGCCGAATGCCGGCATGGTCACCACCACCAGCCGCGGATTGATCGCGAGCATCGCCGCGGCGTCCAGACCCATGCGCGGCAGCACGTCGGCGGCGTAGTTGTCGATCACCGCATCGGCATCGGTGAGCAGGCGTTTCAGCAGGGTCATGCCCTGCGGCTGGGTAAGGTCCAGGGTGATGCCGCGCTTGTTGCGGTTCATCTGCTGGAACCAGTAGATCTTCTCGTAGGTGCGCTCCGGATAATACGGTCCGCGGGTGTCGGTGCCGCGAAACCAGTCGGGATACTGGCAGGATTCGACCTTGATGACGTCGGCGCCGAGGTCGCCCATCTGCCGCGTCGCCGACGGCCCCGCCCAGCCCATGGTGAGGTCGATGATGCGCAGGCCCTTGAGCGGCTGTGGATCGTCCGGCGTGGCCGCGCGGCTGGCAATGCGCTGGCGCGCGGGCAAGGCGTCGCTATGGTTCTCACCGGCAAACGGCGCGCGGCCGTTGGGCAGCGGCCGCGACTTCGTCAGGTATTGCGGCAGCACCGGCGCGTCGAACGATGCGCTGCCGATCTCGACCTGCGCGAAGGCACCGCGGTCGCGATAGTAGGGTTGCTGCAGCAGCTCGGCCATGTCCGGCACGACAGCAAGTGGGATGCGCAGCTCGATACCCTTCTCGAACCAGTGCTGTGCGGTCTGTTGCATCAGCACCGGCTGGAAGATTCCCAGCAATTCGACGGAGTGGGTGGTGCGCTGCAGGCTGTCGGCAAAATGCGGCTCGGCTTCCAGTTCGGGCAGGCCGATCATCGCGCAAAAGGCGCCCCATTGCGCCGGCGTGACCACGGTAATCCCCAGCCAGCCGTGTTTCGTCGGGAAGGTGCCGACCGGGTAGCCGCGGCCGAAACGGTTGATGGCGAGGCGCGGCCGGGTGAAACCGACCTCCAGCGCCAGACCGGTATCGAACTCGCTGATCTGTAGCATGGCCGCCAGGGCGCTGACCGCGAAGCGCCGCGCGCCATTTGTTCGGCCATACAGTCCGGCAAGGCTCGGAATGAAGGCCGTGGTGCCGGCCATCACCGCGATCTGACCGTCGCGCGGCAGCACCGGCGGTCCCTCCAGCGGCCCCACCAATTTGACGCTGCCGGCCAGCGAGCGGCACACCGAATCCGTCGCCTGATAATCGCGATACGGGCCGTGCTCGCCGAACCATGACAAAGCGGTGATGGCAAGGCCGGGCTGGCTGTCGCGCAATTCGCCGTGCGGCAGCAGCGAGGCGGGTATCGCCGCGGGCGGGCGGCCGTCGAGCAGCAGATCGGCGGTTGTGAGCAGCGCGCGGATCCTTGCGACATCGGCAGGCCGGTCGAGATCGGCGGTGACGCTGCGCTTGTTGGTGTTCAGCCAGGCGAAGGTGCCGCTCTCGCGGCGGCCATCGCCGGCGTCGACAATCGGTGCAATGCCGCGCAGCGGATCGCCGCCGGGCGGTTCGACCTTGATGACCTCGGCGCCGAAGTCGGCGAACAGTTTTCCGCAATAGCTCAGCGCGTCGCCGGATCCGATCTCCACGACGCGCAAATCCGACAACGGCAATTTCGGCATTTCCACCCGATCATCTTCTTGCTTTCCTGCATCATGTCGACGACGGTGGGCACGTCAAGTCAACTCACGTGAATGGGTCAGCGGTCGATATTTGCTCGTTCTCTGAATCTCCGTGAAAGATGAACGGACGAGCGTACGATGCCGATGTCCGTTTGCAATAGCGATCATTGCGCCCACGCAATTGAAGCAGCGGCCGCGTTAAGATCCAGTGGACTCATATATGGGGCCACGCATTGGGCTATTTCTGCATCCATCGAGATGGGTGGCGGCTCACCTCGGGCCCGGACAGAGACCAATGACTTTAGTCCGATACCAAGGCGGAAGTTCCTCCCGCCCCAGAGGAGCACCGCGGCTGTCGGCCCGACATCTTGTGACCGTTCGATGGTTTTGCGAATTCGACAGTGTTTAAATAAAGCTGCACCCCGGAAGACGAACCGTAAAAGGCAATTGCCTACGTGGAGCTTCGCTCAGTTGCGCGATAATGCAAAACAAGGCCCGGATTTGCGGATAGTCACGCTCGGGATCCGGCGCGAAGCCTTCTATGATGGGACGTTGTGGTGACTGGAGTACCTGCTTGCGTGCTGGCTTTCGAAAGTCTCGGCTTGACAATGCTATTTTGCGATATTTAATGTATTTTAAATGACCCTTTGAATTCTTTTTTTGTTTGCCGAAGTCTTATGGATTATTGCGTGGCCGCGGTTCTGACAGGCGCTCGCGAGTCACGTTGAATGTCCGTCTCTCATCGTTGCGAGGAGGGCAGCTATGGACCTCAGGTCGATCGCACGAAAAGTCAATCAAGGGGAATTCCATTACGTACTTGGCCGGTTTCGGACCGTCCGCAAGACCTACAGCGGCGTCCGCCGGTTGGCGGCGACGTTTGGGCGCCAGGCGGCGTCAGTTCCGCGCACCAAAACAATGTTCTCCGGCGTCGACATCGCTGAAATAGTTCGGACCATTCGAGAAGAGGCGGTGTTCGTCGGCCTGCATCTTCCTGCGGACATCGTCGCCGACATCAGAGCATTTGCTGAATCAGAGCCGCTTCACGCCATCTATGATCCCAATGGCCCTACCTTCCGTTATGCCGACGTCGTGCGGGGGAAATCGTCCGACGGGAGGGTAATTCCGGTTGGCGGCGTTCGCGATCCTTCTCGGTGCCCAGCCATCAAATCAGTGATTGACGATCCGGTGCTGCGCGACATCGCGAGAGAATATCTGGGACATGAACCGCGCCGGATTCTGACGTTACTCAGCTGGAGTTTCGCGTCGGAGATGACCGACGAAGACCGCCGGCAATTGAAGCATCATGTCATTGATTATCATTACGACGTCGAGGGCTACAACTTCGTCTACGCCAGTTTCTACATCACCGACACTGATCGGGATTCTGGAGCTCATGTCATGATGAAGCGGTCTCACAACAAGAAGCCATTGAAGATGCTGTTGGGCTCTGTAACCGCGAGCGAGGCAGCGGTGAGGAAGCAGTTCGGCCGTGAAAATGAGATCATGATAGAAGGTGCAGCTGGGACCGGCTTCGTTCAGGATACTTCGTGCTTTCACCGCGCCACTCCACCTCTTCGGAAGGACCGGCTCATGTTGGCAGTGCGGTTCGTCAATTGATCTTGGAAAATCGGAATGTTTGGACGTCAAACTTGTTCGATGTTCGGAATTGTCCGGATCATGATCGAGTCGGTTTCCGACTTGATCATTTCGGTCGTTCATGGTCCCCCATGATGCCGTCACCGACGCTTTCGGGAGGCGAATCCGACGCCCTTGAGGGAAGTGTGGCCTCGTCGGTTCTGCTCCAGAAAAATGGCGTGGGTTGCCTCTTCGGAGCGATCGACCCGCTTTCATCGGGCGCCAATCCCGTAGCGGCTGTGCGTTTGCCCAGCTTGCGATTCTCGCTGCGCGAGGCGTCGCGACGATAATTCCCTTTGGCCGATTGCAGCAACTTCTTCTTGGTCGACGCAACGGCAAGGAAGCCGGCACACCATACTGCGATGTATGTGAACAGCAGCGTGACGAATAATGTGATGAGCTCATCGGTCGGCGTCAGCCGTTTTGCCTCTGACGGATCAAGCGTACGAACTAGCATCGCGATCGCTAGGAGCATGCCCAGACATGCTGTCAGGTAGACGCTGACTCTGGTGATGATTCCGGCGGAGAATTCGTCGATCGCTGATTTTGTCGCCATATTGAGAGCTCTTATCATGTTGGCCGACATGTATCGGACTATCAATAGCGATGTATCGAGCTTCGCCACATCTCGAAATTTAGCCGCGGCGTCAATGTTAATTAATAACGAAATTTACTGGAGTGTAAATAATTCCAATCATAAATCGGTAAATGCTTCCCGTCCCCGCAGGATGGATCTTGCCGTGCGACGATGTTCCCGGATTGCGCGTTCGGCAAGGTTGCTCGCCATAGATCAACAGCGACGCGGTCGCGCGTCCTCGCCTTCCGCCGGAGAGGCGAGATCACCCTCACCTTCGGCGCGGTCTGCCGCCGTATAGGCCGGGATTGTCCATGAGGTCCGAATCGAACGAGAGCAACCGCGATCCCCCTCGAATCCGCCAGATCAAGGCTGCAGCGGTCTGGGGCCAGAACGCCGCCGATCGCCGACAGCGGGTGATACAATGCGTCGTCGACCCGCCCGCCTACGCCGGTCAGCAGAAGGGGCGTCACGTCGAGCCGTATGCGGACAATTCCGCCTTGATATAGTCTGCTGCCCGTCGCAGGCGATCTCTGCGCGCAGCGGGAACTTTTGCCGGCGTCGTGTACCATCCGCGACAAGAGCGCGGTCCTCGGCTTGGGCTACGGCCTCCCGGAGTTCATAGAGGTCCCTCATGAGGTTCCGCATATGGATAGAGACGTCAGCCAAACGTTGGGTCGCAACAGTAATACGGGCCAATGAATTCACGGTTGTCACCGATTTACAATCGTTGTGCCGATCTAATAGTCAGGCATATTTCAAATACCGAGTGATCACGAAGTTACAGAAAATGTTGCCGGACACAAACTGAAATCTTTTGGTTTCCCTTTTCCAACTGATAATCGGCGCCCGATGTGGCTTGGGTGTATCACCCACATGGGGGAGCGGTTAGCGCCTTTACAGTTTTCCGGCGCGATGCCGGCGCGACAGCGAGAGCAGAAACAGAAGGGTGCCGACCTTGGGAAACCAGCGCTTCTTCGCCCCGCCCGGCACCGCCGGTCCCGGCCGTGCGCGATGGCTTCGAAGGTCGAGCAGCCCCATCGGAAGCAGCAGATAGCGGATGGCAGGAAACCTCGCCTGATGCAGTTGACGCCATGCCTGGAGCTTCGGCATCCGTCGCTGATGACGGACAGGCAACCGGACGTGGAAGAGTGTCGAGAGCAGCAAAAGCTGCGTTTCTAGGGCGTTTCGCGCGAGCGCACTGGATGCCATGGTCTCGAGGACTTCCCATCGGACGCCACCGGGCGCTGCAAAAAGCGCCTTCAAGTCGAGCAGATGCCGCAGATCGATGCAGCCGGTCCAGTAATCGTAGTCCTGAAACTGATCGTGCATCACCAGCACCAGCGCTTGAAGCTCGGGGGAGGGCACCAGTGCGCTGGCGCCGCCTACGCGGATCGGACGCAGGTGAAGACGAAGCTCGTCCGGTGTTTGATCGTATAACGACTGGCCGGGAAACACCTCATGCAAGTCGATCGTTCCAACGTCTTGGGAGCGTTTGAGGTCGGCATACCATTTTTGCGTGTGTCGTCTATCGGACTCATAGTCGATGCTGTAACCGATCGCCGCCAGTGCCTTCATGGCGGCGTCGGTCTCGTTGGGGCTGACAACAAGATCCAGATCGGACATCAATCGAAGCGCGCGATCAGCCGGTGGACTGGTCGCGAGCGTCGCCGTCCCCTTCACGAGGACGGGGGTTATCCCGACGCCGTTGAGCGAGAGAACGGCCTCTTCGAGTTGAGCGCTCAGGCGATCGTTGCGGATCGCGTTGCGATCATGTAGCTCCCGGACATAGGCGGCGACGTCGGCCGGAATCGCAGCGATCTGCGATCTGACGAGGACGGCCAGCGACGGAGTCGTCAAAGTGCGGTTGGCGAGGGCGAGAAGCGCAGTCCAATCGGTGCGTCCGGGATCGTCGCCCCGGAAACACGCGCAGAGCGGCAGCAGTGCACGGCTACAGCTTGCCATCGCAGAGCTCCATGAGCTTGTCGACGGCCTCCGCAGCTTCCGTGTAACGGAGCACAAAGGAGCGCGTATGGGACACCATGTTCTTGAGCATGCCGAATCCGTCGCCGGTCAGCTTGCCGTCGCTCGCGTAGGAGGCCCCGACGATCCGCTTGAGGGTTTCCAGAGCGCTCAGTTCCGCAAGCACCGGCTGCGCGCAACGGGTCGTGCGTTCGAGATAGATGATCCAGCTCGCCCGTATTGCGCCTTCGTGTAAACTGGATCCGACGTCCAAATAGCGGACCGCGTTGCCGTCAAACCGGTCATGGCTCGGGATGCTGATCAGATCGGGCCTGAAAGCTCTGATAAGGGGCCAGGCGCCGGACTTCAGCGTCGGCGCAAATGGCGCGCCCCTGATCGAGCCGTCGGGTGCGATGAACACGATATCGTCGGTCGCAAATCGGAAACCGGCATGCAGCAGATGCATGGTGATCGTGCTCTTGCCCGCTCCCGGCGGCGCGCTGATCAGCATTCCGCGATCGCCCGACGTTACGGCGGCGGCGTGGAAGATCACATCGCGGGCATCGGCAGCGAGCAGCAGATGCTTGATGGCATAGGCCCTGAAGCTAGGAGCGAGCTCTCTTACGGCGCAATGGAGGACCATGCGGCCGTCATGCATCACGATTGAGGAGTCGCCGAACCGATGAACCGTGAAGGTGGCCTCCGTCTTGCCGGCGGGGACCGTCGTTGAGATGAACAGCGACTTCAGAAGATCGAGGACCCCGGCATCCGATGCACGGACTTCGAGAGGCCGCCGCCCGATCAGCGTGGTGAACGCGAAATCGGCAGCGTCGATATGCGGCACGAGCAGGCCCGCGCTCAGCCATTGATTGAGAGCATCGCGCAGGCTCTGGCGCGCGCCCGTGGCGCTCAGACCGCGATCGATGAGTTGATCGCAGATTGCTTCCAACGACACCGCGTCCTGCATGCTGCACCAGATGAAGGCAGCCACGTCATTCAATTCGAAGAGCTCTTGTGCGTGCTCGCTGAACAGCACCGGCAACTGTCCGATGAGCGCGAACGACGTGCCGGTCGCCGGCCGAAGGCCGCCGAACGATGGCTGGAATCCTTGAGGCGCAATTGAATCCATCATTTTTCCGATTACTGCGGCGACGCGTCACACAAGCGGGTGATTTTTCGACGTGCGCTTGACTCTATATTTAATTGGATTTAAATAAAGGGCAACGGTCCATTAGATTAAATGCAGGAATGTGACATGTCAGCCGACAACGATCCAAGAGTGGAAGGTCGCGACCCGTTAGACGAAGATCGGCGGAAGTTTCTGGCCGCGTGCGGAAAATTCGCGGCCGTGACGCCGCCGGCATTGACGATGCTGCTGTCGACGTCGTTGAATTCGGAGGCAGTCGCGAAGTCCGGCGGCGGCCGTGACGGTCCTCCGCGCGGCGGCCGGGATCGTGACCTTCTTGAGTGGCTGGACAAGTTACTGAGCAAATTCTTCTGAAGCGTCAGACCTTATCGGCATAGGCAGAGGCGGAGGGCAAGGGCGGCGGTCGCCATGCGGCGATGCGAGGCGCTCCAAGGCTCAGAGGGGCATTCCGGAATTTACGGCGTTGGGACCGACCGGCGCCAGGGACTTGTGTAGCTGCGCCGGGAGTGCCCATCACGCGCGTTCCAAGGCTTCGTACGAAGGTGCGGCGGCGGGACCATGTTTGCCGACTACGTCGACCAATCGATCTCACGGTTTTCAGTGCTGACGGCTGGTTGTGGCGACAACCTTCACGGTGAAATCTACGCCTGATCGAACGAGTGCTGGGGCACATTGCTGAACCGACGGTTCGCGTGCGTGCGCCAGTCCATCACATGTTCGTCAAAACTTTGTTTTCTTCAAGAAATACTCTTCACGGCGTTGAACCAATTGCCCGGTCGACTATCCAACTTGAGATAGATCAACTGATCTGGATATGGGGAGCGCCAGCCGATGTCGACCCGCGAAATGCCCGCCGATAGAATTGCCGTGTCGATTTTCTGTTTGAGGAATGCCAGGGCTAGACTGGCGCGAGCGGCACTGCCGCATGACAAATCCACGGTTAAGGCGCGGATCGATATCTGCGACGAATTGATCGACAAGGTCGGGGAGATCGATCGAAATCTCAGGCAGCTATCGTCGAATTCACATGGCGAGCGGATCGGCGTCGCGTTTCGCGACGATGGCTTGCGAAGGGATGATCCTCGGGACATTGGGGCCATTCAGAAGGACTTTGCCCTGCGCGACGGTGGTGGCTAGCGACGACGAGTCCCTTCGTGGCGCCTCTCGCAGCGACGGCGCATTCGCGAAGCGGCGCTGCGTGCCCCGCCCGAGCTCACTCTGGCGATCTCTCGCGATTGCGGTCCCCGATCAGGACGACGACTGCTCGGCGGCGGCCAATTCATGATCGTTGTCGTCGTCGATTCTCTTGATCTTCAGCTCTTCCAGGACATGCCCAGCCTGGAGCGCCAAAGCGAGCCAGCGAGGTCTCTTTCCCCGGCCCGACCACGTTTCGCCTGGCGCCAAGGGATTGAAGTACTTCGGTAGCACCTTGGGATACTTGCGACGTAAGGGACGCTTCCGCACCCCCTCGGCCGTCAAGGGGTCGGTCTGGTTCAGCTTGGCGAGTCTGCTTTCGAGCTCGCGTTTTTCACCAAGAATTCGGTCGGACAGGATCTTCGTGAGCTCCTCATGGATGGTCCAGAGCTCGTCGACTTGCATGGCCTCCAAATCTGGTAGGTCTGGCTTGCGCATAATTCTCCGCACCATTGAAAAATTCGGATCAGTCCGGACTTTGAAAATATCCTGCAGGCAAGGGATGACATCTCCGAGGCACTACCGGCTTGGGGAAGCGGTTGAGTTCTACATACGCCGCAATCAATATAATATTTATTATATTAAATACATCATGCGACACTGTATTGTAATACTTTCGATTTGATTTGTCGATTAAAAATAAACACTGATGGACATTGTTGGCACTGCGGTTGCCAGAATGAGATGCTCGTCTTTCATTTTTAGTTGTGCAGAACGGCTGCCAGGCGGCGTCTGGACGATCAGAAAAAGTTGTTAAATTCCAGCTGGTTGACTTAATTGATTTCCTTTAGGTCGAAACTCCGTGGAAACAGGTGCAATTTTGGTCTTGTCCGACTCGGCGATTTCGCCTTATTTCGAGAACAAATATCTGGTGTGTGGCGAACGCCTTTCATGGACCGGTTGGGACTAGCCTAATGTCGACGAAGAAACTTGAGCTGGAATCGATGTCTGTTGATGACCTATGGTCGCTTTACGAAACGATCAGCCGACTCTTGTCGGCCCGAATCACATCCGAAAAGGAGGGGCTAGAGAAGCGCTTGGCAGTCTTGAACCGGGGGCACAGTGCGTTCGGTGGTGGTCCGGAGCGAGCCCCTGATTCGCAAGACAAGGTTCGGCGGAAATATCCGCGGGTAGTCCCCAAATATCGCAACCCGGCCACTCCGTCCGAGACATGGTCCGGGCGCGGCAAGCAGCCGCGGTGGCTGGTCGCGGCCATCAAGTCAGGCCGCAAAATGGAAGATTTTCGGATCCGCGACGAAGCGAACGCCAAAGGGCGGCGGCAATACGCTTGATTTCCGTGGTGTTTTCTCTGCGGTGTCTCCGGTTAACCATCCGCTCAACCTGACGCCCGCCGCCTGCAGAACAGGTTTAAGCTTGCTCCCGTATGCAACCGGAGAGCGCAGATGGTTCATTCCGATTGGGATCGGGTTCGGATGGAATTGACGGGCGTCTGGCAACGGCGTCCCGTCGCCGCGGCGGGCATCGTGGTCGGGCAGGGCGCTGTCACTCCGACCGACGCGCCGGGTTCGCCGACGGTCCCCGATGCCAACGGGACGAATGTCGACCATACGGATGCGCTGCTCGAGCATATCGCCATGGCGCTGGCCGATCGCGCAGACCAATCGTACTGAAATCTGACGGTCCCACGGTCCTGACATTTCAGCGAACGACATTCAGACCGCGTTTCGTCCGCGGATCAGCTCGTACGGCGTTTGGAGCAGGATCATGAGATCCAACCCCAAGCTCCAGTTGTCGATATAGCGCAAGTCCTGTTTCACGCGTAGTTCGATCGAAGCAGGCGTTGGGGTCGGGCCTCGGAAACCCCTGATCTGGGCGAGGCCGGTCAGACCAGGCTTCACCCTACGTCGATAGGCATAATTGCTGACCGCTTTGTCGAACTCGTTGTCATGGGCAACGGCATGCGGTCGTGGCCCGACGACGGACATGCTGCCCTCGAGCACGTTGAGGAGCTGGGGAATTTCATCGATGCTCGTCCTGCGCAGCCATCCGCCCAGCCGCGTCAGCCTTGCATCGTTTGCCCTTGCCTGCACGACAGTCGGCCCGTCTTCAAGCACCGACATCGTGCGGAATTTGTAGATCGTAAAGCGGCGGCCGTTGAACCCGCAGCGCTGCTGCTTGAACAGAACCGGGCCGTTCGAATCCAGCTTGATGGCAACCGCCACGAGCAGGAGCAAGGGCGACAGCACGGTCAGTACGGCGGCTGACAGGCAGATATCGAGGGCGCGCTTTGTGAACAGCTCGACTGGCGACAACGGTCCGCGCTGGAGTTCGACGCAGCGCGCGCTGCCAAGCTCCGTAGACGGCCTGTGAAACAGATCTGAACTCGCACCGGTCGGCACCAGCCTGACGCGCAGGGGCAGCACGCCCAGCCCGGCGACGGCATGCTTCAGCCGCGACCAATGGTCCGGACTCACTCCGAAGAAGATTTCGCGGATCTCGGTTTCGCGTGTATAATTGATGATCTTTCCGATGAGTTCCTCCTGATGGCGCAGGGACGAGCGGGCGGCCGGCAGCGCAAAGTGCCGTTCTACAAAGAAGCCGAGGTCGCTCAGCGTATTGACCAAGTCGCGGCCGGCTTCATCGGTGATCAGGACGATCTTGCGGCCGGAGAAGCGACGTTCTGCGAGCCCCTTGCGCAGCGCGTCGCGCAGCAGCGCGCGCTGGGCGATCAGGATCGCAAGCCCTCCGACGCCGAACATGAGAGCGAAATCCCACGGAATCTCGCCCTTCATCTGCAACGTGAAGGTGGTCGCCACGAGGAGGAAATACACGCCCAGCCAGATCGCGCATACGGCCCGCACCTGATTGCGCAGTTCGAGCAGGGCCTTGGGCGCATACATTTTAAACGACTTCGCTACCGCCGTAAAAACCACCGAAGTCGGCAGTGCGACGCAGGCAAGGCGCGTGATTTCCTGCGACGTTCCGTGCAGCAGCATGTGAGCAAACGCGGCCACGAGGCTCGCGACGAAGATCGTGGCGATGTCCGCAAGCAACGCCAGGATCTCCACGGAATCGTATTGGACCGGCCACTTCTTGTCCTGGGCGGGGTTGTTGCGCAGGTCTGGAAGAGACGCGGCATTCATCTCGAACTCTCTCCGCATGGACTGCATGGCCGTCACCGGTTTAATTGAATTAAATAATAATTAACTATTATATTTCCAGATGTTATTTGCAAGAAATTTATTAAACATATTAAGTGAAAATTAAACAATTTAAGAAACGTCTTGCGAGCGCGCGGCTCGTTGGCGGCTCAAACCGTATCCATCAACGGGTTGCGGCGAGCGGGGCTGATGCGAGTAAGTTTCGGGCCGTCTTGCCCGAAGAGCGATGCGGCGGAAGCGCTTCAGCTTGCTTAAGAAGCGTTCGATGAGGTGGCGTCGGCCGTCGAATACTGGATCGACGACCGTTGGACCTTGCCATTGCGGCAGGTCGGGAAGTAAGTCCGGCCGCCGCGGCTTTCGACCAGATCGATGATCGCGCAGCGTCGTGGCAGCCTTCGTCCGCGAGAGGTCGCGGTCAGGAGCGAGCGCTTCGAGCATGACTGGCGCGATGGTCTTGTCGGACGACCGGCGCTGCGACAGAACGATGCGGATCGGCATGCCGGCTTGGTCAACCGCGGCGTTGATCTTGGTGCTCGCTCCTCCACGGGAACGACCGATGACGATATCCGGCCCCTTTTTCCCGCTGGTCGCGTGTTGGGGAGCGCGAATGATGGACGAATCGATCAATTGCAACGACTGCGGCGACTTAGCTGCGGGGCCACGGATATGCGAACGCTGGTGCCTGCGGCGAAGGGATTGAATACTGTCCTTTACGGACCGTCGCGCTCCAATAGATCGCGCTTGAGCGTCCCGGTGCGCAACATAAAGAAGATCCCTTTGAGACCTTGCGATCGTCCGGCCACGGGCGGCCGTTCTTTTTGCCCTCCGCTCCGGGCAACAGAGGGCAACAATGACGACCCGACGTCCGTCAGATCGAACGTGACGTCAAGGCCTCCTTTTGGAAGCCTTGAATCACTCCGCATGGTCACCGGCAAGCGGTCTGAGTGCAGGACCTAGGTGAGCTGCGCGCGCAGTATGGCCAGATAGACGGGGTCGAGCGACGTCAGCGTCTGCTCCACCAACCGCCGCCCCGAGGGGGACCCTGACCGATAGGCGGCGATCAAGGCGGGGCGCAAGGCCCTGAACCGCGTGATCACCAAGCGGACGTCGCGACGGACCATGTCGGCGAGTTCTTCGTCGCTGGAGATGTCCTTCGCGCGCAATGCTTGCGCCAGTCGCAACGGCAGCAATCCGGCTTGATTGGGAGCCGTGTAATACGACATCTTCAGAAGCGCGCCGACATTACAGGCCTGCAGCTTCAGCCGTCCGCAGGTCGAGGCCAGCATCAGCCAAGCATCGCCGCGGTGCGGCGCGTGATGTAGGGCCTGCAGCAGGCTGTTCAAGGTCGCGGCGTTGCGGGCGCCGCTCGCCTCGAGCTCAAATGCCTCGTCGGTCCACACCATGCCGGCCTCGCTGAAGGCGCTCTCTGCCCACAGGTCGCCACGCAAGCCCGCAATGGCGGCAGACCTCGTCGCCCTCTCCTTTTCCTGCCGTGCGACCGTGGCGTGTCGCTCGTCGTTGGGGAAGCCGATGGGCGTCGGGCGCAGCGCTTCCGGCAACAGGATCCATGCCCCCTGCACCGCGAGCATCAGCCCGAAAACCGCTGATGCGCTGCGCAGATGCCATCGAAACGGACGGGGACCGGGCGCGGCAGCGGGCGCCGGCCCGGGGGGCGAGGCATCAGAGGCGGCGGTCTCACTTTTGCTCTGCGCAATTGCCAGTCCCAGCACGGCGCTCAGCATGACGGATGAGGCGAGTGCAAGGCCGCCACCGTTCGACAGCGCGGATATGAGCGACGCGGCGATGCAGCCCGCGCCGGCAGCGGGATAGACGTAATCCCGGCCGCGCATCAGCGAGGCCCGTAGCACGATCACAGCCCATGTTGTGGCGATCAGGGCGATCAACCACATAAACGGTCGCCCCATCTCGATGGCGACCGTCGCAACCACAGGGATCTCCGGGGGCGGAGCCGCCAACACATCGCCATAGATCGGCGCCAGCGCCGCGATAGTTCCGGCGCCGGCGCCCAGCAGCCTCGCATCGTCCGTCATGCGGACGATCATCTCGTTTTCGGTGCGGCCGGGCATGAACGCTACGAACGCCGCCAGCGCAAGTGCCAGCACCGCGGCCGTTCCGGCCTGCCCCCATGGGCTGAGGCGGCCTTTGCGGATGACGAGGACGGCAACCAGAAGGCCTCCTCCGAATACAGCAGAAAATAGCGTAGTGGCATTTCCACTGCAGAAAACCGCACCGAGATTGATGAGGCAGGCCGCGAGCGCCGCCATGTCAATTGTGAAGGTCGCGCTGGGCTTGCGGCTCTTCGGCCGCGTCGGAGGCGAGTCATATCTGCGAATGATCACTGCAACGGCCAGCACGACGCCGAATATGCTGATTGTCTCGGCAGCGCCATGCGCCGTGGGAGGCAAAAACTGGAAGGCCTCCGGCAGCCAGAACGGGCTTGCGATCCGCTCCAGCGACACCAACGTCGCGATCCCTGCAAGCGTCCACAAGAGTCTCTCGGCGCGTCGTCGGTGCTGTCCAAGCAGGGCAGCGAGCAGGGCGACCGCGACCATACAGGTGAGGCGGCAGAGGACCAGCAGAGTCATGCCCGTATCGATCGTGACCGAGCCGGCCGGCTTTTCGCCAAAGGCCGCGGCGGCGCTGCTCCAGATCGGATGCATCAGCGGGCCGCCCGGCAAGGGCAGGATCTGCAGCAGCATGACAAGGAAGGCTCCGGCCCATCCGGCGAGAAGGACCGGGCTGACAACGCGCGGCAGCCTGTACAGATCGCGGGACACCGACGTCGCAGTAACGATGGCCACGGCCACCGCGCCGAAGATCGAAACGATGCCGTCACCGATGGCGCTCTGGGAAAGAAGCAGCACCGGGACAGAGGCGATCAGGCCGCAATACAGTAGAAAAACGACGGTCGCCGCCATTGCCGCTCCTAGGATAATGTGACGAGAACGGCGGCGAACCCGCATGTAAGAAAAAGCTTGGCGATTAATTAAATATTAAATATCAGATAATGCATTTATGCAAATCGGGATTTTTGTTCCGCCGGCGGGCATATTGGGAGTCGACGTGTGGCCCGAGTCAGACTTCGGCCGAGGTGTTCAGTCCCGAGGGCAAGTGGATCGGAGCCCGATGGCCTGCTCTCGAAGACTCCGATCGAACGGTGGCCGCGCTAACGAGTACTCCCGGTTCATGGGCAAGCCAGCGACCAGGATGCCGCCGCTTGTGCGCATGAGGCGGAATTTGTGGAGGACAGCTTCCACCAATTCGTTGAGGAATGTCCTGGCGGTGCTTGCCGTATTCATCGGTCGAGCGAACGATCTACTTCGGGTCGGTCATGGCCACGAAGAGGTGGATACTGCTCTCTTCGGTGTGGGCCTCGGCAATGTCGACGTAGAAGGTACGGTCGGATGGGCCTAAACGGCCGTTCGGCTGGCTTTCACCAGCGACATCCGGCAGATCGCCGACCCCGCGGCGCTGCGGGGCGACGGTGCTAGGATGACCGCGTCAGGTGCGGTATCGTCGCCTACCGGACATGGATGCAGCCATCAAGGAGCAAAGCGCGTACCTGGGGAAGGACGACCTTCGCGTCCCGCCCGGTCGTCTGCCGTCAAGCGCATGGTCTTCGGGAGCATCGGGCGTCATGGACAAAGATCCACTTGCGCTCCTGGCAGCCCTCTTCCGATTCAGACCGCGTTGTGCGGTCAGCTTCCTGCGCTGGACCTTCGATCGCTGCATCGCCGCACGGATGCGTGCGTCGCGGCATCGCTATCTCAGAACCCTCTCGGAATGAAGGGGCAGTTTGGCTGGTCCCTACACTATGGGACCAGCCTAGCGGGCCGAAGTGATCGGTGTCGGCGTGGTGATTATCGTCGACGCGCCCCCGTTGATTGCAGACTTCAGAGCATATCCGTTGGTCGCGTAGAGGATGGGATCGTTCGCGGTGGCCATGATGGTGCGCAAGAAATTTAGGAATTTAGTCGTTTCGACCGCAGCCGCGTTCGAGACGAAGACTACGTCTTTATTGCGCATCTCGAAGGACTGCGAGAGGAAATACCCGCTAGGATCCCGCAAGTTTACGGAATAGATCACCGGCACGATGGGGCCGTTAAAACCGGAGATGTCGACGCCGATCTGGCGGGCGACTTCCTTGGTCTCGCCGCGATAGAGGAAAACGGAGGCTGGATCCGCCTGACCATCGGCCAGGCCGCCGACCTTGCCCACCGCCTCGGCCAGCGAAATGCGCCACGCGTCGAACTTGAACTGTCCCTGGTTGCCGGCGGCGCCGAAGGCGACGAAGGTCTGGGCCTGGTTGTAGAGATAGATGACGTCGGCCGGGAGCACGAAGATATTGTTGGACGGCTCATAAAGGAGAGCGCCGAACGGGACACTGGCGCGATGGCCCTGACGCTCCAGGGTGACCCACATGTCGTAGCCCTGGGAGGCGGGGCCGCCGGCGCGGGCGATGACGTCGACGATACGCTCGCCGGACGGGCTGGCCGGAAAGCGCCCCGATGCCTTGACGTCGCCCAGCACGCTGATCAGCGACGTCCGCTGCTCGACGACGGACACCAGGACCTGCGGCTCGATGGCCCGGTTCTTTAGCGTATCGACGATCGCCCGCTGTACTTCCGCGGGCGTCCGCCCACTGGCCCTGATAGCGCCGGCATAGGGCACGGTAATGTTGCCGCCATCGTCGACGGCCTGGTTTGGGATGACGACGTAGTTGCCGGGACGAACGCCGGCCTCGGCCGGAATGAACAGGCCGCCCGCCGCCGCCTCGAATATCGTCACGCTCAGGATGTCGCCGATGCCGAAGCGGAACGCCTTGGGCGGCGTGCGATTGGCAAATGCGGTGGACAGCCTTGGCGTGTAGCGCCCGAGAATCTGGACCACATCGGGATTGAGGCGCACGAGCGCATAGGGGAGGCTGTCCGGTTCGGCATTTTGGCCGCTCCTGATATCCATGCTCTGAGGACCGCTTGCCGGCATGATCGAACAGCCGGTGCCAAGCGATGAAAGAGCCGCGATCGATAGTATCGCCAGATGATGCGGGAAAGGTTTCAGGAAAGCCCCCAAGCACACGACTAATGCGGACGCCAAGACTCGCATCCCTTGCCGATTCAAACCAGCGGCTTATTAGTCGCTTTTAAATAGAGATTCGCACTGTTGCATCTTGGCCACAATGGGCGGATGTGCCCGGCGGATATGCAACCTTAGTTATTGTGGTCGACGTAGCCATACCGACCGTAGTGCTCGCTATTATAATAATCGCTGTGATAGCTATCGTAGCGCTTCATGATGTTCATGTCGGTCTTGTTGAGCACGGCACCGAGCAACGCTTCTCTTATGTTTGGAGCGGTGTGCAAAGCGTGCTGGACGACGTCGATCTTGGTTCGTCCCCACTCCACCACCAGAATGTAGCAATCCACCAGAGGAGTCGTCGCGCGGACGTCGACGATCGGGGCGAGCGGAGGTAGGTCGACGATGACGTAGTCGTAGCTGGCTCTTAGCTTGTCGAACAGAGCGCGGGTCGGCTGGGCGGACAGGAGTTCGCTCGTGTGGAACAGCGGACCCTTCTTCGCGATGGGGAGCAGAGTGAGCCCCGTGCTCTTGTCTTGCCATGTCACCTCGTCGAGCTGCTTGGCTCCGGAGATGATCTCGATTAAGCCGCTCGTTGCGGAGGGAGCGAGATTCATCGACAACGACGGGTTCCTCAGATCGCAATCCACCAAGATGACGCGCTTGCCGGCGTGGGCGATGAGCTGGGCGAGAGACGCTGCAATGGTCGATTTTCCCTCGTTCGGCAGCGACGACGTGATGCCGATGGTCTTGTTGTCCGCCAGGCTTTGGTTCAGATCGATGGCGAGCTTGAGAGCGCGGATCGACTCTGCGAATCTCGACAGCGGCATCGCAGTCGCGGCCCAATAGGCGGTCGATCGGCGTGATATCATACGGGCGTCGTTTCCCGACGACGGCAGGCTCGCCGGTCCGGGTGGGTTGATGTCCTTGAGCAATGGAACGAGTGACAGGCAGGGCAGGCGCAGCGCCGCCTCGAGCTGAGCCGACGTGCGGAATACGCGGTCCATCACGTCGCGCAGCAGGCCGAGCCCGACGCCCAGCCCGAGCCCGGCTGCGAGACCAAGCGCGATGACAAGCGACGATTTGGGCTTGCTCTTGCCGGGTGGCGGCGAGGCCGAGGCGATGACGCGCGCATCGGCGCTCGGAAACGACTCCTGCTGCACCGAACCCATGTAGCGTTGCAGGAAGCTGTCGTAGAGGCTACGATAGCTCTTCGCACTCGTCTCGAGCTCGCGCATCGTCAGCTCGGCCGAGCTGCTGCCCCGGGACCGCGACACGGCGGATGCGAGCTGATCCTCGATCTGCTTCTGCTTCTGCTTTGCAATCTCGTAGTCGCTTCGGTTGGTCTCCGCGAGGCGCCGGACTTCGTCCACGATCGAGGTGCGGATATCGCGCATGCGGTTGCGCAGGTTGATGACGGCTAGGTGGCCCTTGCCGAATCGCGAAGACCAGTCGACCTCGCGCCGCGCATAATCGAGATACTGCTGTCGCAGTGAATTGATGATGGGGCTGAGTAGAACTTCCGAACCTGGCGTGTCGATGCCGGCAAGACTGAGGCTGTCCGGCGCGACCGCCCGGAGGACCTCGTCGTATCGGTTCAGCCGCGCCAGACTATCCGAGGTAAGTGCGCGGGCTGCGACGAGGCGGCTGTTGAGTTCGACGATCTGCTGGTCGTCGATCAGTTTGCCGTCGCTGACGACGATATTGTTCTCCGACTTGAACGCGTTCACCGCGTGTTCGGCTGTGAGCGCTTGTTGTCCCAGTTCGCGCAGCCGGTCCTGCAGCCACGCCGTGGCGCTTTTGTTCGCCTCGAATTTCGCATTCAACTGATCGAGGATATAGGTGTTAGCGACCGCATTGGCGATTTCCGCGGCCCGCTTGGCCGTGCTTGCGTTGTAGCTGAGCTCGATCACATTGCTCATGCCGACGCGAGCGGCTGTCAGCCGGTCTCCGAATGCCAGAACGAGGTCGTCCGCCGTGGCCGCCTCATCCGCACCCGTGTCGAGCGGGGCCATCGACAGCCAGCTCCGCACCTTGCGCATGAGCGCTTGCACGCGCGACGAAGGCTGGAATTCGCTGTCCTCATACAGTTTCAAATTCTGGATGACCGACGTCGCGACTGCTTTCGATTTCAGCACCTGGAGCTGAGTCTCGATCTGGACTGAATCGATGGCGGCCTCAGCCACCAACGACTGTTGCTGCACGAAAGGGGTCTTTTGGTTGCTGAGAAGGATCTTGACCTGGCCCATATAGGTTGGAGTCGCCGTCTTCAGATAGATGCCGGCGGCGACGACCGTCAGGACCGTGCAGAATATGATGACCGCATACTGTCGCCTAACGAATCCGATGACGAATTCGACGATCTGTCCCAGGTTTCCGCCGGCACCTTCCTCGTCGTGAGGGCCATCGAACAGCGGAAGCATCCTGTCCGTCTGCAGAATGTTACTTTGAAGCATCGAAAGCCACCAAGCCCCTCGGTTGTGCCGGGAAGAAAAGAGCTGTGCTCACGCGAAATGACCCCAGTACCGTCGATCGCATGAGGCAGCATTTAATATCATTGTACTGAATAAAGAAAGCGGGGCGGGAAATTAAATATATATAATTAATTTGGCGTTTGTCAGCGGTGTCGGCTAATTCTTCCACGTCGTGCCAGCTTGATTTATCGATGCAAAACGGATTTGGCGCTGAGTGATGCGGGCTCTGTACAGTTTTGCGCAATCGACAAGCTCTAATATGGGGTGTTCGAGCAGCGTATGCGTCGCTAATCGATATTCGTCTGACCAATGCGCCACGGCGACGGACCGCATAAATGCGGTACCGCCCACCGACCTAAGCATCGAGTCCAAGGTCGTTCGATCCGGCGGCCGCACACCCGAATTCCGGGGGGGGGGGGGGGGGGCGGGGCGCGCCCCCCCCCGGCCGCCGGGGGGGGGGGTGGGCGCCCGCCCCGGGGGGGCGCCCCGGGGGGCAAAACGGCGGGAGCCATTCCTGCAGCTGCCAGGTGTCCAGCAGCCACGCGTCGCGTGCCAGGAAGGTCTCCACCTCGGCGCGCGTGATGTCCTGCATGTTCATGCCGC